>Ga0255048_10001893_pt1 | contig 13923 bp, 14 predicted proteins | sample JV7_2_2_MG_FD_183619 | JGI IMG/M metagenome (GOLD analysis project Ga0255048, IMG submission 183619) | Seawater microbial communities from Jervis Inlet, British Columbia, Canada - JV7_2_2 | ecosystem: Environmental > Aquatic > Marine > Inlet | place: Canada: British Columbia | collected 2016-10-06
ACGGGGACGCCCTCGTGGCTGCTGGCAGCTCCTTCCTGGACTTCAAGGACAAACCCATTGTGCTCGACGGGTCGACGCTGAAGTACGACTCTGACGGCGCTGGTACGTGGTCCTCATGGACCGGTAGCTTCGCAGCTCCGGACGCTTCAACTCGAATGCGGGGCGTCGAGGCCCGAAGCAATCTCTTCTTCACGACTTCAAAGGGAGTGTGGAGGAACGATGCGCTGGCTAATACACCTACTCGTTCTGGCATGCCTCAGGGCCTTGACACTCAAGTGGCTCTCACGGGCACTGGCGGCGGTTGGTTCACGCCTGACACGCAAGTCGGATATCGGGTTGTCTGGACGAGGGAAGACTCAAACCAGTTCCTCGTCGCCGGAGCGCCGGGCTTTCGCGAGGTGGCTACGAATGCGAAAACGTCGGTAGTCATCGACTGGGCGGGCGGGCTCGCGGTGGTCACCCACGCGGCACACGGGTACTCCACCGGGGACTCGGTCATTATCTCCGACTCGACCACCGTCGCCTACGAGGGGACCGTGACGATCACGAGCCTCGGCACCGACTCGTACCACTACGAGATGACTGCCGTCCCCGTCGGCAACGAGTCGAACAACTCGGCCAAGGCCGGCAAGGCCCTCAACGTCGACGTCACATTCACGATCCCGGCAGACGTCGCGGCCGGCGACAAGTACGAGGTCTACAGGACGCAGATGAGCGCGGCGGCGTCCACCGACCCGGCTGACAGGCACCTGCTCTTGAAGGCCACCGCGGTGACGTCTGGCGAGATCACGGCGGGGACCGTGACGTTCGCCGACACCTTTGACGAGACCTACCTCGGCGTCGACCTGGTGACGAACGCGACGCAGGACACGATCCTGCAGGCCAACGACCGCCCGCCGTTCGCCAAGGACGTCGCGTGGTTCAAGGGCTACCTCTTCTACCTGAACACAAAGCAAGAGCACCAGAAGGAGCTCCAGTTCCTTTCGGTAGCCAACCTCGTGGCGGGGACCTCGACGATCACGATCACCGACGGGACCGCGACTCGGACGTACACCGCCGAGACCGCCGAGGCCGTGGGCAGCCAGGAGTTTCTCCTGTCGACTGCCGAGACCACTACCACCGGGAATATCGAGGCTACGGCCAAGAGCCTGGTGAAGGTTATCAACCGGGATTCCGGGCAGACGGCGTGGATCGCCTACTACATCTCCGGTAGCGACGAGCCCTCGGGCAAGATCCTGGTCAAGGGGACCGGCCTCGACGGCGCGCAGATCTCCTTCATTGCCGACACGACCACCACGGGGAACGAGCTCACCCCGGCCCTGCCGACCAGCGGGACGACGGTGGCCAGCGACAACTTCGCCACCCCCAACAGGCTCTACCACTCGAAGTTCGAGCAGCCTGACGCGGCACCCGAGACCAATTTCGATGAGGTGGGGACCGAGGAGTCCCCGGGTCTGCGAATCCTGCCGCTGCGTGACAGCCTGATTATCCTCAAGGAAGAGGGCGTCTGGCGACTCTCGGGCGAGAGCGAGGTCTCGTTCGTGATCTCCCAGCTTGACCCCTCGGTGAAGCTCTTGGCACCGGAGTCTGCGGTAGTCATCGACAACTCGGTGTACTGCCTCTCGACCCAGGGCGTCGTCAAGATCAACGAGAACGGCACGGCGATCATCTCTCGTGACATCGAACGAGAGCTGTTCAAGATCTTCTCGTACACCAACTACAAGACTCTGACCCACGCCGTCGCCTACGAGACCGACCGTAAGTACCTGCTCTTCACACAGAGCGCGAGCGGCGACACGAAGACGACGCGCGTCTGGTGCTACAACTATCTGACCTCGAAGTGGACGACGTGGACCAAGAACGTCGGCGCGGCGATGGTGCTGTTCAACGACGACACCCTCTACATGGCGCACGCCGACGATCTCTACGTCCTGAAGGAGCGCAAGTCCTTCTCCACGGCCTCCGGCGATTATGTCGACGAGGGCATCGCCGTGACGATCGACTCGGTGTCGACGACGACCATCAACGGGGTGCTGTTCTCAACGGCGACCATCACGTACACCTACACCGGCTACACTATGGCTGCCGGCGGGCTGCTGACTCGGGGAACGCTCGAGTTCAACGCGACAGCGGTCGTCGACAACGGCAGCAACAGCTACACGCTCACCCTCGACGCCTACTCCACGGCCCTGACGGCAGGGGCCGCGACCTTCTCTATCCCGATCCTGTCCCGTATCCGCTGGGCCCCGCAGGCGGTGGAGAGTCCAACGACGATGAAGCACTGGATGGAGTGCGTCATGTACTTCGCCGACGACGTGGCGACCAAGCACTCCATGGGCTTTATCACCGACGTTATGCCGATCGAGGAGACTGTCGACGAGCAGGCCACGGCCGGCGGTGGCTGGGGTGTAAGCGAGTGGGGCGATACCGGCTGGGGCGACGAGGACGCGTTCCGAATGGTGCTGATCCGAGTCCCGGTCCCTCGAGACCGACGGAGGTCACGCACGATCAGCCCGATCTACACTCACAGATACGCCAAGGAAGACTTCGCCTTGGCCCAGATGTCCCTGGTGTTCCGCCACGTAGGCGAGAAGGTGAAGCGATGAAGGTCGACGCCTTCCGTAGACTCCAGCAAGGCGATTACCAGGACGCGCAGCCCTGGTGGTTCCGGGCTCTTGACCCGATCAACAAGCAGTTCGAGAAGCTCACCAACGCTATGCGTAAGGGCTTGGACTTCGGTAGCAACTTCAACGGGCAGGTCAAGACCCTGGAGCTCGCGCACGACACCTCGACGGAGATCAAGGTCGACGTCAGGGGAAAACCGCTCGGGGTACTGATCCTCGGCACGAATAGCACAGACTACGCCCGCGTGGCTTGGGAGATCGTTGACGCTGAAAAGGTCGCGGTCAAGGTCAAGTGGGACACCGATCCGGGTGCGTTGGTAGAGGCGACGCTCCTGATCATTGGAGGCGGCGAGTAATGGCTTACATCGAAGCGCGTACCCCATTCCAGCAGAACCTGGACTACCTCCAGGGCTCAGGGCCTATCCCGCTTGCCGGGGGCCCGGGCGGCGGAGGGGGAGGTGGTGACGGCGCGTTCCCCATTCAGCAGGAATCCACAGCTGCCCCGGCAGCCTCGGGGATTGCCACCGGGCCAGCGACCCAGCCCCAGGACCAGTCGCGCAGTATCGACGCGATCTTCAACCCGTACCAGAACAAGCTCTCGGACCTGGAGAGCGGTGTCCAGTCGGGCATGGCAGACTTCAGGGGGCAGGCAGGCCCCAGCAGAACCTACGGTTCTATCGGCGGGGCTCAGACTCTTGCCCGCGCCTTGAGCGACCCTAACGAGCAGAACATCGGGCAGGCCCAAGACCTGGTCACGGCGAGCTACTCTGGCCCGACACAGTTCGACCCGGAGGCCGCCCAGCGCCTCTCCGTCCTCTCCCAGGACCTCGGCGACTTCGCCACGGGCCTCAGGGGCGGTGGCCTGGCAGACCTCGTCCAAGGTTCCAACCCGGGCCTCTCCCAGGGACAGGCTCGCCAGGAGGCGCAGTTCCTCTCACGCGACCCGGCTTACCAGGATCGTCTCCGGGCCTTCTCCGGTCGGGTATCCTCAGCTCGAGGCAAGCTGCCCAGCGCCCTGGGTAGTGCCCGAGACCTCGCCGGGGAGCGGCAGCAGCAGGAACGCGGTATCGCTCAGGCCTCCAGGGAGTTTCTCCAGGGGCGGGAGGACACCACGAAGGCGGACCTCGACGCGCGTGTTGAGAGTCTGGACGCGGCGAATAAGGCTCTGTCCAGCACCTACCAGGACTTCCAGGAGACCGGCGACATCGACGCCCTCTCCGGCTCTGGCGGGTTCGAGGCGGATCCGTTCCACTCGGAGGAAAAACAGAAGATCCTGGACGCTGCCACGCGCCGGGAAGAGATTATTGCTCAGAATCCAACGTTCCAGAAGTATGCCGACGAGTTCGGCGACCCCCTGCGTCTGGGGATCTCTAGCCACGGCCGAGAGAAGTTCAGGTTCTCCTCGCGGCTCAGAGAGTCACTCAAGGAAGACCAGATGCCTCAGGGTCAGCGTCGGCAGCTGAAGCGCAACCTGATCGGTACGCAGAAGCAGCTGGAACAAGAGTTCTCCCCTCATGTGAAGCGGGTCAAGGAGGCGGGACAGTACGCTCTCCAAGACCCGCTCTATTTCGGCAACTCCCCGGACCTCCCGGAGGCTCGGAATTACATCAACTTCGACCCGGGAGTCTCGCCAGCGAGAGAGAACGTCTCTACCGAGGAGCAGCGTAACGTCATCAACTCCGTGAACGAGATCCTGGGGGAGACCGAGCGGCTCTTCGCCGCGGGCGAACCGGTACGGGCAGCGGCGGTGATCAGCGACGTCGACCGCTACCTGGAGGACGAGAAGATCGAGCTGGACAAGCGGAAGTCGACTCTGGACAGCTCAGCGAAGGAGTGGCGCAAGCGGGTCAACAGGGCCCGACAGGCGGTGCGCAAAGCCAAGAGGCTCCGGAGCGCCTCGAATATGTACGGACTACCAGCCAGCACCGGCGGCAGCGGGGACAACCCGCTGAGGGGCCTGGCAGCTCAGAACGTCTCAATGGGATAGAGTCATGGTTTTAGGACTAGGCGGCGGAGGCGGCGGCGGCGCCGGACTCCTCGGTGGAATCGGCGGGACCATCGGTAGCATTGCGATTCTCGCAGGTGCCGCGGGCGACGGCGGCGAAGACACCATCAAGAAGATGGTGAAGCTCTGGGAGAAGCTCGAGACTCCCGAGTACGACATGCGGGACCTCGACCCCGAAGAGCTCAAGATGGTGGCGGAGTTCTTCCCGAACATCTACGAGGCCGCAGTCCCCAACGAGGCCAAGACGGCGGCGGACTCCCCGGAGATCCGAGACGCCCAGACTCGAGGGCTGGCACACCTGGAGCGAGTAGCGTCAGAGGGGCTCCCACTGGGGGAGCGGCTCTCAGCGCAGCGCCAGGGGCGAGAACTCTCCCGGGAGTCCTCCAGAATCCAGAAGGGGATTGGCCGTGGCTTCCAGGAGCGCGGCCGAGGCGGTGGGGGCATGGAGCTCCAGGGCCGCATGGCAGGCTCTCAGCAGGCCTCAGAGGTCGCTGGAGAGCTTGGAGCCAACCTGGCGACTGAAGCTGAGCGTAACCGTGTCCAGGGCGCTCAGGCCATGATGGACGCCGCCACAGGGGTCCGAGGCCAAGACATCGCTCTGCGGCAGAGTAACGCCGGGGCTATCAACCGATTCAATGAGTTCGTTTCCAACGCGATGAACCAGAGCCGGGCCTACGGGGCGGGGGCTTCCGAGAGGGCTCAGGCCTATAACGTCGGCACCCGTCAGGGTCTTGACGACCAGAACGTCGGGACTCGGAACTACTTCGCCCAGCGGAACCAGGACAACAGGAACCGCCTCTTGGGCCAGGGCTATCAGGACGAGATCTCTCGACTGACGGGCCTCTCCAACGCTCTCGGCCAGCAGGCTCAGGGCGAGTACGCCGAGCAGGCTATGAGGGCACAGGCTCTCCGCGGCATTGGCAGCGGTGGCGGGCAAGCGGCCGGCGCGCAGGTCGACCGGTCTCGCAGGACAGGAAGCATCTTCGGGTAACAGACATGCCACAGCAGAACGAGTACGACGCCCTCTTGGAGGAGATGTTGAGGCTGCGAGCTGACAACCAGGCTCGCCAAGCTCAGATGGGGCCACCGGCAGGCGCTGCGGCTCTTCCCGCCACTATGATGCCGACGACTCCCCCAATGCGCCCCCGGAGTCCTGTCTCGATGCGCCCCCAGCTACCGCCCGGAGCAGGCGCTGGCCCCGGCGGTGGCCTGCAAACCGACCCAGCGACCTATGCTCGCGGCGCCATGGAGACCTTCGGCGGTGTCCCCCAACGACCCGCTGGCCTCCAGGAGGGGCCGATGGTCCAGGGGGACTACAGCCCGGCGTCGGAGGAGACGGCCCCCAACGGGAAGCCGTTCGCCAACGAGCTGGAGAAGAAGTTCTTCGCCTCGACCTACGAGCGTGACCGGAAGCAGAACGAGCTGGCTAGTGTCCGAGAAGGCCGCCAGATGGCCGAGGGCCTTGGCAGCATCCAGGTCCAGTCCCCCGGAGAGATCCTCCTTGGGATGCCGGCTCCGGAGAAGTTCGTCGACCACGACGCACGCAAGCGGGAGGCGGACCTGGAGTACGAGCTGGCGCCGGAGAACACCCCGTCCAGCCCAGAGTCGATCGCCGCGACGAAGTTGGTCAACCAAGTCACCGGGCAGAAGCTCCCCGAGGGCCAGTACTCCAAGGCCCAGCTTGACCAGATGTTCCCGGCCATTGCGCAGAAGTCCATCGCTCAGGATCGGATCCAGGCAGCGCAGGAGGGCGCCGCAGCCGACCGAGAGTTCACCGCCGAACAGAACGAGCTCGACCGGGCCAACCGCAGGACGATCGCCAAGGAGATGGGCAGCAAGTCGCGGTCCCGGATTGACGCGGCGAACGCCCGGAAGGTCTCGGATATCTGGAACAAGGAGAGATCCAGGCTGCTCACCCACTCTCGCATGACGGACTTCCGCAAGGCCAGGGAGGCTAGCGAGCGAGCTCTCGGGATGCTGGAGCTGGAGGACAACGGCTCCGCCATCGCCGGCGCACTCGTTGGGACCGCCAGGGCCTCCGGGGAGAAGGGGCCTATCTCCAACGACGACCTTAACCGCTGGGAAGGCTACATTGGTCTCGCCGGGATGTGGGAGAAGGGCCGCAAGTTCGCCTCCGGAGAGTTCACCCCAGAGATCGTGAACAGGCTCAAGGAAGTCGGGCAGGAGATGTACGACGTAGTCAGCGAGCAGTTCAAGGCGGAGGCCGAGCGCTGGAAATATAGCTTCAAGAGCGCGAACAAGACCACGATTGACGCTCTCCGACTCGACGAAGATATGATCGACCAGATGTATGACGACATCTTCCTCGACCCGGACACTCGGTCAGACAGGTTTGACGACAACGACTGGCTCGGCGCCGGCAGCGGCAAACAACGAGGCCCGGCCCCGGAAGGCTCGGTGCCTATCGTCCACCCAGAGTTCGGGTCTATCAATGTCTCCCCGGAGGTCCGGGACCAGCTGATCCAGAGCGGGCAAGCGACAGATGGCTGACTTCAAGTACTGGACTCAACCTCCCAAGAAGGCCGCCCCGAAGTTCAAGTTCTGGAAGGCCCCCCAGGGTAGCACCTGGGCCGACCCCCTTCAGGAGCAACACCCTGAGGTCGAGAGGTTCAAGCTGCAGACCTTCGGCAACCCCGAGTCCATCGCCCGCTATCTCAAGGAGAATGGGTTCCAGGTCGGGCAGACCAACGAGGGTCAACTCTCCGTCAAGAAAGAGGGCGAGCCGACTTGGAAGGTGATGGACCCCGGAGGGCTTGACTCCGGTGACTGGAAGGATCTTCTCGGGGATGCCTTCGTTATCGGGAGCCAAGTTGTCGGTAGTGTCGTCGGTGCTGCTTCAGGACTTTTCGGTGGCGGTCCGGTTGGCGCCGTCGCAGGTGGAGCCGTTGGTGGAGCGGCGGCTGGCGGAGCTGCGGAGACTGCGCGCCAGACTGCGGGCAAGTTCTTCGGCATTGACCCCACCGTCGGGGAGGTTGCCGCCGGTGCCGGCACGGAGGCTGCTCTCGGAGCGGTTGGCGAAGTCGGAGGCCGAGTCCTGGCCAAGGGCGTCGGCCTCGGAGTGAAGGCCCTCAAGAAGGGCGGCAGCGCAGTCGCCGGGTCTCGCCCTGTGCGAGCCATGGGCCGAGGGGTCTCAGAGACCTTCGGCATGGGCGAGAAGGTCCCATATAAGGCGCTCCAAGAGCAGAAGAAGCTGGTCGAGAAGCTCCAGCGTGGCGATGCCAGGGGGAACGTCGATCACGACCTCCTTGACGCCGCCACCGACAGGTTCGAGCGGATGGCCCAGCGTCAGATCCCAGCCGACGAGTTGGACAAGCTGGCCGATCGACGAGTCAGGGAGGCCGTCGGGCAAGGGACCACCGAGCTCCTCTTCAAGAAGGTCTCGGGCGACAAGGGAGTACGGCGGATCAGGGCGCAGGCTGGCCCCGACGTGCCGGCTCCGACCCCTGCCGAGTTGGCCGCCAAGCGTGGAGGGATGGCGACTCGCACCCAGTTCGAGAAGGTCGGCGGCAGTGAGTATAAGAAGTTCGTCAAGAACACCCCGCCACATGGCCCTCAGAGCACCTCCTCCCCATGGGGGCCAAGCAAGCATACCGCCATGGCCGGCGGCTTCAAGGAGCAGGTCGGCGGGCACAATATCGACATCCTCAAGAAGGAGCCCGCGCTGGTCGACGAGGCCCTCGGGCGCAACGCCGGGCGATACGTCTATAAGAACAAGGCCAAGACCTGGAAGCCGTACACCCGCATCGAGCTCTCGGTGATGGATCGGCCTCAGCTGCTCGATAAGATCGGCGGGATGCACAAGGGGTTCGTCTCAGGCAAGGTAGGCCGCCAGCTTGGCCCTGACGAGATGAGGTTCCTTGACCCTGACTCGATGGGCGCCGGCTGGAAAACTATGTACCCCCGAACGGCCCGAGCGATGCGACCAGAGGGAGGCCAGATGTCCATGGTCAGGGCTCCCACCGCGAGAATGAAGTTCGGCGCCATGCTCTCCTCTATGGGAGGTGGCGTCGAGGCTGCCGTTCCGGGTAAGGGGCTTGCGGCCTCTATGGGGACCATCGCGCTGGCCTCGGGCAACCCGGGCCTCGCCGTGGCCTTCGGGACTCGCCTCTTCATGGCCCGCACTCTGGGCCGCGGAGCAGGACGCAAGCTACAGCGCCTCGGTCGCTACTTCATGCGCGACACCGGCGGCACTGCCATGCACAAGCTCTCGCTCTCCAAGGTGGTCCCAGAGAAGGTGAGGATTGCCGCCAAGCAGGCGCTCGAGGTGCTCAGGACAGAGGGAGTGACAAAGTACCGCGCGGCAGTCTACGCCATGTTGCAGAACCCGGACATCAGGCGTCACTTGGCGCAGATGGAGGGGGCCCCGGCCATGTCAGAGTAACGGGATCAGCACCACAAGCAGGCCGATGCGCTCGGCCCACATCCCGGCGGTCTTCCATGCCTCCCACGAGCTCTCTCGCAGATCCTCGGCGCGGTCGAGATAGTTCTCCAGGCTCTCCGCCCTCTCCTTGCGAGCCGCGGCGTAGATTCTCTCGAGCGACTCGACCTTCAGGGGCGTGGCTGTGGCGTCGTCCAAGGCGTTCAAAAGCTCGTTGCGGACGATCTCCACTTCACGCTCGGAGAACGACACAGCGTCCATGGAGACCACCTGGGAGCAGCCGCTGCCGGTGACGAGGGTCAGGGCGAGAACTACTGGCTTGATCATGCGTCGACTCCTTGCAGGTTTCTGTCGGTTCGGCGTTTGACATACTGCGCCTCGAAGAACGATGCCTTCTCCACGGTCATCCCGGGGACGAGGCCTTCCTTGACCAGTTGCTTGTACTCGTGGAGGCTCACCCGAAGGTCTCGGACCTCCTTCGAGCTGGGGTACTTGAGGCCGTTGACGACCTGTCGTATCTGGTCTTCGGCCATGTCAGCGTACAGGCACACTCCGCGCCAGTCAACGTTGTGGAGCACGCCGCGGGTAAGCACCGCCACGGCCTCTCCCTCGTGCAGGGGGCAGACCGACGTAGCGAGCGCCTTCGACGCCTCATGCAGGATCTCGCGGTACTTCTCCTCGGGCGGTAGTTCCTCCGGCACAGTGTTGTCGACGATAGCCCTGACGAGCGTCTGCACCGTTGGCCGGTAGTTGTTCTCCTGCTCGGCGAAGTACTTCTCCACGGCGTGCCTGACCCGTTGCGCGGAGAATTTGCTCAGGCGTTTGGCGTAGGCGACGAACAGCTTGGGGTCCTCGAACCCCTTCCAGTACGACCCGAAGAGACCCCGGAGAGACTCGAACTCAAACTTTCCCCACTGGTTCTTCATGACCCGCCTCCGCTGAATTCTTCCCACGCTTCTCCCGAGCCACCGGTCACCTCGGGCGCCTTGATCTCCGCGGGTATCTCGCTCGGGCGCCTTGAACCCTGGAAGGCGTACCGCATCGCGCTGGTCCCGCGGATCTTCTCGAACCGGAGCCACGCGTCGAGGTCTTCCTCGTTGGTGCCCAGCCTCGCCACGAGGTCCATTGCCTTCTGCTGGCCGAGGCCGAACGGCGCCTTCCGGAGCCTCAGCACCGTGGTTGACGAAGGGTCCACCTCGAGGCAGGCCTTGGCGTAGGGGTTAAGGCCGGGTGGAAGGGTATTCTGGCCCTCCAGCAGGCTGAGCCGGTCGTCCATCGCGGAGACGGTCTTCTCCAACGCGTCGATCCTGTCGCCTAAAAGCTCGTGGGGGTGGTCGAAACTCATGGTCTAATCCTCTTTCTTGTATGGCGCTTCGTAGTCGATCCGCAGGGCGATTTCGGCAGTAAGCTGGTGCCTGAGAGCGGCGATGTTATCCTCGAGTTCGTTGAAGCGGGCTTCCGCCCTGACGAAAAAGGTTCTCGCCTCCTCGTCGACGCCGTCTTCTTCCATCATGACCATAAGGTTTTCCATGTTCCCCCGCTGTCTCTCGTCCATCACCATCCTCCCCCTTCCCCTTCGACCCGAGCTCCCCACTCCACCCCCGCCGCCCTTGCCGCGTAGATAGCCTTCACTTGGCGCGAGAGCATCTCGCGCGCCTTCTGGCTGTGCGCCTTCTGGCTCTCGCTGCGGGTGACGGGGCCGCTGTGCGGCTCGTTGTCGGCGACGATCTTCATGGTGGCGTGGGCGGTCTCGTAGAGCTCGTTGTACCGCTTCTGCTGTGCTTCGGTCATTTGTCATCGTCCTCGGCTTTTTTGATTAGATCGACGTCGCAGTCCCAGTGACTAACGTAGATGGTCTCGCGTTCAGCCATCAGTCACCTCCCCTTGGCCTCTTTGATTGTCAGCATGTAATCGATCCTCAGCGCCGCCTCGGCATTGAGCCGCTTTTTGACCTCGTCGATGTCGTCCTGCACCTTGCATACGAGCTTCTCCAGCTGCAGAAGAAATTTCACAACCACCGGGTCAACACCATCCTTCTCCATAACGCTCTGGAGAATCAGCTGCTTTAGGTCTTGGCTCTCGTCCATTTCACTCGCTTCCTTCGGTTTTCTCGATTGCCTCGTCGCAGACTTTGACCTGAAAGCCCTGAGCATCATAGGCCCCCTTGTCCACATAAGAAATCCCAGTAACTACTATCCGAGAGCTCTCCTGTTTGAAGATGACAGTGTCGAAATAGTGCTGAAGCGCGTTCATCACTGTTGCATCATTCAACAGTAGGGTGTTATTACCTTCCATCACTCACCTCCGATCTGGTCCTTGAGGAACACGTAGTCCTTCTCGTGCAGGTCCCCGGCGAGGTTGGCGGCCTCGATGTTTTGCTCCACCGTTACCCTCGCCATGGCCGGGTCAGGCTCCTTCGCCGCGCCCTCCACTTGCGCCATAAGCTCGACGCAGGTGTTCTGCTTGCGCAGCTCGTCGGCGCCCTCCTCGAAGACGCTCGGCGTCCCGTCGGCGATCAGGGCTCGCTCGCGTGGCTGGTTCAGATCGAAGTGGCGGTTGTCCGCCTCCATGGCGCGCAGCAGACACTCGTCGGCGTCCCCGGTCTCCGTCTTGAGGATGTTGCGGATAGCGACCTTCTTGGCCATCTCGTCGTAGTGGAACTTCCACGAGGGGTTCGATCCGACCTTGGCGGCGTCCCTGACGTTGTCGATGTGGTCCCGATCCAGAGCCACTGTCCGGGAGGTCTCGTCGTCAAAGACCAAGCGTGCGTAGACTCCGACGGTCTTGCCTCGAGGGAAGCCGATGGCGTGTCTGAACTCGTCCCCTCGGTCAGTCCGAGCGAACCGGAACTCGTCCCCCTCCTTGATCACGTCCGACCAGACGTCCTTGATTCGCCCGCTACGCCTCGCCAGCGTCACCAGCCCTTTGTACGAGGGCATAAACTTCGCCTCCCCGGCGTAGGGCACGGCGTAGGCCAGATTCCCGTCGAGCGGCAGCCCCGCCGCGGCAGACTGGATCACGCACTTGACGAAGCTCTCCGGGCGGCACCGCTTGAGCTCCGGGCTACCGCCGTCCCAGTACATCGCCGCCCGAGCCATGTAGCGGGGGAGGTCTTCCCTGACTGACGCCGGGAGGACGTCTACAACGTCGCACCGCTGCGCCTCGATCAGGGCCTTAATGTCCGGCCCCTGTCGCGCCGGGGCTCTCTGGGCGGGCGCTGGGCGAGGCTGCGGCGGGGGCGGTTCTGGAGGGGCTTGCCTCGGCTGTGGGTACGTCCGAGTCACCGCCGGCTCTACGGCCCGCTGGGCGGCCTCCTCGAAGCTCTCCGGCTCCGGGCCGCTGTGGTCGATTCCGCTGTGGCTGTTCAAGATATTCTCCAGCACGCCCGCCTGCTTCTCGCTGAGGGAGTGCTGCGATCTCGGGCCGAAGACGACGTCGTTGGTGAAGCTCTTCTCGAAATCGTTAAACCTGGCCGAGTCCAGCTGCTTGATGGCGTCGCGTAGTTCCTGGTCGTTCATGACTTCCTCCTGAGGAAGGTGGTCCCATGCCCCCGCTCGACCTCGGGCTCGACAAGATCCCGGATCGCCGCGGTGGCTGTCTTCTTGTCGCACTTGTTCTCTGCAGCGTAGGCCTCGGCGGCCCTCTCGATCACGACCTTGACCTTCGGTGGCGCACAGAGCTCGAACCACTGAAGCGCCGACAACTGGCTTTTGAGCAGCTGGTAGGCGTTGTTAGGACGAGGGAAAAACTCGCGGCCGCGGCGAGAGCATAAGCTAAAAAGCTCGCTCTCGTAACCGTCTCCCACCGCGGCTTTGAGCTCTTCCTTAAGCTGCTTCGCAGCCCGCTCGACGACGGGATACCAGCTCAGGAACTCTTCCTTGCGTCGGAGCGAGACGACGCCCTTCTCTTCCTCGGGTATCGGTGCCAGCGCCGACGTCCCCATCACCAGCGCTGTGCTCTCCTCTGTCACTGCCCGAAACGCTGGGCACACCCCCTTGGCCCGGCACCAGTGGCAGGCGTCCGGCGAAGGGTTCAGCCGGCGCCAGTAGTCGGGTTGCTCGCAGGCGTCCCTGACCGCCTTGAAGGTCTTGATAATGTTGGGGATCATGTCTGGCTCGAAGTCCATCCAGGTTTTGTCCCCGGTGTGCACCATGAAGAACTCGACCCGGCCACAGACTTTGTGGATGTGCTGGCAAGCCATCGCGTAATAGAGACCGGCCTGGAACTGCGCAGCCTCAAATTGCAGGTGCCCGCCCCACCCGGTCTTGGTGTCCTGGATCAGCAGGTAGACGTCGGTGGCGAAGATTGCGTCAGCGGTCCCCCAGCACAGAAGTTCGTCGTCGTGGTCGTGGAGAATCCTCCCGTCTTCGTGAAGTTCCATCTCCTCCTCGATGTAGCAGACCGTCGGCGCGTCCACGTCGAGATACTCGGCGCGTCGATCGAGTACCTTGTTGATAAGGTCGACGTCGCCGAGGAAGTTGGGAGATGAGAACTCCGTCGGCCGCACGCCCGACTCGATCCACTTTTCACTGGCCAGCGCGAACCCCTCGTGATTCAGACTCCCCTCGGTGGCCTCGGCGCTTGCAACGTCCGGTAGCCCCTGCTCCATCTTGAGGCTACCCGGGCAGAGGTAGCGTCTCCCCGCGGTTGACGGGCCTATCGGGTGGTGTCCTCGGTTAAGCATCGTGATCCTCTTCCTTCTCTCTATCTGCCATTATCAATTCTTCCAGCTTGGCGTTTTGAGCGGTCTCCGCAGCGTCCCACGCAGCGGCCCCCGCAGCGTCCCTCGCAGCATCCCACGCAGCGGCCCTCGCAGCGTCCCACGCAGCGTCCCTCGCAGCGTCCCACGCAGCGTCCCTCGCAGCGGCCCTCGCAGCGTCCCACGCAGCGTCCCT
>Ga0255048_10001894_pt1 | contig 13921 bp, 31 predicted proteins | sample JV7_2_2_MG_FD_183619 | JGI IMG/M metagenome (GOLD analysis project Ga0255048, IMG submission 183619) | Seawater microbial communities from Jervis Inlet, British Columbia, Canada - JV7_2_2 | ecosystem: Environmental > Aquatic > Marine > Inlet | place: Canada: British Columbia | collected 2016-10-06
TAATTTAATGCAGTCCTTTTTGTTTCAAAGTCCTCTTGCCAGATTCCAAACAAGAGATAAACCAATGGCACTTTGAAATATTCACTTACCTTAAGTAAGTCCCCTTTAATTTTTGGTGTGTTTTTATTCTTCCAGGATACGAGAGTGCAATACTTAACCCCCGCCTCCCTCGATACTTTAGTCATAGAAACGGCGTCCCTTTTCATAAGTCCTGTAAATATCTCGCTTATTTTTACTTCCACTATATAAGCACCGACTTTAAAAATTTAATCATTGCTTCGGTTTCGATAAAGTCTTTCGGGTTATCTATAAAAAAGAGTTCGCCTAATAAAGCAACGTCCATACCTGATTTTTTTGAGGCAACAAGATTCCCACCGCCCCGCTCTTTAGGCCCACGTGCCTTGGCTCCGCGAATAGTTCTATCTGGAAAAGTGATGCTAAAGGCGTGAAGTATGTCCTCTGCTTTTACTTTCGATAAATGGTCGCGTTTTAGATAGAGTATCTCAGCGCCGCCTACAATGCCGTTATAAGCGTTTCTGTGATCTTCCCATGTAGAGTTAACCCCTCTATCAGAAAGGCGCTCACAAGCACCACTAATACCGCCATCGTTTCGATGATCAAAAGGGATCGGCAAACCAGCGGCAACAATACTGCCGTGAGTGTATTCTGAATATTGATTATCTGGAGTCTCTGCGCCTTGGGCGTATTTGGTGTGGGGAATAATATAACCCCACTTAGAGATAAATTGCTCGCCCTCTCCATGAGATCCGTAATCTTGACTTGGTTCTGAATAGTCTTTTTTAAAACATTCTAGCATTTTAAACCTCGTTCTTCCCTTCCACGTTTCTAGCTTCGCGGTCTTTGGTTCTTTTTTCTTGCCACATTAAAGCCTCTTCAAGTTTAGTAATCGTGACTGCATTTTCTCTGCAAGGGAATTTCTCATTAAGGTATTTCAACATAGTCAAACTAGTGTGAATCAAATCAACGAGCTGACACCTATTCAAGTCGCCACCTTCGTTTGCTGGTTTTGTCAGCATATTAAAAGAAAGAGAATCAACGTCATGGCGTAAAAATATATTAAAATTAGGCCTAATCTCCGACTCAAACCATTTATAATCCATTGCTCCTGACTCATTGAACTTTTCAGGATATTTCTCTCTTAAATCATCCATCACACAAATTGGCTTACCGTTAATGCTTTCTACGTTTTTCAAAGTGTTAATCATTACAATCCTCTCGCTTCCATAAGCTCATCATATAGAGCTATGTATTTGGTTCTTATTTCCTGGTAACTAACAAAAAGTTTTTTACTGTCGCCAAATTCTTCATAAGCATCGCTTGATATAAAAACGCCATTCTCTGGACCTCTAAGTTTTATATATCTAATATAAGCAACCCACGCTTTCGCCTTCAACATTTCCCTCGTTGTTTTTGCCATAGAATAATTCTCATCAATACCTTTCTCTATGAAAAGGCCTTTTCCGTAATCGGGTCGCGCTACTCTCTTTTATATACTTTGGAGGTTCTTCTTTTTTGCTCGGCTTCAATTCTTTGGATATGTTTAAGGTGATATTTCACCATTACTTCGAGGCGGGCGGTTTTGGTTCGTTCTTCGTTATAATCTCTTCGTTGCAAATTAAGCATATCGTACTGGCGTCTATCGGTGCCGCTAAGCTCTACAAGCCTTTGTTGGATAGGGACAATGTTTAAGTGATTCAAATAGGTGACAATACTTATAATAACCGCTGCCCAGCTTGCTAACGTGGACCAATTCGTTTTACTGTTTTTTTCCTGGTGAGTAATTAATCTCTCGACCGCGACACCAAGACCTGACACCACCGAAGTCAACCCAGCAACGTCTCTGGTTAATAGTTGAATATTTTCTGCGTTCTTATCGACTTGTTCCGTCATACTAAAAAAATATCACGGAGATTGTTGAATTTTAGTTTATTTCACTGGGGTGCAATTATTTGAGTAGCTTGTCTATTTTCTTTAATGCTTCTTCGAATATATCTTGCCCCGCACTTACTGGTGCATCCTCAGTATCTAGGGTTTTTAAGCCTAATATTAACCCCTCTCTAGCAATTTTTCCAAGGGTGTGGAAATCCTTATCAAGTTTCTGAAATTCACAGGCAGCTATACCGTAGATATCTCTTAACTTATCCCTCTCAGCCTCACAAGATTTCAATTTGGCTTGGGTTTCTTGGAGTTCTTCCTTGAAATGATTAAGCACATAAAACTTATTACCGCATTTCTCACACTCCACTTTATTATTTATCACTTCTCACCCCCCAACTCCTTAACTTGCTTTAAAATTTCCTTTTGTTTTTGTTTACGCCTTGTGCATTTATAATTATTTGAGAAATCAATCTCCCTTAATTGACCCTCTATAAACGTGTCCTCATAAATCTTACCCTCAACACAAAAAAGGCTTTCCGAGCAACCTGTAAGCAGTATTAATATTAGTATGTATTTCATCCATCACTCCTTAACTCTTTAACTCGTTTTAAAGTTTTATTAAGCATAGCAGTTTGTAAATCATGCCAACCATAAGTAACTCTTCTTTTCTCGCAATCTTTTACTAATTGCTCAACCGTTTCCATTAGTAGCTTATTCTGGGCTTGGAGGGATTTAATCTCAATCTTAGCCTTTTTGTTTAATAACTTCTTTTCATCTAAACAACATAAGCATATTAAATTATTATTTAAACCACCCATGTAATTACATTTTTCGCATTTTCCATAATGTATATCGCTCATTTTATCGCCCTCATAATAACCCAGCCTGTTAACAAAAAAGGAGCGAATGTAATTAAAATTAACCCAAAAAGAAAGCACCATTCTAAAATCTCTTTTTCTTTGATCTATTTCAATAAACTCACTCTCCGCTCCCATTAAATTCGTTATCAATAAGTTGTTTATTTTTGCAGCCTTGGCATTTATTAATTAAGGGATTGCAGTATCTGTAGTCACACTTGATTAGTAACTCTAGCTTCTCATTAGCGGCGTGGAGTTTAATATCTAAATCGGCATGATTCACCATACAGCTACTCATTAAACCGTCACAGGAATCTCTCCACTCCTGTATTTCCTTCTCGTGCTTTTCGGTTAGATGGTTCCAAGGGATCGCAACTAACGGCTTAATTGTTTCATTAACCCATTTAACCTCTCTAGGATTACTTTTGTCGTAAGAGCCGTATTCCTTATCAAACCACTCCTCAAACCCCTCCGCTTTCTTATCGCTCATTTTCTTCTCCGAATAATTTATCAGTGATCCTGTATTCTATTCTTTTAGGTGATGCAATGTTGCAAACCTCGCCCCGTATCGCCTTAAGCAGCTCACTCCGAGTTATCTCAATCTTTGGCTCTGGTACGTCTATAATTAGGGTGGCTTTCATAAAATCACCTTTAATTAAAGCAGAGCCTCGATACATTTCCCTTGCTTCTTTTTCTGTATCAACTTGGAAAACTGGAAATGAACCTTTAACCACCACAGGAACCCAAACCTTAACTTCTTTTTTCATAAAATTTCCTTTTCAAAAACCATTTCACAATAAGGGCACTCGAAACTTTCGCTATTAAACGACTGCCTCGAAGAGAGGCAGCAAGCTGGACAATCAACCCTTATTCGTTCACCAAAGATAGTCGCGTGATTATCCTCAAACTTTTTAGGATCTATTTTATTTACTGATTTTTCTTTAAAGTCTGTTCCGATAAAGCGCCTCGCTTATTTCCAAAATTATTAAAACCGCGATAAACGGCAACACAAGTTCGCCTAGCGTTAGGTTATCCAAGTGGGCTAACATTATGCCTCCTTCTTAAACTCAACATTGCACTCCAGTGAATTTTTTCCCGAACTAAACGAAAGTTCTAATTGTTTTCCGTAAACGGTTTTTAATTTCTTGGTTATTCGCTTTAACTGTTTCTTTTTTATGGTGGTGCAGTCCTGGAATAAGAGTTTTTCGACTGGCACCTTGAAATGCTTCGCCAAAATTACTAATCTCTTCTCAAGCCTTGGAGTGGCCCCCTCGGCGCTCCAACGCTGCAAGGTAGACTTAGGTATGCCTGTCATGGTTTCAAGTTCCTTAAGCCCTATTCTAGCCTTTCTCATTAAGTGTAAAAGGTTTGTGCTGAAATGATTTTGCTCTTGATTCATATTTGTCCCGCCGTGTTGAAACTAAAGTTTTATATTCTTCAAAACATCACCAAAGAATTTTGAAACGTGTTCGGGCTTCACTTTCTTTTGAAATTTATTTTTCTTCTCTTCTTTTTTTTCTTCATGCGTTTCGATAATAATATCGCAAAGCTGCTTTTCTATTTTATCTAAACCTGGTGGAAATCTTGGATTTACGTTTATCGCCAGGACTCTAGTTATCGCGAACGTAAATCTTTCGATTGATACGTGTTCAAGGCAATCAAATAAGGCGCTCACACAATTATCTGGATAGCTGTCCTCACCGTAAGTCTCAACCAATCGCTCAATCTGTTTTTCAAATTCTCTCCATTTCACGATGCGCTCCTGTCTAAATGCGACAAGCTTCGTTTAGTTTTCTTAACTTCGGTGTCGTTTTGGTATTGCCCTTGGTTAACTTTTTCCGCGTTATTTGGATCAAGTAACCAACTGAGCGTGGCGAATCCGCCCTTTCCTTTTCGGCCTGTCAGAAAATCAGACCTTGAAACTTCTTTGAAATACTCAATCCATCCGATTAGAGTTTGGTATTTCTTAAAGCCTATCATGGCTAAGAAATTATTTGCGCTCTGTGGTGCTAAATCAAAGCCAGATATTTTTTTTAATTTACCTTGGCCAGCCAATTCGGAGTTATAAAGCTCCGTTATTTCGGTGGGCGTTATTGAAACATTAGGAGTTTTAAAAGGGTGTGTGTCGGTTGTTATACTCTCCTCTAATCTACTCTTATCTAGTCTCTTCTCTTCTAGGGCGCTTTCTTCGCGTTTCGGGCGCGCCTTTTTGTAATCTCTCGACTTTAATTTTAATAAGATAGGTGCTTCGATTTCGTAATGCTTACCGTTTTTAACCGCTTTGATACTCGGTAGTAACCCGATAGCTACCATGTAACTATCCAGTTTCAACTGACTTCTAAACCGCATGATATCCCGTAGTGACCGATTATGAACTCGGAAACAAACCTCTTCGCCGTCAAATAATCCGCTTAAATATTCCAGAAAACGCCAGTAGCGACCATAGCCTTCAAAGCCAAATTCTTGGATAATATTCTCTAATAATTCAGATCCGTGCGCGTTTGAATAATGCTTAAAATATTTCATCCCTCATATTTTCCCCTTAACTTACTGTCTAAATTCGCGGCGTCCTGTCGCGTTTATCGTTTATTTAATTATAGCTTTGGCAAGTATGGCACTCGCATGGCCCCTCATATCCTTCTGGATGATCTGCAAGGTGCCTAGTCATCTCTAAAAAAGCTTGATTCTCGTTATCTAACTGCTTTATTAATAAATCTTTTGCCTGAGACATTTCTAATCTTGATGACTCTAATTTTCTAAAATCCTCCAATTCTTCCATTGCCATATCTTGAAAGGTTTTGATTTTAATCCCTTTCTCTGTTACCCCTTCCATTTTCCCTCCTGATAAATCAATAACCAGCTTTCTCAAGCATCGCCTGTTTAAACTCTTCACATAACTTAAGGATTAACTCTTTTGGAGCTTCCTTTACTGGTATTTTCCCGCTCTCTAGAAAACCATCTTGTCGAGGTGCCGTAGCTTGGTTTTCTAGTATAAGAAAATTCGGGGTCCTCAATGGACGCACCTTAATTTTAATACCTGCCATAACCTCTCCTTTAATAAATATGTTTACCTAATCGTTTGCCGCATTTTAAGCATGGGAAATATAACCAGCCGTTACTTATCCAGCATTTATTCATATCTGTTTCATGCCCACAAAACCGCTGCTCAAAATAGGTTTTAATTCTTTTGATTAAGTTCATTCATAGTCGCTCAGTAGTTCCCATTCTTCGGTTTTTAAGTACCTCTCCTTTGTGTAAACGGTTCCCCATGGAAAATCGCCGTAGACGCAAAGAAGTCTAAATCTGTGCTTCCTATGGGGGCAATACTCCGCTATCTGTAATTCGCCAGTTTTTAAATTCATTATCACTTTCATCCAACCTCCTTATCTTTTTTCAATATCTTTCCAAAGAGCTTCGAACTCTATGGGGTAGTTATAGGTTTTCACTCACTCCTCGCTAGCTCTTGGTTTAAATCGTTCATAAAAGCTCCCTAACCATAAGGCTCGCTATTTCATAGAGTCCTATATGACCATGCTTTAACACTCTTAAAAGATCCGCTTTTTCTTTTAGGTATATTTTTGCAAATTCTTTGTCGTGCTTCGTGATCGACATTGTATTGTGAATTAAATCGGCTAACTTTACAGTTGCTCCGGAGTAGTCGGATAAGGCAAGGTGGTTTTTATCTAAAAGCTTTCTTTGCTTCCTATTCCCGTCTTCTTTTTTAGATACATCGGTAACTTGCGCCACCACATTAGCCACCTTAGATCCAAACACTGCGCAGATATCACCTATTGTTTTATCGGTATCCTCGACAACGTCATGAAGAAGTCCGGCTATAACGATATGTTCTGGGCACCCAATACTTTCAAGTATTCTGGCCACCGCGTTTGGATGCTTCCAATACGGTTCATTCGAATATTTTCTTTTTTGATCGCCATGCGCTTCTTTGGCGTAGAATAGCGCGACTCTGTAGTTTTCGCTCAAAACTCTCTCCTTAAATAAACTGCATAATAATTGCACAGTAATTTTTTGTTGAATTTGGATTTTAAAAACACCGAAAATGTTCCGAAAAAGTTCCGAGTTGTTTGAAAATTTCTGAAACGAGGTGAAATTAGATGAAAGCTAATGGCTAGATATGCGTCATAAGCTTTTGAAATTATTGCTTTTATGCCCCTGATATTGACTAGTTGTGAAGGGCGTGCATAACTGCCCCAAATCATTACCATTATATGGGGTATCGTATTTAACCCATTGATTGCACTCATGCGTTATCCTTCCTTAGTGAGATTATGTTCCGAAATTGTTCCGACTTTTTGAAATTTACCAACCCTCTCGATTTTTCCAGATACTCAGGGCTTAAATGAGCGTAGACCATTGTTGACTTAATATCTTTGTGACCAAGTAGTTTTTGCAGCGTAAAAATATCGCCACCGTTCATCATATAATGACTTGCAAACGTGTGCCTGGTTCCGTGAGATCCGAGAATATTAACAAGCCCAGCTTTTTTCTGGTATCGCTTAAATATCGAACTGGTAAATTCTCTTGGATTTATGATTTTAGCATTTACGCTTATTTGCTTATTTCCACGGCTAATAATTATCTTTCTCGCTTTCCCGCGTTCGGTAAGGAATAGAAATTCCCCTTTTTTGCGCCCCTGAGATAACTCTCTAAGAGTCCCTAATACCTCATCGCTTAATGGTAGCGACCTAGATTGATTATTCTTTGTAGGACCTAGATAAAACTCACCGTCTAGTTTTTCGTTGTCCTGGATTTCATAAGGCGTTAGATTCCTGGTTACGTGAATCAAGCCGCTTTTAAGGTCTATATCTTCAATTCTAACCGCGCACGCCTCTGAGATTCTTAATCCAGTGGAGTAAAGGAAAATGATAAAATCCTGATAAACTGAATCTTCTAAATAATCGAGTAATTGGAAAACTTCTTCTATCTGGTGGAATTTTACCTTTGTCTCTCTTAAAGTGACTTGAGGGAGTTCGATCTCCAAAGCGGGATTTTCCGCGATGTATTTCTTTTTCACGCACCAACTTAAAAAGTCTTTAAACCTATTGGCCGTATATCTTATAGTGTCAGACGATGCGCCTTCATCATGTAATGACTGAATAAACTTATCGGCGTGGATCTCCTGGATCGCGTCTATTTTCATATAATCAAAATAAGGAATAATCCACTTATTGAAATTTGTTCTATAATTCTTAACCGTATTTGCCTTTTTGCTCTTAATTAGACTTTTAAAATAAATGACAACGATTTTATTGAATGACTTTTCTTTGGTGGTTAATAACGCGCCTTTGGATTCAAACATCTTATTAACCCAAACTTGGGCATCTTTTCGTTTACTGAAAGTTTTACTACGCCTAACCTCTTTACCTTTTACATCAGTCCCTAAATAGACCTTGCCACGGTATTTAATCACGCCTTTAAGAGAGGTTATTTTTTCAATACCCATTTAATTATTAAACCACTTTCCTATTATTCTGCTGATCAACCCAGTTAACAATCTCGCGCTCAATAAACCTATTTAAGCGCCCTACTTTTCTAAGCGGTATTTCGCCGTCGGCGGCACGCTTATTAACCCAGGAGACAGACACCCCTAGATATTCCGCAACCTCTTCGGTGTTCATTAACCTATCGGTCGATTCAAGTTTTATTTTTACTAGTTTCATTTTATGCTCGTTTATTGTTGTGATTTATTTATATTGCAATAGTTAAAATTTGGGCAGCCTATGACCGCTTGGGATTAAACCCCTCGCCTACCACACTAGTTTAATTAGATAGGCTACCCTTGTTTTCCAAGTCTTTCCTCGATGTCATTGGTTTCAACTTTTTTTTGCGGATCATTTTGAAACCTTTTTAAACTCTCGATCCCCATTTATCTATTAGTTTAAAATAAATTCTTCAATTCTAAATCCCGCCGAACCAGAAAGTAACTCTGCTCCCGTTGGTTCAATAATAATTTTTGCATGAGGGTCAGCTTCCTCACATAGCCACTTAACAGCGGGTTTTAATAATTCTTCTAACTCATCCTTTTTCTTTTTATCAATAATCATGCTCTCATCTCCTCGTTAGTATAAACCGTGCATTTAAGACTCATCTCATAGCGACCTAGGCAGCATTTACAAGTCACTTCACTAATGTCGTCGGTCTTTTTTGATTTTCCAGTATTGTAACCCTGGCAGAAAAACATTTTGTCCGTTTGTATTAAATGTATTCTCTTCTTTGACTTGTATTTCTTAAGGTACCCTGTGCGGGCTTTAACCTGACAAGTTCGGCTACAATATTTTGCCGCTCCCATTCTACTTTCAAATCTGGCCGTACAGTAGCCGCAACATTTTGATTCCATTCTAATTTCCTTATAAAGGGACCTAGTTTATAAAAACAGACTCTAGTTGTTAAAATTCACTAGGCCCCTCGAGTAAGCCATTAACTGTTAACGACAACACCTAACCTTGGGGGCAAGGGTGTTAATGACTTTTATCTTTCACAATCGTTTTCTGCTTTACCTTCTTCCCAGCAATTCGGGTGCATATTAAAGCCTTTGTATTTTCTAGCAACGGCGCAACCGCATTTCGTATTCTTCTTTATCTGTTAATGGCGCCGCCATTGGATTTTCATAACTCATCATGCATCCCTTCTTCATCGAACTCGTGAAAAACGTCAGCACTTTTGCATTTAGGACATTGTTTCTCAGGCTCACCAGTAAACTCATTAGACGTTCTAATTATTTCCGCGCCTGTATAATTACATTGATTGCAGAAATTTATCACGCAAGCCATTACACCACCTCTATAGTAAGGTTTTCCTTGTGCCATTGGTGCCCAAATTTAACACCAGCCATTGCGAGCATTTCATCCATTTCGTTTATAAAAATAGGGACCTCGTTATCAAAACGAGCCATGATTTTCTCATCTCTTTCAATTAGAACGGAGTGAAAAGGTTTAACGCTCATCCTTGGATCGTAATTAGCAAAGGTCCAAGATTCTGCACCAGCTACCCACATAGAGTATTGAACCTGGTCAATATACTCGGGCTTAATTTCGCCACGACATAGGAAATTGATATAAACCTGAGTAGTCCATGGGCATTTTATTTCAATAGGTCTTTCGCCATAACCGTCTGGACTACATAAACACCTCAATGAATCATCTTTAAAAATCACAGGGACCTCATGGATCTCGATACCTGTTTCAAAAGAGGCAATTTTTCTAGCTGCTAATTCGTTTTCGTGTCCCCAATCCAAAGGTCTGCCTGATATGAAAGCCATCTCCCTCGTTAGTATCTGGCCCACTAGTTCATTTATATAACCATCACGGGTTTTAGTTGTTTTACCGCCGCGCCCTAAAAGAATCTTAGAGGCGTTTGACGCCGAAATAACACCTAGCTTCATTTGCTTCCATTCGTCAGAGCCTTGGGTTATTACATTGGCATCAAAACCAAAAATCTCGGAATATCTTTTCAAGTCTTTTTGTATTTCACTTATTGATTTCATTATTTAGGCCCCCATGTTCCAAGTAGCGCTAAAGTTTCTTTGCATTGCTTCTCTGTTAAATCATCTAAAGATTCTATTTCTGACTGAAAGAAATCAGCTAACCACTTAACCATCGCGCCCTCTTCTCTTTCGATACGGACCAGTTCACCTCTTATTTTTTCTATATCCTTATTTGTAATCAAGGGCTCGACTATTTCTAATACCTTTTCAGTCTCGTTTAAAATCTCAACCGCTTTCACTAACCTATCGGCTCCGACCTTAGGCCACATTTTTTCAGCTCTACGGATTACGGTTTTTTTAATCATTTCATTTTCATCTGTAACCCATGGCCCCGCTTTCTTTTTGAACGATTCGGAACGATCTCTAATTGAATAAACTTCGTCGATTGTCATTGTAGTGGTTATAAATTCGCCACCCGATAACTTAGCGACACAATAAACTCCTACTATCGCTCCCCTTTCTCCAAACATAGACCTTTTATGGATAGGTTCATCAAACGCGCCGCTTTTTTCTAATGTGTCTTTTTCTCTGACTAGATCGACATGGACACAAGAAACGCTACCGCTAGAAATTGCTAGATGAATTAAACCTAGATAACTAGGCATCAAAGAGATAGTCCCCTTAAATGGTATTAAGTAGGCGTGGCGCTTTGCTGGGTTTAGTGAGAGCCCGATACTGGCGCACTGATACACAGCCGCCATTAAACTATCGGGATTCCCTAATGCTATCTTTTCGAGATAGTTATTAGCCTTTAGGGCCATCAAGGCGAAATTTCTTTCGTGGTCAAAATTAACTTCGTTATGAACCGCCGCAAGTTTTGTGAACTCGTTTTTAGTTGTGTCTAGTATTTGTGGTAAATTAGACATTACGCCCTCCTATTTGAAGGAAGTAGCCATTCTGCATTTTTCCCATCGTGATCTAGTTGACCGTGAAGCTTTAACTTGATTGCTTCGGTGGCAACGTCTAGTAATTGATCCATGTCTAAAGTTGATTGCTCGACCTCAATGGCATCGGGATTAATTTCAAATTGTTCTATTAAGACTTTTCTACAAAGATAATTAACCATGCTTTCTTCGGCCTGATTTAATTCTTCCTGGTGCCTAATATTGAAAAACGGATCTGTTGAATCGAGTAAATCTTTAAGGCTTTTTAAGTCTTTCTGGTTTTCGGTTTCAGCAAGCTTAACTTTTTGGATTTTTTTAAGGTCTATTTCTAGCGCCTCTTGAGTCTTGTAATTTTCCATCGTTGTCGCTCCTATGGAGTTTGTTTAGCTTGCTTTTAAAACAGGGTTTCTATTACTTGCCATAACTGGCGTTTTGCCAATTAATCCTGAGTAAATTAATATTTGTTTTTTAGCGTCTTGATATATGGTTTTATAAAAGACATTTTGATCTATTAGATTTTCTAAAATTCTTATAACAATATCTTCACCAGTTTGAAGATTAACTAATTGTCTAGAGCTATAGGCATCACGCCCAACCTTCTCTCTAAACTCAAAAAGAAGGTCCTTAACCATTTTTGAATATACCTGATAGAGTCTTGATGAATTTTTAGATCCCTGACTGATGGCCAGTGGAATAAGACGGTCTTGGATTATATCGGTAAGGTCTTTTCTTATTAACTTCCCTTCTTCTCTTGCCGCAGTCCATTTCCCAGAATAAGAACCAGTTTTTCTAATCTCTGGCAAAACTTTTTTTGTTACCCATTTCTGAAATATTTTTGCTTCCTCTTTTTGGCTTTTAAAAATTAAGTTATATAAGCCTGATTCGCTTACTATTGCCGTCTTAGTAGCTCTACCTATCGTGTCGTTACTCAAGGTAATGACACAGTCCTCTTTGTCTAGAGAAGCAACTGCTTTTGATACGTTGCTCAACTCAAGGCACTTGCAAATATCTCTAGCTATAAACCAAGGCTCACCGTTTTTCGTAATGATTCTTACTTGTTGGCTTGAAAAATTAAATACTGCTAAGTTACTCATCTCTTCTCCATATGGCGCACGACTGCACCTCACTCTTTTTGAGTGATTTATTCATCTACTAAAAATCATTGACTCTAGTTCTACATATTGATAGTTACAGAATCCTATAAGTATCAATCCTCTTTTTCTTTAAGGGAGTCCTCATGTTCACCAAGAAGAATTCCCAACTTTTCTATTTTCTTGACCCCAAGAACAGCATGGCCGTTCAGGATTTGATGCATACTCGAAAGTTTTACTCCAATCTGTTCTGCAATCCAGTCTCGTCTATAGCCCTTTTCTTTAATAAGTTTTTTCGCTTTATTTATATCAAGTTTCATTTCTCTACTCACAGTATTACACTATACTATAATTATAGTCAAGCGTAATTAAGGTTGTATTATGTCTTCTATCTATTCGAATTTTATTGAAAATGTTGAAAAACTTATTGCCGACCATAATATTACAAAGGCGGAGCTTGCTAAAAGAGTTGAAATGTCCCCTCCCGCAATTACCGAATACCTCAAAGGCAGAAGGGTTCCGGGACTTGAGGTTATAGAGGTTTTTGCAATGGCCCTTGGTACTACCCCATGGGTACTGATTAGCCCTGGCGGTGATATTACCGCTGACTCTATTAGTTATGATCCCACCCAGAGAAACTTTGAAGACTCTCTGACTATAAGTTCCAAAACGCTCGCAGATATGCACAAGTTCCTCTTGAGCGGACTTAGTTATAACTCTATTCATGAGATGGTAACGGATATGGTTGAAGATATCGCCAATAAGGCCATCGATGATTTTAAAAGTGAATATCTTAGACGCTAAATTTTTCATTCTTTCCTCTAGGTATAGCTGTGCCACTTATAAAAAAAATACAATTGGCTTTTGTTAAAATTTATTTACTGTAAAAAGAAATTAAGCAGCGTGGTTTTCACTCTCAGCGACAAGGTCCAACTTATCCACTGAGAGATCTAAAGCCATTAAAGCAATTACTGGTTTACTAAGGTTCAGTTTTCCTACAAGCGCTCTTCGTAAAGTTTCAGTGCTTATTTCGCAATTCTTCGCAATATCTCTAGGATCTAATTTCCGATCCTCTATTAACTTATTTACTAGTGTGTAATTGAATTTGTGTTTCTTATTCATGGGCTAACTTTACACCATGTGTGTACGAAAACAATACGCAAAACGTGTATTTGTTATTTTATTTATTCATTTATAATGATTTTAAAGGTTTAAATGGCATCTTTTCATGAAAAATTTTCATTACGTTTACGAGAGGCGCTTAGTGAAGCGGGTATATCTCAGCGCCATTTTTCCGAACTAATGAAAACAACCACCACGACCGTTCAACGGTGGGTTAATGCCCAGGCATGGCCGTCGCCTGATAAGATAGAAGAGATATGTTTCCACTTAAACAAATCACCCGCATGGTTAATGGGCGGCTCAGATACCGAACCAACTCGAGCTGAAACGGTCTTAAATTGCATAAAAACCCTAAGTTTGATTCAAGATATAGATTTAGCAAAACAAGCCTTAGACGCTATTTTAGAAGGCGAAGTCTCTCGACGTCCCGCCGAGATAAAGAAATTGTAATTCTAACCTCATCAATAAAGAACACCAAGTCGGTGCCTTTTTCTGGAGGTGCTTTTCCCTTAAGTAGCTCAATCGCCAGTTTTCTAAGAATTTCGACCATTTGATTTTCCATGA
>Ga0255048_10001897_pt1 | contig 13899 bp, 12 predicted proteins | sample JV7_2_2_MG_FD_183619 | JGI IMG/M metagenome (GOLD analysis project Ga0255048, IMG submission 183619) | Seawater microbial communities from Jervis Inlet, British Columbia, Canada - JV7_2_2 | ecosystem: Environmental > Aquatic > Marine > Inlet | place: Canada: British Columbia | collected 2016-10-06
GATTTAAACCGGGAGAAATTATGGAGTATCTTCATGAGGATGCTCAAAAGATTAGAAATGATAAAAGGAAAAGAGGATAATGGATACTTCTGAAACATTCTTAAACCAGCCTGTGCCTGGAGAAGCCATGGCTAGTGAACTAGGTAAGTATCCTTTTGATAACCCGCCTCTTATTGTATCCCCTGGAGAATCACTACAGTATGTGTTAGATGGTTACTTATCAAATAATGCTTCTGAGGAGATACTAAAATTAGTTATTGCGGGGGTTACTTTAGAAGTCATAGTAAATATTCTTGTAAAGACAGGGTTTATGGAAGGTACATTTACAGTAGATGTTGCTGAAATTATTAAACCTGCTCTTCTCCTTCATCTGTTAGCTGATGCTAGGGATGCAGGAGTTAAAGATATTAGGATTATGAATGATTCCAATATGCCGGAAATTTCACCAGAAGATTTCATGGTTATAAAAAAGGAACTACGTGGAGAAGAGGTACCTGAGTTACTTGATATGCCAGAGATAACAGTAATGCCCGAGATGACGGAGATGCCTGAGATGACAGGAAGTTTCTTAGATATGGAGAATATATAAATGGCTAGTTTAACAGATGCATATGCCAGAGTACGGGCGCAAACCCAGTCAAATAATGCTGCTAGGGAAGAAGGTAGTGGTGTTCTTCAAGAAGTTTTTACTGGGATTTTAGGTGAACTTAATGGAGACCTTGATCCAGCTAATGTAGAGAGACCACTATCTCCTATAGGAGAACTATTAGATTCAGTAGTCCCCTTTAAACAGAGGCAAATTGAGAAAGCGGCAGAGGGACGAGCGAGGGTAGCACAAGCAGCATATACAGCAGGGGAACCATTAAGAGTAAGGACTCGTGCGGATGATTTAACTGCACAATTAGAACAAGATAAAGTAGTTAGAGGAGTTAACGCTAATAATGCTTTCGATGAGCAGCTTTCAACTTTACGAGTAAGTGAAAACAGCAATAAAGAGTTTATAAGAGCTGCTATAAAAAATGATCCTTCATTAGCCCCTACTATTGTAGCACATAACAAGACTAGAAATTTGTTCCAGGTTTTTGATGAGGGTGTAGAACCAGGAATTTCAGCGGGACAGAAAATATATACTGATCCTATAACTAAACGGCAGCTTTATTCTACCAACAATAAAAAATACATCAATCTTAATTATGCACATGATAGACTTGGGAAAACTTTTAGAGCTAACCTAGCAGAATCAGAGTTTTCTCCAGACCAGCTAAGAGGACTTTCTTTTGAAGATAGGAAAAAGCTATTTGGTAATGATAAGTTTAAAGCAGTATTGAAAAAAACGGTAGAGGCCGTTACTCCTGAACTTTTACAAACACATGAGATTTATAATCAAGTGTTAGATGAAAAAACAAAAGAAATAACTGCTGCTTTAGAGCGACACAGTAGCTTACTTTCTACTCGACTTACCGTACAGGATCGCATAGTAAAAGAACAAAGAAAATTAGTTGAGGGTAGGGCGGGTGATAGAAAGTTAAAAACAGAACTTGGAGTACAAGTAGCTACACTAAAGGCTCTTCAAAATAAACAATTAGAACTTCGATTAGACGGTTCGTTTAAAGAAGCAGTTAGAGCTAGGGTTCATAGGAGAGCTTTTGCTTTATCCTTACTTAATAAGCAAGAAGTTACCCTTGATACAGCTAGGGTAAATATTGATTTAGCAATACGATTAACAATGAATGATGAAGACTTGAAAGATTATAAAAAAGAATTACAATTCTTTTATAAGAAGGCAACGAGTAAACCAGGAACAGTAGGTACTAGTAGTCCTGCTGCTCCTGTTGTTCGTGCTGCTGATAGTGGTAAACCCGGCATACTAAAAAGTGCAGTTGCACCTGCTCCTCGTGTAGGAACCACTGAACATGAGCTTTATAATCAAGGGTTAGAGGGTGATATATAGTGGCAGAAGTAACTCCTACATACTCTATGAATCCTACTGATTACGAGTATGATCCTAATGTTTATCATTTACGCCACATACCAGGAGTAGGTTTGTATACGTTTGGTAATAACGAATCTGAAGAAAGCATACAACAAGCTACTTCTGAGATTTCTTTAAATGCAGAACTACAGTATGCTAATCATCATAAAGACCCTGTACTACTAGATACTTTCAAACGATACTCCAAACGTAAAACTGGTGAAGACTTCACAGGGACTGATCAAGAAGCTGTTGATCAGTTTATGTCGGACTTTGCCTATATAGATAACAACCTAACCTTTGGTATGGGTAAGGTTCTTATTGATCAGACTGGATTATCAGAACAAGATAAGTTTGATGTTGGTTTGTTATACGATAGGTATGAACGTACAAATAGCACTGGTGAAGGAAGTCGTCCTTTTAAAGATCAACTAGCAGATGTTACTTATGCTGCTGTAACAGACCCAGCAAATGCTATTGGAGTATTTACAGGAGGAGTGGGGTTTCTTGCACGAGGAGCAGTAGGTAAAGTTGCAGGACAAGCAGCTAAGAAAGCTTTGATTGAAGGCTGGCGTAAAAGTATGTTCGGAGCATATAAACGAGCCGTATTTAAAAGACCTGTTACCACAACAATGTTATCTACAGGTGCATGGGGAACTACATATGATCTTGAAAAGCAAGGCTTAGAAATTGGTTCTGGTATGCAAGAAGTTAGGCATGAAGTTACAGGAGAATCAGAAAGTTTTGACTACGATGAACTTTTAACTACGGCTGTTGTATCTGCTGGTTTTGGTGGAATACTTGGTGGAGGAACCAAAGCTCTTTCTAAGTTTTTTAGTAAAGGAACCTACTCAAATCTCTTAGGCAAGGATAGAATTAATGCTACTACTGATGAACTAAGAGCAGAAATGAATGCTCGTGGTATTAAGTATGAAGAACCCCCTATAACAATCAGTAAGAAGAATATTACTAAAGCAAATAAGAAATTTAATGAAACTCAAGAAGCTATAGATACTGCAACATTAGCAGCAGATCAACCTGAATTACCTTTCGGTGCTGCTGGTGCAAGAGCTACGAAAATTCCAGAACAGGCGTATCCTTTTAATTGGGTTAATGATGCTGGAGAAACAATAGATGTTACTGTTTCTAATAAGACAACATCTCGTGCTTCTCCAGAAGCTCCTGAAGTTACTGAAGTAACTCTTAAAGATAAGAACGGTGTAGAATATAAAGTTCTTGCTAATGAAGATGGAGGATTAAACAGTCCTATAAAACAATTTAAAAGCGATGATGATATACGTAGTATCTTAGATGAGCAAGACATAATAGATATAGGAGAAGTAGGCGGGACTCCAGCAGGAATAATGAAGAAAGCACATGAGTTCCTAGTACAAAACTTTACTTCTCATTTCGGACTAGGGCCAGAAACAGCAGAGCGTATGAGAGACGCAGAAAGAATGCTGACTGCTTCAGGAGAAAAGATAGATGTGCTTATTAAGAGATTTGAAAAGGCGTGGAAAGATCGCTTTAAAACTTCTTTTGATAATGCAGACAGAAAAACTCACCATGCTTTTATAAGAGCTTTAACAACTAATGATACTAAAGCAGCAAAAGATAATGAACTACAAGAATTATTGCCAGAAGGATCAGAATTAAAAAAGGTTGTTGAAGAGTGGCGTGATATCATAGAGGATACTTCTGATGAATTAATTGAGAGTGGGGCCTTCTCTGAATATAGACTAGATACTGCTGGTAATCCTTTACTAGATGATGCTGGTAATCCTATTAAAAATAGTTTCTTAAAAACAATAATGAACCATAAAAAAGAACGTACTTATCTTCATAGAATGTATAGTATATATGAAGACCCAGAGTATGCGAAGAAAGGTTTAACGGATCGTATTGGAGAAGATGATTATAATAAAATAAGAAAATACTTAATTGATAATTTTGATGGTATCAATGATAATAAAACTGCTGAAGATGTTATGGAAGCTATCGCTTCTCCCAGTACTGAAGGAAGGCTTGATAAACTAGGACCACTGGCTAAAAAGAAAGTAGATAATAAATATGTTAGAACTTTGCTTGGAGAAATTACTGATCCAAGACAACTCTTTGCTGCTTCTGTATTTAAAACAAAAAAGATTGTAGAAGATTATAAATTAAAACGTGATCTTGTAGCTATTGGCTTGCGAAGAGGTACTACTAAAACACCTGTTATGGCTAGGAGTGGCATAAAAGGACAGTGGGAACGTATTGAACAAGGTTCACGATCCTTTGAACTTAACAATGAACAGCTAAGTAGGATGTGGAATCGTGAAGCAAATGAATTATTAGAAAATAGACCCGCCCCTTTTATGGAAAATCCTTTCGATGGTATCTTTGTTGATCCAGAATATAACAGATACTATAATGTTATGGCTAACTTCTATGATAAAAATGTAGGACCAGTACAAAGATTAATGGCTGGCTCTACGTTTGCTTTCAATCTTTCAAAGACAGTACTATCACCAACAACCCACATGAGAAATTTTGGTGGGGGTATGTTGCAGAACGCATACAACGGTATCCTTCCTTGGGGATCACGAGCATGGAGAGACGCTGTATTATCAGAAAGCAATGTAAAAGGAAGTCCTACTTATTCTGTTTTCCGTAGGACTATTGGTTTAGATAATAAGTTTAGATTACGAAAATCATTGAGCAATGATGATACAGATAGTATTGTACGTTTAATAGAACTTGGTGTTATTCATAATGGTATGAGAGCAGGTATCTTTAAAGAAGCGTATAATATAATGATAAAGGATGCTAATCCTCTCCATCATTTAGAAAGAAGACTTCTTCAAGGAAAAGGAAAAGGCACTCTTGTTAAGGCTGTAGATGTAGCATCCGAAGCATATGAAATGTCAGATAATATAAATAAGATATCTGCCTTTGAGTCAGAATTTGGGTGGTTGTTTAAAGCTTTTGGTGATGGTAAAAATACAGAAGAGTTTATCAAACATGCTGATGTCCTTGGTGTATTTAATGCAAGAGAACGCTTGGCAAAGGGAACAAATCTAACAACTTTAATTGAAGAAGCTACTGCTAAAAAAGTTAACATGTTTACCCCAACATACAGCCAACTATCAGGAAGCTCTCGTGTATTTAGAAGGTATCCTATTGGTAACTTCGTTGCATTTCCTATGGAGGTTACTCGTAACTACACTAACTCATGGAGACTTGCTGCAAGAGAACTACGTTCCGGTAGTGCAGCAATGAGAACGAGAGGAAGCATACGAGCAGCGTCATTAGCAGGAGCAACAGGTATTACAGCAGGAGGAATAGGGGGCCTCTCTGCTGCAATAAATGGTATTACAGATAATGAACGAGAAGCATTAGAATCAAAAGAACTTTCATCTGAATGGCTGTACGGTACAAATTTTTTCTATACAGGTAAGATTAAAGACGGTACATTAAAGGCTATTCCTTTAGGATACACCGATCCTTTCTCATATCTTAGTAGGATTGCTCAAGTAGCGATGCACTCTTTTAATGAAAATGAAGAGGATGCAGTACTAAATTCAAGATTAATAGATGCATCTTGGGAAGCTTTTAAAGTTGCAATAGAACCTTATGTTATACCAGCCGTTGGTCCTGCTACACTTATAAATACTTATAAAGAACTCTCTGAAGCCTACGAGGAAGATAAAGAGATTAATCATGAAGCTATACTAAGAAGTTTAGACATTGCATTTACTCCTACTTTTGTTAAGGATATGTATAAAACAGATTTAATACCTTTTGTGGATGCTCCGAAGGTAACTAAATGGAACACAGAGGTAGACCCTAAATGGCATACGATGGTAGGCTGGGTATCAGGAATGAAACCACAGAATATTAATATCTCTACAAAGGTTGGGTTTGCTTTATCAGATGTGTACAGAGATAAGAGTGCCAACTCTACAAAGTTTAATCGTTTTGTAGATAACCCACAAAATTTTGAACCTTCAGACTATAGGGAAAATATTGTACGAGAGTATAAAGATTACATCGCCAAGGAAAAAGAAATTGCACGAAGAGTTAAATCTATCTTTGGACATGCAAGAACACTTGGTATTGAGGGAGCAAAGCTTACTGACCTTGCTATAAGTTTTAGTAAAGCTGCAAAAGTGGGAGAAGAAAAAGCTAAAGCTTCTTTCAGTGAAGAGTATATAAAACAAATTGGTGAAAATAAGTATCCTATTTCATTTGTATCAGAGGGTATACTAAATAAGATTAGAAACACTTTACGAAATAAAGGTGTAAGTCCAGGTGATAATTTGATAACAGACTTACTTAATGTTATACGACAATCAAATAAAGAAAGAATAGGAGACTAAGAGTAATGGCATTCACACCAGCAAAAGGTGATACTGATCCCGTATTCCGTTCACAGATAGCAAGTAGAATCATTAGACCTCCTCGTGGTGTTAATCCTCTCACTGGTAGGACAGCAACAAGTGGAAGGTTACCTACAGGGAGAACTGCTCTAACATTTAGTCCTCTTAATGTACCCCAACCAGCAAGAACAGCACCACCCCCAGATGTAGCATCAGAAGGCCGTCGTATAACAGGCAAACAAGGATCAACAGGAAATCCCATTGGAGATGCTATAGGTAATGCTGCTAAAAAACTTTCCCCACTTATAGCAGATGCATTTTCTAATATTGAAACAGGCCCCTCTTCTGGTGCTTTCAGTGCAATAGGTTTTCAACCTTCTGGTTTAACTAATGTAGGTCAAGGAAGTTTCGGTGCAGATTTTGGTTCTGCTCCAACTACACCAATTGTTACTTCATCGCCTGTTAGTGATGCAGGTGCATTTATAGGTGCTTTGAATGAAGGCGGGTTCATCCGTAAGAGAACGTAATGTCTGACGATAAGCAAGATGTATATCTTCTTCTAGGAAGACTAGATGGTAAGATGGATTTAATTATAAGAGAACAGAATCAAATTGATAGTCTTATAACAAAGAACGAAGAAAGAATCAGGGTACTAGAAAAAGATAGAGCAGTTGTTTATGGAGCAGCCACGGTCCTTGCCTTTATCGGTAGTGGAGTGATGTGGTTTGTTTCTTATTTAATTAAGGGATCATAATGCCACTAGCAGGACAAGTAGCAAAGCTTCTAACGAGAGGCGCTCAAAAACTTATGAGCACTGAGCCTGGAGCTATTATAAAACATGAACCTACCATGCGTGTGTTAACTCCTGAACAGGAAGCAGCATCTTTTGCACCTATTGGGACAAGTTCACATGGATTACTACCAGAAGAACCGGCCCCTATAACTCCAGTTGAAACTACTATTACCCCAATTGAAACAGATGTAGTTCCTCCTGTAAGAACAGAGATAGATGAGCTTGTATCTCCTGCTGTACCTGATAGGCCCCCCATTCGAAGACAAGTAGAAGACCTTGGTTTATCGGAAAAAGAGGTAGATGAATTATTAATACCAGACCCTATTGATATTAGTAAGATGTCGGAAGCATGGAAAGCACCGTATATGAAAGCAAGGGACCAGGGGTTTACTGTTCCTTTATATCATTTTACTAGAGCAGGGGAAGAAATTCAATTTGATCCAAGAGGAGAAGGAACAGGATTTCTTGATCCACTATTGTTAAAACATTCAGCTAATAATACAATGGATATAGGTATACATTTAGGCACTCTTTCTTCTATGGGTAAACAGAATGAAAAGTTAGGAAAAAAGAAAAGAAAAGTAATGGGCGTTACTCTTGGACAAAAGCAAGAGGAAGAGCAATTAGGACAAGCAATGTTACCCCTTGTAACAAAACTAGATAATGTAGCTATCATTCCTGATATGGGGAGGTTTAAATTACCTAGTGAGTGGCTTGAGGAATTATCAAATCTGAGTATAGAACTAAAGCCTAACAAAACCATAGAACACATACTAAGAAAAGACAATTTAGAAAAAGATTTCAAGAGTAATAAAGGTAACATTAAGAACGCTCTCGATTCTTCTATAGAAACAGTAGATGATTTTAAAAAGTATGCTAAAGAAGATGGCGATTTTGTTTTCTGGCCTGAAGATGGTAACTTTGTTTATTTAAAAAATGAAAAAAAACTAAGCATGTTAGCTAAATTTGTAGCAAATAGATTCAACCCGTTAAAAGGTATGTCTCCTACTTTATGGAAACAATTAATGGAAGCAGCACATGCCTTACATATGAAAAATATAAAACTAACTACAAAAGAAATAGACCCAGATGCAGGTTTGTTTATTCCTGAAAAGATACACCCTTCCTTAATTGATGATTGGTATATAGCATTAAGAAAAATTTTAGAAGAGAACGAGTATGATGCCTTTGCTTACCCAAATTATGCTGAAGACTATGGGGCATTTAGTTATATGTTCCTTGATCCTAAAAAGGTAAAGTCTATCTTTTCTAAAAAGTTTGATCCAGAAAGTATAAGCTTTGGTAAAGCTAAAGGTGGTGTAGTAGATATGCGTAATGGTGGTAGAGTAAGGATGGTAGAGGGAGGTAAGGCTATGGAAATTGATCCAGCTAAACCTTTTAAAGATTATGATAAATTAGAAGCAGAGTTCGTTCCTTCTTTCCCAGGTGAGTCTTTTGTTGATCGATTCACTAAACAATTTAGAGCAATGAAAGGAAGGAAACAAGCAGGACAAGAACTATCAGAAACAGAAAAAGCAGTAGCTGTTACGAGAAAAGGAACTACAGAACCTATAAAATATATGTATGACTATGGTAAGAGAAGAGAAGAAAGATTATCACAAGTACCTACAGGTCATAAATTTTATGAAGATCGTTTAGGACATTTTCAACCTGAAGGAAAAAATATATATGTAACTCCTAGAATGGATATTAGAGACTATGAAAAGGAATCTGAAAAAGGGCAAGAGCATAGATGGAATGTACCCGAAGGTTCCTCCTCGTTACCGTTTGTTGGTGAGACACAGTATCCAGAGAGAAAATCAACAATAGCTACTGAACAACATGAATTTACCCATGCCTTCCTAGATTTTTTAGACTATGCTGCTAGAGATAAAAAAATACTATCAACACTATCTAAACAAGATCAAATAAAACTTTTTAAGTTTATGGATTTCAGACAAAAAGAAGAATTTGGCCCTGACTTTGAATTTAAAGGACAACGTATAGAACATGAACTTATGGATCAACCTACAGATATAAGAACATCATATTTTAAACCAGGGAAAGGAACCTCTGTTGGAGATTTCTTGAGTGAACGAAAAGGATTAGGAACTAAACCAGAAAGCTCTTTTACAGAAGACCTCTTTTCCCCAAGACAAGATGCTCCTCCGGTTGAATACGGGATGGGCATAGGAAAAGCAAGCACAATAAGTGAATTAGCTAAAGTATTTAATAAAGCTTCTGCAAAAAATCCTGAAATACATAAACGTGCCTTAAAAAAGTGGACTAAATCTGAGCGATTCTTTAAAAGACCAACTGCTGAATTTGATGAGGCGATAAAACAATTGCAAGGGACAGAAGAAGAAGAACAATTACAGCAGGAACAAGAGCAGTATGGTCAAAAGAATGGCGGCAGGGTAGGAGCAGCAGTAGTAGCCGCCTCTCTCATGGCTAGTGGTGGTCAGGCTATGGACATGCGTAATGGTGGTGTAGTAGGTATGGTGCATGGTGGTCCTGTTCACGATGGTCCTGTCCTAGACTATACTACACCAGAAGAAGATGAATTTAATAAAGACTATGATGCTGTTAAACAAATGGAAGCCCTCCTTGCAAAGAGACAGGCTGCTGTAGACTATGGTGGTTTAGAGCAACCGGATACTAGAACTTTCTCACCTTCTGAAGAATTTATAGAGTATCTCAAGTCAGTAGAAAACGCTAGCAAAAAAGGTTATGATAAAAAAACAGGACTATGGCATCCTTATAAAGCAACAGGAAATGTAGGGGGTAATAAAGAGGAAATTTTCTATGGTATAGTAAGACCTAAAACTGGTCGCCCTTTAACACAAGAAGAAGCAGAAAAGTTATTCATGGAAAGAATACAACATGCAGCTAAAGGAGCGGAAAGAGTAGTAGATAAGTATATGCAGCCGGGAACATTTAAGCAGCTTTCTCGAAGAAAACAAGAAGCCTTTGTGGACTATGTTTACAATATGGGAGAAGGAGAACACACTAAAATCAAAAATAAAAAAACAGGGAAAATCGAAGAGGAAAGAACAGGGTTTACTGCTTTTAGAAAGTTTATCCCTGCTCTTATCAATAACGATGTGGAAACAATAGAGAAAGAGTATATAAGACATTCGGGTGGCGTTCCGTTAGGGAGGAATAAAATTTTCCGAAATTACTTTCGAGAATTTTTTGTACCCGTCCCTCGTTTTAAACCTACTAACCCCCGTCAAAAGTAAGTAGTAACCCCACTGTTAATTGAGACCATTAGTTTTTTAAGATAGGATAGGAAGTTAGAAACAGTAACAGCTTCTGTATACTCTTCGAAATCTTCCATAGCCGTATCCCAATCCTCTTGCTCAAGGATAGAGGACTCTACCTCAACCGTATTATGTGGTGTTAGGTAGACGGTGTACTGAAACAGTGTTATCTTGTCATTCAAATTAAATAATACCTTCAAATATTTCTAGTTTCTCTTGGGTAAGACGACCTGTACGTTCCACCATCGGAGCTAGAACATACTTGTAGCTATTATTGTAACGTCTTCGTCTTGATATCCAACCTTTGTTCTCAAGATTTTTAAGATGCTTACTGATCGTCTTTTCTGTCATACCTGTCCTCTTTCGTAATGTTAGCAATGATGGGTAGGGATCAGTACCCTCTGTCTCCCAGTAAGAGATGAGGTGAATAAGAAGAATTTGTTCTGCTGCTTTCATACCTGTACTAGAAGCATGTTTGAGAAGGTCTGTTGGGATAGATGTAACACCTAGACTCAAAGTGACTCCTCCCCATTTAGCTTTAAGCATCTTGAAAACATCTGTTGGGATATCTCTTACACTAAGACCCCTACCTTTCTGGCTAGAACCTGATAGTTCACACCACCTTACTACCCTATTGTAATACCTAGTACGAAAATACTTTTCTCTCTTCGTCAGTAATTCAATCTCAAAATCTATCATCTCTTGTTCAGTTCCATAAGCAAGTACACGCCTATGAAAATCCCCATGGTGCCCTTTGTCTCCGAAGAGATGGCGGCACCCTTTTTGTTTACAGCCCCTCTCCTCCCATTCAGGCTTCATATATTTAGAAGAACATACGTACCCACTGTCTAATGTACCTTTGTGCTTACCAATATAGTACCTCTCCCCTCCAGTTCGTTTCCATCCTGCATCATACCACAAATATACAAAAGCTTCACCGATCATTAAAGGTACTCCCCATCTTCAATTAAATTCCTCCAGCTAACAGGAAATAGTTTAGCACATCTCTCTGCAATTTGATTACCAATCTCACAGGTTTCTTTCTGTGCATCATCCGCTGTACGTTGGACACATACCCTATGGAATGCTGCAAGACTTCCTGTCCAGTACCATTCGGTGTAGGTTGATTGAGGTAGTACCATACGTGCCTGTTCAGGTGCGATACCTGTCTCAATCATATTCTGATAGCACTGGAGAGCAAACACATGAGCAGGGTGTACGCTGTAGGTAGTAGTCTTATCAGAACTACCTTGCTTCTTATCGTCAGCAGCTAACCTCCACTCATCTGGAGTGTAAAGCTCTGGAACACTATCAACATACCTCCGACTGATCTCATTCCACACCAGCCCGACCTGATGCTTACCCAACTGTCGAGCAACGAATATCGGGGCCTTAATGTGGAAGGTTATAGATGTATGTGCAAAGGGTGTCCAATGGTTGTGCATTGCAAGGTATCTAATTAGCTTATGGTTCTTACTACTAATATGTGGAATGGTGGTTTGGTAACCATCAATATCTATTTGATCGTACCCTTCTTCTACAGATCGTTTACCGAAGGACACCCGTGCAGAATTAACTACCGATAGATCATTACCCATGTGATTCACGTACTTAACTTTCATGCTATTTTATATCTCCAAAACTGTGTCAAAAGGATTTTCTTCTTCAGCCTGTGTTAAATTCTCATGATCTTCTATTATATCTATGTACCCTAAACCCCCACAAAACCCACAAGAAAATCCTTCTGATCCTTCATCACCATCTCCATGACATTCAGGACATGTTCTTATAATTCTAAATGTTTTTAAGTTCATATTTATACACACACCTCCAAAATATATAACCCCCATATGCCTGATGTTACTATGGCTGTCCACGCCGCTACGATACAACTCATAAAATAGATATGTCCTATCATGCTACCCTCCTAACATCAGTTTCGTTTCATAAGTAATCTTATCCGAAAATAAAGATACTAAATTTTAAGCACATCGATAACATAAATAATTAATCCATTAGCCATGATGCTAATACCAACAGCATTAAGCGCCATTAATGCCCTGTCATGCCAGCACCATCCTACAATAAACCATCCAACAAGACCTACTAAATGAAAGATAAGATTAGATGGGTACACATTATTGCTTGTAAGAAGTAAAGCTACAACAATAAATATTGATGATACCCATTTAACATACCAATCGAAGGTATGTGTTGGGGTTACCTTGTTCATTCTATTTTCTACCATCCTAACATTAGTTTTGTCTCATAAGGAACCTTATCCATATTGAAAGGTGGATCAAATGTAGTAATGATGTTAACTGATACAACATTCTCCACCTCACATGCCTTATGTATAGCATGAACAATCTCATCTGCATAGGGACAAAATACACTAGTGAGTGTGTGAGTAAGCTCAACCGTACCTTTCTCTTCATCCGTATCTATCTTATAGATTAGACCAAGATCATACACACTAACTCCCGACATCTCTGGATCATACACCTCCTTGAGATTGTTTATGATATGCTGTTTATCTATAGGAAGTGATGTACTCTTCTCCCTTTCAGTCTTCTCCCTAAGTAACTTTAATTTTTCAGATGCTGTCATTTAAGTTTCCCCTTACCGGATAAGTATTCAGGTGCAGCACTCTTATTGAACCACTGTCTGAACCTTTTCCGTATCTGTTTAAAAACATTAAAGTTCTTCCGGTTTAAAAATAGACTCTGCATAGCACCAAGCACACATCTTGTATTCACCATACTCCTCCTTTGTGATAGGATTATCGCAAACTACACACTCCTTCTGTTGACTTTTAATATCATGCTGCTTTTTCCAGCTATCCTGTAACTCCTTTGACCAAACCATATTACATTATCCCTTCGCCAACATGAGTAGTAGTATGATAATGATTAGAAACAATTCAACAGACAAGATTGTATGATACCATACCCATCTACTTTCATACACGTTCTTTACTGTCTTGTTGAATAAGACCTTCTCTTTAATATCTTTAAACAAGATCAACCACCTCACAAAAATCCCCTACACAGTTGAATGTCTGTGATGAGATTGTATTATCATCCCCTTCATATGCACTAAGCTGCTTCCAATCTACCTCACTGGGCATTTGTTTTAACAGCTTCTCATACTCTTCCTTAGTGCAATCCTGATAAGGTGCCTGTTCATAGATGTGTTCAGACATAGGTAGGAAACTTACCCCTGACATATCATCAAAGTTTTCATATACAAATGCACCAACCTTTAACCACTCATCTTCCTTAACACTAACAGTGATAGAGGGTTTATGTTCGCACCAATACTCAGCATAGATTTGCCATATCTCTAAGTGTTCAATGGCTGTCATATCGTGCCTTGTTATCGCACCTTTCGGTGCCTTAATGGGGAAGGAGAAGACAGCAGTGGACTCTGGCTTCTTATTCTCATCCTCGACAGGGAACCCAGCATCAGTCATGAACAAAGTTAATGGGTCTTTCTTATCTGCACGTA
>Ga0255048_10001900_pt1 | contig 13871 bp, 9 predicted proteins | sample JV7_2_2_MG_FD_183619 | JGI IMG/M metagenome (GOLD analysis project Ga0255048, IMG submission 183619) | Seawater microbial communities from Jervis Inlet, British Columbia, Canada - JV7_2_2 | ecosystem: Environmental > Aquatic > Marine > Inlet | place: Canada: British Columbia | collected 2016-10-06
CACCCGCTCGTCGCAGGGAGCTGTCGAACACAAGGGCAAAGCCTACTTTTTTGACCAGTCGAATGGTCTCATGTCGTATGATGGGGCGAACTTTGAGAATGTGTCGCGGGACATCAACAAGTACATGCTCAAAGATATAGGGTTTAACCGTGAGGCCGACTTCAAGGTCAACGTCCAGAATGTGGATGACCGTATCTTCGTGTCGCTGCCCATCGGTTCCGACATTGACGACATTGTGGCCCGCACGTTCATCTACGACACGAAACTGGACGTGTGGACACAGTGGTATACGGGCATTCCCTCGCATATCAGAGAAGCCCAAACAGACCATTCGTATACGGGTGTCGGGCTGGCAGGCAGTGGAGACCATTTCTTCGGATCTCCCGAAGGAGAGATAGGCATGTTCCGCCTCGAAGGGGATGTGAGTGAGGACGAACTGGTGGCAGCTGACCGCACTGTTGTCGCTCAGGTGGACACTGGGTGGCTCACACCAGGTGAACTGGGTTCGCGGCACAGGCTACGTCGACTCGACCTGCTCACAGGATCGGCTAGCGAGTCGAACTGTGACCTCACCATGTATAGAGATTTCAACGCTACGAACGCGTGGCAGACGGCCACGTTCGACCCTGACGGTACGTTGGACGCCTGGCACCACCAGGACGTGTCGTTCAACGATAAGACCATGTTCACGTGGTTGCAGATGAAAATCATCCAGGATCAGGGCACTAACCTGGTGGCTAACTTGTTAGGCTACCAGATCAACGTTAGCTCTCGTGTCTGGCAGAGAGGGGAACAGGGCAACCTTAATCAGGCCCCTGCTTAATTATGACTACACGTAACAGACATTCGTTTAAGTTTCCAATACGCAAGTTTGACGACCCTGTCGGGTTGTGGAAAAACTTCCGTTACATGGAAGACTTCTTTGGTCGGCTGTCGAGTCGCGGGTCAGTGCCAACCATCATGGTTGCGGCCTCTAATGCCAGCGCTCAGAGCCAGGCTGCAGCGGACTTCGTGTGCAGCGGGGCTTCTGATGAGGTAACATTCGAATTGGCGCGGCTCGCTTTGCCTGATGCGAAGGGTAGGATCATGCTGTCTGAGGGGACGTTTACGTTTGGGGCGACCTGGTCTATTACCGCTAGCGAGTCTATTACGCTTGTGGGTGTCGGCTCAGACACAGTCATCACCATGGCGAACAGTGTCGACGATTATCTGATTACGTTCACGCCTGCGTCGCAGGCTGGTCACAGATTCTACCTGGATAGCTTGACTATGAATGGTAACTCTTCTGGCAATTCTAGCGGCGGCGGGGTCGTCACGAATGGCGCCGTGCCGCGCATCATGCGTTGCACGTTTGTCAACATGCCCACTAGTGGCAGTGCTGTTCATATTACCGCTGACGCTAACGTGGAACATTGGATCGTGTCAGAATGTTACTTTTCGAACTTCAGCAACCGTGACCAAGGCATAGCTTTAACGATTGCGAGCGGCCAGGAGGGGGCTGTCATGAACTCCACGTTCCTGGATTGGGGCGTGTGTATTTCTAATTCTGGCACTAACACGCGCATAGTCAATAACGGGTTCCGTGATTCTACGACTGGGATCAATGCTGTGGCAGGCTCCACGCACGCCTACGGCAACGTCTTCCAGTCGAATGTGGGGACTGAGTTCGCTGGTGGGGGTACGCTCATCCGAGGACACAACAATGAGGGCGACGAACACGACTCTTTGGCTACGTCAGCCCACACGCACGCACACACAGACACTACGGGCAAAACGAGCGACGACCACCACACAGAGGCCCACACCGTCGCATCTCATTCTGACACTACGGGTACTGGAGCCGAACTAGAGACGCTCACTGATGGGTCTGATGCTGACGCACTGCACACGCACAGTGCGGACGGCATTGATACGAGCGCAATCCACGACGACACAGGCTCCGAAATTAGTGCTATTACCGAGAAGGGTTCGCCTGTGGGTGGAGACATGATCCTCATTGAGGATTCTGCAGCTGCTAACGCTAAGAAGATGGTTCAGATCACGAACCTGCCCACAGGTTCTGATGCTGACGCTATCCACGATAATGTTGCCTCCGAAATCTCGGCCATTGCCGACAAGGCGTCGCCCGTAGGCGCAGACATGTTGATAATCGAAGATTCTGAGGATACCAACGCTAAGAAGAAGGTTACGATCACCAACCTTCCTGGCGGAGCAGACAGTGACGCCATCCACGATAACGTAGCGGGGGAGATAGCGGCCATTGCTGAGAAGGCTTCCCCTATAGGTGCCGACATGATCCTTATAGAAGACTCTGCAGCAGCTGATGCTAAGAAGATGGTACAAATCACTAACCTGCCTGCAGGCGGCGACACAGGAACAGACCTAACGACCAAAGGCGACTTGCATGGCTATGATACTGGACAGAATCGTATCCCTGTGGGGACGAACGATCATGTCTTGACCGCCGACTCAGCCCAAGCTTTGGGCGTTAAGTGGGCTGCAGCTGCTGGCGGCGCGTCGCCCCTTACGACTAAGGGAGACCTTTACACGTATGACAGTGCTGACGCTAGGCTTGCCGTAGGATCAGACAACCAGCTTTTGATTGCCGATGCCACAGAGTCGGAGGGCGTGAAATGGGCCAACGTGGTGCCTGAGTGGGTAGCCTATTTGACAGAACGTCAAGACGACGAAGCCGCGCACGCTGACGACGACTTTTTTGGGTCAGATTCAAGTGCGGATTACACTGAGCAGACGGTTTCGGGATCGGCGGCCTGGACAATAGGACGAGACGTGTTGTCTTCTGTGTTCAGTGGACAAACCGCAGCCGATCTATCCGCATACTTGAAGTCGATCACATCAGCTTCGGCACCCATGACCATCGAAACTCGGATGACTCTGACAGCCACTCCCGACGACTTCCCGATTGGTGGCATCGGATTTACTGACGGAACAGGAACCACAGCGAACATTATGGGGGTCTGTTGGGTGAGTGCAGACGCCACTTTTCTCAACGGCGGCATCCAACTTCGTGGGGGGACGCTCACCAACTTCGACGGGACACCCAATGTTGTTGTGTTCAACAGTCCTGGGTTTTCGATGGCACTCACCCTCTACCTGCGAATGATCTGGAAGTCGGCCAACACTTGGCAGGCCAGTATTTCGCTTGACGGGAACGCCTGGTTTAACCGTTCCATTGCTAACCAGTCGAAAACCTTTACGCCGACCCATTTCGGGTTTATCACCACTGACTATGGACACGGCAGCCAGTTCGCAGCTTCCTTTGATTACCTTCGTGTATATGATAGCGATTTGAGCGTATGATGATACGTTTTCAGCTACTAATAGGAACAGCCTTGCTGTTCCACAAGCGAACGCGACCCGTTCGCGACATAGGAGGCAAGAATGGCTAGAACACATGAAGAATTTCTAGCAATTAACGACCCTGTCGGGGCAGGCACGCGACCCCCGTCCGTAGATGCGGCCACCACGGTCACTCCTGCTAGTATTGTTCAACGTTTCATAGACCAGGGGCTTGTCGCAGGGTTCGGTGCGAACACTATTCTTGCTAGTGGCAGCGGTTTCGGAGCTGCCAACGCTAAAGCTTCGAAGGCAGCCGCGTTGAAACAGTTGGACATTCAGAGGCGGCGGCTCGAATTTCAGCAGAAGACGGGCCTGCGTGACATTGAACACGCCCGCGACAAGGGTCTGCGCGGTGCGATCAACAATGCGCTGCAACGTGGCATTTTTAGGTCAGGTATCAGAGAGTTTAATGTCGACGAGGTGAACCGTGAGCAGGATGAGGCAGGTGGCGATTTGAAAACGAACATTGCGTTATCGTTGGAGGCGTTGAAAGCCCAACGTGAAGGTTTGGAGGCGCAGAAGTTTGGTGGCGGCGGCGGAGGTGGCGGCGACAGTGGCCTCCTCGACATCGGCGACCTGGAAGCCGACTCGTTTGATCTTGCTGCTGCGGAGAACGCTGCTGAGCGGGCACGTGTGGAGCGGCAGCAGCGCCTCATTGATGTGAACACAGGGCCTGGGGCTCCTGTTGGTACAGGCGGCGTGATTACGCCTATTGTAAGACCTGGGGTGCCTCGCTGATGCCGCGCGGAGAGAACATACTAGCTAGACAGTCCATACGTCCCAGAAATGCTATTACTCGAGTTCCACGAGCGAACGCTACGAGACCTCCGAGATCTGAACCCGAACCTACAGACACGAACCAGCTGGGAGAGGACTGGCGCAGGTTCCTGAAAGCGCTGAGGGAAGGTTTCAAGCCTAGGGAGGACCCGCCTCGCAGGAACGAAGACTTCGTGGCTGGATCAGATTTCCTCTCTATAGGTAAGGCTATTACAGGGACTAAGATCCTGCCCAACGAACCCGACCTGAACCTCGACAGTGAGGAGCCTGTCGACACTGAAACTGCCCAGGCGGACGCACTGGCTGGCCGCAAGGGCTCTCGGGCGCCTGCAGTGTCAGCGCAGGCTGCCCTCGACCAGAATGCGCTTAATAGCGAAATGACCGAGGCGATACAAGTGATCCAGGAGTCGCCTCTTGACGAACAGTCGCAGGTGGCTGCGAACGTCATCCGCGAAGAGATCGACGCCAGCCAGGCCCAAGTCGAAATAGATCTGCTCAGAGCCAGACAAGAACTCGACATACAAGACGTCCTGTTCGAACAGTCGCTCAAAGATGCTGGTCTGGCAGACGAAATCGACCTTGAGCCGCTACGCGGGGCGGTCGCCAAAGAGGGCGGCCTAGGCGCCCAAACCCTGGCGGCCATCGAAGACATAGCTCAAGATGCGACTATGACAGAGGCGGAGAAGGATGAGGGCATCGACCTGATCCTCACGCGCCGACACTTCTCGAAGGCTATCGCAGAAACAGTCACAGACATGGTGCAGAACACGCAAGATTTGGCTAGGTTGGAGTCTCGCAGCGATGCGGACCTGCTCGGTGATACCGCCACGTTCCTGAACCCTGACATCAACTTCGACGTGTTGGGTGAGAACGATGCGGAACGTTTCCAAGCTAACTTTCTGAACGGGGTTATCGAAACCATGGGCCCAGAAATTCAGGCCATCATGGCGCCGCTACCTGACGACGACTTCACTGTGGAAGCGTGGGACAATCTGATGAGTTTCGCCATGTTCGGTGACTTCGAAAGCCCAGGCTACCTGCAAGATTTGGAGTTCGTGTCGACCAGTTGGGGCATTCCCGCATCCAGACTTCACGAAGAGTTTAAAGCTGCGCACAAGAGGGCAGTCGACGCTGACGAACAGTGGAATATTGCTGAAGATGCGGACAGTCTGACACCTGGCTCTGAAAGCATGATCGCTGCCATCTACCAGGCTGGGGAAGCGTCAGGCGTGTATACAGCCGAATTTTTAGAACTTGTTGCGAAAAGTGTAGACTTGCACATGCTCATAGACGTCAAATCGAAAGGGAAGAGCGGCTTGTCTAACGACGGGACGACTCGCGGCGTGGGCGGTCTGACCGAAGTCATGTATGAGATGCTCATGGGTGAAGAGTGGACGCCCAAGCGTGGCATGCAGTGGGAGCTGCAGGCTCTCCTCGAATACATTGACCGCCAGTTCGACGGCGACCCTGTAGCTGCTATCCAATTCTACCGTCAGACTGGCGAGTGGGGCGGGAGCGCTGCGCTAAATGGCTGAACTAGACCCACGTAAAAGGACTAGCGGAGGTGGAGGCAGCACTACCCGACTGAACGAACCTGGTTCTGTCGACCCCGACAGGGGCAGTTCGCAGGCGCAGGTTTCTGGTGCTGAGGCTGAGGAGGCTGGTAACAGGAACCGTCGAGCCGCGCAGAACACGCTGACAGGAGCGTCGAGGCGGGGTTTCGACACGTCCAAACCCGAATATGCTGATCTTCAAGAAGTGGCCGAAACAGGGTTCCTTGGGAAAACCATGGGCACTGTGGGCATGATGTTGGGATGGGTGGACGGTGGCAGGCAGGCCATGAACCTGCTCATGCAGGACATTGCTGGTGGTGAAGCTGGCGAAGGCGAACGGAACCCCAACGCAGGCGACTACTGGAACGCTTTGTGGGGCGGTGTGGAAGACCCTGAAGGTTTCCAAATCGCGACAGGCCTCAACCCCATTTCAAACTCTGACACTTTGGACATGTTTGGGTGGGAACTCGCCGACGAGGACGACTTTGGCGCACGGTTCCTCCGTGGCGGCGGAGACTTCATGTTGGCGATCCTCACCGACCCTCTCACCTATCTGACATTCGGCCTAGGGTCCGTCGCTAAGAAGGCTGCTATGGCTGGCGCCCGCGCAATGCAGCTTGACGGTATCAATCTTATAGGCAAGGCTGTCTCGTCTGGTGTGGGTAAAGAGTTGCTGACGACCAGCTACCAGAAGCTGCTGTACTCTCAGCGTACAGAGTTAGTCCAAGATTTCCGTGACAGACTGTTCAAAAGGCAGGCTGATAATGGGGGAATGTTGCCTGACCATATCAGAACGTCGTTTCGGCGTACCGTAGGGACAGACGACATTACGAAGATGAGCGACGCCAAACTGTTAGATTTGGCTGTCGCTGACAGGTATTATGAGGATCTGCTCAAACATGTTGCTGGCCGCGACTTCGGTAAAATCTCCTCTGACATTATGGACGAGCTGCCTGGGTATATGAGAGGCGGGGCACGTATCAACGTCCCGTTCGTGAGCGGTATCAAGGGTGGTATACAGATTCCTGGCACTTCAGGTGCGGGACGCAAGTTTGTTGGCGACCCGTTCCGCAAGCTGAGAGATTTGGGTAAGGGGACTCCTGGTGTGGCTGATGGGATTCCAGGCTACGAACGTCTCATCGACAAGTTTGAGAAGGCGACCACACAGATGAACCGTTCTTCGCCTATGATCAAAGCCATGAGAGAGGGCGGTAGGGGCGGTGTGCCTGGTGGTATCGAAGGCTGGCAGTTCCACGTCCTCGAATCCGCGAAGGACAACCTCATTAACAGGAACGCCAACCATGAGATCAGCACCAACCTGACCGCGCAGTGGAAGGAGATTGACGAATTGGCGACGATTGCTGGTGTCGACACTGACATTATAGGTCCTGACATTTGGTTGCGTATGGAGGGGCAGAACATAGACGACGTGATGCTCCGCCAGATGCAGGAGCTGCAAGGCCTCGACCCTGACGACCTGACTGGATTGCAGTCAGGGCTGCGAAACGTGTACAACAACGCTGACCTTGACAAGTCGGTGAACGACATGGTCACATACATGCAGGAGGTCATGGGCGAATACCATGATGCCCTAGGATTGCTCGACCCTAACTTCAAGGACAGGTTTATTAGAGGGTACATTCCTCATAAGACGACGGACGCGGGCAGTCAGCTTGTGAATGCGTTGGCCGATTCGAAAGTGTCGATCCCCACGGGCCGCGGCAACCCTGCAGAGGACATGGCTGCGGCCATTGTCAACTCTGCTGGTAAGGGCGGCGTTTCAGACGCTGCGCAGGGGGCGACAGGTTATGTGGGTCGTACGCATGGGCGCGTACAGGCGCATCGTGTCACTAAAGATGGAGTGGACATGTTGGACGAAGAGACGCTGAAACTCATGAACACTGAACAGCTAGCTGACGGGGTGATTACGACTGACACCCGTTACATTGTCACACCCGAACTGAACAGGAAGATCGTCCCCATCTTGGAGGCTCAAGCCCGTAAGGAGGGCATACCGTTGCCTAAAGATTGGGACGGTGTTCTCTACAATGACAATCCGATTGAAGTGATGATCGACTATGTTGACAACATGGCCGAAGCGATTGAAGTGTGGCAGCATGTCGACGGTCTCGCTAGGGCGGGCCTGTCAGCCCGTCACAGTGTGGAAGTCGACGCTCAGCTCACCTTGCAGAACATGCAGGGCAACGCTGCAGGCGTTATCAAAGATGTGAAGACGACCAAGTTTGGTCGTCCCGTGCCTGGCGACAGGCGTGCGCCGACAGAGTGGCTTGGCTCTATTACTGACGGTCCCAGCCTCTCCGCTGCGCGGAAGAGCGCCAGCCGCAAAAACACGTTAGATGACCTGGCTTCGGGAATCCAGGGCGAAGTAGAGGTCACCATGTATCAGGACGGCAGCGTGCAGGTGACCAAAGGTGCCGATGTTGTTGCCGCCGCCCAAGACCACCGTATCGCTGACCTCGACATTGACTGGAAGTTGGGTCGGGAGGCTGAAGCCCCCAATGGGAACGGTATTGGTGTTGGGGGACAGCAGAAGGCGGGCAATTTTGACCCTGGTTTTGACGATATTGGGAGGCACACGACTGCCGACCTGTTCGAACAGACCCCATGGATGGGCTACATGGACGAAGGCCCTAACCTGATCGGGTCGAAACGTCAGGCCGTGCCTGGCGTGCCGACCGTTGTGCACAGAGAGCTGACAGACGCTGGGTTCACCGTGAAAAGCATGGGGGATGTGGAAGATTTGCGTGAGCTGAGTGTGACAGCAAGAGGCAACGTGTCTGAAATAGTGGAGGCGACCCCTGTGAGAAGGCCCAACCATTTCGAAGGTGTAGAGGAGATCCCTCGGGCCATCGAACCTGGTTGGCATAGTGTCGGCCCTGACCATTTCCTCGGCGATGGGACGAGGGTGACTATGGTGGCGCAGATAGACGACGACGTGTTCCGCATCAGCCTCAACCCTAACCTGACCGAAGAGGGGCTTAACCGTGCCAAATGGGCGTCAGTCAAATTCTTGGACAACCAGTTTGCGAATGGTGCGTTAAAAGGGAAGCTGAACAATGCGGGCATAGCGAGCATTGTCGGGGACGGGCTGGACGCGCAGTCCGCTGACGTCCTCCACACATATTTGCGCCGCAAAATGGGTACGCTACCGCCTGAAAGCATGGAGTTCATTGCTAGAGAGCCTGCTGAAGTGTTCCAGGCTCGGCTGCTCGCAGACGATTTCACCAGGAAATACCGTGAGGTCATTAACGAACACACTGCACTCATGGACAGTGAAGGCAACCTTATCAGGGGTGGCACCGACGCCACTATTGCCGCCGATTCGCTGCTGCTCCAAAGGCTGAAAGCTTTGGAGAGGGCGGGGAGGAAGGCGGGTGACGCAGGCTACGAGGATATTGCGGCCATCATGAACGACGTCACAGAATATATGGGGGTGTCAGGCGGTGACGGTGTGAAGGGTATGGTCAACCCTGGTGTGTACGACCTGCAAGGTTCCGCCATTGACGGCCTCCAAATACAACAGGAGATGGCCCAACATTTGTCGCTCATGGCCCGCAACTCTGCGATGCTCAACACTCCGCAAGGTGTCGCTGCCCTCAAAATGGCTGGCAAGTCGTGGCTGAAATGGTGGAGGGGCATGGCGACCATCCCTCGCCCCGCATTCCACATCCGCAACCTTGTTGGTGGAACGCACCAGAACCTGGTGTCAGGGGTGACACCCCTTTCGATGCGAAGAGCGGCGGCGAACACTCTCACATTCCGCAACACGTTGCGCAATGCTAAAGGTAAGGGCGCTTTGGAGCAGGCGTTTAAAGCTGTCGACTCCGACGTGGAGGCCGCTTTCCGCACCGCTTGGGATGAGGGTGTGTTGAACGGGTTCGCAACTACCGAATTTCATTCGTCTCTGACGCCGAGGCAGAAACGTGGCAGATTCGACTTTTGGAACGTATTCGACACTGACAACTTTGCGTTGACGCGTGCTGGTGCTAGGGTCATGGAGGGGACTGAAGATTTCATGCGCATGTCCATGTTCATCGAATATTTCGACGAAGCTACACCAGGTTCAGGAAAGTTTGCCCGTGAAATGGTGAACGGCACCCACTTCGACTACTCTGACCTGACCGCGTTCGAAACGAAAATCAAATCTATCGTCCCGTTCTACGTGTGGACGCGACGCAACCTGCCGCTACAGCTGCGGCAGGCCATCGAACAGCCGCGCATCTTCCAACGGTATGCGGCCATGATGAGAGCCATGAACGACAACATGGGCGGCGACGACCCGCTCAACCTTGAGGAGGCTGACCATTTCAGCGCGTATGCTGCGGGCACCGACTACAAGGTCAACCCCGAAACACCGTTCTGGGCTAGAATCATGATTGACCCTGACCTGCCCATCAGCGACCTGCTCGAACTAGACGTCAGCCTTGGCGGAAGCATCGACTTTGTCGACAACATGATCGGCCCCCACCTGTCACTCATCCAAGATTTGAACTCGCAGAGAGAGTTCGGCGACGTGAACGCCCCAACCACACTGCCTGGCGTGATGCAGTCGTTGGCAGCTGTAGGCTTCTACGACCGCACCCAGGACGGCGACGTGCGCATCCCATACTGGCACAGGACGCTGGGCGAGACGATGGTCCCGTTCCACCGTGAACTGTTCGACCCGTTTGGCGGGCCGACAGCTCCAAACAGGCAGCAGCGTGTGGGCATAACGTCAGACGACGACTTCCTGACCCGTTCGTTGAAAACGGTGGCAGCCATGACGCTCAACGCTGCAGGCTTCAAAACTACGACTCCTGCCGACACTCGTGGTGCCGCATACAGGGACAGTGAAAAGACGAGACAGTTCATCAAGGAGCTGCGCCTCCAAGGACTGCTACCAGACGAATGACCGTCAAGAAACGTAAGTGGTCTGGGTGGCGCTGGTTCTGGGTGGCATGGCTAGCCATGTTCGCAATAGGTGAGACTGCCGCCATCATCGAACTCCGCAAGGGGGGTGACGACACCACCCTCTCCGAGTTCGTGTGGGATTTCGTAGTCTCCAACCCTCTGGGCTGGGTGGGCATAGCCGTCCTGCTAGTATGGCTGTTCATACACTTTCTAATACAGAAGGATTCTGATGACAGTTAAGAAGAGCCTGTTCATACAGGTACAATGGTATGACAAGGCTGACCTGGTCAAACATCTCGAACACGTTTACCGTGAGCACCGTGACAGAGGCAAAGACGACTACATTCACAACGTCGTTTTGGACGAGATTGGTAGTAGTGGTGGACTTTCTTCGAACTTGGACATAATCCTCCCTTACCTTCCTGGAGGGTCTCGCAGATGTTTTGACAACGTGTTTGTTGGGTCACATTTTGTGAAATGGCCTGGACCTGGCAGCGCCTACAAGGAGGGCATGCTGTCTCCTGCGCACAGGTGGATTAATCTGGGTGTGCAGAAACTGTTGTGGAAACAGTTCAGAACCAAATATCCTCAAGTGCCCATGCATTTCTACGTCAACCATGAGGGTGTGCTCAACTTGTGGAGCAGCAGGCAGACTGCCAACGCCTACGAAGCGTACCTGATCCAGTCCCGCCGCGACATTAACGCTATCAAACCGCATGCGGCCATGTTGTGGTCGCCTGCCATATGGTCACGTCTGCCTCTCACATGGTATGCGCGGCGGGCCGTGACGAGAGTGTTCACGAACGTCCAACACGACTCGAAGCATATTGGTACGACGTGGCTGCACCTGCAAGACATGCAGGGCAGACGTCGGCCTCCCCCATTGTGGGTGGTCAAAACGTGGTATAATCAGCTTAGAAAAGCTTACAATTTTGCTTCGCTGCGTGTGAACATGGAACTGTTCCGCCCCGACCTGTCCGCCGCCTCTCTTGCGGCGATCAGGAAGACAGAAGCCTACTACAAGAAGTATGGGATACCTGTTGGCGCTTCGTGGGAGCTGCGCTACTGGTATGAGTCGCATGACGACGTTACATGATACGCTTCCACCTATTAGTAGGAGGACTTTATGTTCAGTAACATCAATTGGCCTGACCTTGGGGAGCGTGCGGTCTGGACGGCCGCTCAAGCTTTCCTCGGCGTGTTCGCCGCCGTCAACGTGACGGATGTGGCCGCTGTGAAAGGTGCAGCTGTGGCAGGTATTGCCGCCGCAGCCGCCGCGCTGCTTTCGCTCATTAAGAACGTTGTGAAACAGCAAATAGAAGCCGAGTGACGTGGACACACGCTTGTTCCAAGAGAGGGTACTAGACACTCTTAAAGATCACGGCGAACAGCTCACCGACATACGGGTGACGTTGGCCGAAAAGTATGTGACCAAAGTCGAAGTAGCCGAGCAGCGGAAAGAGGCTGCGATTGCCCGACGCTTCGCTATCACATCTATCATTGCTGTGGTTGGTATGGGCATTGGCACCTTCTTCGGCCTATTTTGATACGCTTTAAGCTATATATATAGGGGTTCATAGACCCCTGTCCAAGCAACCCGTGAAGTGGACGAGGTCCACACGCTCGGAGCATTAGTAAAGGAGGTAAAAAACTATGGCAAATACTAGATTAGACAATGCGAATGTCTTCGCTTCTCTACCCTTCGACCAGATTGACGGTGTTGCTGGTTTCTACGTCCACGAGGATTTCGAGGGTGCTTCCGCACTCACCGACCTCGGTGACGATACTGGCGTAATCGCCACAACTTTGGGACGACACAACTGGTGGGGCACTGAAATTGCTGGCGCTGCAGTGTCTAACATCACCATTCCCGTATCCGTCGCGGACCATCTTGGGATTATACGTCTCGAAGTTGGTGCAACGACACCACAGGCTGGTGACGGTGCTGCATTGCAATTCGGTTCTGCCGCTGCTGCCGTGCAGGACATGTACCTGCCCGACGACAACGGCTGTTACATCGCTTCAGTGGTGAGAATCGCTGATGTTGATGCAACCGTTGCAGAGTTCGGTTTCGTGGGGCAAGCCCCCGAACTGGGCAATGCTAGCGCTGTTGACACGTGTGGCCTTGTGTGGGCACCTAACGATGCTGCGAACACTGGCGACGAATTCTGGATCGCTCAGCTGAATGATGGTGGAGTGGACGTCGAGACTGTGTTGACCAATGTGAATTATGTCGAAAGTGACTGGGTGCTTCTCGAAGTGGCCCTAGACAGTGCGGGTGGATCTTTCCGTGTAACAACAGAGGACGCTACTCAAACTGTTCGGATTGCTGGCACCATCACAGTAGCTATGCGACCCGCATACTCTGTGTCCAATGTTGGCGCAGCTGAAGAGTTCCTTGACATTGACTTGTTCCATATGCGCTACTTGCGTAGGGACTCGCTGGTAGGTACAGGCTCTGACTGGCTTGGAGCATAATAATTGAATTGATATGGGAGTTCATAGACTCCCATCCAAGCAACCCGTGAAGCTCGGAGCATTAAGTAAAGGAGGAAACAAACTATGGTTAACACAAGATTAGGTAGCGCGAACGTTTTCGCTTCGCTGCCTTTCGATCAGATTGATGGTGTGGCAGGCTTCTTCGTCCACGAGGACTTTGAAGGCGTAGCCGTTGGCGGCGATATGGGTGACCTTACCGATGCGACTGGCAAGATACTCACCACAATGGGCCCCCACTCATGGTGGGGTACTGAGATTGCTGGCGGTGCTGGTGCTAACATCACGGTTCCTGTGTCCGTCGCGGACCACCTTGGAATCATACAGTTAGAGACTGGCGCCACCACGCCCACTACGGGTGATGCAATGGCCTTGCAGTTCGGTGCAGCAGCCGCTGCCGTGCAGGATACGTATTTGCCTGACGATAATGGTTGTTACATTGCGACGGTGTTGAAGATTGCCGACGTGGATGAAGACAACGTAGAGTTCGGTTTCGTGGGTCAAACCCCCGAAGTGCCGAACGCTGGCGCGTTAGACACGTGCGGGCTCGTCTGGGCCCCAGGTGATACAGCTAACGTCGGAGACGAGTTCTGGATTGCACAGTTAAACGACGCCAACACTGACGTCGAGGTTGTGCTAGATCAGGCAGCCTACGTTGAAGGCGATTGGGTGCTGTTAGAGGTAGCTCTGACGAGCACTGGCGCCTCTTTCCGTGTCACCACGGAAGACGTGTCTGAGACTGTCAAGATTGCTGGTACTATCACTGTAGCTGTG
>Ga0255048_10001902_pt1 | contig 13864 bp, 18 predicted proteins | sample JV7_2_2_MG_FD_183619 | JGI IMG/M metagenome (GOLD analysis project Ga0255048, IMG submission 183619) | Seawater microbial communities from Jervis Inlet, British Columbia, Canada - JV7_2_2 | ecosystem: Environmental > Aquatic > Marine > Inlet | place: Canada: British Columbia | collected 2016-10-06
GCGCTGATGTGGGGCTCACTATGTGGGGGTCTGCTGATTAACAAATAGAAAATAGAGGGGGAGAGATGCAGGGAGAGCTATTATCTAGGGTCTCATTTGCTGCTCAATATGCACATGAGACAGAGGGGGGGAGAGAGACAATTAAACAGGCGTTTGAGCGTGTCAAACAAATGCACCTCTCAAAATTTGAGGCTGAGATTCACCCATTTATTGAGGAGGCGTTTAGAGCTGTTGAGGGTGGGCAAGTCTACCCATCTCAGCGCTCTACTCAATTTGGTGGGGCTGAGATGCTCAGAGAGGGGAGAGGGTGGAGGATTTACAACTGTACAGCCTCATATTGTGACAGGCCGCGTTTTTTCTCAGAGTATTTTTGGCTACTGTTGATGGGGTGTGGATGTGGTGTCTCTGTGCAAACGCGCCATGTAAATCAACTCCCCCCTCTCATCTCAGCTAATCAGGGCCGCGCTAGAGGTGAGGCGTGTTTTGAGATCCCAGATACTATCGAGGGCTGGGCTGAGGCGGCCTATCACCTCATCACCTCCTATATCCCCACTGAGTGGATGGAGCCACTATATACGATCACATTTGATTACAGTGCAATCAGGCCAGAGGGTGCACCCATCTCATCTGGTGGTGTGTCTGCAGGATCATCATCATTGATGAGAGCTCTAGAGGAGGTGAGGACAATTTTAGAGGGTGCTGTATTGGCAGGATCTGAGAGGCTCACACCCCTCAACTGTTTTGATCTCTGTGCAGCTCTCTCCTCATGTGTTCTAGCTGGGGGTGTGAGGCGTTCTGCATCAATCATGTTATTTGATTCTGATGATGAGGAGATGATGACCTCAAAGAGGGGGGATTGGTGGAGAGACCACCCCCACAGATCAACAGCTAACATCTCCATCAGGTCAGATGGGGCTGCTGATGAGATATCAACAGCCCTCAATCATGCTAGAGAGTGGGGTGAGCCTGGCGTGTTCTGCACTCATCCCCAGATCATCACAAATCCATGTGCAGAGATTGGGCTGTATCCTCAACTACCTATCTCATCCACCACAGAGAACCATCTCATTGATTCCTCTCATATGTCTGGCTGGCAGGCGTGCAATCTAACTGAGATCAATGTGGGTAGATGCTCGGGTGAGGCTGAGTTTTTGGAGGCGTGCAGATCAGCGGCTATTATTGGAGTTTTACAGAGCTGTTATACTGATCAGGGTTATCTGCTCTCAATATCACGCCAGATAGTGGAGAGAGAGAGGCTGCTGGGGGTCTCACTCACAGGCATATATGAAAACCCCTCCATAGGTCTCAATGAGGCTCTACTAAGGAGAGGTGCTGAGGTGGTTAAATCTACTGCATGGGCTCTATGTGATGTTTTAGATATCCCTCGATCATCTAGGCTCACCTGTATTAAACCAAGTGGTAACACCTCAGTGCTAGGGAACACATCAGCAGGTGCTCACCCCTATCACTCAGATAGATACATACGCAGAATGAGGGTGAGCACCCTCAATCCTGTGTGGAAATACCTCTCTGAGCATCTCCCTGAGGTCTGTACTCAGATCAGTGATGATACGGGTCTATTTTCATTTGCAATATCAGCACCTGTGGGGGCTATGGTGAGAGCTGATCTCACAGCTATTCAGCATCTAGAGAACATCTCTTTATTACAGCGTGCATGGGTGGCCCCAGGCTCTGATCACATCCATAATCGAGTGCCTCAGGCGGCTCACTCTGTCTCATGCACTGTAACAGTGAGAGAGGGTGAGTGGGCTGAGGTGATCGAGTGGATGATTCACCATCAATCATCAGCCACAGGAGCTGGGAGGCTGAGAGGTGTATCATTTTTAGGTGATATGGGTGATCTTAAATATCAGAACGCACCATATCAGAACGCAACAGGGGAGGCTCTAGAGGAGTGGGAGAGGCTCTCTCATGTGGATTGGACTCAGATCAATTTGAGCACCCTCACAGGAGGGAGAGAAAACCCAAATAGAGGGGCCGCGTGTTCTGGTGGTGGGTGTTTAATTGAATATGCATAAAAGGACACCCCATCACGCGTCTGCGGTCTGGCAACTAAGACCGCGTGATGGGGTGTAGGTACAAAATCTAATGAAGAGTCTATCAATATTGAATGAAAAAAGGAAAAAAATCATGCTCTCAATCTGTTTAATGGCTGTCTCTCTGGTGTTGCCCATTGATAAAAAATTCAGTGAATCATACACCTCTAAATTTTTAAATGGGATGCATGAGCAGCGCGTATCTAATTGTATGATGCTGGTGGAGCTCTCTCAAAAAATGAACACTAACCCAGCTCTAGTTTTAGCCATAGCCTCACATGAGTCTGGGTTTTTAAACAATCAGGTTTCATCAGCAGGGGCTGTGGGTCTCATGGGTGTGATGCCCTCTCTACTCTCACCTCATGAGCAAACGCATAAAATGATGGCTGTGAGAGGGATAGAGATATTTAACTCATGGCTAGAGATATCTGGGGGTAAAATCTGTACAGCTCTCTCTAAATATAATGTGGGTGTAAAGGGCAGCTGCAAGGGGCGGGGGAGAAAATACGCTAACCTCATTTTAGATAGGTGGTACAAAATCTGTATTGTGTGGGATAAAGAGCAGGAGTGCTCTGATTATTAAATAATCGGCTTATCTCCTATCTTAGCCTCAATAGTGGCTAATCTCTCTCTGATCATGGTGAGAGAGACCCATAGGCTATTCCTGCCCTCCCTGCTGTTTCTCTCCATCTCCTCACTTTTATCCTCTAGTGTGGTTAGCGTTTTCTCTATCCTATCTAACCTAGACTTTATCTCTCCAAATGTTCTCCCCATCCACCATATCACCCCAATCCCTGTCACACCCAGCCCGATAATCTGCACTAGTGTATCTATTGATATCATGTTTTCTCTCCTCAGATGGAGTCAACATGATAACATATTGAGTTTATTTTACATCCTCCCCTAATGAGCTGGATTGAATTTTCAATTTATCCTCATCACTGATGGAGCTGTCTGCATCTGCCATCTCATCCATTGAATACATTCCTGAGCAGGCCTCTGGGTATGTGGCTCTGAGGCCCATGGTTAATGCTCGAGCTCTGAGCATCTGTTTGGGCATTTTACCCCAAGCTTGGCCGCGTGCCAGGCCCTGTTTTTGAGCCATCTCCATAGTGAATGAAAACTCATGGGTGATCTCATCAGCCTCATCAGTACGGCTCATGATCATGGTGCATTTAGTCTCATCCCACTCAGTGATATGGATAGATCTGACCATCCCTGAGGTTCTGCAAATTGCTGCCATTGAGTCAGCTCTGAGAGCTGGCTGGCCTTTGATCATCATAGTGTTGAGGAGAGTGAGAGCCACATTTCCACCCCAATGATGCCCATAACAGGCATGTAACATGAGTACATCAAAGGGAGTGTTCTGGCGTGTGGCAAACAGTTCAGCGAGCTGTTGAGCCTCAGCGAGATTTTTAGGTGTGTAGATGGTCATTATAGAATCCTCTCAATTATAGCTCTGAGATATTTTGGGTCTGAAAAAGAGTGAGTACGCGCCCATCTTCTAAACTCATCATTAGTGATTTTAAACGCGGCCTCTATGCCTCTGGTGATGTGCCACTCTATCCCATCCTCATTCAGAGCTGTTTGAGTACGCTCCTCACACTCCTCTTTAATTTCATTGAAACAGGTTGAATGTTCAGCTGTGAGATCGAGCATGTGAGCCCCTCTCTCTTGAACCACTTTATCCATGACTCTCATCATGTATAGGCATGAGAGCTTATTTAGATAGCCTGATTTGGGTGGATGCACCCAATCATTGATAGGTGTTGTTGCTGTTGCTGTTGCTGTTGCTTGGGTTCTCATCTGTTTAGATCTCCTCTGGGTGTACATGGTGAATGTGTACTGTGTTTGAATCTATGCACTCACCAAAAACATAGATTGACTGCTCAATGATCGAGCCATATTTGCTCATATTAGGATAATGATGATGAAATCCCACATCACTGAGATCAGCTGTGGGTGTTGTGATCTCGATGTGATCACCCTCTGAGATCTCCTCTAGAGGCTGAGTCATCATCAGATGAATCATTAGTTTTTCACTCATGGTTTAATCTCCAAAAACATAATCGGTGTGTAGGTTTTTCCTGTTAGTTTAGTGGCTGCTGTGGCGAGGCCCTGAGCTGCACGCCATGAGGGTCTGTAGTGCCCTCCCAACCACTGTGATAGCTGTGAGCTAGTTGTATCTGCCTCATGAGCTAAATCTTTGAGATAATATCTCTCAGCCCTCAGATCTGATTTTAATTGTTCTGATAATTTCATTCTATCTCCTGTCTCTCTACTGCCTCAGCCCCATGTTCAGAGTATGAACACAGGGCCTTATTTGAGATCTTTCTGGGGTGGTGATTGGTATTAGGTGATAGGCTCAAAACTGATGAGCTCATACTCAGCTATGGATCCAAATGACTCAACAATCTCATATGAGAGGGTGGCCTTGTGTGGGATTGAGGGGGAGAGATAGTCAGGGGAGGCATAAACCTCAACCTCAGTGATTCCATCCTCATATGAGAGAAAACCTCTGATCTCATAGTTTCGGATGTTTTCTGAGATCTTAGATCCAATTCCCTTGATGATCTGTGTGAAAATTTTGCTGTGCTCATTCATTTTTTTTCCCTTTCTGGGGTGTGGTTGCTTGCTGAGATCAATCTATTTTATTTTAGATCTACTGTCAAACATATTTTTAAAAAAACATAAAAATATATTTTAACCAAGTATAAAAAATAGTTTGCAATATGCATAAAACCTCATCATATTGATGTGAGGAGGTAGTATGAACATATTACATTTACAGAGGGCTGTTATGAGATGCCCTTCATTCAATGCAGCACAGACGCTCACCCTCATAGCTCTCACAAATGTTTTAGATTGGGGCACATGGTCTGGTGCTGTCTCATTTAAATATTTAGCGTATGAGGCTGGTGTATCATATGGAGCTGTGAGGAGAGCCCTTGATCACTTCATAGATCTGGGGCTGATGACTAAACAGGCCCAGAGCAACAGCAGAGGGCATGATAGGAATCAATACTCTATTAATATTTCAGCACTAAATGAGCTAATTGCTGAATATGTGCCCAAAAACTCAGCACTTATCCCCCCCCCTGCTCAGAAAGAGCATAGCCCTGCTCAGAAAGAGCATAGCCCTGCTCAGAAAGAGCATAGCCCTGCTCAGAAAGAGCACCCTCTTCAACCTCTATTATCAACCACTATAATTCAACCACCTAAACCCAGATTGACAGCAGATAATCCATTTGGATTTTTAACAGCAGAGGAGCAGCTAGAGAATGATAAATACATTCAACAGCAAAATAACATTATCACAGCTCATAAAAAGGCTGAGAGAGATAGAGCCCGAAATTGGAGAAAACGCAAATGATCAACATATCACAGTCTGAGGTCTGGGGAGATCTCAAACAGCAGATCAAAAATCACCCCAGAGCACCAACCATCACCCACAATCACAGCTATAAAACCACCTCACCTGATGACCTAGAGCATCTGGGTGTGTTGGGAGTGGAGAGAAAGCACGGAAAACCCCATCTCATATTTCATGCTCTCCCTAACTGCAATCTAAATGGATGTGTACATCATGAGCATGGGTTACACACTATCATTGAGGTTGAGGGATCATATTCTCATGCATCTCTATGCCCTCGATGTGGAGCTATAAATGAGAGAGCTGTGAGGATTGCTCGAGCTCTCCCAGCCTCTGCATATGGTCAGGGGCTGAATAAGTTTGATTTTACAGACAACCCCAATCTCCCCCCCCTATTGCAGAGCACTATTATGGATGGGCTAGGTGGTCTCCTCTGGGGTGATTATGGAAATGGTAAAACTCATGTGGCCTGTGCTGTTGCCAGGCACTGCATCTGGCGTGGGATGAGAGTAAAAGTCTTTTCACATCAACAGCTGCTCTCTCAGATAAAAAAATCATGGAATGATGATGCAACCATAGACCCTAGATATAAATGGCTAGAGGATGTGGATCTGATCATCTGGGATGAGCTGGGATTCTGCTCTGATAATGCATGGTCTAAGCAGACCACATCAGAGCTCATTCATGCTCTACACTCATCAGGGGTCTCAGCTCTGTTTGTATCTAATCTCTCATCTGAGGAGCTGACAAAATCAACCCTAGATCCTAGAGCAGTCTCTAGGATGGGTGATCTGTGTTCATGGAAATATCAAATGCAGGGGGGGAGTAGACGCGGGGCTTTTTAAAATAAAATCAACACATTTACCCTATATTTGAGTTATATTGATAACAACAAAATAAACACAGGGGAGGCAGTGATGATAAATAAAGTCACGCTGATGGGGAGAATCTCACAGATTGATGTGAGTGATGGATTATTAAAATTCAATCTAACAACATCTGAAAGATACATAAAATCAGGGCAGTGGATTGAGCACCATGATGTCCATGCTGTTGAGTATGTTGGGGATAATGCACGCCAGGTGGGGGAGAGTCTCAGAACAGGTGAGATGATCCATGTGGGTGGCAAATCATTGAGCAGAAAACTCAATATTGGCTCTCATAAATACATTAAATGTTTTGGAGCTGATCTGAAAAAAACAGGTGACTGATATGAGATTTTGTCAGTGGTGTTTAACAGATCAACAAAACACATCCACCATCCCTCTCACCCTCGATGAAACCCCAGAGTTACTCTATGTAGATTCTGTGATCTGTGGAGATTGCAAGGGGGTGTTGATGGGGTCTCTCATTGTGGCTCAATTCATATCTAGATCAACAAAAAAACCAGATTATAAAAGGGGGGATCATGAAAAAAAACCCACCTAAAAAAACCAAAAAAAGGCCACCTAACACGCGCGTGATAAAATCATGCCCTCTAGAGTCTGCTCAGGTGGCTGATTTTTTCAGACGCAGACAGAGGGGAGAGAGTATCCGTGGGGCAGCCCTCCTCTCAGGAGTGCTCAGGTGTAACCTAGAGAGATGGGTGAGTCACGCTCGAGCTGTGAGAGCAGGTGAGGTGGGCTCTCATAGATATGCAACACATAAACAGCTATTAGATTTTTTGGCACTGTGGGAGGGGGCCCCATATGCGTTTGAGACATACCACATTAACAATATTGAGAGCATAGCCACAGGTCAAAGTGATGGCAGATGGGAGGCCAGCAAGTGGCTGCTGGCTGTGGTTAACCCAGATAGATACAGCCTAAAACAAAAACAGGAGATCTCACATACAGATCCCCAATCAACAGCCCTCCTCACTCTATGGGAGGCAGTTGCAAAACAGGATAACCAAAATGAATCAACAGTTAAATCTAATGGGGGGGAGGATGACTAACCACACCACAGACACACTCAATCATGATCAGATGCTCAGTGTTATAGATCAGATGCTCAGAGCCTGTGATCTTTTCCATTGGGCAGATGAGGATGGCTCTCATAATTATTGGATTGATCAACCCAGATTTAATAAGGGGCAGGATCTCAATATTTATCAGGGTATAGGCCGCCCATTTTCAGCAGAGATGCTCAAACGGCCTCAGGCGTGGGTATGTAATATTGAGTTGAAAACATCTCAAACTAGACCCCCATCAGAGCTCTCTCAGCACGCACTAGATCATGCCTGTGAGATCACTGCATTAGGCCTCCCATCCTATCAATCTAAATTCATGGGTCAGGCTGCATACTCAGTGGGGATAGGGGTGCAGACAGGTGAGCCCATCTCATGGGATCAATGCAGCATACAGGGTGCATCCATCTCATTTATTGATCATGGTAAAGACTCACACCAGCTGATTAAATATGGAGAGGCTGAGAACGCTGGCGAGCTGGCAGACCTCCTCTTAAACCTCATCCCTGATCTCAGAGATAAAAGATATAATCTACCTCACCCCTATAATCGAGGTGAGGCACTGAATTTGATTTTGTTTTCAGATCTCACTCATCAGCAGGTGACCATGATGGGGAGATTAATCCACTCTATTGATGAGGGCTCTGGTGAGTCTCCATTGATGGATAATGATCAATGGTATAGCGTTCTATATCCTGATTATGTGGATGGGGTTAAACGCTCAGTGCGTTTGGATCATGTGTATAACACCACATATCGACTCCATAAAGCTGGGTGGTTGGTGAGGGTTCAAACAGGCAGAGGTAAATTTATTCTAAAAATAGGTGAGCAGCTCAGGGGGATCTCATGACCACAGAGAGCACAGCACAAAAACTGAGACAGATTGCTCTAGATGTCTATGATAGATTTATCTCGATGGAGGATGAGATTTCACCTCTTATACACAGTCAATACATCACCCATATCACTGCTCTCTGTGATGAGATTGAGGGGATAGCTGAGAGGCTAGAGGATGAGAACACTGATTAATGCTGATTGCATTGAGCATCTAGCCACAATGGGTGAGGGCTCTATTGATGCTCTAGTCACAGATCCACCTTATGGGCTCTCAGCATTTAAACCTCATGATGTGGCTGAGATTGTCAGCTCATGGCTAGAGGATGGTACACACACGTTTAATAAAGCTGGTTTTATGGGTCACTCATGGGATTCGTTTGTTCCCCCTCCCTCACTATGGAGAGAGGTTTATAGAGTGATGAAGCCAGGGGCTCATGGGTTGGTGTTTGCATCAGCGAGAACACAAGATCTGATGGGGCTCTCTCTGAGGCTGGCAGGTTTTGAGATCAGAGATTGTGTTCAATGGATTTTTACATCTCAATCAATGCCAAAGGCTGCACCTATTAAATCACAGGAGGGATTTAGAACAGCGCTTAAATCCACACATGAGCCAGCCATACTAATCAGGAGGCCGATTGAGGGAACAGTAGAGAGCAACATTTCAGCACATGGTGTGGGGGCTCTAAATATTGATGGATGTAGAATAAGGGGAGAGGTTAGATCAAAAAGGGCAGCAGTCTCTGTAAAGACTCTATTTGGTTTAAGTGATTGTGTGACATACAACAGCAATAGACACAAAGGCCGCTATCCATCAAATACAATATTTGATGAGCCCTCAGCAGCCCTCCTGAGTGATAAACAGAGGTTTTTCTATTGTGCAAAATCACAGCCTAATGAGAGACACTCAGGGATAGAGAGCAACACCCACCCCACAGTAAAACCCATCAACCTCATGAGATACCTATGTAGATTGATCACCCCACCTGAGGGGCTGATATTAGACCCATTTATGGGGTCTGGCTCCACAGGGATAGCTGCACATCTAGAGGGGTTTAACTTCATAGGGATTGAGAGAGAGCTAGAATATTTTGAGATCTCAGAGCAGAGGATTAAACATTGGGCTGGGCAGGTCTCCTATGAGCTGAATGAGACCCCCACAGATGATCAATTGAGCCTGTTTAAATGAAGCCTAACCCACTGCAATTAGAGCTACTGAGAGCAGTGGTTACACATCAACTCATCTGTGTTCAAGCTGGGTGGGGGAGTGGTAAAACATCAGCGTGCTCAATGGCTGTGATCTCTCATGCAATGATGACTCCATCAGGTGCATCTCTATTTGTTACTGACACCTCTGTGCGGTATAGAACAGTAGTTCATCCATCCCTCACAGAATGGACTGAAAAACTCACAGGTCGAGCATGGGAGTACAATCAACTAGAGCAAAAATGGACAGCTCCAAATGGGCACATTATATGGTGCAGAGCATATTTTAGACCTGGCACTAAAACAGCCTCTCAAAACTCACTAGAGGGGATCAATGCAGGATTTGCTCTGATTGATGAGGCTCAGGTTTTTAGTGAAGAGGTGTTCTTTAAAACCATGGGCCGCATTAGATCAGCAGGCTCCATTGGGCCGCGTCTCATTGTGGTGGGTCTGCCTGTCTATGGCTCATGGTGGATGAAATTATGTCATGAGAGTGGAGGCTATCCCATCGAGGCCACCTCATATGCGAACAAGGAGAACCTATCTGAGGATTGGTATAGGATGGCCAGAGATACTCTGCCCAGAGCTGAGTATGAGGCTATGGTGATGAATCGACCACAGCCCCCCACAGGGCTAGTGTTGAATACATTCTCACCTGAGAGCCACATCATAGATGATTGGCAATATGATCAGAGCATGAGCACAGCCCTTGCTCTAGATTGGGGATTTAGGAGACCTGCTGCACTGTTCATCTCTCATGATCCATCCCTCAATGATGGGGATGGAGCCAATGTGATTCATGCAGAGCTGGCTCCATCTGAGGTCACTGTGAGCCAATTGACTAAACAGATATTGAGGATCTCATGGCCTCGAATACATGAGGCCTCAGCCCCCAGAGATGACCTCATTTTAATTGATGAGGCTAGCTGTGATAAAGCAGGGGCGGCCAGATCTGATCAGACTGCAATTTCAGCAGTTAGAGCCATGAGCAGAGAGCCTCCCCCAAATGGTCTGGGGATTGGGTTTAGACTCACCACAGATCCTCTGAGGGTGGATGTGATGAACAGTTTACAGCGCATGAGGCTGCTTTTTGAGAGAGATCAATTTTATATATCTAGAGAGCTGTGGGATAGTGGGCTCTCAACTAAACAGCACTCACTCTCTAGAGGGTTGATGAGCTATGCATGGGATGGTCAGGGGCGACCTATCAAAAACAATCTAGAGCACCACATAGACGCTCTGAGATATCACATTATTAATTTCATGTGGAGAGACAACCCCATCACAACTAGATCCAAAGCAATACCCAACACAGATAGACGCAAACTGAAAAAAATGGATGATAGATTTTAAGGAGATTCAATGAGACAGATCATTACTCGACTAGGATATTTTAAATGGACTATACACAACATGATAGCTCATCCACTGATGGAGCTCCTGCACCTAATAGGGTTGGGGAGGCTGGGAGAGTCTCTCCACCTGTGGACGCTGCCCCTTGATCATGATCAGGATCATGAGGAGACTGATGAAAAAAATGGATGATAGATTTTAATCTGTGTGTTATCTATCTAGATGAATCTATTTCTCCTTTGCTTGGGTGAATTATTAGAGCAGGCTCATGACTCCAATCATGAGCCTGTTTTTATTTCATGATGCCCCTCAGTAAAAAACTAACAATAGATGATCTCATCAGTGTTATATAGGGTAGGTTATTTTGTTGTTTGTGTTCTGACTAGATACAAACTAAAGAGAGGTCTCGTGTTTTCCCAGCATGAGACCTCTTTTTTTGAATATTGACATTTAGGGGGGGGTGGGTGATAATATACATGGGTAGATTATAACCCTCTATTATAGGTGATGAATGAGCCCCAAAATAAAACACCATCCACATTGGAGAGCACAGAGCCCCAATCTGGGTGTATATGGGATCTCAGGCACAGCTCTAAACATGGGCTATATCAGTGGCTATGAGGATAATCCAAAATTCTCAGAGCCTGCTACATGGGCTCAAACGTGTTTGAGTATGGCTAGAGAGGATCCTGTTTTGAGGCGTTCATGGTCTGTGCTCAAACAGACCCTCCTCAGTGCATCTTGGAGATGGGAGGCGGCTGATGAGGAGGATGGTGAATGTGTCGAGTATGCAAGATTTATGAATGAGAATTTTGGGTTAGCTGGGTACAGTGGAGTGATGAGGGTGAGCTGGGAGGAGACTCTAGAATATCTAACTGAGTACTGTACAAACGGATTTAGATATGCAGAGGAGATTTATACAATTGATACAGATGAGTATGGGCGTTCTAAATGTTTTTTAGAGTCATACTCAGACAGAGAGCCCACCTCACACCTCAGATTCATCTCAGCTGATCAGCAGAATTTAGATGGGGTGATGCAGTGGGGTGTAAATGCTCAGAGGGTCTCACCCATCCCAGCTAATAAAATGATCATGCTGACAATGGGTAAAACAGGCTCCAATTGGGCGGGCAATGGTGGCCTATTTAGGCCCTGTCATTTTTATTTTAGAGCTAAACAGAGGGCTTTACAGCTCCTCATGGTGGGGCTGTCTCGATTTGCAGCACCTACGCCTGTTGTGAAGGTTGACAGATCAGCAGCTGAGGCCATGGGGATGGTGGATGCTGATCTCAATGCAGCCATAGATGAGGCTGAGGCTCAGGCTGCTGCATATGTGGCACATGAGAGCGCCTATCTAGTCACATCACCTGCTGTTAGCTTTGATGTGTATGGTGGTAGCAATTCAGGCATGAACACAGACATAGCTCTCTCATTAGTGAGGGAGGCTGATCAGCAGATCTCTACTGCGTTTTTAGCTCAGATGCTCGAGCTGGGCCGCGTGGGGTCTGACACAGGATCTAGAGCAGTGGGTGAAGTGCATCTCTCTCTATTTCGGAGATCAGCCCTCAATATAGCTGATAAAATAGCGGCTGTTTGCAGTGGGCCTGATAGGAGAGCAGCAGGCACAGCAGGCCGTTTAATAAAATTCAATTATGGGAATGTATCCCCCTCCAAATTACCTAGACTCACTCACAGTGGGCTAGATGTAGATGCTCTCTCTGAGAGCCTCTCTGCCCTCCCTACATTAGTGGGCTCACATATCCTCACACCAGATAATCAATTAGAGCAATTGGTGAGGGATCGAATTGGGGCCCCTGAGATGGGAGAGGAGACCATGAGGAGCTCATCTGAGAGAACCATAGAACGTGCACAAAACAGCGGCCTTCTCACAGAATTTATGAAGAGGGGTAAAAAAAGATGAGCACAAAAAAAATCAGAATCAAAAAACGTAAAATAAAAACCCCTCCTGTTAAACGCTCAGGTGAGCTATTGGCATGGGCTGAGGTGGCAGATCCACAGATAGATAAAAATCATGGTGACCTGTTTTTAGGTAAACCATTTTTAACATTGGCTCTGGGTGAGGTCAGCTCTAGAACAACAGGAGAGGTTATTGCAGAGATCACTCCTGATTTTATCAATGAGATGGTGCGGGTGTTTTATCTGAGATATGCACAGGATCCTGTGACTATTGATTGGAATCACAACAGCTCCTCCATTGTGGAAGGAGATAAACGGCCAGAGGCATCAGGCTCCCTAGGTCGCATTATAGAGATGGCAGCAACAGAGGAGGGGCTAGTGGTCACACCAGCTTACTCTGAGCGTGGGCGTTCTCTAGTCGAGTCTCATCAGGATGAGCTGTTGTATAGCTCTCCTGAGTTTTTACAGGGTGAAATATTCTCTAGAGATGGAGGGGCTCTGATCTCCTCCATAGGTCAGGTTCTAGCTGTCACACTGACACCTAGACCACAGCAACAGGCTAACAAGATACACACAGTTAAACTCAATGAGAGGATAAACAGCATGAATGCAGATGATCTCAAATCAATGGATCAAGAGGCGCTCATCTCTCTGATATTGCAGAAGGATGAGCTAATTAAACAATTAGAGAAAAGTGATGAGGCTGAGGCAGATGCTGAGGCAACACCTGAGATCTCCTCTGAGATGGCTGAGTCTGATGATGATAAAAAATCTGATGATGAAAAAAAGCTAGCTGAGGATGATGATGAGGATGATGATAAAACGCTCACTGAGGGGGCTACACAGGCTCTTACAGAACGCCAACATCTCTCTCTCATGGGTGAGGTTAAAACTCTCAGAACTCAGCTCAATGAGGTATTACAGGCTAAACGAGATCTAGAGAGAGATCAGGCTGTATCTAAATTACTCTCAACAGGTCGAATCACACCAGCAGATAAAGAGCTGGCTGATGAGGCATGGACAAATAAGCAAAGAGGCCAATCCATTTTTTGGAGACATCTCTCTGAGAGAGCTCCTGTGATCAACCTAGCTGAGATTGGCCATGGGGTGAGTGGTGAGGGGCTCAACAGCACAAATCTAAAACAACGGATTAATGCGCGGGCTCAGGCTGATAAC
>Ga0255048_10001905_pt1 | contig 13848 bp, 12 predicted proteins | sample JV7_2_2_MG_FD_183619 | JGI IMG/M metagenome (GOLD analysis project Ga0255048, IMG submission 183619) | Seawater microbial communities from Jervis Inlet, British Columbia, Canada - JV7_2_2 | ecosystem: Environmental > Aquatic > Marine > Inlet | place: Canada: British Columbia | collected 2016-10-06
CGACACCGAGCACATCGAAGATCAGCACCGACGCATGCGAAACCAGGGCTCGACCCGACTCCGTCACGATGTCGGGATGCGGGATGCCGCGCTCGTTGCAGGCCTCCGCGATCGCAGCCACCACGTCGTTCGCGTACTCCTGGGTGGAGTAGTTCATCGAGGAGTGGAAGTTCGTCTGTGAGCCGTCGTAGTCCACGCCCAAGCCGCCCCCCACATCGAGGACCCGAACCTCGGCTCCGAGCTCCCGCAAACCCACGTAGATGCGGCTTACCTCGCGCAACGCATCCTTGTGCGCACGGATCGCGGTGATCTGTGAGCCGATGTGGAAATGCAACATCTCGAGGCAGTCGAGCATGTCCTCGGAGCGCAGCCGGCTCACCGTAGCCACGATGTCCGATGCGGAGAGGCCGAACTTCGAGCGGTCTCCGCTCGACTCCACCCACTTGCCCGCTCCACGCGCAGCCAGGCGCGCGCGGACCCCGATGCGGGGGCGAATACCGAGCTCGCGCGAGATCTTGATCAGGTCCTCGAGCTCCGTGGGGCGATCGAGGACGATGACGGGCAGGCGACCGAGCTTCTGGGCCAGCAGCGCGGTCTCGAGATAGGCCCGGTCCTTGTAACCGTTGCAGACGATCAGCGCGCCGGGCGTGTCCAGCAAAGCCAGCGCCACCAGCAGCTCCGGCTTGCTCCCCACCTCCAGCCCCAGCGTGTAGGGCCGTCCGAACTCCACCAGCTCCTCCACCACTGGACGCTGCTGGTTCACCTTGATGGGATACACAGCACGGTAGCGCCCCGTGTACTCGTACTCCCCCATCGCTCGCTCGAAGCAGCCCGCGACCTCGCGTACACGACTGGCCAGGATGTCGGAGAAGCGAATCAGGAGCGGCGTGTGCAGGCCGCGCCGCCGGATCTCCTCCACCAGTCCAAGCATGTTGACACCAGGCTTACCAGGACCTTCCGGGTGCACCTGGACATCACCCTCGGGCGTGATGGAGAAGTAGCGCGCTCCCCAGTTCGAGATCCCGTAGAGCTCCGCGCTGTCACGGATCGTCCAGTGGCGCATGAGACCCTCCTACGAGAGACGAGGAAGTGGGCCGGTCCAGAGCCCGCGGCGCATCTTAGCGCAGTTTGACCCTGGCCTGTCCAATCAGGAGATCCGTGCAGACTGGAGCTTCACGAACTCCCCACACGCTGAACAGCGCAAGGTCAGGGGCAAGACGAGTCGCTCGGGGATGGGGAAAGTTTGGCCGCGCGCACAGGCGGGGCAAGGTCCCTCTAGCGCCTCGACCCGCTCACTCTGGCGCAGGCGCCGCACGCCCAGCACGAGTGCCGCGATCAGGAAGCCGGGCACGGCGGCCAGGTGCCAAGCAGGAATGGGAAGGCTCGCCAGCGCCGCGGCGAGCAGTGGGAAGAAGATCTTCGCCGCGCGCCGGACGCGCTCCCCGCGGTTGAAGTGAGTCGCTCGCCCGCGCACTACACTGGGCTCGCAGCCATGGCTCTCCGCCCGTAGCTCAAACTCCCGCTGCATCGCTAGCGCAGAAGCGAGACGAGCTCCGAGAGGGACTCGATCACGTGGTGCGGCTCGGCGGTCTCGCCCACACCCGCACCGGGCGGGGAGGATCCAGCCTCCCGGATCCACACCGTCGTCATCCCGAGACTACGCGCACCCGCAACGTCGTGCTCGAGCGAGTCTCCAACGAAGACGACGTTCTCGGGTGCCGCCTCCGCCTTCGAGAGGGCGTACCGAAAAATTCCCGCATCCGGTTTGCAGGACGCGGCTTCCTCGGAGCTGGTCCAGGCATCGAGCACCTCATCCAGCCCGGCTCGGCGCAGCATGGGAACCAGGTAATCGTCATCGATATTGGAGACCACACCGATGTGGAGCCCCTGCGCGCCCAGCTGACGAAGCGTCTCAATGCAGTCCGGGCGCAGCGCAAAACTCCCGAGTAATAGGCAGCGTAGCTCTTCGTGAAACCAGTCCAGGTACTCGTCCGTGACCGCGCTGCCCAGGCTCGAGGCAAAGCGTCGAAAGGTGTCCTGGAACAGGTCTCGGTGCAGGTAGAAGGGCCGCGGCGCGAACTCCTTGTAGGCGGCGCGGCTGGCCTCCTGGTAGGCCTGTCCCAGGGTCGGGAGCTCCGCCTCCACACCCAGACGCTCGGCACCACGCTGCACGAGCTCGATGACATCGGACCCAAGGCGGCCGTAGCTGAAAAGCGTGCCTCCGAAGTCGAACAAGGCTGCTTGATACGTTCCCGCCACGGCGCGCAGCCTAGGACCCGACCTGCATGCTGTCAAAGCAGTGCTTGGGAGCTCCCGTTCGCGTCCGTTAGAATCGCTCCCGATGAGCGAGCCCGAGAGCTATGCGATCGCTGTGATCGGCGGCGCCTGCGCAGGCGCCGAGGCAGCATCGATCTTCGCGCAGCACGGGATCCTGACTGTGGTTTTCGAGCAGAACGATCGGCCCTATGGAAAGATCGAGGACGGCCTGCCCAAGTGGCACGTGGCGCTGCGCCACAAGGAATACCGGTCCATAGATCAGAACCTGTCGCAGCCGCACGTGCACTTCGTGCCGGGCACCAAGGTGGGCCGTGACCTGGACCTGCACGAGATTGCGAACGAGTGGGGCTTTCAGGCCGTGGTCCTGGCCAACGGAGCCTGGCGCGACCGTCCGCTCTCGGTCGAGGGAGCAGACGACTACGTCGGCCGCGGTCTCGTCTACCAGAACCCGTTTATTTACTGGTTCAACCACTATCACGAGCAGACCTATGAAGGTCCGCAGTACGAGATCGTGGATGGCACCATGGTCGTCGGTGGTGGCCTGGCCTCGATCGACGTGGTCAAAGCCATCCAGCTCGAGCTCGTCCTGCGGGCTCTCCGAGAGCGCGGCATCGAAGCGCAGATGGTCGAGCTCGAGACTAAGGGCATCCCGAAGATCCTGGCCAGCCACGATCTCAAGTGGGAGGACCTGGGCTTGAAGGGCTGCAGCCTCTTCTACCGACGGCGGCCGCAGGACATGCCCGTGGTGAGCCTGCCCGAGGGCGCCAACGAGGCGCAGCGCACCAAGATTGCGAAGAGTCGCACGCGGGTGCTGGAGAAGGCGATCTCCAAGTACCTGTTCGGCTTCGAGGAGCGACACGCCCCCGTGGCCCTGATCGTCGAGGACGAACGCTTGGTCGGCCTGCGCTACGCCCGCACCGAGGTCGAAGGCGGCAAGGTGCGGCTCACGGACGAGACCGTGGACATACGCGCCCCCCTGATCATCAGCTCGATCGGCAGCATCCCGGAGCCCGTGGCGGGCATCGCCACGCGCGGTGAGCTCTACGACTTTCAGGACTGGGACCTGGGGCGTCTCGCGAACTTTCCGACCCTGTTCAGCGCGGGCAACGTCGTGACCGGAAAGGGAAACATCGTGCACTCGCGCAAGCACGCGCGACACGTCGCCGGCCACATGACGCAGGAGTATCTGAAGCTGGCGGACTCCCTACGCAGCATGCAGCCCATCAGCACTGAGGTCCGGGAGTCCATCCTGAAGCGCACACGCGATCAGCAGAGCCGTGTCGGTTACGACGGGAACTATCGGGCCTGGATCGAGTCGGTCACTCGACCCGACGAGATCTGACGGGCGCTTCAGATGCCCAATCGCCTGGCCGGCGAGTCCAGCACCTACCTGCTCCAGCACAAGGACAACCCCGTGGACTGGAATCCCTGGGGGCCCGAAGCATTCGAGCGCGCCAGGCTTGAGAACCGTCCCCTACTCGTCTCGATCGGCTACTCGTCCTGCCACTGGTGTCACGTCATGGAGCACGAATCGTTCGAGGACCCCGAGATCGCGCGTCTGATGAACGAGAACTTCGTCTGCATCAAAGTCGATCGCGAGGAACGCCCCGACGTGGACCAGATCTACATGGAGACGGTGATGCGCCTGACGGGATCGGGCGGCTGGCCGCTCAATGTTTTCTGCACGCCGGACGGGCGGCCGTTCTATGCGGGTACCTATTTCCCGCCCGATCGGCGCTACCAGCGTGCGAGCTGGCCCGAAGTGCTTCAGGCGATCGCGCGCGCCTACCAGGAGTCGCCCAACCAGGTGCAGGAGCAAGCCGCGCGCATTCTGGAGGCGCTGACCACCCCCAGCGCGCCGGGAGCTTCAGCCGAGCTGCCCGACCGATCCACCCTCACACAGTTTTGCGTGCAGCTGATGGCGCGGGCCGATGACGCACACGGCGGGTTTGGCGGCGCCCCCAAGTTCCCGACCCCGACCAATCTCGAGGCGATCCTGTTCGAGACCGCTCATTCGTTGCCCGCGGCCGGCGGCCTCGAACACGTGGTCTTCAGCCTCAAACGCATGGCCCGCGGTGGGATCTACGATCAGCTCGGCGGCGGCTTCCACCGCTACAGCACGGACGCGCTCTGGCTGGTGCCCCACTTCGAGAAAATGCTCTACGACCAGGGACAGCTGCTGCGCGTGTACGCGGAGGCCTTTCGCCAGACCCAGGATCCCGAGCTGGGCTGGCCCGTCGAGGAGACCATCGCCTACCTGGAGCGCGAAATGCGCGCACCCGAGGCTGGCTTCTATGCCAGCCAGGACGCGGACAGCGAGGAGGAAGAGGGACGTTACTACGTCTGGAGTCCCCAGGAGGTGGAGGCCGTCCTGGGAGTGGAGCGGGGTCAGGCGTTCTGCCAGGCCTATGACGTGAGCACGGCTGGGAACTTCGAGCGCACGGGAAAGAGTGTGCTGGCACACGTCCTGGCCGGTGAACGGCCGCGCTTTGCCTCCGAGCGCGAGGCGCTGCTCGCGGCACGCGCCGGCCGAGTCGCTCCCGACACCGACAGGAAAGAGGTCACGTCGTGGCTGGGCTACAGCATCGCGGGACTCGCCACGGCAGGGGCGATATTCGGCCGCGAGGACTGGGTCCGTGCCGCCGCGCGTACGGCCGACTTTGTGCTGCAAGAGCTCAGAGATCCAGCTCAGGGACTGATGCGTGTGTGGGATGGAGCTCGTGCGAAGGTCCCGGCCTTCCTCGATGATCATGCGGCACTGCTCGCCGGCCTGCTCGACCTGCACCGCGCGGGCGCAGGAAATCGCTACATGCAGGAGGCACTGCGCGTGGCGGAGGCACTTTGTGCTCGCTTCTTCGACCCCAGCCAACGCGAGCTCTTCTTTACGCCCGAGGGTGACGCGACGCTGATCCTGCGTCCCCGCAGCGACACTGACGGTGCAACGCCCGCGGCGGCGGGCCTGGCCGCGCTGGGTCTGGTACGCGTGGCGGAGCTCTGCGCACGCAGCGATCTGCGCGAGGTTGCACAAGCCGTAATCGAGACGCAGGGACCCCTGGCCGTGCGCGTGCCCTTGCAGTTCCCCACCCTGCTGCGGGCCGCGGCGCTGCTCGACTATGGACTGGGGGTGGCGCTGGTGCTGGGCGAGCCTGCGGATCCACGCAGTCAGGCGCTGGCCGCGCGGGCACGACAGCTGCTGGGTCCCGATGACGCCGTGGTGCTCATAGCGCCCGAGCTCGCGCCGGACTGGCTCGACCCCGCCTGGCTCGAGGGTCGCAAGCCGACTAAAGACACACCCACGGCTTACCTGTGCCGCGGCCAGACCTGCTCCTTACCCGCTCATACCCCCGAGGAACTCGAACTTCCGCGCGGGACCTAAACGCTGCGCTGAATCACGACGAGACGGCCGACCAGCTCCGAGGGGGGGGGTTGGTCGGGCTCCGCCAGCTCGATGCGGGGGCCAACACCCTGCACCAGACGCAGGCCCTCCGAGGTGTGCACGAAGCCCTTGATACGGAGGGCTCCGAGCGCGCGTAGCTTCTCGGCCAGCGCGGCGGAAGGGATCCCCGCCTCCACACGAAGCTCCGTCGATTGGAAGCTTTCGTGAGAGTGGGCGGGCGCGCGCGGCGGACGCCGGGCGCGCAACTCCTGCAGATCGGGCGGAAACACCAGCGCCGAATCGACCTCCGAGTACCGGGTTCGCACGAGCGGCGCGTCGGGCTCCATTTTTCTGAGACGCGCTTCCAGTTGCGCCAGCTCGTGCTCGGGTACGAGGTCCGTCTTGTTGAGCAACAAGAGATCGGCCGAGGAGACCTGTGCCTCGAAGGTTGCACCGAGCTCACGAGCCTCCAGCAGCTGCTCGGCGTTCACCACGACCACGGCCAGATCGTAGCCGATCCACTCCGAAACAGGCTCGCGCCAGAAGCTGAGCTGAACCTCCGAGGGGAGTGCGACACCCGACGTCTCCACGATCACGCGCTCCGGACGTACCCGCTCGCGCAGGGTCTGGAGCGTTTCGAGCAGCTCGTCCGAGAGCTTGCAACACACACATCCGCCTTCGAGCTCGACGAAGCTCTCGTCTCCCTCGCCGAGCAGCGCCTGATCGATTCCGAGCTCACCGAACTCGTTCGAGATCACCGCGACACGCACACCGCTGCGCTGGGCGTCTCGCAGCAGGTGCCGTACGAGGGTGGTCTTCCCGGAGCCCAGAAAGCCCGAGACGACGACGGCTGGAATTCGCGCCTCGCTCACGCCCTCGCCTCGGCCAGACCGGTATGGCGCAGGAGCGCGGCGGTGGTGGGGTCACGGCCGCGGAAGGCGCAGAATACCTCCATGGCGGGCCGGCTGCCCCCCAGCGTGAGGACGGTGTCGCGAAAACGCCCTCCCACCTGCGCCAGCGCCCGCTCGTCCTCGAGCCCGACCTCCTCGAAGGCCGCGAACGCATCGGCGCTCAGCACCTCGGCCCACTTGTAGCTGTAATAGCCGGCTGCGTAACCACCCCCGAAGATGTGACCGAAGCTACACAGGAACCGATCCTCGGCCAGAGGGGGCAACACGGTCGTCCGCTCTGCCACGCGACCTTGGACCTCGGAGCAGTCGCTGGAGCCATCCGGGTCGAAAGTCTGGTGCAGCTCGAGATCAAGAAACGAAAAGTAGAGCTGACGCAGCATCAGGCTACCGGCTCGGTAGGTGCGAGCCGCGCGGATTTTTTCGAACAGCTCCTCCGGCAGCGATGCCCCGGTCTCGACGTGCCCGCTCAGGCCGAGCAGGGTGGCGCGCTCGTAGCACCAGTTCTCCATAAACTGGCTCGCGAGCTCTACCGCATCCCACTCCACGTTGCGGATTCCGGAGGCCAGACCGTAGTCGACACGCGTCAGCATGTGCTGCAGCGTGTGGCCGAACTCGTGAAACAGCGTCTCCACCTCATAGAAACTCATCAGCGAAGGCTTTCCATCGATGGGCGGCGTCTGGTTACAGATCAGGTAAGCGACAGGAAGTCGCACGGCTTGTCCGGGCTGCGCGAGCAGTCGGCTACGGCCCACGCACTCGTCCATCCAAGCTCCGCCGCGTTTCTCGGCGGGCCGGCTATAGGGATCGAGATAGAAGGCTGCGAGCTCTTCTCCAGCTTCGCCACGCACGCGAAAGAAGTGGACGTCCTCGTGCCACACGGGAGTTTCCCCGTCCGCCGCCGCGATCTCGATGCCGAACAGTCGGCGGGCGAGCTCGAACAAACCGGTGAGTACGCGAGGGAGGGGAAAGTAGGGACGTAGCTCCTCCTCGCTGTACGCGTATCGCTTCTCGCGCAGACGCTCGGCCCAGAAAGGCACGTCCCAGTGCTGGAGCTCGCCGGCCTCAGGCGCACCCCCCTCCGCGGCCCGTCCTCGCAGCTCTTCGAGCTCCCGCTCTGCGGCCGCAAAGGAGGCGCTGCGCAGCTCTTCGAGCAGACGCTCCACCGCCTCCACGTCCGGCGCCATTTTGCTGGCCAGGCTCAAGCCCGCATAGGTCTCGTAACCCAGCAGTACCGCCTCCTCGCGGCGCAGGCGCAGGATGCGTGCAATGAGCGGAGTATTGTCGAGCGAACCTTCACACGCGCGCGTGATGTAGGCGCGATACAGGCGCTCGCGCAGCTCACGTCGTCGGCTGTGCTCCAGAAACGGGACGAAGCTCGGCGCGTCCAGCGTGATCCTCCAGGGACCGACCTGTGCCGTCGCTTCCTTCTCGCCTGCCGCCCGCGCGGACTGTGCCGCGAGCTCGAGTGTGCTGGGCGGGAGGCCTTCCACTTCCTCGCGCTGGCGCAGGGTCAGCGCGAAGGCTTTGGTCGCATCCAGCACGTGATTACTGAACTGGGTGCCGAGCGCGGCTAGCTCCGTCTGTATGGCATTGAAACGCTCGCGCGCAGGCCCCTCGAGGCCGACACCCGACAGCTCGGCATCCCGTAGCAGCAGCTCGATGATACGCCGTTGCGTCGCGTCCAGCCGAGAGAAGGCGTCGCCCTGCTGGAGTGCTTTGAGCCCGTCGTAGAGGGGGCGGCTCTGTGCCAAACGGATCGAGAAGCCAACCACTTCGGGCTGCATACTCTCGTAGGCTCGGCGCAGCTCATCACTGTTCTTGACCGCCATCAGATGTCCGGCCACCCCCCAGACGGCAGCCAGGCGATCCGTGATGCGCTCGATCGGCTCGACCAGCGCCTGCCAGGTGGGTGCGGCCTGCGCCTCGACCCGAGACAGCTCCTCCGAGAGCTCGGCCAAGAGCGCGCCCATCGCGGGCACCACATGCTCGGGCCGAATGCGGTCGAAACATGGCAGCGTGGATGTGTCGAGCAGAGGATTTTTCAAGTCGAGACCAGGCTATCGCGTAACGAGCTCGGGTGAGAGACGCAGCCTCAGCGTCGGAGGCTGCGAAAGGTCTCCTTGAGGCCGAAGCGCGGCCTGAAGCCCGTCTCGCTCACGAAGCGCTCACCCGAAATCGTGCACGGGTACTTGATGTAGTCAATGGAACCGGGGGGGAACGGAAAGACCCCGAAGCGAAACAAACGCTTAATCAGCGGTCGTGCCACGATCTCGGGGAGAGGAAGGGGCGTACCCCCGGTCTCGCGGATGGCCAGGCCCAGCGGCAGCTCGCCCGCGCCCGTCACATTGAAGACGCCGCGCAGACCCTGGTCGATCGTCTCAGCCAGGGCCTCCGTCATGTCCTCTTCGTGGACGAACTGCAGCATCGGGTTGAAACCCATCATGACGATCACGCGCTTCATATTGAGATAGTTCCCGATCGCGTTGTCCATGTGGGGGCCGAGTGTGGGGACGGGCCGCAAGATACTCGTACGCAGGTCAGGATATTTCCACATGAAGGCCGTCGCAAGCGTATCGACCTCGACCAGGTCCCGGATCTCGGGATAGTTACGGCTGGCGGAGAGAGGATACTCCTCGTCCATGAAACACGGGTTCTCGGCCAGCGCTCCGTACACGTAGCTCGTCGAGAGCAGCACGATTTTCTGGACCCCGTAGGTCCGGCAATGGTCGAAGAGCTTGCGCGTGCCTCGAACGTTGATGTCGTATCGCTCCGCCTCCTTCTCGCGAAAGTGCCGCACGAACCCGAGATGCACGACGCTGGTCGGCTGCTCCTTACGCAATACGTCCTCGAAGCCACGCGTGCGCACGTCGACCTCGTAGATGTGCACCCCAGGCGGCTTCGCGGGCCAGGGCGCACGGTCGACGCCCACGACCTCGTGGTCCCGAAGCAGACGTCGGGCAAGAAGCCCACCAAGCCCGGTCGCGATCCCGACGATCAGAACCTTAGACACAACGCCTTCTCAGTCGAGCTGAAACGGCCCGTCCGCATCATCCTCGTGCCGAATCTCGTCCACCGGTTCCTTGCCATCGTGCCCGGCGTACAGGCGGTTTGGACAGTTGAGCACCATCCCCTCAGTTTTACCCACATTCTTGTAGGCGTGAACCACGCCTTTGGGGACGAGCACCATAAGTGGGTTCTCCTCGCCCGCCTCGAAGCGATCGTGCTTTCGATAGGTCTTGGAATCTTCTCGATTGTCCCAGAGATAGATGCGGAAAGTGGAGGGTCCGAGAAAACAGAAAAGGTCCGCCTGGTCGACGTGCTCGTGGGGTCCCCGAGCCACCCCGGGGTGGGTCATCGAGATATAGCTCATGACCGGGTAGAACTCCTGCTCCAGCGTGTCCTGGCGAAAGAGCTCCGAAAGCCAGCCACGGGAATCCTGATGGCGCCGAATCTCCCGTACGACGACATCGTCAATGGAGAGTTTAGGCGGAATCGTTCCATCTCCTCAGTTCGTGCTCGGCCAGATGGGCCTCCGGGTCAGAAGATTCGTGGCTTTGCGTCTTCGAAGCTCCCCGTCCGGGCCGAAGACATCAGCATAAATCCGTTCTTCTTCGACGACATAGCGGATGCTGAGCCATGCGGCTCCATCCGCACCGTGATAGACGCCACCGAGCACCTGATCGTCCCCATCGAACTGGAGCTCCCAGTAACCGAGTTTTCGACCTGAACGGTCCTCGGCTCGAATCTCCTCGGCGAGCGCATTCTCCAGGAAATCCCAGACCGTAAAGTAGCGTACGTCCTCTGCAAATGCGGTGCTCCCCGCTAGAAGCCAAAACACACCAATGAACATCAGACGGCGCAACATGGCCATTATGGTATAAGAAGGGCTCCATGGTGACGAATCATCGGCTGGAGTCCGTCCAAATCTCCGCCACGCCCGAGATCTCCGTCTCGGGCAGCGTCGGAATTCCGGCCTGGTGGCCCAGCGGCCATCGGGTGGGGATCGTCCTCGGGCACGATGCCGGTAGCAACATGGATCATCCCTTTCTGGCCACGCTGCACACCCAACTGGTCGAGCGCGGCTATCTCACGTTGCGTTTCAACTTCCCGTTTGCCGAGCAACGCAAGAAGCGGGCAGACGCGGACGCGCTTCTCGATCGAGCCTTCCGTGCTGCGGCAAACAGTCTGGTGCGAGACCCGCAGATAGCCCCGGCCCGCATGTTCTTTGGCGGCATGGGGCTGGGTGCGCGCGTGGCGGCGCAGGTCGTCGGGCAGGGTCAAAGCAGCGACGGTCTGATCTGTTTGGGCTATCCGCTTCACCCCTCGGGCAAGCCCAATCAGCAGCGGGCCGAGGCCCTGTTCCGGATCATCTGTCCCGTGCTCTTCGTGCAGGGCTCACGCAACTCCTACTGCCGCATCGACCGCCTCGAGCTGTTGCTCCGACGCATCGGCGCTCCGACCCATCTGCACGTCGTCGAGGACGTCGATCACGCTTTCGGCCTGATCAAGCACACCCTTCGCACTCCGGACGAGGTGCAGGACGAGGTGGTGACGGCAGTCGACGGCTTCGTGCAGAAGGCCCTAGGCGGCCTCTGACGCCATCCCCCTCCAGGCTAGGCCTGCCTGCCGTCGTTCGGTAGAGTCAGTGGGGCATGGACGAGTCCGAAAACACATCTGTATTCAGTGAGTTTCCGACCCTCCTGCACCCTCGGGAGCGCTTCCTCGCGCGTGTGGCTGCGGTCCTACGCTTCGACGGCGAAATATACGCGGAGATCGAGCAGGACCCGCACGCGACGCCCCAGGCCTTCGCCGTCGTGATCGGCACGGCGGTCCTGGCCGGCTTCGGCCAGGGCTCAGCGGCGGCGATCTTCCTGGGGATCGCCGTGGCGGCACTGGTCTGGGCCCTCGCCACGGCGTTGGTCTGGTGCGTGGGCGTGCTGCTGATCGGCCCGACGAGCGAGTTCCCTCCGCTGCTGCGCTGCCTGGGCTTCGCGTACGTCTGGTTCGGCTTACTCATCGGGGCGAGCCTGCCCTACGTGGGCCTGCTCGTCGGCTGGGCCGGTGTCCTGCTGTACCTCGGCTCTCTGGTCCTCGCAACACGCCAGGCGTTTCAGACCTCCACCGGGCGCGCGGCTCTCATCTCTGGCGTCGCTCTCGGGATCCCTCTACTGATCCTGTTCTGGGTCGTGGGGTAGATGGGCATCCCCTCGCGGGTGTTCAACAGCGCGGCGCTGCTTCTGCTGGGACTGGTCTGCGCGAGCAATGGCTCCGAGTACCAGCGCCCACGCGACCCCGGTTTTCCCTGGCAATGGAACCTGGAGAACACGGGCCAGCCCGTGCGACCCGGGAGTAGCGAGCGGGGCACGCCGGACGCGGATATCGATGCCATCGAGGCGTTCGCCGCGGGCCACCGGGGCGAGGGCGTGATCGTGGCCCTGATCGGACAGGGCTTCGCGTATCGAAACAGCAGCCTCGAGTCGGTGCTATGGAAAAACCCCGGAGAGATCCCGAGCAACGGTGTGGACGACGACGGAAACGGACTGGTCGACGACGTCGTGGGCTATGACTTCTACTCGACAGATCCCGACCCCTCATTCTCCGGGCCCCACGACCGGGCCATGGCCGAGATTGTGGTGGCACCGCACGACGAGCGCACAATCGCGGGCCTGGCACCGGGAGCGCGGTTGATGATCCTCAAGATCGGCTCCGACCAGGGCGGGATCGTGATCGGCCCTCTGCAGCAAGCGCTCGACTACGCGGCAGACCACGGGGCGCGTGTCATCTTCATGCCCTGGAGCTACTCGGGTGGAAACTGCAAAGGAAACAGCCCACCCGCGCTCCCGCAGATGTTCGAGGCCGCGAGCCAGCGCGCCCTCGTCATCGGAGGGGTGCCGGGCAGCTGGCCCGCCTGTCTGCCGCAGGTGGTGAGCGTTCAGGCGACCGGCCCCGATGATCGCGCCAAGCGCGGCCCCCAGCCCGACATCGACTTCGCCGCCCCCGGCGCGGACGGTCGCTCGCAGGTCTACACCTCCAACGCGATCGGCGTCGTCGCGGGTGCGGCCACCCTGCTCTTCGGGCAGGATCCGGATCGCTCTCCGGGTGAGGTTCGAGAGCGACTGGCGCGCACAGCGGATCGCGTCCACCCGGAGCTGGGTGCTTACGTAGCGGGCCGCAGCCAGCTCTTCGGCGCGGGCCGCATCAATGTCGCACGGGCCCTCGGAACCGATTTCGACGGCGACGGCAAACCCGATCCGGATGACCCGGACGCCGACGGCGATGGGCTCCCCGACGAGCGAGACAGCTGCCCGCTCCAGCGGGGAGCGTGCCCCACTCCTGACTAGCCGGTTATCGGCCGGCAAAGCCGGCCTCAGCGAGGATCAGCGAGGATGAACTGGTTCGGTGCTCCGTCCTGGCCTGGAATGACGCGCCCGCGCAGGCCCACGCCTTCGGACTCGACCAGACGTGCGAAGGCCGCGTCGGTCGTCTCGCCATGCGCGACGCTACGCCGACCGTCAGCCAGGCGAACCACGATTATGCTGCGCTTGGGTCGGTTGTCGCGCTCGTACTCCACCGTGTAGGTCTCGATCCGACCGGGGCCCTCAGGCGCATCCGCGAGCTCGGGGCCGTTGCACTTCTCGGGCGGCAGCACGACGACGCTCGCGTCACCCTCGGCAGCGTCTGCGCGTGCCGGATCACTGGAAAGCGCACACATCGCGTGCTTGGTCGCGGTCATGCCCAGCGCCGAGACCCAGCCCAAGCGCGCGTCCGTCGAACGCAGGCGTTCCGCCATATTGACCAGCGCGTGCATGGAGTAGTTGTTGCCCGGACCGCCGTGGTGGGCGAGCCCGCCCGTCACCGTGAGCCCGCGCGGATCGTCACTGCGCAGGCCGAGAGCCTTCATCGCGAGCTGCGGCGCACTGGGAAAACAGCTGTAGAAGTCGAACAGATCGATGTCGTCGAGCTCGAGATTCGCGTGCTGGAGCGTCTGCTCGGCCGCAGCCTTGTAGGCCGGACTGGTGACGAAGTCGATGCGCTCGGTGGGTGTCCACGCATCTACCGACTTCGCGCCACCCAGGAACGTCACGCGCTGCTGCGGCGGGATTCCCAGGCGGTCCGCCTCCGCCGCACTCATCACGATCAGTCCGGCAGCCTGATCGACCTCGAGAATCGCGTTCATCAGCTTGGGATAGGGAAAGTAGATCATGCGGTTGCGTTCGCTTAGCGTGCGGATCTGCGCCGCGGAGCGCGGCTCGGGGAACCATGCGTAGGGGTTGCGCGCCGCAA
>Ga0255048_10001909_pt1 | contig 13828 bp, 14 predicted proteins | sample JV7_2_2_MG_FD_183619 | JGI IMG/M metagenome (GOLD analysis project Ga0255048, IMG submission 183619) | Seawater microbial communities from Jervis Inlet, British Columbia, Canada - JV7_2_2 | ecosystem: Environmental > Aquatic > Marine > Inlet | place: Canada: British Columbia | collected 2016-10-06
AAAAGCTCGGAAGCCGCAAGCTGCGACGCTGTTTGGCTAGCGGTGTATTGGCTGTAGCCGATCAGGCCGCCGATCGCGATAACGATGCCGGCAATAACCACGCGACCGTACTCCGACCACCACGCACGCATTTCCTCAATTTGTTCTTTCTCTGACTGTAAGTCGTCCACAAATACTGCCTTTACGTTTGATTATCCCAATCGAGCGGCCAGTGTCCCGGCCAACTCGTCCATCGCGACACTGATTTGATCCTCAGAACTGCGCAATGGTTTCATTCCAATGCTGCCATCGGCGAGCTCCTGCTCACCCAGTATCAGCGCGTATGCCGCGTTACTCTTGTCGGCACGTTTCAACTGCGACTTGAAGCTGCCGCCGCCCAGGTTCAGGTCGACCCGAATGCCGTCGATCTGGCTACGCAATTCCTCGGCCAGAGCAAACGCACGTTCGAGAGCTGACTCGCCAACCGCGACCAGGTATACATCCGCATCCCGTGCCGGCGTCGTGCCACCGCACTCCTCATAGAGTGCGACAAATCGTTCCATCCCCATGGCCCAGCCAACTGCCGGCGTTGCGCGTCCGCCGAGCTTTTCGACAAGCCCGTCATAGCGTCCTCCGGAACACACCGCGCCCTGCGAGCCCAGTGCGTCGGTCACCCACTCAAACACGGTGCGATTGTAATAATCGAGGCCGCGCACGAGCCGGGGGTTGACCGTATAAGCCACGCCAGCCGCTTCGAGTATTGCTTTCAGCTGCGCAAAATGTTCGGCAGATTCGTCGTCCAGAAACTCCAGCATCACCGGCGCAGCCTCAATAATGGCCTGCATATCCGGGTTCTTGCTATCCAGTATCCGCAGCGGATTCTGCTCAAGGCGGCGAATACTATCGTCATCAAGCTTGTTTTTCACGCCTGAAAAGTACTTCACCAGCATTTCGCGATAGCTGGCCCGCGACTCCGGCGAACCCAGCGAGTTGATTTCGAGTGCAATACGGTCGATTCCGAGCCTTTTCCACAGCCGCGAACTCATGATAATCAGCTCGGCATCCACGTCAGGACCCGCGTAGCCCAACGCTTCCACATCAAATTGATGGAATTGCCGGTAGCGCCCCTTTTGCGGTTTTTCGTAGCGGAACATCGGCCCCGCAGTCCAGAGCTTGTGCCGCTGGTTGTGCAGCAGACCGTTGGTTATGCCGGCCCGCACAACGCTCGCCGTCGCCTCGGGGCGCAAGGTCAGGCTTTCGTCGTTACGATCCGGAAAGGTGTACATCTCTTTCTCGACGATATCGGTAACCTCGCCGATCGAGCGCCGGAACAGCTCCGTATATTCGAGCAACGGCAGTCGGATCTCAGAGTAACCGTAGGAATGTACGAGTTCCTGAACGACATGCTCGAGATAACGCCACGTGCCGGATGCGTCCGGCAGGATATCGTTCATTCCCCGTATGGCTCTTGGTTTCACTTGATTGCTTACGGGCTGAGTATGGCCACACGCACCGTGCGGTTCGCACCGGTCGGCGCTGGTAGTCCATAGTCGCCGTTGTTCACTCGAACGTGCACGTTGTCTGCGTTGCCAAACAGGGCAGATATCGGTGCCTTACCGCTCAATTCCACAGTCTGTCCGCTGCGCCCCATGTCAAAGAATAGCTGGCGCCCATCAGCGTCGCTGATTTCGGTCCAGCAGTCGCCCGAAAAACTGACTACAAGGCGAACCAGCCCGTCCGGCAGCGGCTCTTGCACAACCTCCGGCAGCGGCTCATCGACCGGCACTGCGGTAGCCAATAATATTGTCCCGTCGCTCGCATCATTTTCCGAAACCACTTCGTCGGGCTGCGATTGCTCGGGCTGAATTTGCTCAGCTGGCGGTTGCTCGGGTTGCGACAGCTCGGGTACCGGCCCGGTATCGCGCATCGCGAACCACCAGTAACCTGCTGCGGCTACAATGATGACCACGATGCCCGCAATCCACGGTCCGGGCGATATTTCCCGCCGCACCTTCTTGCGCCCTACTACAATCGGCGGCATCGACACGGATCGTGTCATCGCGTAATAGTCGGCGAATACGTCGTCTTCATCGACACCGACCAGCTGCGCATATTTTCGCAGATGGCCCTTCGCGAATACCGGCGCACCAAGTACATCGAAATCATTGCGCTCGAGCGCTCGCACTTTCGGTTCGTCGAGATGCAGTTCCTTGGCAACCTCCAGGACACTGATCTGTTGTTCACGCCTGGCCTGCGCCAGACGCTCCCCGCCCCGCGGACCGCTGCTCTCCGCCTCAGGCTGGCTGTCGACCGACTTGTCCTGCTCGTCGCTCATCCTCAAGAATTCTCCAGAATCTGTCTGGCTTCGGGCGACTGCGGAAATTCACGCAGAATTCGATTCGAGTACTCCGTGCGTGCGCGCTCGTCGCCAAGTTCCGCCTCGATCCTTACGCCGAGATACAGCACACTCGCCGACGGTAGGTTAGAGCCCAGAAAACGTTGGAAGAAGGCACGGGCCGCGAGGTATTCCTCTTGCTCAAGCTTCAACTGACATAGTTGCAGCAGCGCATCGCCATAACTGGACTTATGCTCCAGCGCGGTTCGGAAATAGCTTTCTGCTTTTGCCAGGTCCGGCTTTTGCATCATGCAGACGCCGGCGTTGGTCAGCGTGATCTCGGCATCGTCGTTCTCAATGATGCTGATCGCCTTATCGAAATTCTTTATTGCCTCGTCGTAGCGCCCCTGCCGGCACAGGAAAACTGCATACGTATTGAGTACGTCGAAATTTCGCGGCGCAACCCGCACAGCTTCCTCATATGCCGCAGTCGCCAGTCGCGTGTTGTCGAGTCGCTCATAGGTAAGCGCCAGGGTTGAATGCGCGATGGCGTTCCTGGGGTCGAGTTCGATTGAGTACAGCAGACGGTCGCGCGCAAGTTCGTAGTTGCCGTTGCGATAGTACCGGGCGCCAAGTTGATAATTCAGATCGGCCGCATCGCCCTCGTCGGCTTCTGCTTTTTCAGGTGTGCCCGAGGTAGACGTCACACAGCCACTTGCCAGCAGCGCCATCGCCACTACGGCCACGATCCGATTGCTCATTCTCATGCTGTTGCCGCCCTTATGTTCTTCTCGCCCAGCCGTACACGTACCCGATCGCTCACTTTACCAGCCAATTGCCCACATGCCGCATCGATATCATCCCCGCGCGTCCTGCGGGTCGTGGCCACCAGCCCGCGCTTTCTGAGGCGCGCCTGGAATTGCCGAATCGTTTCTGCCGATGAACGCGCGAATTCGTTGCCCTCGAAGGGATTGAAGGGAATCAGGTTGACCTTGGCGGGCTTGCCGTCAAGCAATTGCGCAAGCTCGTCGGCACATTGCAGCGAATCGTTGACGTCGCGCAGCATGACGTATTCGAATGTGATGAATCGATTCGCGTGTTTTTCCGCATACCGCCAGCAGGCCTCGAGCAGTTCTTCGATCGGGTGGATCTTGTTGATCGGCACGAGTTTGTTACGTAGCTCATTATTCGGCGCATGCAGCGACACGGCCAGCGCTACGTTGCACTCGTCGCCGAGTCGCTGTACGTGCGGCACGATGCCCGACGTACTGACAATGACTTTGCGTCTCGACAAGCCATAGGCGAGGTCTGACAACAGTAGCTGGATTGCCGGCACCAGGCTCCGATAATTCGCCAGCGGTTCACCCATGCCCATGAAGACAACATTCGTGACCGCGAACTCGCCATTGCTGCGTTTTGCCAGTACCTGGTTCGCATGCCATACCTGGCCAACGATTTCAGCGGTACTCAGATTACGATTGAAACCCTGCGCACCGGTCGCACAAAAAGCGCAATCAAGCGCACAGCCTACCTGCGAGGAAATGCACAACGTGCCCCGCTCCGGCTCCGGAATGAAGACGGCTTCGACCGCCTGGCCCGAGCCGCTGGCAAACAGCCATTTGACCGTGCCGTCTGCCGAATCGTGTTGCGACAGGACCTCAGGGAGCTCCACGACAGCGCTCGCGGCGAGACTGGCGCGTAAGGACTTCGAAAGATCTGTCATCGCTTCGAAGTCCGTTACGCCACGCTGGTAGATCCAGCGCATGAACTGACGGGCATGAAACGGCTTCTGACCCATCGCAACAAAATGCGCCTCAAGATCGCCTTGCGGCAATCCCAGCAGGTTCTTTTTGTCAGTTTGCTGCGTCAAAGATTAACCTATCGTGTTCTCGGGCAAATGCCATCATCGCCAAAGAAAAATGCGATTTCATTGGCTGCGGTATCTGCGCCATCAGAACCGTGCACGATGTTTTCTTCGATGCTGTCGGCGAAGTCCGCGCGAATTGTGCCCGGGTCTGCATCTGCCGGATTCGTCGCGCCCATGATCTCGCGATGTTTGCTGATCGCGTCCTCGCCCTCAAGCACCTGCACCACGACTGGCCCGGACCGCATGTAGCTCACCAGGTCGGCATAGAACGGCCGTTCACTGTGGACAGCGTAAAATCCCTCGGCCTGTTCACTACCGAGGTGCAGCATGCGCGCGGCGACGATTTGCAGCCCGGCTTTTTCAAAACGGCTGTAGATCTCGCCGATCAGGTTCTTTTGTACGCCATCTGGCTTGATGATGGAGAGCGTTTGCTCAACGGCCATGTTTCATTCCTTATACCTAAGTGAGGAAGAGCCGCGGAAAAGCCCGGCTCGAAATCGTAAACGGGTGATTTTACGTCAGACGTTGAAGCTTTCGCCACAGCCGCATTCGCCTGCGATATTCGGGTTCCTGAAGCTGAACGCCTCATTGAGGCCATTCTTGACGAAATCGACCTCGGTGCCGTCGATAAGCTGTAATGCGTCCGGATCGACGATGATTTTCACGCCCCGATCCTCGAAAATCACGTCATCCTGGGCGACCTGGTCAGCGTAGTTGATGACATAGGAATAGCCCGAGCATCCCGTCTCGGTTATGCCCAATCGCAGACCAATACCTTCGCCACGTGCTGCAAGATAGGTGTGCACGCGCTCAGCGGCCGCTGCCGTTAGTGAAATTGCCATGATTCAGTTTTGCTCTTTGGATAATTCCGAGGCCTCACGGAGTGCCGTCCCAAGCAAGCGCACCGCGTCCTCTATGACAAGTATACGTCCGCTTTTCTCCACGGGTACAGCAAGACTTTGCATAATTTCGGCAGCTGCAAATTCGCCCAGATCGGATATCGCCCGCCCCTCGTACTCCGCACAGACTGTCTCGGTCGCGGCGATGACATGCGGACAACCCCAGGCTCGGAATCGCAGGCTCTGGATCGAGCCGTTGTCAGTGCTTGCGGACAGCACAATGCGCACGCCCTGGTCGTCGACCGACACCACGATTGCCTCGTCGAGGCTGCCCGAGTGCGCAGGCTCAGCGAACAGACTTCGCACACGCTCACTGTATGGGTCGAACATCATGCAGCCGCCTCGGGGGCCAGCATGCGCAACTTTTGCACGGCGTTGCGGTACTGCTCAATCGCAAAATCAATGTCCTCAATTGAGGTTTGACGGCCCAGACTGAAGCGGATGGCGCTTTGCGCTTCGCTATCGGTTCGACCCAGTGCCCGCAGCACAGTGGACGGTTCCTGATCGTGCGAATTACACGCCGATCCGGTTGCGACGCAAAGTGGCTCCAGTGCCAGCAACAGGCTTTCGCCTTCAATATCGGCAACGCTCACATTGAGCAGTCCCGGAAAACTCACGTCGAGAGCGCCGTTTAGCTGCACACCGGGCACGTCCTCGATGCCGGCCCAGAGCCGGCTACGCAGCATTGCCAGGTGTTCGAGATCAGCATGCAGGCACGCTGCGGCGATGTCGGCCGCCCGGCCAAATCCCGCTATCAGCGCTGCCGCGAGCGTCCCGGGTCGCAGTCGTTGCTGCTGCCCGCCGCCGAACATCAGCGGCTCGATGTGCACACCAGGCTGATCGGCAATGTACAACGCGCCGATCCCTTTCGGCCCGTACAGTTTATGTGCAGTCATGGAGACCAGGTCGACCGCCAGCGCAGACAGGTCGATTGGCAATTTCCCAACCGCCTGGGCCGCATCCACATGTAACAACACGCCGCGCTCGCGACAGCATTCGCCGATGCGTTCGATGTCCTGCCACACACCGGTTTCGTTATTCACATGCATGATCGACACGAGTTGCGTGTCCTCGCGCATGGCCGCCTCGAGATCGGCGACGTCCAGCACGCCACGTTGGTCCGGCTTGAGCCAGGCCACCTCAAAGCCTTGCCCTTCGAGCGCACGAAATACATCTGTGACCGCCTTGTGCTCGGTCAGCATGGTGATCAGATGTTTGCCGCGGTGCTCACGATGCCTTGCTGCGCCGATGATCGCGAGGTTGTTCGATTCAGTAGCACCCGATGTCCAGATAAGTCGTTCCGCTTGCGTGTTCAACAACGATGCCAGCTGCGCTGCGGCCCTGGCAATGTGCTCGCTGCTGCGTCTGCCGGCAGGATGTATCGCCGACGGATTTGCGAAGTCGCCGTCGGCGCCCTGCAAACCGGCCATTGTCTCAGCCACGCGCGGATCGACAGGCGTGGTCGCGGCATAATCGAGGTAGATGAGTCGTTGCGGCGAATTCACGGCCGGTACCTGTCAAACGCTGCGAGAATTCCACGCAGGATATTGACCTCGTTCTGATCCACCTCAGCGCGGATGAACAACCGCCGCAGCCGCCGCATCAGGTGCCGCGGATTCTCCTCGTCAAGAAAGCCTACTCTGACCATCACTTCGCTGAGATGCGCATAGAAGTACTCCATTTCCTCGGCGGTCGCGAGCGGCCCATCGTGCTCGTAGTGCGACGGTGTAGCGTCGATACCGGCCAGACGTAACTCGTAGGTAAACACCTGTACTGCCATGGCCAGGTTCAGTGAGCTGAAGTCGGGGTCGGTTGGGATGGTCAGCAACGTATCGCAATAATCAAGATCCGAATTGGACAGGCCTGATTTTTCAGGGCCGAATACGGCAGCAACGACGCCGTCGTCGCTGTGCTGCACCAGTTTGGCCGCGCAGTCGCGAGGCTCCATGGTCGGCCAGCTTAGTGAGCGCGGCCGGGCACTCGCACCCGCAACAAATACGCAATCCGAGATCGCGTCTTGCAGCGCATCGACGACCGTCGCGTTCTGTAACACATCAATGGCGCCGGACGCGCGTGCAGTAGCCTTGGCGTGCGGAAATTTCTTTGGCCTGACCAACGCCAGGTCCGTCAGCCCCATGTTCTTCATGGCACGCGCCACCGCCCCGATGTTGCCCGGGTGAGTGGTTCCGACGAGAACGATGCGTATCGACATGGCTGGCTAAGGCGACCCAAAGTCCGCTATTCTAGCGCCGCAGTCGGTCAATGGCCGAGTTCTTTGACACTAATGGAATCGTTCGATGCACCCACTACTCAATGTGGCCGTGATGGCGGCGCGCCGTGCTGGCAGCACGCTGATCAAAAAGATGGTCAATCTCGACAAGCTCAAGGTTGAGCAAAAAGGGCATAACGACTTCGTTAGCGATGCCGATCGAGCCGCCGAAAAGGCGGTCATCAGCTGCATCCACAAACACTATCCCGAGCACGCGATTCTCGCCGAGGAGAGCGGTGCCAGTGGCGATTCCGACATCGTCTGGATTATCGATCCACTCGACGGCACTACCAACTACCTGCATGGCTTCCCGGTATTCGCCGTATCGATCGGCGTGCAGGAAAAGGGCCGCATGGAGCACGGGGTCGTCTACGATCCTCTGCGCCAGGAGCTGTTCACTGCTTCCCGCGGCCGTGGCGCCCAGCTGGATGGCCACAAGATTCGGGTTAGCGGTCAGATGGACCTGGCGCGCGCACTCATCGCCACGGGTTTTCCATTCCGCGAGATAGATGTGGAGTTGTCTCCTTACATGGCCATGTTGTCGAAAACGCTGAGCAACACATCTGGCGTCCGCCGTGCCGGTGCCGCGGCCCTCGACATGTGCTACGTGGCGGCCGGACGGCTGGACGCCTACTTTGAGACCGGGCTCGGTCCCTGGGACCTGGCCGCCGGTTCACTGATTATTCGCGAAGCGGGCGGCATGGTCAGCGGTCTGGACGGCAGTGAAGATTTCCTCGACACCGGGCACGTACTGACCGGCTCACCCAGAATCTACCGCGACTTCGCGAAGCTCTGCGCTCCCGAAATCAAGGGCCTCATGAGCTCCCTGTAGAAGGCCGCCATGCGGGCGACCTCTTCTCAACGACGCGCACACGACCTGCGAACGGGATATTCCTCTCCCTCATGGCTCGCTGCGCTGCGCTTTACTTCGGTCGATGAACATCCCGTTCGCAAGCCGCTGACGCGTCAGTGACATCGAGGCGTCGACGCGCCTTGCAGCGACCACACAATCGGCGGGAGGGGTGTTTCTCGCCGAGAACTAAAGCGCAGCGCAGCGAGCCATTCCGGCGAGAAATAGCCGGACCGCCGATTGTGTGGTCGCCGGCATGGCCGCCTCCCACAGGCGCGGGTTACGGGAGATCGTCGAGCAGGTCCGGGTCTTTGATGGGCTCGATCAGGTCCTGTGCAGTGACGTCGAGCAGCAAAGCCGTGGCACTGGCGGTGTAAATCGACGAATACGTACCGATGACGATGCCGACAATCAGTGCGATTGAGAACGGCGCGATCGACTCACCACCGAGCACCAGCAAAGCAACCAGTACGATCAAAGTCGTGATACCGGTAATTAAGGTGCGCGCCAGCATTTCATTGATCGAGATATTCATCGACTCGTCTGCCTCGACACCACGCAACTTGAAGAAGTTTTCGCGAATTCGGTCAAAGGCAACGACCGTATCATTGAGCGAATAACCAATCACAGCGAGAACAGCCGCAACGACGGTCAGGTCGAATGGCAACGAAAACAGCGAGAAGAATCCAACTGTGATGATGACATCGTGCGCCAACGCTGCGACAGCGCCGGTAGCAAACTTCCACTGAAAGCGGATCATGACGTAGGCGAAAATCAGCAGCAGGGCGACAATCATCGCCAGTGCGCCCTGCTCAGTCAGTTCCTTGCCCACCTGCGGAGTAACAAACTCAACGCGGCGCAATTCAACCGAGCTATCCCCGACGGACAGCGTGGACTGCAGCTCCTCACGAATACTATCTGCATCACCATCTTGCGGCGGCAGTCGAACCAGCACATCGTTATCGGCGCCAAAAAGCTGCACCTGCGCGTCGCTGAAACCAGCATCGGCGAGATTGCCTCGAATCATCTCCAGATCAGCAGCTTGCTCGTAGCCCACTTCGAGAAGAATGCCGCCCGTGAAATCAATACCGAACTCAAGGCCGCGCGTTGCAAGAGAGGCAATCGATACGACGATCATGACAAGCGACAGACCCAGCGCCAGCTTGCGACGTTTCTCGCCAAGAAAATCGATACTGGTTTTGTGTTTGATTAGGCGCATTGATCGATTCCCTAGACCGGTACAGACTTGAGCTTGCGACCACCGAAGACCAGGTTGACGATCGAACGCGTACCAACAATTGCTGTAAACATCGAGGTCATGATGCCGAGCGACAGGGTAATCGCAAATCCTTTGATCGCCCCGGTACCAAATGCGAACAGAACGACTGCCGCAATGAGCGTCGTGATGTTAGCGTCAGCGATCGACGACAACGCTTTCTCGTAACCCGAATTTATTGCCGCCTGCGGTTGAGCACCCGCGGCAAGTTCTTCTCGTATTCGTTCAAAGATCAATACATTGGCGTCGACCGCCATGCCGACCGTCAACACGATGCCTGCTATACCCGGCAATGTGAGCGAAGCCTGCAACATAGACAGTAACGCAACGATGAAAACGAGATTGGACAGCAGCGCGAGATTCGCGATCATGCCGAACCAGCGGTAATAGAGCATCATGAATACGATGACCGCGAGAAAACCAACCTGCACGGCAAGAAAACCACGATCGATATTGTCCTGGCCGAGGTTGGGTCCGATGGTACGCTCGTCGATCATGTACACGGGAGCGGCGAGCGCGCCCGCACGCAGCAGCAATGCGAGGTCGTATGCTTCGATCGGGTCCAGGCCCGTCGTTTGAAACTTGTTCTTGAACACGCCACGAATCGTTGCCGTGTTGATGATCTCTTCTGTTCTTGTGATCCGGTATTCGGTGACGCCATTGCGTGTCACTGCTTCGCGCTTGCTCTCGATAAACAGCGTGGACATCGGTTTGCCGACATTCACCTGGGTGTTTTCCAGCATGCTGGCGCCGCCCACTGAGTCGAGCGTGATGTTCACGGCCGGCAGGCCATCGTTGGTGCGGCCCGAATTGGCGTCAACAATCTGATCGCCTGACGCGACTACTTTTCGTCTCAGTATTTGCGAGGCCTGCCCGTCGCGACCGGGGTAACGACGCGAACCGGGCTCTTCCCCCGACAGATCAACCATTCTGAATTCGATAGTTGCGGTTGCTGTCAGGATGCGTTTGATCAGGTTTGGATCCTGCACACCCGGTAATTGCACCACGATGCGATCAGCGCCCTGCCGCTGTACCAGTGGCTCGGCGACGCCAAGTTCATCGACGCGATTTCTCAGTGTCGTGACGTTTTGCTCGATAGCCAGGTTCCGCCGTTCATCAATCTGCGCCTCGGTCATGCGCACCAGCAACGACTTGCCATCGACACCGTCAGCGATCAGTACGTCGGCGTCTGCCTGACGAATGATGGCTCTCGCAGCAGCCATGTCTTCAGCTGTTTGCAGCCGTACCGTAATGAGCGGCGTATCGAGGTCCACGCGGTGCCGCATGCGAGCGTCGCGCAAGCTATCGTCGAAGTCCTGCTGATAGGTTTTCATGCGCGTCTCGATCGCCGTATTCATATCGACCTCAAGCAACACATATACGCCGCCCCTGAGGTCGAGACCGAGACTCATCGGCTCCAGCCCCATTTCGCGCAGCCAATCAGGTAATTTCGGTGCCAGCGTCAAAGCGATACTGGCTTCGCGCCGGTAACGTTCGCGCAGGCGCTCTTCGGCGTCGCGCTGGTCTTCGACAGAATCGAAGCGCAGAACGATCCGGCCATCCTTGAGATAGGCAGCCTCGGGTTGGATGTCGGCATTCTCGATCGTTTGCACAACCTGCTCGAGGCGCGCTTCGTCAAAGTCCGCACCATCCGTGCCGGAAAGTTGCACCGCTGGTACGCTGCCGTAAATGTTCGGCAACGCCAACAATAAACCCGATATCACAATGACGAGCACAAGGGCGTTAAGCCAACCGGGGTACTTATTCATGGTGAGGAGCCTGGCGCCGCTCAGGCAGCGTCAAAAGTATCTTTGGGGACGACCTGGGAGACGCTGGCTTTCTGCATCTTGATCTCGGTGTTATCGCTGATCTTGACGATAATGTAGTGCTCGCTGACACCGGTGATCTTGCCGAGAATGCCGCCCGTCGTCAGGATTTCATCGCCCTCTTTAAGGGCAGAAACCAGGGCAGTATGTGCCTTTTGCTTCTTTTGTTGCGGACGAATCAGCAAGAAATAGAAGGCCACAAAAATAATAATCATCGGCAGCAAGAAACCGAACGGGTCAGCCGTCTGGGCACCTTGCGCATTTGCGTTTTGAATTAGGAAGTCCATGGGTCTCAAACTTTAGTGATGGGCTGTCGGGGCTTGCCCCGAAAATCAGCGCGGTATTATGGCATAGAGCAAACGAAATAAGGGCGGCATCTGGAATCGCAAGGGAAATCCTGCTATGACGCGTACAAGGCACGTAGATCGGCGGCGACCTGAGCTAGCGATTCATCGTCAATCGCCAGCCGAAGATCAATCATAAGTTGTTGATAGTAATGTAAATTATGAATTGTCGCGAGACGTGGCCCAAGGATCTCACCACACTTCACCAGGTGCCTGAGATAGGCAAGGCTATAGTTCTGACAGGTATAACAATCGCAATCCGGGTCCGGCGCCGATGTGTCATCAGCGTAGCGAGCATGGCGAAACTTGATTTTGCCCCTGGATGTGTAGAGCTGACCGTTGCGTGCGTGGCGCGTCGGAATGACGCAGTCGAACATGTCGATGCCACGCAATACCGAGTCGGCGATATCGACCGGCGTCCCCACGCCCATCAGGTAGCGCGGCCGGTCGAGCGGCATCTTGGGCAGCAGTTCATCCAGCACCTGGATGCGCTCCTCCTCGGGCTCACCGACCGCGAGCCCGCCAACGGCATAACCGTCAAAACCGATAGCGGTCAGACCGGCCAGCGACTCCGCACGCAGATTTGCGTAGATGCCGCCTTGCACGATGCCAAATAGTGCTTCGCCGCGCTCGGGAGCCGCAGCACGCAGTTCATCGAATCGCTTGCGGCTGCGCGCCGCCCAGCGCAACGACAGGGCCATCGACTCACCCGCCTCCGACTCGCTGGCCGGATAGGGCGTACACTCGTCGAATACCATCGTGACGTCCGCATTCAATTCGTGTTGCACCTCCATCGACTTCTCGGGCGACAGGAAAACCTCATCGCCATTGATCGGCGAATTGAATCGAACCCCCTCCTCCGACAACTTACGCATGGCGGCCAGGGAGAAAACCTGGAAGCCACCCGAGTCGGTCAGGATCGGGCCGTGCCAGTGCATAAATTCATGCAGCCCGCCGTGTTTGCGAATGACCTCGGTGCCCGGTCGCAGCATCAGGTGAAACGTGTTGCCCAGCAGAATCTCTGCACCGCTGGCGCTGACTTCTTCGGGCGTAACACTCTTGACCGTGCCGTAAGTACCGACCGGCATGAAAGCCGGCGTTTGAATACTGCCCCGGCGAAAGCTCAGGCTACCGCGTCGAGCGGCACCGTCCTGTGCAGCAATCGCGAATTTCATAAATTACCATCCGGGGTCAGAAACATCGCGTCACCGTAGCTGAAGAAGCGGTATTTTTCCTGCACGGCGTGCTGATACGCATTGAGTACGCGCTCGGTGCCAGCAAACGATGCGACCAGCATCAGGAGCGACGATTGCGGCAGGTGGAAGTTGGTAAGCATGGCGTCGACACTGCGAAAACGGTAGCCGGGCAGGATAAAGAGATCGGTCTCGCCGCGAAAGGGCTGCAGCTCGCCGCCTGCCGAGGCGCATTCCAGAGCACGTACAGAGGTGGTACCAACCGCAATGACGCGCCCACCCGCAGCCCTGGTCTCCTGCACCGCATCGCAAACACTTTGCTCCACCTGCACGCGTTCGCTGTGCAATCTGTTTTCATCGACATTTTCCTGGCGCAGGGCCTGAAACGTGCCCGCACCGACATGCAAGGTGACCCAGGCATGCCGTACGCCAAGCTCACGCGTCTCCTCGAGCATCGCCTCGTCGAAGTGCAGTCCGGCTGTCGGTGCAGCAACCGCCCCGGGATCGCGCGCATACACGGTCTGGTAGCGTTCGCTGTCGGACGCTTCAGCCGCGCGTTCGAGATATGGCGGCAACGGCACTTCGCCGAGCCGATCGAGCAGCGGCAAGACCGGCACTGCAAATTCGAGTGAGAACAACTCGCCATCGCGACCAGTAACAAGCACCGCAACGTCGTCGATCAGGAGCTTGCTGCCAGGCTTCGGTGACTTGCTTGCGCGAATATGTGCGAGGGCGCTTGCGTCAGATTCGACTCGTTCGATCAGCACCTCGACGCGGCCGCCCGACTCTTTGCGCCCACGCAGGCGCGCAGGAATCACACGCGTGTCATTGAAAACCAGCAGGTCGCCCGCGCGAAGTAGCGCCGGCAGGTCTTCGAAGCGCCGATCAACGAGCTCGGGGCCGAGCTCGAGCAAGCGACTGCCGCGTCGCTCGGGCGTCGGGTAGCGGGCAATCAGTTGATCAGGTAGTGCGTAATTGAATTCGCTAGTG
>Ga0255048_10001910_pt1 | contig 13828 bp, 10 predicted proteins | sample JV7_2_2_MG_FD_183619 | JGI IMG/M metagenome (GOLD analysis project Ga0255048, IMG submission 183619) | Seawater microbial communities from Jervis Inlet, British Columbia, Canada - JV7_2_2 | ecosystem: Environmental > Aquatic > Marine > Inlet | place: Canada: British Columbia | collected 2016-10-06
GGCGAACTCGGCCGATCCGGTCCACTCGATCTGTTGGTCGACTATCAAGTCGACCTTCGGGTTCACGTTCTTGATGAGCTCGTAAGCCCATTTTGCCTGGTTGATCAGGTTGGCGTTGTTGTACCAGATCACCTTGGTCGGGCTTGGAAGGTGGGTATTGCCGGTGAACACTCGACGCCCGTCCTCTGGCGTGTCGACGATCAGTGGGCGATCACCGAAGCCCCAATAGCTCGTCTCTTCACCATGGATGAGGTGGTTGTTGGTCTCAGCGGTGTATGGCGCTGAAGGGTCGAGAAGCGGCTGGAACGGGTTCTCGTTGACGAATCCACCAACTCCGGGCCCGAACCAATTGGCTGCCCGGAAGACGCCACCTTTGTAGTTGCCGGCCCACGTACTCACTCCTCCGCCAGGAACTCCGATCGACCCGATCAACATCGCGACCAGATAGGTGGCCCGGTTATGCAAGGTCGCGTGGAAGTAGTGATTCACACCTTCGCCGACGTGGAACGCGACCGGACTCAAGGTCGTGAGGTCGTCCACGAGTCGTTCGACGAGGTGTCGTGGCGCACCGGTCATCTCGACGACCGAATCGAGGTCGTAGTCGTCCAAGTGTTCGCGATACATCGACAGGACGGTCATCACCTCGACGACGGAGCCGTCGTTCAGGGTGACCTCTCCCCGGTAGTCGAGCTCGGGGTCGATGCCCTTCTCGTCAAGGAAATCGCCGACATCTTCGCGGTTGATGGCGACGAAGTCGTTGGTTGAGCCATCGAATACGACCCGGTCGCCGTTGAGGTCGTGTTGTTGCTGGGTGAGGCCGTGTAGCGCAAAGCTCGGGCCGTCGGTGGAAAGGTCCGATTGGTACTCAGGAAAAAGTTCGTCGGCTCGCAGTCTCTGCAGTGTGTCGAGTCGGACGAGCATGGGCATGTCGGTGAAGCGCTTCAGGAAGGGCCGATCGATGGCGTCGCGATCGATCAGCGCTTTCGCCAGGCCGAGGACCAAAGCAGTGTCCGACAAACCCGCTCTGACCGGAATCCAGTAGTCGGACTTCGTAGAGGGCGCACCGTATTCGGGAATGATCGAGACGATCTTTCCACCGCGTTCGATGACCTCCTGCGACCAATGGCTGTCGGGCATCTTGTTCTCGACCAGATTCTTTCCGATCATCACCAAGAGCTTGCTGTGGCGCATGTCGTTCATATCCACTTCGGCACCCTGTAGGCCGTGCACGAATGGGAATCCCGGCGCCTGGTCGCCGCGCCAGGTGTATTCCGACCACTCGCGGGCTCCGACGGCTTCGTCCTCGTCGACTCCGCGCACATCGGCATCGAGTAGGCCCATCATGTTGGCGAATCGGAAGAGGCTGAACTTTCCCGCTATGCCATGCAACGGGAGCGACGACCCGAACTTCATCGTGCGTACGCCTGCACCCTCCCAGTGTTCGAGCATCTCGGGCTCGTATCCATCGGCGTCGATCAGGCGACGTCGACCCTCGTCACCGCTGTACGTCTGAGCGATGGCTTGCAGGCCGCCGGCCAGGTAGGTGTTCACGTCTTCCCAGGTCATCCGGAGGAAGTCGTCGTCACCTCGCGAGTCGAACTTGTACTGGGTTCGCAGCGAAGGGTCGTCGGAGAGCGAGGGGAATCCGTCGTCTGCCCACTGCTTCCAGCCTGCGCGAATCATTGGATACTTCGCCCGATAGGGCCCGTACACGCGTTGGTGAAGCGTGAAACCCTTGGGACAGCCGCGCGGGTTCCAGTGCACGGTCGATTTGTTGCCCTGTGGGTCGCCGTAGTTGTCGCCGTCGTAGTTCTGCTCGAGTCGCAACACGACGCCGTTGCGCGTGAAGGCTCTGAGGCGGCACATGTGGGTGTCGTTGGGGGCGCACACGAACGTGAACGAGTCGTCGTACGCGTACTGGTCGCGCAGGATCTGTTCCCATCCGCGATCGGGGTACGACAGGAGCGGGTTTTGGACTGCCGAAGCGGCGCTCAGAAGGTTGAGCCAACCGTCGGGCAAGACCGCCGTGCCAACGATCCCCACCCCGGAGAGCTGTAGAAATCGTCGTCTTGCGACGCCCCCCAAAAATTGCTCCTATCCTCCGCTCTTGCGGCCAGAGACCCAGTTGCGATCAACCAATACAGCTGCAAGTTGGGAGACGGTAGAGGCTTTGGTCCTGATGTCGCCGTCGATCGTTCGACGAGACCTACAGTTTGGACCGGTACCTGTTTCGAGGCCTCCCTTGTCCCGGTCCAGACCTGCGGGTGAGGGACTGTTGGAACCGATGGTCAGATCGAGGTTCAGATCGTCGACGTTCACGACGCCACCGAGACGTGTGCTTTCGGTGCAGGCGACGGTGAGAACTTCCGGTATGTCGAATCCGAGGTCGGGAGCTTGCAGGGCTGGGATACGAACTCGTTCTTCAACTTCGAACCCGATGGTGTGCTCCCGGAGGCATCGATCGTCGACGACACTTTTCGATGTGGTCATGTACAAGCCAGTCGTGGTCCAGATGGACAGCTGATGTTTGCCCTGCCCGGCGGCACGGCCAGCAATGGTGAGCGGATCGACCCGCTCACCGCCCCGGTGGTCGACATCTCTGTATTTGTCGAGGGTGACGACGGAGCTGTTGGGATCTATTTCTTCGACCCCAACGACCCATCGATCAGCGACGCCTTCGCCGCCGTACCGTGATCAGCCGATCGCATCACAGAGCTGAACAGACCCTCTCTGGCGAGGCAACCTTCTGACGCGACCTCGATGCCGGTGTTGGTCGCAAACTGGAATCGAACAGGGCACCGTTCTCAACGATCTCCGCAACGACGACAGCCTCTAGGAAGCCATCAGCTGTTCACTTCAGGACCGACTCGAAGTCACCGTCGCCGGGGCACGTCCGCTGCTTGTCAACCTCAACGAGGTCGGGCTACGGGACCCGGGTGCGGGACCTGTTGTGTCGGAGGACTGAACTGCGCGATCTCGTACCAACCACTGGCGACTGTCAGCGTGAGCGATTACGACATCCGATGTCACAATCGCGCCTCCTGAACGCAGAAACCGCAGACACAAGGCCTGCGGTTCGTTGGTGTCGGAGGGGCGACACGTACCTTAACTCCACACGCCGAAAGCGGATCGATTCCACTCGACACAGCAGCCTGACCTGCGGAATTGTCAGGCCTGGGTTGACGATGCCGAGAACGCGTCACCGCAGGTCACAGGATTGGCGACCGGCAGCGTCACCGGCATTGTCTTCGGCCAGAATCTGTTGAAACCACGGTGCGGATGAGTTTCTGGCACCATCAGGATCGGTGTTGACGACTTGTTGGAGGAGCCGCTACATGAGCATTCCTCGGCTGCGGCTGGTCCGAACGTTTGACCAGTGCTGACCGCCTCCGACTGATTCGGCGCCCGCGCGGCTGCTACGTTTCACCTTCCGCGATTTCAAGGGGGGCCTGTGTCCAAGCGACCGAACGTTCTATTCTATTTCGTCGACAACCTCGGCTACGGCGAGCTCGGCTGCTATGGCGGCGGGGTCCTGCGAGGCGCCGACACGGCCCGGATCGACGCGTTCGCGACCGAGGGAGCGCAGCTGCTGAACTTCGCCCCCGAGGCCCAGTGCACCCCCTCGCGCTCAGCGCTGATGACCGGCCGGCACGCCATCCGCTCCGGCACCCACAGCGTGTCGTTCGGCGCCCATATCGGTCTCGTCTCCTGGGAGCGCACGATGGGCGACATCCTCTCCGACGCCGGGTACGCCTGTGCCCTGTACGGCAAGTGGCACATCGGCAACACCGAAGGTCGGTGGCCCACCGATCACGGCTTCGACGAGTGGTACGGCCCTCCCGAGAGTTACGACGAGGCGCTCTGGGGCGACGACCCGTGGTACGACCCCGAACGAGATGGGGTGTCGCACCTCCTCGAGAGCGTCAAGGGACAAGCGGATCCGACACCGGTGAAGCAGCTCACGTTCGACTCCAAGCGCAATGTCTCACGCGAGTACGTCGACCGGGCCAAGACGTTCATGGGCCAGGCCGCGGCCGACGACACCCCATTTTTCATCCACCTCAATCATGCACTGATGCACCTGCCGAACGTCCCCGGCGACGAGTATCGCGGCACGAGCGGCAACGGCGACTGGGCCGACTGCCTACTCGAGCTCGACGGCCACTTCGGTGAGCTGCTCGACACCCTCGACGAGCTCGGGATCGCCGACGACACGATCGTGGTGTTCTTCGGCGACAACGGCAACGAGGAGCAGCTCCTCCATCGCGGCACCGGCGGTTACTGGGAAGGGTCGTACTTCACCGGCATGGAAGCCTCGCTTCGTACACCCTGCATCTTCCGATATCCCGGCACGATCACGCCCACCGCGCCGACCAACGAGATCGTCCACATCACCGATCTGTTCCCGACCGTGCTGGGCTGGACCGGATGCGAGGTACCCGACGACCGCGTCATCGACGGTGTCGATCAACGGCCCCTCCTCGAGGGTGCCACCGAGGAATCCGGGCGCGAGGGGTACCTGTTCTGGAACGGAGCGAAGCTCTACGGCGTCAAGTGGGGCAACTTCAAAATGGCCATGGTCGACCAAGACAACTTCTGGGACACGGCCAAGGATCGCGCCGTGCCTCGAATCGTCAACCTCCTCACCGACCCCCAGGAACGTGAACCGGTCAACCACGTCCACCTCCACACCTGGACGATGCGACACTTCGCTCGGCTCATCATGGAGTTCGAGGCGAGCTGTGCGCAGGAGCCGCCGATCCCGCTCGGTGCGCCGCTCGACCACGTTCCCTCAATAAACGGCTGAGCGGACCTCGTCATGGGCGTGATGGTCGCCCTCTTCAATCTGGCATTGCTGTCGTTCATCGTCGCGACGATGTTCTCGGCCGGCCTCAGCACGACGGTCGACGAGATCCGCTCGGTGTTTCAGCGGGTGTGGCTGCTCGTCGCCGTGCTGGTGGTCGCTTTCGTGGTCCGACCGTTGGTGGGCTGGGGACTGGCCGAGGCGTTCGATCTCGCCACACCGGCCTAATTCGCCACGGTGCTGCTGGCGAGCTGCCCAGGCGCGCCGTTCGGCGCCAAGCTGGTGGGCAACGCCGGCGCCGACATCACCACCGGCGCCGTCCTCCAGGCCCTCATGGCATCGATCGCCGCGTTCACGTTCGCCGACCACCAACGCGATCATCGAGGCCGCCGATCTGGGCGAAGGTGTCTCACCGCGGTCGGTGATCTGATCAAGACGGTCGCGTTCCTCCAGATCATCCCGTTCGTGGCGGGTATTGCCATACGCCACTGGACTCCATCACGCACCGAGGAGTGGAACACCCCAGCCGGCAAGATCGCCAACAACGCCTTCCTTCTGGTAGTCATCGGCGCGACCCTCGGCAGCTGGCAGACGGTCGTCGACCTCGTCGGTTCGCGAGCGCTGATCGCGGCGTTGATCTTCGCCGTGCTGCTGATGGCCATCGGCTACTTCGCGGCTCCGGGCCCGGTGAACATCAAGCAGACCGTGTCGCTCATCATGCCCAACAGCAACGCCGGGCCGGCATTTGCCGCGGTCGCGATCGCCTTCGACAACGACCCGGTCATCCTCGGCTCGCTCACCGCGTTCCTCTTCGTGCACGCGGCGATCTCGATCGTCGCGGCGTCGTGGATGGGCAAGGAAGCGCCCGACGCCGCTAGCGCCGCTGTGACCTAGCGACGAGGAACTGGCGGTCGTCAATCGACGGTGGGGAACCGACCGCCCTCATTTGCCGCACCGCGCTCGCGCTCCGAGGTATCCCGTCGAGTGTTATCGATTGGTTCGGATCCGATCGCGCTCGAGCCGGCGCTATGGAGTGCTGCCGTTCGCTCATGTGCCGGTCGAAGCGCTGTCATTGGCCGTGCGGATGGCTTGCACTTGCTGTCGCTGACTAAAGCGTCCTTGGGCGTGCCGCTCTGGTGCGTTCCTGATCACCGCCGCGCCGACCCTCGCCATTGGCCCAGGTCGACGGTCCGCCGGTGCAGTCGCCTTTTGGCTCTCCACGGATCATGTTGGTTGGTACTGTTTGGTGGTCGGAGCAAGGGCACCGGCCCAGAGCGACTAAGTGAAGGAGACACTGTGGCAGCGGATCGTCCGAATGTTGTGTTCATGCTGGCGGACAACCTTGGGTACGGCGACGTCGGCTGCTACGGCGCTGGCGAATCTCGGGGCATGCCGACCCCGAACCTTGATCGGCTCGCCGCCGACGGGGTTCGTCTGAACCAGTTCCTCGTCGAAGCGGCGTGCACACCATCACGTTCTGCCTGCCTGACTGGCCGCTACTCGATCCGTTCGGGGCTGTCCTTGGTGATCGCTCCAGGAGGAGACGGCGGGCTCCAGTCGCACGAGTACACCTTGGGGAATCTGTTCAAGGACGCCGGGTACGACACCGCGTACTACGGGAAGTGGCACCTCGGTGAGTCGACGAAAACCGAGCCACAGTATTTCGGATTCGACCAGTGGCGCTTCGGGTTCTACGGGTCGTCGGATGGCACGCTATACGGCGACAACATGTCGCGCTATCACGCACCGCAAGCGCTGCAGGACTCGGCGACGATCTACGTGCGCGAGGCGATGGAGCCGAACACGCCCTCCGAGGAGCAGTTCGTCTACGACCTGGAGTACCGGCGCAAGATCGACAACGACATGACCGATGCGGCGGTGGCCTACATCGCCGACAAGGCCGAGACGGACGATCCGTTCTTCTTGTTCATGGGGATGACCCGCCCGCATTTCCCGAACCTGCCGTCCGAAGAGTTCGATGGGAAGTCGAGGATCGGCGGCTACGGCGACTGCGTCATGGAGTTGGACCACAACCTCGGTCGAGTGATGGACGCCGTCAAGGACGCAGGTATCGAAGGTGAGACGATCGTGATCTTCGTCTCCGACAACGGCCCGACCACGACCGCGACGGTGCCCGACGAGTTGTACCTCGCGTCTGCAGGACCGTGGCGCGGCGAACTGGGCGATCCCTGGGAAGGTTCGATCCGCACCGTTGGCATGATCAAGTGGCCCGGCAAGATCGAGCCCGGAACGGCCGAGGGCATGTTCTCGATCATGGATTTCCTGCCGACCTTCGCGTCGATGCTCGAGCTCGACCTTCCTGACGATCGCCCCGTCGACGGTGTAGACCAAGTCGACTATCTGAGCGGCGAACAGCCTGACTCCAACCGCGACCGACTCATCACGTTCATCGGCGACCGACTCGTCGCAGTCCGGTGGAACCAGTGGCGGATCTACCCGACCAATTACACCGAGTCAGACAACAACCCTCGGCTGAGTGGCTACCTCGGCCAGATGAACGAGTTAGCCGGCTATCCGATGATCTTCAACATCGAAGCCGACCCACGCGAGATGCGAGCCACGACGATCGAAAATACCTGGGTCGTCCACCCGTATGGACAGATCATCGCCGAATACAAGGCCTCGTTGCAAGAACACCCGAATCCCCCCGCAGCCAACCTGACCCACTTCTGAAAACCATCTCTCGATCGAACTCAAACCTTCTGACTCCAGAAACCAGTCGAACACTTGTTCGAGTGTCGGAGGGAGGACTGCGCCGGCACGCCGGTAGCGATGAGCGATCCCGTCCGCGTTCGGGATCGCCTGATCGAAGCCGGCATCGTCCAGAGCCTGATGAACTCGCAAGAGGCCGGTCGGCTCGACTCGGACACGTCGCCGTCGGGTTCTGCCGTTGTTGTCATCGCTCGCGATCGAGATGCTTCTCGTAGACCACCGATGATTGCAGGCGGTCTTCGGGTATGTCGTAGTAGCGGCGGAGCACGGCTTCGGGGTCTGGGGATGGCTCGTAGCCGGCCTGCTCCAGGGCAGCTCGGGCCTTGTAGTTAGCGGCGTAGGTGCCCACGATCATCCGGTCGACTCCGTGGACCTCTCGTTCGAGATGATCGTGCAGGATCGCGGCGATACCTTGGCGCTGACGGTCGGGCAGTACGTAGGCATGGCGGAACAGAACGGCGTCGCCGGCGCTCTCGAGGCCCATGACTCCCACCAGATCTTCGCCGTCGAACGCCCCGTACCAGGTCATCCGTCTAGCCTCCTCGGCCCAGGTTTCGAGGGTCATCTCTGGCTTGTAAACCTCGGGTGGACCCAGGAACTCGGCATACCACTCGGCGGCGGTATTGATAACAGTCACCGCAGCCGGTGCGGAACTCGCGCCTAGAGGCCGCACCGTCACCTGCGATTTGTCCACCATCACCTCCTGCGAAGACCCAGATCCACTATGCCAGAAGGCTGCACCACCATGGCTACCGAGGCAAGGGTTGGCGGTCGTGAGCGGTCGATGACAGCCGCACATAACCGGCGCGGCCGAGTAGGTCCGACCGGCTCGACCCCCAACAGAACGCGCTCACCGACCGCGCGACAACCGAGCCCAGCTCTCGGTCGCCCCGAGGGTTACTGGTGGTGTCGGAGGACCGAAGCGCGCGATCTCGTACCACCCACAGGCGACTGTCAGCGTGAGCGATTACGACACCCGATGTCACAATCGCTCCTCCTGAACGCAGAAACCGCAGACATAAGGCCTGCGGTTCGCTGGTGTCGGAGGGGCGACACACACCCCAAGTACATGGAACCCCTGGACAGGCCAATACCTCGCAGCCTGACCCAAACTCCCTGGTCACAGGCTCACGACCGAGTTTCCGGCCCCCACACGCCGGGAAGCACTCGCGGACATGGGTACCGTGGTAGCGAGACGGTTGCAGCTGGCTGTCCTGGGTCTTTCTCGTGGGACCTGCTCAGCGCCCCCGGACCACGTTCGGAAGCAAATAGCTGCCGTCGCGCAGTGACTCCTGGGGGATGTACGTCCTGAACAGCAGAGCGAAAGCCCCCGCTGGAGCGGGGAGCCAGTTGGCCTTACCTATCTCATCGGCAGGTTCTGCGCTGCCCAGGAACACAGTGAGTGATCCGTCGTCGTTGAACTTCAACTGGTCGGCCCTGAGATTGACCGTGCCGATGTTGGTGCGTCCGTTGGGCCGGTCCGTGATCATGAAGAGATCCGAGCTGTACATGGTCAGCGACCAGAATCCGCCAAGATCCTCATGCAGCGGCGGCAGTTCATCCTTCGGGAAGATGATGGTGTAGTCGTTCCGGCCATTGAACGGCGTTCCGGCTGCGTCCGTGGCACGCATCCAGTAGATGGCTTCTTTGTTGTCGTTGACCATGATGTAGATCACCGCCGCCTGAGCCCTGCCGAACCAGTCGGTGCCCCAGACCCCGGAGTTCTCCTGGCGCTGCCAGCCGTTGCCGTTGTCGACACCCGAGTGCACATACGACGCACCGGCGCGCAGTTCGGTGTCAGCTTCCAGGGCCACATCTTCGAGGAGCGTCTTGTACGAGGGATCTGACCGATAGAGGGCGAGCAGAGTGCGCGCCTGGTCCGCCATGGCCTGATCGTCGGGTCCACACGTGGGACTCAGCTCGAAGGCTTCCTCGAGCTTCTCCCAGAAGGTCGCAGGGTTCACCCACTGCGGACGGAACGCCTCGGGATCTGCCGCCAACGCTTCAGGTGTCAGGCCGGCGGGGAAGACTCCGTTCCTGGAGATGGCCTCCGGATCGACCGTCCTCAGGCCCGGTTGGTCGTCGCCGAGCGGGTACACGTTGATCTGCCCCAGGACCGCAAGACTCGTGGCCCGGCTCTCCGGGGTGGGTGCCATGAACGACCTCGGCACCAACCAGGCGACGTTGGTGGGTATGCGCAGCACCTCGATGAACCCTTCGGGCTTCTCGCCGTCCCATTCGGGGCCGACCATGAGGAACTTGCCGCCTGGTGTCCGGGCGCTGGAGCCGAGCTGGAAAACGACGTTGGTGAACGCGTCCACCACCTGGAGCGTCCAATAGTGCCTATCGGGAACGTCGGTCGGCGTTTGGACGACCACGGGCGACACTCCGAGGTTGGCAAAGCAACTCGAGTAGATCGTGTCGTTGTTGGGCGAGACGACCCAGCGCTGGTCGGGATCGAGGTGTTCCGACACGTAGCCCATCTGGTTCATGGGAGCTGCGGGAATGAAGCCGGCCATAGTGCCGGGCTCCTTCATCAGTTGCCACTGGCCCGTCCGGCCCGAGACATCGACAAAGGGGTATCCCCAGTAGTAGACGAGCTTGGCCATCGAGGCGACGTAGCCGCGGTAGCTCACCACCGCCGGCACCGACGCGGATCGGGGGAGATCCGCGTTCACGGGAGTCAGTTCTCGACTCGTATACGGAATCTTCTCAGTCATGCCGTGGGCCTCTTTCGAAGGGGAACGATCAGGAGTACCAGAGAGGATATCCACACCCATCATCAATCGGGGAGCCGAGATGCCTCCCCTGCGGAACTCAACTTGATTAAATTAATGCAACGAAACTCGTCGCCGCTTTCGGCGGTGCGTTGGGCCGGTAATCCGAGTTACACGATTGTGATTTGGCCGGTGATCTGACTCAGAGTTATCCACAGACCCTGGAATTGTCGTGAGTTATAACCAGAATCTGTGGATGCCGGGTTTAAGTTGGGGCGCGACGTACCTAACGCCAATGTTGAGCGTAATCACTGAAGGAGACCAGCGCGCGGACATGCCCGTGTCGCTTGATGAGATCTGCCGCCAAGGAGCTCAGCAGGCGGTCGCTTGGCCGCGATTTCCGAGCACTGCGATGAGGCCGATATCGGGTGGGCCCCACGCCTCGATGGCCGACATTCTGGGCGTGGTTATCGGGCGGGGCGGCTCCCTCGCTACCGGCCACGTCCATGACGGGCATGCGGATGTCGAACAGACAGACGTCGGGGCGCAGCGACGAGGCGAGTTCGACGGCTTGTCGACCGTTCTCGGCGACTGGAGAATTGCGGTCTATGCAACCGGAAACTCAGGCCGTGCGGGCATCTCGCCATTGCTTTCTCTGGGGGTGCTCGGCTGACCTTAGCTAGTGTGCGAGACGGTCACGATCTCACGCCAACACCAAGGGCAGCCGGCCCCGGCCGTGCACAACGCCGGGGGTCCCAATGGACCGGATAGCGCGTGATCACCTCTTGTGGCTCGACAGCCGCGGATGGTGTTACCTTGACGGCACCCTAAGGAGGAACCCATGGTCAAACGGTTCGACGGAGTGATCAACGAGGACATGCGCGAGTCGGTGCCCGACTGGGGCCCCTACGAGCAGCCGAAGCCTCCCGACGGGGCACCGAACGTCATTTATGTCGTGTGGGACGATGTCGGTTTCTCCGCGCTGAGCGCGTTCGGAGGGCCCATCGAGACGCCCACGATGGATCGCATCGCCGAACGGGGACTGAGGTACACGCAGTTCCATTCCACCGCTCTGTGCTCGCCGTCGCGGGCCGCGGTGCTGACCGGCCGCAACCACACGACCGTTGGCATGGCATGCATTGGAGAGGCGACGACAGGTTTCCCGAATTCGAACGGCCACATCCCGTTTGAGACGGCGACGATCGCGGAGGTGCTCGTCGAGCGCGGGTACAACACCTACATGTTGGGCAAATGGCATCTCTGCCCCGAGGACGAGATGAACCTTGCCTCGACCAAGCGCAACTGGCCGCTCGGTCGCGGCTTCGAACGGTACTACGGCTTCTTGGGCGGCGAGACCAGTCAGTGGCACCCCGATCTGGTCTACGACAACCATCCGGTGGAGCAGCCCTCTCAGCCCGAGGACGGCTACCACTTCAGCACCGACATCGCCGACAAGGCCATCGAGTTCATCGCCGACGCCAAGCAGATCGCTCCGGCCAAGCCGTTCTTCATGTACTTCTGCCCCGGCGCGGCCCACGCCCCGCATCATGTCTCGCCGGAGTGGTCCGATCGTTACAAGGGTCAGTTCGACCAGGGATACGAGGTAGTGCGCGAGGAGACCCTGGCACGCCAGAAAGAGATGGGCATTGTGCGGGCCGACACCGAGATGTCGCCGATGAACCCCATGGTCGACGAGACCAGCGCCGAGGGTGCCCCGTGGGCGGCGCTGGACGTCGTGAGGCCCTGGGACAGCCTGGACCAGGACGAGAAGACGCTGTTCGCTCGGATGGGCGAGGTCTGGGCCGGCATGGTCACCCACACCGATCACGAAATCGGTCGACTGGTCGACTATCTCGAGCAGATCGGTGAGCTCGACAACACGATCATCGTGGTCATCTCCGACAATGGTGCCAGCGGCGAGGGCGGGCCGAACGGGTCGGTCAACGAGAACAAGTTCTTCAACAGCGTCCCGGATTCGATGGAGGAAAACCTCAAGTTCCTCGATGTGCTCGGCGGACCGGAGACCTACAACCACTTCTGCACCGGTTGGGCCATGGCGTTCAACACACCGTTCAAGATGTGGAAGCGCTATGCCTGGAACGGCGGGATTTGTGACCCCTTCATCATTAGCTGGCCGGCCGGCATCGAGGCCCATGGCGAGATCCGAGACCAGTACTGCCACGTCACCGACGTGACACCCACCGTGTACGAGCTCCTCGGGCTCGATCTCCCCGACGACGTGAAGGGTTATACCCAGTGGCCGCTGGAGGGTACGAGCGTGGCCTACAGCTTCGACTCGGCGGACAGCCCGTCGCAGAAGGAGACGCAGTTCTACTCGATGCTCGGCAGCCGCGGTATCTACCACAAGGGCTGGAAGGCCACCACGATCCATCCGACCATCGCCAACTGGGGCAACTTCGGCCAGGACAGGTGGGCCCTCTACAACCTCGGCGACGACCGCAGCGAGATCCACGATCTCGCCGAGCAGCACCCGGACAAGCTCGAGGAACTGAAAACACTGTGGTACCACGAAGCCGGGAAGTACAAGGCTTTCCCGCTCGACGACAGGAGTCCGGTCGAAATTTTGACCACGCCGCGCCCGCAGCTCTCGCCGCCACGCGACCGGTACATCTACACCCCGGGCACCGCGGAGGTACCCGAAGGTGCAGCGGTCAACGTCCGCAACCGGTCCTACAAAATCGCGGCCGAGGTGAGCATCGAGTCAGACGACGCGGAGGGTGTCATCTTCTCCCACGGGGGCCGTTTCGGTGGCCACAGCCTGTTCGCCAAGAACGGAAAGCTGCACTACGTCTACAACTGGCTGGGTGAGGTAGAACAGGAGATCGTGTCCGAGATCGACCTGCGCACCGGTGACTGCATCCTTGGGGTCTCGTTCGACAAGACGGGGAACGACGAGCAGCACAGTGCGATGGGAACAGCATCGCTGTACATCGACGACCAAGCTGTGGGTGAGCTGCCCATCAAGACCCAGCCTGGAAAATTCGGGATAGGAGGCGAGGGCGTCAACGTTGGCAAGGACCCCGGCGGCCCGGTGAGCACCTCGGCATACGCGGCCCCGTTCCCTTTCCGAGGCGGCACGATCAAAGAGGTGATCGTCGACGTGAGCGGTGAACCCTACGTAGACCTCGAGCTCGAAGCGATGGGGATGATGGCGCGCGACTGAGCGCACACGACATCGCGGTCCGAACCGCGTCACCCCGGTATGTCGGTTGGTTCGAGCGCGGGGGTTCTCAACGATTTCAATCGCCTGAGACGGCGGCCACTGTGAACAGATTTTGTGTCCTTCACGCCGTTCAAACGCCTCATACTGTCCCGAACCGGCAATTCCTCAGAACCCGCCATAGACGCTACCGATAGAACCCCAACAACGAGAGCGCTCGACACCCCTCAACCGCCAGCATCGCTGGGCGGCGACACTCGAACACTTGTATGGGGTCTCTGCTTAACTCAACCACACACGATATGTTGTGTTGATGGAGGCGACGCATCCGAAGGCCGGGGTGGACTATCCGGGGACCTGGCCAGCGTTCGAGTCGTGGTTCCCCGACGATGA
>Ga0255048_10001913_pt1 | contig 13810 bp, 11 predicted proteins | sample JV7_2_2_MG_FD_183619 | JGI IMG/M metagenome (GOLD analysis project Ga0255048, IMG submission 183619) | Seawater microbial communities from Jervis Inlet, British Columbia, Canada - JV7_2_2 | ecosystem: Environmental > Aquatic > Marine > Inlet | place: Canada: British Columbia | collected 2016-10-06
CAAGTGGAAGTCGCCACCTACCTCATAGAGGAGCGCGACCTCGCTGGTACAGCTGGTCGCGCTAGCGCTCGACCACCTCCGGGGTCCTACAAATACTTTCAGACATTCTTGGACCACCTCCTTTCTCCGTGCTCACATGTTGGCACGAATCCGAACGTCTGTCATGTGATGTATCGTCTCCAGCGTCAACACGGGAGGCTCAATGCTCGACAAACGTGGCCCACAGTCGTGACTGCAGAATTGCGCTCAGCCGTCACTGATGCGTTGGCCGATGCCAAGGCGGAATTCTCCGTGATGGAGTGCGATCCTGAGCTTGCCGACACGGCCACGTTCTGTGAGCACTACGGAGTGCCTCTCAACCAATCGGCAAACGCAATCGTGCTGGCATCGAAACGCCCAGCGGGTGTTCATGCCATGTTCCTGATCCTCGCCACGACGAGACTCGACGTCAACCGAATGGCGAGGCAGCTGATGGACGTGAAGAAAGTCTCGTTCGCGTCCTCTGAAGTCACATCAGAAGTCACGGGGATGGTCGTTGGCGGCGTGACGCCTTTCAGTCGCCCCGCCGACCTCCCTCTCTTCGTCGACGCCGCCGTGTTAGAGCACGAGTGGGTCATCGTCGGCGGTGGCTCACGAGACATGAAGATCAAGGTGGACCCTGACGTCTTCACACGCCTCGAGGGCACGAAGGTCGTCGAAGGCCTCGCAACCTGAATCCAGGTCGCGGAGTCATTGGAGATCCGGGCACCCCGCTTTGCGCCCGCCATCGACAGCCGGGGCCCCGAGGAGTACGATGTCGGTATGGCTGTCCTGGTCGTCTACGAGAGCAAGCGAGATCGCTCGAGAGAGGTTGCCGACGCCATCGCCGACGCGGCCGCGGACCACAACCTCTCAACGCTCATCAGAACGATCGACGAAACTACTCCCAAACAGATCGCTTCGGCAGCAGCCGTAGTCGCCGGCTGCACGGCTGCGGCAGATGTGCCCTTCGGCCACAAGCCGACGCGGAGTATCGCACAATGGATCAATGGTCTCGACTCGCTGGAGGGGAAGCCGGTTGGCGTCTTCTGCGCCTACAAGTTCTTCCCGCACACCTTCGCAGACACCACCGTTCGGGTCTCAGAGACGCTGGATAAGCTCAGCGCCCGGTTCGAACTCAAGAGCGGCAAGGTCACAGCGGCACGCGGGATCAACCTCAAGTCGATTGACACGGACGCAGCGAAGCTGGTGGACGAGCTCGCAGGGAACCTACCCGAGAGCTGAGACCGCCATGGTCCTATGGTTGCCCGATCGTGAGCCCGTGCTTGGGTCGCGGATACAGATCGCCCGGCCTGTCTTCGCTGGCGTACTCGTTCCACGTCATGTGTGTCTGTCCGTAATCGCGCTCAACCATTTCGATGCACCCCTGCACGGGGCATACAAGACTGCACAAGTTGCAGCCAACACAGAGGTCTTCGATGATCGCAACCTTCGTCTTGTCATCCGCAGTTCGCTCGGCAGAGATCGCTTGGTGCGCACCGTCCTGGCATGCGATGTAGCACAGACCGCAGTTGATGCACTTGTCCTGATCGATCTCAGCCTTGATCACATAATTGATGTCAAGACTCTGCCAGTCAGTCACCTTGTTCACGGAGAGTCCACGCAATTCGTTGACGCTCTGCATCCCCTTGCTGTCGAGATAATTCGAAAGCCCTTCGTGCATGCCTTCAACAATGCGATAGCCGTAATGCATCACCGCAGTACACACCTGGATGGTCGTGGCTCCGAGCAAGATGTACTCCGCCACGTCCTGCCATGTCGCGATTCCGCCGATGCCGCTGATAGGGAGACCTTCGGTCAACGGGTCTGCAGCAATGGACGCGACCATGTTGAGAGCGATGGGTTTCACTGCCGGGCCGCAATAGCCCCCATGGCTCGACATGTCGCCAACGACGGGTCTTGGCACGAAGCTGTCCAGGTCGACACCGGTGATCGAGTTGATCGTGTTGATGAGACTCACCGCGTCAGCCCCACCATCCTTCGCCGCGCGGGCGGCAGTCCTGATGTCTGTGATGTTCGGCGTTAGTTTCACGAAAACGGGAACCGTCGCCGATTCCTTGGCCCAACCGGTGATGTCACACGTGTACTCGGGTACCTGCCCAACAGCAGATCCCATACCTCGTTCAGACATGCCATGAGGACATCCAAAGTTGAGCTCTATCGCGTCCGCGCCGGCTTGCTCCACCTGCTTGATGATCGTATCCCACGCCTCAGGGTTGGAGTCGACCATGAGGCTGATGACCACCACGTTGTCCGGGTACCGTCGCTTCACTTCTTGAATCTCGATGAGATTGTCCTCGAGCGAGCGATCAGTGATAAGTTCGATGTTGTTGAAACCAGCCATCCGCTGACCATTGAAATCGATGGAGCTGTATCTGCTGTATACATTCTCGATCGGGTCGCCGAGTGTCTTCCACACAGCGCCACCCCAACCAGCATCGAAGGCACGGGCGATCTGATCACCGGTGTTCGTAGGTGGAGCTGACGCCAGCCAGAACGGATTCGGCGACTCGATGCCACAGATGTTCACTGAGAGATCAGCCATGATGCTTCCTCACTTTGCGTCTGCTGCTGTACGCAGCATTCGGTCGATACTGGCCGCGGCAGCCTTCCCGTGCGCGACAGCGTTCACTACTTCCTTGCCTCCATTGACGCAGTCCCCGCCGGCCCACATGCGAGGGTCGCCCGTTCGGAATTCATCGTCAACCACAACCCTGCCTCCGGCGTCCGTCTCGACACCATCAAGCGTGTCAAAGAAGCTGACGTGTTTCTGCTGACCGGTTGCGCGCAACACCACAGTGGCTGATATTCGATACTCACTTCCCTCCACGTTGACAAGACGATCATCATCTGTGTACTCGGTCCTCTCACACACAAGGGTTGCTGCAGATCCGCTGCCTTCGATGCGGCTCGGTACGGTCCAATGGATGAACTCAACTCCGCTGGAAAGCGCCCTCTCGATGTCGTGGGGGTAGGCCCTCATCTCGTCGCGGCCGCGGCGGTACACGAGGTACACCCTCTCCGCTCCAAGTCTCGCTGCCTGAGAGACAGCGTCGATCGCCGTATTGCCACCGCCTATCACGGCCACCCGCTCGCCGTGAAGATCAACGCCTCCACTGCGGACGTGCGCGATGAAGTCCAGAGCATCGGCAACGCCGTCGAGATCTTCTCCATCGAGTCCAAGCGGCGGTATGGATCCGAGACCAACGCCGACGAAGATCGCGTCGTGATCCGACATCAGATCGTCGATTGAAACGTCGGTACCGACGGCGGTTGCTGAGCGAATCTCGACGCCGAGACCTTTGACGAACTCAACCTCACGCAGAGCCGTTGCCTTGTCCATCTTGTAATTGGCTACGCCGTATGTGTTGAGTCCGCCAGGCTCCGAGCCAGCGTCGTACACCACGACATCGTGACCCAGCTTCGCCAGTTCCGCGCCACACGAGAGCCCCGAGGGACCCGCCCCAATAATCCCGACACTGTGACCGCTCGACTGGGTCGAAGGGAAGATTCCAAGGTCACCGAACACGACATCATCGGTTGCGAACGCTTGCAGGCGACCGATATCAATCGGTCGCTCATGCAGGTCATTGAGCACACATGCGCCCGCACACAACACCTCGGTCGGGCACACTCGGGCACACGATGCACCGAGGATGTTTGACTCGAGGATGGTTCGGGCAGAACCAGTGAGATCGCCGTGAGCGATCTTCTTGATGAAGCCCGGTACGTCGATACTCGTTGGGCACGCACGCGTGCACGGAGCATCCCAGCACATGAGGCAGCGATGCGCCTCAACAAGTGCTTCGTCCGGAGACATGGTTGGCACGGGAGCCAACCCTCCGGCGTCGACTGCCGTCGTCATCATCTGATTCATACCCGACCATCCTTTCAAGTCATCAGCCTTTCAGATGACCTGCGTCACCCGGTTCGTGACTACTCCCCGCCCGCGTTCAGTTCGATGGTCTTGGGTGACCAGTCGCTGCCGGTCACGTCAACACCATCGGCAGTCAGGTTCGCAAGAGCCTCAGCGACGATGTCCGATACGTAGGCCCCATCGGTAGGCGCCGCGTTGAGGATGCCCTCGGATGTGGCGATCGTGACCGTCTGGTCCCAGAGCGCCGTATCCATAGTTCCGGCACCTTGTGGCGAAGGCCAGATCAGGTTGTTGATCTCATTGAGCTGCCACCGCTGATGTGACTCTCCGAGCGTCGGACCGGCCGCAAGGACGATTTCGGCACACTTGTCGAATTCGTCACGACAGAACGCCCAGCCTCGGATCGACGCCTCGACGAACTTGACCGCCGTCTCTCGATACGCATCATCGGACTCGAGCTTGTCTGCATCGGCCCAGATAGCGTCTTGGAGCATCGCAGTTCCAACGTCATTCCAATCGATGATCGAAAGGTCACTTGGCTGATACAGCTCACCTGTGTCCGGATTGACTGTCTCCAGCACCTGTGCGTACTCGTTGTAGATCATCGCCTGTGCAGCGTCGATGTCTCCGCTGATGAGCGCAAGCATGTCGAACTGCTGCTGGACGAGTTCAACATCCGACGCTGGATCGAGACCTGCCGATCGCAACCCGGCGAGTAGCTCGAATTCGTTCCCGAAGCCCCAGTTGCCAACGGTTCTGCCCGCGAGATCTCCCACACCGCCAATTCCCGAGTCGGCGAACGAGACCTGCAAGGTTGCCGAGCGCTGGAACACCTGAGCGATGTTCGTGATATTCAGGCCTTCCTCACGAGGAACAAGACCGCGCGGTACCCATGAGATGGCGAAGTCCGCCGCGCCCGAGTCAAGCACCGTTGCTGGCACGATGTCGACGCCGCCCTCAAGGATCTCGACGTCAAGCCCAACATCTTCGTAGAAGCCTTGATCCACCGCGGCGAAGTACCCAGCGAACTGCGCCTGTGTGAACCACTGCAGTTGCAGCTTCACCGGAGTCAGATCCTCTGAACCTCCGTCATCAGAGCTGCATGAAGCAGCCACCAGTGCGAACAGCGCCAGCACAATCAACCAGCGCGTTATCCGTCTCTTCTTTTCCAATCGCATAAGACGATCCTCCTCCATTATCTCGTCCAAGGGGCCTACGCCCCGGCTGTTTCCGTAGCGGTCCTCCATGGCATGGATACCCGCTCGAAAGCTCCGCTCACCAAATACAACAGGATTCCCATGATGCTCCCGGCGAGAACCGCCGCCCATGCCTCCGTGTACCTCGTGAGTCCGGCGTTCTGCACAATAAGCGGACCGAGCGCATCCTGCCGACCCCCGAAGTACTCGGCGACGATCGCCCCGATCACCGCCAGGCTCGACGCGATCTTCAACGCGGTGAAGAAGAACGGCATCGCATTCGGAATACGAACAGTCTTTGTGATCTGCCAGGACGAAGCCGCATACGAACGCATCAATTCGATCTCCGTGGCATCGACCTCCGTAAGGCCCTTGGTGGTGTTTATGAAGACCGGGAAGAACACGAGAATCACAACGATCGCCTGATTCGACACCGGTGACAGCAGCCCGTACCAGGCGTTGAATATCGGGGCAAGAGCAATAATCGGGATTGCGTTCAACGAGATCGCGAGTGGTGTCAGGGTTTCGTTTGCGATCCTGAAGCGAGAAACGAGCAGAGCCCAGACCACACCAAGCGCCACGCCTCCGACGAGGCCCGTGACCACAATGAATCCAGTGTTCTTGCTCGCTGTCAGTATCACTTGGAAGTCATCGAAGAATGCGATCAGAATCGCCGAAGGGGCTGGCAGGACGAACCCTTCGGGCTGGATGATGAGGAGTGCCAGCTCCCACAGCAGCAAGCCTCCGATGCCGAACGCCAGGGCAGGCGCAAAACCGCGGAGTGCCTTGATGATCACGCCGAAGCCTCCTCAAACCGGAGGGCTTCCCTGACTTCGGTTACCTTCTCGAAAAACAAAGGCGCCTCCCTCGTCTCGAACACCCTGTGCCCGAGGTCGACGGAGATATCCGATGCGATCCTGCCGGGCCTCGGCGACATCACGATGACGCGTTGTGATAGAAAGACGGCCTCCGGGATCGAGTGGGTGACGAAGACGACGGTCTTGCCGGTCTTCTCCCAGATATCGAGGAGCTCCGTCTGCATGTGCTCCCTGGTCATCTCGTCGAGCGCACCGAATGGCTCATCCATGAGCAAGAGCGAAGGACGGAACGACAGGGCTCGCGCGATCGCCACTCGCTGACGCATTCCACCGGAGAGCTCCCTCGGATAGTGGTCGCCGAACTCACTGAGCTTGACGAGATCGAGCATCTCGGCAGCCCTCTGCTTCCGTTCAGACTTCGACCAGCCCATGAGTTGCAGTGGTAGTTCGATGTTCTCTGTGATCGTGCGCCACTTGAACAGGCCCGAGGTCTGGAACGCCATCCCGTAGTCGCGGTTGAGCCGTGCCCTGTCCGCAGACTTGTCGTTGACACGAACATCTCCATGTGTGGGGTGAGTCAAGGCAGCGATCAAACGCAGCAGCGTCGACTTGCCGCAACCCGACGGTCCGATGAGCGAAACAAACGAGCCTTCATCGATTGAGAGATCAATGTCCGTGAGGGCATGCACCTCATTGGGCTTGCCGAGGTTGAACACCTTGGATACACCTGAGACAGCAACCGCGAACCGCGTCGAATCACTCATAGCGCGAGCGGCTCCTCTCGCCGTTTTGCGAGGACCACGTACTCGGCGGCGACCACCAAACCCACCGCGAGGATTCCGAGCACCGCAGCGCCGATTACCGTCGCATACAGCCGCGAAGGACCGGTCGTGTATCGGCTCGCGAAATCAAGGATCAGCCGACCAAGACCGCCCTTGACCCCTCCGGAGATCTCACCGACGATCGCTCCGACAATCGCTGCGGTTGCAGCGATCTTGAAAGCGGCGAAGAGATACGGGACGGACGCGGGAAGTTGCAGTTTCATGAGCGTCTGGCGTCGTGTTGCCGCATAGGACCGCATGAGCTCCATGGCGGCCGGGTCAGCCGATTGGAGTCCCTTGATCCCGTTCATCGCAACGGGGAAGAAGGTGAGATACGCGGCAATAAGTGCGACAGACATCCAATTCGTCCACTCGAATGGGAGCCATCCGAGACTTGTCGAACCCCAGATGACGATGATCGGAGCAATCGCAACGAGCGGGACGGTCTGGGAAGCAACCAGATATGGCGTGACTCCCTGCTCAATCCACACGGAACGCACAAGCACGAATGCGATAGCCAGACCGAACACCGTTCCGAAGAAGAACCCAAGCGCAGCCTCCCTGAGCGTGAACAGCGACGCCTCTGCGATAAAGGCACCCAGCGGCTTGTCGGAGTTGCGCTGGGGAGGCTGACCAAACTCCGCAACGATGTCAGAGATGGGCGGCATCGTAAGGTCGTCCGTGCGAGGCAACAGGGCACCTACAAGAGGCCAGTTGGTCTGTTGGTCGTCGATCGACTGGCCAACAGCTTTGTAGCCGGTATAGGTCATAGCGAGAATCACGAGGAATGCGGCGAAGATGACTGATCGGCGAATGGTGCGCCGAGTTGCCGCGACCCTCTCATGCCTTCTGATCGCTCGAGCCGTTTCGTCTTGGGTCGTCATCAGGTGCTTCCCACCGTGTTTCGTATCAGATGTTCTGTGGGAACCCGAGATCGATCGTGCTGGAAGCAGGATCGGGCCATCTACTCGTGACGACCTTGGCCCTTGTGTAGAAGTCGATTCCCTCCGGCCCATACGCGTGGGAATTGCCGAACAGAGAGTCGCCCCAACCTCCGAAGCTGTAGTACCCGACGGGTACGGGTACCGGTACGTTGATGCCAACCATGCCGGCGTCAACGTCAATCTGGAAGCGGCGAGCCGCGCCCCCGTCCCTGGTGAAGATGGCGGTGCCGTTGCCGTACGGATTGTCCGAGATGAGCTTCATCGCTTCGTCATAGGTGGCAACCCGCGTGACTCCGAGCACCGGTCCGAAGATTTCGTCGTCGTAGCACGCCATGCCCGGCGCGACGTGGTCAAGCAGCGATGGTTCGATGAAGAAACCGTCGCCATCGAATGTCCCCGATCGCCCGTCGACAACTACCGTTGCACCCTCTCTAGGCGCGTTCTCAACGAACGAAGCGACCCGGTCACGGTGCTGTTCAGTGATCAACGGTCCCATTTCGGATGCCGGGTCGGTTCCACTGCCGACAACCAGCCCCGAGATCCTCTCTTTGATCGCATCGACAAGAGGTTCCGCGGACGAACCGACTGCTACAACGACCGCTATCGCCATGCACCGTTCGCCAGCGGACCCGTACGCGGCACTGACCGCAGCATCAGCAGCGAGGCCGATGTCCGCGTCGGGGAGCACGACCATGTGGTTCTTCGCACCTCCAAGGGCCTGCACACGTTTGCCTGCACTCGTCCCTGTCTGATAGACGTATCGCGCGATCGGGGTCGAACCAACGAACGAGACTGCAGCGATGTCCGGATGCTCGAGGATTCGGTCAACTGCGACCTTGTCACCTTGAACAACGTTGAAGACGCCGGCCGGAAGACCAGCCTTGTCGAGGAGCTCGGCCGCGATCGTATTGACGCTCGGATCCTTCTCCGAGGGTTTGAGAATGAAGGCATTGCCAGCGGCAAGCGCGTTCGGGTACATCCACATCGGAACCATTGCGGGGAAGTTGAACGGGGTGATCCCCGCAACCACTCCCAGCGGTTGTCTCGTTGAATACACATCGATATCCGTCGATGCCTCCTGGGAGAACGAACCCTTCAGGTGCTCGGCCAGGCCACACGCATATTCGATGTTCTCGATGCCGCGCTGCACCTCACCAAGCGAATCCGAGAGCACCTTCCCGTGTTCCGCCGTCAGAACAGCCGCGATGTCGTTCTTGTGCTTCACCACGAGGTCGCGGAACGCGTACATAATCCCCGTGCGCCTCGCGATCGAAGTTGACATCCACGCTTCAGATGCCGCCACCGCCACGCCGACCGCGTGGTCCACCTCGTCTACCGTCGCAAGGCCGACCTGTGCTGTGACCTCACCTGTGGCCGGGTCGAAGACCGGGGATGTCCTCGCGGAGGTCGTCACGACCTCTTCCCCGCCGATGATGTGATTGATCTGTTTCAAGTTGGGCTCCAGGGTTCGTGGGCTAGTGGTGGACTGAGACGCGGTCGCGCGCGAGGTACTGGCCATCACCGATCTCGCCGAGATACTCGTCACCGTCAACGATGACCTTGCCACGCAACAACACAGTTTCGACCTTGCCCTGGACGTCCTTGCCTTCGTACGGCGAGTAATCGACATCCATGTGGTGTTGGTCGACCGACTTGGTCCACTCGACGCCCGGGTCGAACACGACGATGTCGGCATCTGAGCCGACCGCGATAGTGCCCTTCTTCGGATACATACCAAAGAGCTTGGCTGCAGCCGTGCTCGTGAGCTCGATCCACCTGTTCAGGTCGATACGACCCTCGACAACCCCACCGTGGTAGATGAGTTGGAATCGATCCTCAACTCCCGGAAGTCCGTTCGGAATCTTGGTGAAATCACCCAGTCCGAGCTTCTTCTGTGTTCCGAGCACCGGATGGTCATCCATGCAGAACGGACAGTGGTCGGTCGATACGACTTGGAGGTCGTTGGTCGCCAGTCCCATCCAGAGAGCTTCTTGGTGACCCTCTTCGCTTGGGCGAATCGGCGTCGAACAGACGTACTTGGCGCCCTCGAAACCCTCGGAGGAGACATGATCCTCGACGCTGAGGAACAGGTACTGCGGGCAAGTCTCGGCAAATACCGGAAGCCCACGATCACGAGCTTCAGCGACCTCCTCCACGGCCTGTTTTGCAGACATATGAACGACGTAGAGATGTGCGCCGGCGAGTTCCGAGAGGACAATCGCCCTGTGCACTGCTTCGCTTTCGGTAACCGCTGGCCGGGTGAGGCTGTGGTAGACCGGGTCAGTCTCACCTCGCTCAAGTGCCTGCTCGCGTAGGACGTCGATCGCCATGCCGTTCTCGGCGTGCATCATGATCATCGAATCAGTCGCTGCAGCCTTCTGCATCGCTCTCAGGATGTCACCGTCATCGGAGTAGAACACACCTGGATAGGCCATGAAGAGCTTGAAGCTCGTACATCCGCGATCGATCAGAACATCCATGTCTGACAAGGACTGCTCGTTAATGTCGCCAGCGATCATATGAAAGCCGTAATCGATTGCGCAGTTGTCCTCAGCTTTGGCCATCCATGTGTCGAATCCAGCGATGAGACTCTCACCCTTGACCTGTACAGCGAAGTCCACGATCGTTGTGGTCCCACCAAATGCCGCGGCACGTGTACCAGACTCGAACGTGTCTGAGGCATATGTGCCTCCGAAAGGGAGTTCCATGTGAGTGTGCGGATCGATGCCTCCGGGGACCACGTACTTGCCGGTGGCATCGATGATTGCGTCGGCGTCGTCTGCCCAGCTGTGCGCACCTGGTGCCCCGATGGCAACGATGGTCTCGCCATCAATCAGGACATCGGCCGGCACGGTGTCGATTGCAGTGACAACAGTTCCGCCTGAGATGAGTGTCTTCATTGTGGGTCCTCCTGTGTAATCAGTCGATTACCGACACTGATTCGGCGATGATCTCAGCCGCCGTGTCGATCTCTTCTTCGGTGACGCTCATTGGTGGCGCGATCCGAAGCACGTTTCCGTACAGTCCGCCCTTACCGACAAGTAATCCCCGCTTGCGGCACTCCTCGAGAAGTTGCCCTGCCCGTGCACCGTCCGGCTCAATCGACCCGGGTTCAACGGTTTCGATGGCCAGCATCAGCCCCTTGCCACGAAGCTCAAGTATCCACGGCGTCTCCTCAGTGACGGGGAGAATCGACTCATAGAGGCGGGAACCCTGTTTGAGCGAATTGCCCTGGAGATCGTGCTCGATGAGGTACTTCAGGTTCGCCAGTGCCCCAGCGGACACGAGCGGGTTACCCCCGAATGTGGAGATCGAGTTCGCCCCGATGCAATCCATGATCTCGGCCCTGGCAACGACCCCACCGATGGACAGGCCGTTTCCGATGCCCTTCGCGAACGTCATGATGTCCGGGGTGATCCCGTGGGCTTCATACCCCCACATATGTTCGCCTGTTCGACCCCATCCGGTCTGCACCTCGTCGGAAACGAGCAGGATGCCGTAGTCGTCAAGCACTTCCTTGAAGCGTTTGAAGAACCCATCGGGAGGCGTAGCGAAGCCACCCACACCCTGAATCGGTTCGGCGATCATGCATGCGACGTCCCCTGAAGTCATCATGTCGATGACCTGTTGGAGATCCTCGACTGCAGCGTCAACGAACGCATCATCGCTCAGGTCCTTGTACGGGCTGCGGACCTTGTAGGGACCTTGTACGTACTGAACGTTGAGACCCGAGTAGCCGGTGGGTGACCACGCACGGTGGCTCGTCAATGCCACTGCTGTGAAACTGCGGCCGTGGTAGCTGTTTCGAAGCGCGAGCACCTGATTCGAGCGCCGGAACGACGTTGCGAGGAGCATCGCGGCGTCGTTTGCCTCCGTCCCTGACGGTGTGAAGAAGACCTTCGCGTCAGGGATACCTGACATCTCGGCAACCATCTCCGCAAGCTCGACCATCGGCTCGTTGAGATAGAGCGTCGACGTATGAAGGACCTTCGCGGCTTGTTCATTGATCGCGGCGGTCACTTCAGGAAGCGAGTAGGCCGTCATCGTGGTGAGGATGCCACCAAAGAAATCGAGATACTCGTTTCCCTCGAGATCCCACACGGTGCGGCCCTCTCCACGGTCGATGGCGATCGGCTCGTCGTAGTACAGCGCCAGCCACGACGGCATCACTGCCCGTGTGCGTTCAGTGAGTTCTTGGTGGATTCCCATCTCGCTATCCCTCGGTCAATGAGTCGTACGTCTCTGGACGCCGATCACGGTAGAAGGCCCATTGGTTGCGAACCTCTTCGACCCTGTCCAAGTCGAGATCTCGAACGACAAGCTCGGCGGCGGTGTCGGATGCGACGTCGCCGACGTACTGGCCGCGAGGGTCAGCGAAGTAGGTCGTTCCATAGAAATCATTGTCGCCGAGGTCTTCGATGCCGACCCGATTGATCGCACCGACGTAGTACATGTTCGCGACGGCGGCAGCTGGTTGTTCGATCTGCCAGAGGTACCGGGACAGACCCCGGCTGGTCGCTGACGGATTGAAGACGATCTCCGCCCCATTGAGACCAAGGGCGCGCCACCCCTCAGGGAAGTGCCTGTCATAACAGATGTACACGCCGACCTTGCCAACCGCGGTCTGGAAGACCGGATACCCCTGGTTGCCGGGACGGAAGTAGAACTTCTCCCAGAACCCACCGACGTGGGGGATGTGGTGCTTGCGATACTTCCCAAGGTAGGTCCCGTCCGCGTCGATCACCGCGGCGGTGTTGTAGAGAAAGCCTGCCATCTCCTTCTCATACATGGGAAGGACCATGACCATGTTGAGCTCCTTGGCAAGCTCCTGGAAGCGCGTGGTGGTTGGACCGTTCGGGATCTCCTCGGCGTACTCGTAGTACTCGATGTCCTGCACCTGGCAGAAGTACGGTCCATAGAACAGTTCCTGGAAACAGATCACCTGGGCACCGTCAGCAGCGGCTTGTCTGGCGTATTCCTCGTGGAGGTCGATCATCGACTCCTTGTCCCCCGTCCATTCCGTTTGGAGGATTGCCGCTCTGATGACTCTGCTCATGTGAGGCTCCTTGCGCTGGATTCGATTGACTGGTTCGGCTGGCCCGCTCAAGGCGATGCGGACGACCCACACTAGACTCCTCGACCGGTACATGGTGGTGTGATTCCCGAAATGGAGAGAACATGAATATCGGCGTTATCAAGGAGATCAAACCGGATGAGCGCAGAGTCGCGATCCTTCCCGGAGCCGCCGCCGATCTTGTTCGCAGTGGTCATCGTGTCGTCGTGCAGACCGGTGCTGGCGACGGCGCAGGTGCACCCGATGCCGAATTCCTCAATGTTGGGGCCGAGATCCTTGCAACGGCAGAGGAAGTGTTCGACGCATCGACACTGATCGTGCACGTGAAAGAGCCCCAGGCGTCAGAGATAGCGATGCTTCGACCCGATCATATTCTCTTCACCTATCTCCATCTCGCAGCGTATCCAGCGGTTGAGGCAGGGCTACGCGAATCCGGGGCGACTGCCATTGCCTACGAGACGGTTGATACAGGTGAAGCCCTCCCCCTTCTCGCACCAATGAGCCACATCGCGGGACGGTTGTCGACCCAGGTGGGGGCTTTCTACCTCATGTCGCCGTATGGTGGCATGGGTGTGCTCCTCGGCGGACATGCCGGAGTCCCGCCAGGTCTCGTTGTCGTTATCGGCGCGGGCGCCTCTGGGCTCAATGCCATAGATGTTGCAGTAGGACTCGGTGCACAGGTCACCGTGCTCGATGTGAACGTTGATGCACTTGAGCGAGTCCAGGCACGCTGGGGTTCGAGAGTCATCACGGACTATTCGACACGACACTCCGTTTCCGAGTGGACATCGAGGGCAGACCTCGTCGTCGGAGCCGTACTCGTCGCTGGAGACAAGGCGCCAACGGTCATGGATCGTGAGATGGTGGCGGCGATGCGTCCAGGATCTGTCCTCGTCGACATTTCAATCGACCAGGGCGGGTGCTTTGAGACCAGCAGGGAGACCACCCACCACGATCCGACGTACGTCGTGGATGGGGTGGTGCACTACGCCGTCGGAAACATCCCAGGTTCGGTGCCTCACACGTCGTCTCGGGCCTTGT
>Ga0255048_10001914_pt1 | contig 13803 bp, 22 predicted proteins | sample JV7_2_2_MG_FD_183619 | JGI IMG/M metagenome (GOLD analysis project Ga0255048, IMG submission 183619) | Seawater microbial communities from Jervis Inlet, British Columbia, Canada - JV7_2_2 | ecosystem: Environmental > Aquatic > Marine > Inlet | place: Canada: British Columbia | collected 2016-10-06
AGCTTTATTTTGTTGAAAGCATCTATTACAAACACATCCACACCATAGGTGTACATCTGCTGTTTGAAGGTGTCAAAAACCCAATTCCATGTTGGCGTATCATTTTTGTCAGGTGCCGTAAGGTATATCTTCTCTTTTGACCACTGTCTAAAGTCTTTTAACGAACTTTTAGAGATTCTAGGTGTCTTACCATCACTTTTAAAAAATCGTTCGCCAGAGGTCTTAGAAATCATGTTTGATAAATGCAGGCTCATAGGGTTGTGCTCAGGACTTAACCAACTTCCTTTCATGTTGTGATCTTGAAGCAGATTCAAGACATACCAATCAGTCATGTTTGACTTACCGTGTGAAGGTATCCCAGTTCCTACAACCAAGTGACCGCGCATAACCGAAAAGAAAGATTCCAAACCTTTAAACCAAGGCGAAGTAGGGTAGATCGTTTCAGGTAACCCGTTTTCATAAAGGCTCATGGTGTCCTCCCAAAGGTCATCAACCGTGAAAGTCCCTGAAACAGGGTATCTCTTTGCGCTTTTTATACTTTCTTCAAGTGTTAACTGGCTTTCTGTTAGGTCTTCGTTAGCGTCTTTACCTTTGAATGCGACCCGTTCACACCTGTAACGGCCTAACCTTTGGGCTATCTTCTCAGATAAAGCGTCCCCTTTTTCATCACAATCACTAGCAATTATAAACTTTTCACAGTCTGATAGGTATTTTTCGCAGTTCTTCCAAACGTCATCGTTATCGTTTGCACCGTTGGGAACGCTTATCACGTTCTTAATTCCGATTTCCCAGAATGAAAGCTTATCAATTTCACCCTCAACCAAATAAATCTCTTTGGCCCCTATTACGTCGTTTATGCCATAGAATATATTTTTAGTGCCTGCACTTTGTGTGAAGTCTTTTGCTGCGCTTCTGTATTTCTTGTTTACTAACCTTTCCCCTTCAAAATAATTAAAAACGATGTTGTTTACGTTTGCTTGCTTTGCTGGCTGGTAGTAGGTTTCCTCTGTTACCCTGCATTCGATGAGAGTCTTTTGAGATATTCCACGTCCTGCGAAGTACTTAACCATCTGATCTGATAGGCTTGTGTAGTTCTGCCATGACTGGTCAGGCATTTTAAAACTTTCCTTTTCCTTAAAATCTCTTATTGAGAAATCATTGCAGTAGTGACAGTTTGCAAGACCTTTGTCGTTTGAAACGCTTAGACTCTTATCGCGCTTGTTTGTTCTGTCTTCAATGCAAGACGGGCAAGTGGTTTTAAATTGTCCTGAACTTTTGCCGTTTGAAATATCATCCCAGTTTATCATAGTGCTACCCTCCTTGTTTTAATTTCTACTACATCCAAATATGGGATAGTATTCAAAAGCTTCGATTTCCAATTCGTAATTTTCTTTTCGTTGCCATCAACCCAATTAGCCTCTGACCATGCCATAAATTTAAGCTTAACAGATTCTTCTTTTAGATTTGATTTTACTTTTAAGGCATACTCTAAAAACTCTTCATAAGTGGGGGGAGTGAAAACGACCTTTTTATTCTTCTTCTCTTCTCTTCTTTCTTCTTCTTTTATCTTATCTTCTCTTATATGCGATGTTTTGGCGATCGCTAAACTATCGCCCCCCGATGATTTGGCGATCTCTAAAGCTTTAGTTAGCGATAATTCACCACTTTTATATTTATCATAAGCACCTTTGTTCCACCTCTTTAAGTTACCAATCTTTCCTTTAAGACTGCTATCGTTAGCCTTTTCCTTTATTACTTGATATTGATCCAAAAGGAATTTAATTGTAATTTTTTCACCATCAACATCTATAACTCCTTCGGAAATTAATTCATTTAGTTCGTCTTCGTATTTAAGCCTTTTGAATAGTTGCGTCTTAGTCAATTGGCATTCTCTTTGCCAGTAATAAGCACAAATATTTATAAATAAACCCTGCGCTGATAGACTGCAAAATGAAACATCTTTGGTTAGATATTCTGCTGGTTCAAATTGAAAATATGGTAGTTCTTTGGCCATAATATTCTGTATAAAAAAACCCCAAACAAAGAGCTAGCCGTCTCTAAGTTCAGGGTATGTGTTTGACTTTCGTCAAAGGTCTTAACGCTGCGGCTAGTCAACGTGTGAATAAATCACTAACCCAAATATACGAGTTATTAGACTTACTTAAAAGGTTAATTTACAATTATTACTCAATCTTTGAAAGTTCAAATAATATGACTCTAACCAATTCTAGTGATGTGTGTTTATCTAATACGATGTTTCGAGATCCTTGTTCATTAATGTTATTTGATATTTCGATATAAATATCAGGTCCTAAGCTATGAGCCATAAGCTGTGCGTCAATATCACTATTGGATTTTTGATGAAAAATTGTTGTGGTCATAATCATAATTTTTTTAGTTTAAATTAAATCACATAAAAAAACCCCTGCGAACGTTCGTGTGTGTAGCACTACTAATCCGCAAGGGTTGAAAATATCTTTGGCCGTCTCTACACATCGGGCCGTTATTAGATTACTAAGGTACTAAATTTATCCAAATAACAAAAGTATTAATTGACTTTTTGATACGTTTTATCAAATAGATACACCCCGAACTCCTCACCTATTAGCACATCGTTTTGAGCGCAGTCAGTTTTTATAGCATCCATCAAAAGCCTTATTTCTTTTCTATTTGAATCTACACATTTACAGTTCTCACATTTTTTATCGCACTTTTTACCTTCTCTCATTTCTTTCTCAGTCGTTCTAGTTGATAACCACAATATGCTCCATCGTATTCTTTCAGTGTGTTGATTCTGAAATTATTAGACTCTGTGAATCTTTCGCGCTGTTCCTTAACACGGGCTGAGAGGCGGCCTATGCCGTTCTCTTTTGCCCATGCATCAGTTACTACCATTTTAGACATTAAAGCCTTAAGGAGTAGTGTTTTTTGTTGCTCCCTATTCATTAGAAAGGAAGGTCATCAGGAATAGAAGTATCCATTTGTGCCACTTCATTAATTGATACTTGAACTTTCCACGCATCCAGGTTAACAAAGTAGCTCGTTTTGCCGTCCTTTTCCCACTTATTGCCTTTGATGTTAAATGATACTTTTAATTGATCACCAACATTAAACATATCCAGCAGTTCAACTTTATTTTGCACCAGTTGAAACTTGATAGTTTCGGTGAACACCTTGTCACCTGCGTTTTCTTCCTTCTCAATAACGAACTCGCGCTTTTTGAAACTATCGCTTACTTGTATAGTGTCGTTTTTTACTATTAATTTTCCTTCTAATTCGTAACTCATAATGCTCTTTTGTTTAATTGATCTATAAATGATTGGACACAAGCCCTGTAAAATTCTTCTTTGTCTGCATTGGAGTTAAGGCGTTTTCTTAACGCTTCTGCAGCAAACCTTAATTTCTGACTAGGTGAGTACTTTTCTTTTTCCGCTTGAATAGGCGTAGTCTGTATAAGCTCTAAAGCCTCTTCGCTTAATGGCGCTTCTGATAATGTCAGATAAATTGGAACCATACAGAAGTGATCTAAAGATCCATCATTGGTAAACTCGTGTATAGTTTCAAAAGATAGCTTATACGATTTGTCGGCTTTCCGATTGTACACGGTTAGCATCGCTGGTATTATCTTGTTCATTTGATTTCTATTTTAAGGATTTGTTTTGATGGACTTTTTAAAGCAACCTTTGGAACTTCTGCCCCGTCTGCATCGTATATTAACTCTTTAGATTTGTAAGCCGTTTTAAGTAGGTTTTGACGGTCTTTAAGTGTTCCGCTTATGTTGGCGTACCTTTCGTCATCTTCGTAGTTCAAACGTTCACCCGTGGAGCTTAACGAGAATTTACAACTATGTCTTGATAAGTCGTTACCTTCAAAACGTTCCTTTTCTGAAACGATCAAGCTATACGATTTTTTTATAATCATCTCGTAAAGCGCTATTCCTTTCTTGCAATAAGCCGCAACTTCTAAAGGATCTAACAAACCGTTACCAATGTTTTCAACGGTTAAATCTGCGAGGTCTTCTATTTCTGTTTTACTGAGTTCTTTGTTAAAGTCTATCATAGTTTTATTTTTAAAATCCTAAATGCCTTAAAAACGCATCCACACCATTAGCCACATCTTCCTTTTCGGTTCCTTTAAATTTAACATCCCAAATAATATCTAATTTAGTTTTGAATAGATTTATCTGGTCTATTGAATCAGTGCGCCTTTTGAATCGATCAATCGCTTCTGATTTAGTGTTACATAAGTCACATATTGCCGATATTACAACATCTAGCAACTCGTCTTCTATTTCATCTTCCATTCTTTTATCTATCATGATTTCATTTCTTTAAGTTCTTCAATTAATCTGTTTGCCGATAATTTTGTTCCTGCCTTATAGGTTGCATTGATTTCGCTGCGCCTTGGTGCTGACAAATCCAGCCCCTTACTAAGTTCTTTGATCTCGTTTCTTTGGGACTCTGTAATCAACTCTAATTTAGGTGCTTCAATATCGTTTGAATGTGTCGTTTCAGTGTCGTCTATCTTTCCAACTGGAGTTAAGAAAGTATACAGTAGCGCGTTTTTCATTGCGTACGTTGTGGCCTTTCCTGCTCCTTTGTCTTGGTTATCGACCCCGTGACCGTATCCAGCTATTTCAATAGATTCACCCGAATCATGCAGCAGTAAGTACTTCACTTTTACCTTTGTAAAAATGGACTGTTTAGATCTACCGCCCTCATCCCATCGGTCAACTTGTGTACTGTCATCAATATCAATCGGCATCATACACAAGCCGTTTTTACTTAACGCCTCGTTAAAAACCTCTTTAACATCTTGGTCTTTTGTTCCGTTGTATCCGTAGTTACCTGATCCAACTTTGGAATTTTTCTCCATTCCTTTTACTTCTTTCATGACCGCAATAACGGCCTTTGCTAGGTTCTTCATAGTTCTGTTTCTTAGTTTCTATACAATTATACGTAATATATTTGTAAAGGGTTACGCGTATTCAAATAGTTTTTTGGTTTCTGTTGCTTCGATTCCTTCGATCTCACAGAGGACATCTACAACGGCCATTAATCCGTTATATTGGTCTTGCATTAGCTCCTTTTCGGTGTGCTTATAGTATTTCGTTGCGTGTATTTTAGTGTTTGACTCGAAAGCCGATTCGACTAGGGCTAACTCTTCCCATGAATAACCCGTTTTATCAATTGTATCTTTTGGATTTAACACTAGATATATTCCTAAAACGGATTTAATCAATACATTATTAATGTAGAGTTCTGGATTAACGTCGCTCCCATAGCCAGTTGTCATGAAAACCTTAGACCAATCGCCTTTATTGTCACATATATTACCTACCGCGCACTTTGTACAATCACCCTTAGCTAATGTACCATCAAAGAAAGCTTTAACCAATTTATTTATTGCTGTTTCGAATCTGTTTTTCATAGTTTTATTGTTTAACTGCGTATGCTGTTCTAAGTAGTCCGTAGGTATCATCATCAGGACTTAATAATAAGTGTGTTGTCTGGATTATTTCGGTCTTTATATCCCCCTTAAAAAGGACTTTAACAAAACCGCCTTTAGCGTACAAGACCCGTCCGATCATTCTATTTGCCTGCCTACCGAATTCAATCCTGGAATCTGCGTACATATTGTAAAGGTCGCAAATGTGCTCGTGTATTTCTAAAACTGTTAAATCTCTCATATAAATATGTAAAAAATGATTAGTGAAAAAATTGTGATAGGGATGGCGAATGATACGCCGTTCATTAAGCCCCTCATTATACTAAATTTAAAACTGCTTCATACGTTTCTTTTAGCGGCTTCAGGTCATTAGATTTGAAATGTAGTAGCCAAAGTTTTTTGCAGATGTAAGCCATATCTGAAGGGTCTAAACGTGGAAACTCGTTAGCCATAAAAAAATCCCATTTTGTTTCCGTAGGGTCTGGGCTTAATTGTCTATTATAACATTCGTAAACCTCATTAGTCCATCCAGTAGATTCAAAAATTCCTTGAACTGAATAGCTTGATAAGTCTTTTTTTCCGTAGATCGTTAGATCCCCTGCCTGAACAGAATAAAACATCTTAAATTCGCCTGATGGTAATGCGTTTAATTCGTCGTATAAAAATTCCGCTTTCATAGTTGGTTCTTTAGTTTGATTAAAATTTCTTTTAAAACTTGGTTTACCTCTTTGGATGCTGTGTGATAGTTGACAACTCGATAAATAAAGTTAGGCTTTAGATCTGGTCTAACGTCTCTTATCATTGTAGCAACTGGAACACTAGTTAACGCCTGGATTAAACCTAACAGCTCGTGCAGCTCTCCTTTTAACTCTTGTTTATCGCTATATCTTTTTATTGTTGTCATTTTGTTTATCTAAATGATTTATCCAAATATACTTAATTATACTGAAACCACCAAGAAAGGTTACGAATTAGGGAATTTATTTTTTTAATTATTTTAATTTTTAATTCCCATAAGTTTTATATATCATTGTACAAACAAAATAATATAAGAATGAAAGAATTAAAGTGTTTCCTTTTACGTATAGAACCAGAACTATACACTGCATTAAAAGAACGTGCAGACGTAAACGATAGGAGTATCACAAAAGAGATTGTAAACATATTAAAAACAGCACTAAAGAAATAAGACTATGAGCATAACTAAAAACTATATCATTTCCCGTATAAAAGAGTTTGCAGATGATGATATTTCAAAAATGTCTCTTGATGACAAGGTTGACATAATAAACTCAATACGCGAAATTATACATGATTGCAGCCCATTTAAAGATGAGCCTGTTGATTTCGTTAGGTGGGTTAAGTCAGATGATGTTGTTGCAAATGATTACAACCCAAACAAAGTTGCACCCCCTGAGATGGAACTACTTGAGGTATCAATAATGAATGACGGATACACCCAGCCGATTGTTACATGGGACAATAAAGAAAAAGACAAGATTGAAGTTATAGATGGTTTCCATAGGAATAGAGTAGGCAAAGAGTCTAAGATAATTCAAAAAAGGATACAAGGATATTTACCAATTGTAGACATTCGAACAGAGCAATCAAGCAAAAACGATAGAATAGCTTCTACTATACGCCACAACAGAGCAAGGGGTAAGCACCAGGTTGACGCTATGAGCGAGATAGTAATAGAGCTAAAAAACAGAAACTGGACAAACAAAAGAATATCTGGTCAATTAGGTATGGATGAGGAGGAGGTGTTAAGGCTTTGTCAAGTTTCAGGATTAGAACATTTGTTTAGCGATAAAGACTTTAGTAGCGCATGGATTAGCGAAGACTCAGAGCATTTATTTGAACCTATAACAGATGACTTGACAGATGATGAGATAAAGCAGCATAAAGCAGGCAATACAAATGATCCAAATAGGGTTTTTCATACGTATGATAAATGGGAGTGCCACAAAGCAGGGTTTTACCAAAGATCTAAAGAGGGATGGTCAAACGAGCAATGTGAACAGGAGTTTAAGCGTATACTTTCTGACCAAACTATGTTCGCTGACATTCTAAGTAGAGTTATAGTTGATTGGAAAAATTCTTGTGAGCACTATCTAACTAATAAATCAATGAATAGAATTGCATGGTTAGGTCAAGCCGCTGTTTGTTATAATTCTGGAGTTCCATCTAGATACTCTGGAGCTTGGTTTGATATCGACCAAGAGACTAGAAAACAAGCGAATTCAACAGCGTTGATTTACTTAAATAAATGGCTATCCTCAAACAATCATCTAGAGTCAGGAATGGATGAGGCAGCAAGTATAGGTAGACAAATTGAATTATATTAATATGAAAAAGCCAAGTGTAACACAGTTAACTAAGATATTAGATAAGCCAGCATTAATGAGTTGGGCTAATAAAATAGGGCTAGAAGGTATTCGATTAGATGAGTACAGAAAAAAAGTAATGAGTAATGGAACGTCGCTTCATAAGCAAATAGAGATGTTCATACTTAATGGTGACTTGCCAGAAAACGAAACTTTGAGAGAAAGACTTCCTTTATTCATGGAAAATAAAGAGGTTCTTTTCCTAGAGGAGAGGGTTGAAAATGACTATTTCACAGGTAGGGTTGACTTTGTTTTCAAACAAAATGGAGTGACTTTCTTGTGTGACTTCAAGACAAATCAAAAAGGGGTGTACTTGGAGAATAAGTTACAACTAGTTTCCTACTCAATGTGTATTGATTGTGATGAGTTGTACATTATTAATATACCATCAATGGATTTAGTTCCTGTTGACATAAACGATAGAGAGCCTTATGTTAATATAATGATCTCTCTAAGTAATATACATTTTAACAAAACTCAATTATAATGTCTAAAAAAGTATACATAGATAAAAGCGTATTAAAAGCCTCTAAAGAAAGGATAAAAACGGTATTTGATGATTTCGAAGACGTGTACATATCTTATAGTGGAGGCAAGGATAGTACGGTAATGACACACTTAGTGCTTGAGGAGGCCATTAAAAGGGGTCGAACTGTAGGGTTGTTGATAATAGACCTTGAGGCCCAGTATGCTGAGACAATAAAACATATAAACGAAATATGTGAAACCTACAAAGATAACATAGACCTTCATTGGTTTTGTGGTGAGCTTCTATTGCGTAATGGAGTTAGTGATTTTGAGCCAAAGTGGACTTGTTGGGACGAAGAAAAGAAACATCTATGGATAAGGAAAAAACCCAAAAAAGCAAGCGACCTGAACCAGTATGATTTCTATGTGCCTAAAATGGAATTTGAAGAATTTATGGTTCTTTTTGGGAAGTGGTATTCAAAAAAAGGAAATTGCGCTGGTTTTATAGGGATAAGATCTGATGAAAGCTTACACAGATACAGAGCTATAACATCCGAAAAAAATGGACTCACCCATAAAGGGTATAAATGGACGACCAAGATATCTAAGAACGTCTACAACGTGTATCCGATATACGACTGGAGAACAGAGGATATTTGGATATTTCATTTAAAAAACCCCGATTTAGGCTATAACAAGATATACGACATGATGACTCGAGCAGGAGTTAAGTTTAGTAATCAGCGGTTATGCCAGCCATTTGGAGACGATCAAAAGAAAGGGTTGTGGTTATACCATCTATTAGAGCCAGAGACATGGTATAAGCTTTTAAATAGAGTTAGTGGAGTTAACTCTGGCTCTTTGTATGTTCATGAGACAGGAAACATGACGGGTAATATAGATGTTATCAAGCCTGAAGGACACACGTGGATGTCTTATACTAATTTTTTATTGAGGTCTCTACCTAAAAAAACACAAGATAATTATAGAGAGAGGTTTGTTAAGTTTATATCTGGATGGAAACAGAGAGGGTATGACAAAATACCAGACGAAGCCCCTCATGATTTAGAGATTAAGTCGTGGGCTCCTTCTTGGAAGCGTATGACTAGATGTATACTTAGGAATGATTATTACTGTAAGGGTCTTGGACAAACACAACCTAAGTCTGAGGCCTACGAAAAGTATAAATCCATTAAAGCTAAAAGAAAATTAGAGGCCTCGTTGTAGGCTCTATTTTAGTTTGCTTTTAATATACTTTATTTCCTCTCGTAAATTAGAAATCTGTTCCTTTTGGAGGGTGTTTAGCTTGTCTTCTTGAGCTATCTTATCCTTCAAAAGGGCAATTTCTTTATCATATCTAATCAACTTAGTTTTTACAAACCAAATTAAAGCGGCTCCTATTGTTGTTCCGCCTCCTGCAACCGTTAAAAGCTCCTCCATCATTCTAATTCAAAATGTACTAAGTCATCAAATGACTGATCTGTAACTACTTCGTAATCTCTATCCCAGTTACCACCCCATCTTACAGAATGGGTAATTTCTCCTTTTTTTTTTAAGTCTTTAGCTACCGCCATTATAATTCCAGCAATAAAAATAATGTGCTCAGGTTTGTATGTTGACCCTTTGCCATTGATCCATCCATAAATATCAAAAGCCATTGAAGGACTATTAACGTGCTTTGAATTGAGCGTTTTACTTTTACCTTCTTTTACGAGTTTTATCTGCCTGTCTAAGGTTCTTTCGCCTTCAGCTATACCAAAGTCCACCAGTCCTAAAGATAACGCCTTACGTGCGATTGTTTGAAGGTCAGAATGACAAGTACTTAAACGTTCCTTACTGGTTTTTGAAAATTTCATTTCGATCCTTTTTGTTTTTCTAGTAATTCAATACTTTCTTTTGTATGAGCGTGGAGCTCCTCTAAGGCTTTCTTTTCTTCTTTACTCATCTTACTACCCTTTAATACGTAAAACAACCTCACAACGGCTGTAATTGCCAAGCAAATAGAAATCACCATTGTGCAGATGCTGGCAGTTTGCTTTTCTAGTGTTTCAATGTTTAATAATGTGGTAATTTGAGTTAGTATAAAGCTTGTTTTAAATTCTGCAAATAATAACCCTGCGCCTATTCCTATCTCACTTATGACATTCGTGTACGGTTTAAGTTGTTCAGGTGTTAAGTCTAATAATCTTACCATTAATTTCGTTTTACAGTATTTTGTACTTTGTCCTCCAGTTTAAAAGACCATGCAGATTTACGATCTTGGTCTAGTGGGGTTCTTTCGCTTCCTGTAATTTTAACTACTTCGACATCTCGCAAATTGTCACCAAATATATTATAGTCCGTAGCGGTAATAGTATTACCCAAAAGCATATCAGTTAAAATTAGGTTACCTATTGCTATCGGTATCGGTTCGGTATTCAGGTTATAGGCGTAGTGTACTTTTTCTTGAATCTGCTTAACTGTTCTATTTGTTCCGATGTAGTTACTCACCTCTTCGACTGGAGCATCTATTTTAAAGACCGCTGGTAAACGGTGCATTCTACGCCAATTCAAACCTGAATAATCAAATCCGTTTTCAATGCAGCCATTTTGTACTGATTCTAATTTTACAGTTTTGTCTGCTTGCGCTACGTTAAACGGTTGCAGTCTATAAACATGGCTAGTTTTTTCTGTTACGTCACCAAAGAAGTCTATTTCCGTTTTAATGTGATAGTCACCGTTACCTAATAGAATAGAAACGTTAAGCCAATTAATATCATACCCTGCTAAAGATTCATGATTTGTGATGGACCCGAAAGCATAAGGTGTACCGTATGCGTTAGTATCTAAAATCGTTTCTACTCCATCCTTAACTAAATAGAATGTAATCGATCCGTTAGGGTCTTCGTTCTCCTCTAAGAGTGTTTTATAGTCGTTTTCATAGGGTGTATTACCGTGGAAAGCGTACTCGATATAATCACACTCGTAACCGCAATACTCGAAATCTATATCTTCAACAACTGAGGGTGAGCCTATTGTGATAGTAACTTGACTGTGAGCCATTTCACTTAAAGCCATTGGTTGGGAGTTTCCTGCAAATGATGTTATAGCCATTTTATACGTTAGTTAAAGTCCATCCGTTACTTATTAAATTAGCTCTTGCGGCTGCGCTTGTTGCTGTTGCTGATGGGTTACCTGTGTTTGTGAAGAACCCATTAACCCATCCTTTAGCATCTAGATCAATTAGCATCTGGTCTACGTTTGCGGCTGATGGGTTGTTGGTACTTATATTTATATCTATGCCGTCGTTTGCTCCAGTAAGAGGGGTGAAATCAATGTATGTGTGATTGTTATTACTAAGTCTTATATCTTGGATTACAGCCGATGAAGCTGGAAGCGTAACCCCGTTATTGTTATTGTTTCGTAAATCTATCAACCCTATCCCAGCACCTAAATTAGTAAGCGGTGAAAGATCTATAGGCAGTGATAGTCCAGATCCTTGTATCTGTAAATTGTTTATAGCGATGGAGTTACTCGGGAATAAAACCGTGTCTAATGCGTCGCCTACCTGTGTGGATGCTAAGAATTTTTCTTTAAGCCTGTTTGTAGCGTAACTTAAATCTAGAGTCCCCTGTAAACTGCATCCATTTAAATTAATATCTGTTTGCCCAGATCCTAAAGGACTTATAATTAAGCCTGTTAAATTATCATTCCCTTGAAGTATCAAACTACCTTTGAAATCATCCCATGTAGAAATATCAAACACCCCTTGATAATCACAATCAAGCATGTTTAATTGAGTGATTGCATTTGTTTGATTTCCGGCTATAAATGTTTGAAGGTTGCTATTGTCTGGAAACCTAACAAGACCACCAAGACCAGCGAATGTTGAAAAGTCAACGCTGTTTATATCGCAGTCTGTAAAGTTTAGTGATGTTGTAACGTGCGTACTTGGCCCGAATGTTACAGAAGTTAAATTATTACAATCTGTATAATCTATACTACCGCCAAAACCACCAAGATTAGTGAAATCTTGACTAGTTAAGCCAAAATTGTTTTGTGAATTTATAGTGCCTATGTTGACAGTGGAAACAGGCCATAAGATATCTTGTAGTAATGGATTGTCTTGTAGGTTGAATACACTACAATCAGTAAGCAAAGCAAAATCTTGAATCTCAACTATGTGAGCGTCGAACATTGAAATTGCGTCAACATTTGAAAAGTCTCCAGATGGAACAGTGTATTTTACTATTTGTATATTCCCGTCTAAACCGTTAGCAGATGTACTGATTGAGTTAGCTGTTATTTGTGAGCCGTCCTCAAATATGAATGTCCCAGTTTCTGACGGGTTGGTTACGTTAATAGCAAAAGGGCCATCACCTAAAGGCTCTCTATTGGTTCTAATTATTAACGCTGGAGCCTCTTGAAGGTCTTTCTTCATTAACCTTGCGGTGATCCTGTAAGACTTGTTAGGGTCTGCTTTAGCTGCATCAAAAGTACTTTCACCCACTAGATTGTTAACGTCTTGAGTGATCTTTAAATTATTACTAGCGTCAATAGGCTTTAACTCATAAGCAGGATTGTATCCCCTTGTAGAGCTTATTTCAACTATGTCATCGCCAAAGTTATCTATCTCTTCCGTCCTGTGAATAATTAAGTATTCAGCTGGATCTGGAAGGGTTACAGTTGTAGGAATGAATGTACTTTTTATGTCTGTATCCTCGTCTCCTAATCTTTTATCAATTAATAAAGTACCGGACTGATTGTATAGCTCTAAATCCGTTGACCATTCAGCAGGTAAATCATCTTCTAAATCGTAATCGTAGATGTTAATATCTGGTGACAAATGGTTATAAGTAGTATTTACACCGTCTTGAGATATAACAGCTGATACTCTAAACTTGATATTATAGTCGTTTGCTAATGAATATCTAGAAGCGTCTAAGCTTAACCCGTTACTAGGTTCATTAGGGTCAAAGAAAGCATCTTGTACGCCTTGACTAACTGCTAATGCTATCCACTTCTGCCAGCTTATTTTAATACCAACACGCAAAGAGTAAGGCATAAAGTCACCAACCCTTGTACCCGTGGTAAATTGCAATAAATTAAATTGGTCACCTGTTGGAAGTTTAAAACCTCGTGTAGTGTCTAGTGTTATTATCTGTTCGCCATCAACTAAGAATTGATCATCTAAACTTATAGGAATAGATTGGATTGTTGTCTCATCTAACGTTAAAGGGTTACGGGCTATTAAGTCAAAGCTTAACGACTCGAGAACCGCGTCTTTTGAAAGGTCTAAAGAGAACGGACAAGCTACACTTAAACCGTCTTCAATCCATCCTTTAGCATCGGTGAATGTAGTGCCTCCGATATCATCGGGGTGAGCTGTAATAGAATAATCACCAAACACCGCTAAATCTGGAATGTCTGCGTTTGATAGATAATCTCTTACGTCAACTTTTAACATTACCCTGTCTGAAAGCGTACCTGCCAATAAAGGGTCTTCAATGTTAACTGCTAT
>Ga0255048_10001917_pt1 | contig 13793 bp, 25 predicted proteins | sample JV7_2_2_MG_FD_183619 | JGI IMG/M metagenome (GOLD analysis project Ga0255048, IMG submission 183619) | Seawater microbial communities from Jervis Inlet, British Columbia, Canada - JV7_2_2 | ecosystem: Environmental > Aquatic > Marine > Inlet | place: Canada: British Columbia | collected 2016-10-06
TAGTATCCGCATCTGCAGCCACCAGTTCCAGCGGGCTAGTGCCCGATGTAACAGCAGCCGTAGCTACCAGCACCTTTTCTACTGTGCTTCTCCTAGCCATTATCTACCTCCTAACCGAATACGCCAGTACTAGCAACCCTGTCAACGATGCTATCATCGACGCTATCCTTTCTAACAACTGTCTGACCTTGGCTATATGCCCACTCCTGGGGAGTGTTAGGTAGAAGACCAGTTGGAATGAGTGGACCAGCGACATCAGGAACACTAAGGTCCCTAGCGCCGTCACGAGCTAATCTAGCACTTGTACTTCTGCTTTCGAATTGTAGTCCCCAAGCAATTTCTTCATGATACTCAACAGTAGCTGGATTAATATTGTCATCTCTAACAATAGAACCACTACCGATAGTTCTGTTTAGTTCGGGGCGATTTCTTGTAATAACAACCTCAACATCTGTCGTGTTATCTGTTGAAGTAATCTGGATATCCTGTTTACGGTAAGTAGTTGTTAACTTTGCGGCTACAGGGATTCCAGAAGCATTTAGTGAACCCATTTTATCCTCTCCTCATTATACAGGTGTCTCTCCGGATGCACCAGCAAACGTAGCCGCGGGTGTTATATCCGTATCTGTGGTTCCAAGTGTTGCTCCGACAGCGTCACCGCTGTTATCGAATATTGTCCAGTCAGCAAAGCTACTACTCTTAGTCCTATCAGAATCAATATAGAAAATCTTTCTCTCTGTTACGGTCTCATAAGGTGCAAGAGTATTCGTAGCTTCTCTGCTAGAAACGCTAACGTGCTCTCCTGCAATCTTTCTAGTAGCAACGTGTAACAAGTTGCCGCTAGGTAGACCTGTGACTGTAAACTTCTCGCGCTCGACAGAATTATCCGCGTTACGCTTAGCAGAAGATAGTCCAGAAAGAGTAACAGATGCGGTGTTGTCTGGTTGCCAGGCAACTCCGAGAGTGTTACTTCCAATATCTCTGATAACACCACTGTTGATAATCACAACATTTGTATCTAGTTGCGTATTACCAAGCTTCAGTAGGTCTCCTTGGTGATGGACCCTCAGAACATTGTTGGTTTTTGTAATTGGTTGCCCATTATTTAAACTACCCATTTTGCCTCCTTATGGACGGACGCTAGTGTTGGGTCGTCTTTCAACAACCGTGTCTGTTGCAGCATCACCGAGAACAAGTTTGTTACCAGTGTGTCTATCTGCGTAATCTCTAACAGGAATAAGTCCAATCTCAGGATTACCAGAAGCAGATACAGTTTGAGTATTCGTCTGTCTTTCGACAAGAGAATTCGTAGCTGAATCTGTAATCTTTCTTGCAGGATTAATCATCATCGTAGCATATTGAGTGAGAATTATATCTGCGTCAGTCCCTCTAAGGAATGGCGTATTTGTATTCTCAGCAACTAGGATAACGTCTACATTGGGAAGTTCCTGTTGAGTTGAAGAGATAGCTCCACCTATATTTCTATAGGTTTCATTCTGTCTTTGGATTATGCTGCCATCAGTGTTCAAACTTCCCATTAGATATTACTCCAGCATAGCTAGGTGAACTCTGGCCGATAGAGCCTGAGCTGAGGACAACGTGACATCTACACCTACGTTTAGGAAAATAGTAGAGCCTGCTGGAAGCAGAACCTCATTATTATTTTCTTTGTCTAACAAAATTTCCATATATTGATTTGCACCAAAGCTTCCACTGCCGGCAATCGAGCCGCCAGCCCAAAGCTCAAGTCCAATATCTCCAGTTGAAAGTGTGGCACCCTGGATGTTTGCAACTACGCCTTCTACTCTACATCTGCGAGATGTAATGTAGGTATCGACATTACCATCGTTCAGTCTTCGTGGTAAGTGTGCACCTAGAACGACACCACTACCTAGGTGGATTACATCGTGTCCTGTGACGTCCTGATTTCCTAGGACGTTCTTCATATTCTTCTTATACGCTGAGCCCATTTTTCTACTCCTTATCTATTTGAAATGAATTTGCATATTTCTATTTGAACTTAATTCTATATATCAACTACTAATCTTTCTCTATACGTCTTTCAAGACGTTCTATGATTACAAGCATCTTCATATTCATCTCAGTGATGACATGGATGCGGTCAACTATTTCTTTCTGTGTATCCGCCCAGTTTTGGTGGGCCCAGGAGGTTTTAGATGTCTCCTCTCCTATTTTTTCCAGCTTCTGTAGTATGGTTTCTTGGACTTTGGCCTCATCATCTTTCTTCATCTTATTGACAAGAAATTTAATCAAACCAATGCCGCCCTCAATGAGGGCGACCGTGATTCCTACTACTGCTGCAAGAGCTGCTGTCTCCATAACTTCTCCTGGGATAATAAATTAGGGACGGCGACTCCCGCCGTATCTGTTACTAGTTAATAATACACCATTTACCAGCCCAAAATTATTTCATACCCTCTTGTAAGTCCAATCTTAAGAAGCTCAGCCTCATCCCAACTAATTGGTAATGCAATTGCATCATCTCTATCACCCTCTTTTATTGATACCTTCATGTAGTATCCACGGGCCTGCTTCTTTAACTTAATGATTTTGTTACCTTTAGAGTTCTGATGGTAGAGCATTAAGTCTTCCTTCTTGGGGTCTGACGCTAATGGCAGACTGCCATTAAAAAGAGCCAGGAGCTTACCTATATCGCTATCTCCTAGCTTTACGGTAATCTTAGTGTTCTCCCAATCATAGGGCTTAGAGTCCCTCATGGGACGAACCTGCTTGGCTAGCTCCATGAACATACAATCCTTCTCACTACCTAGCTTAAACTGGGCGACTGACCCATTATTATTCTTGTTGGCCTTGTAAATACCAATAAAATCACGCTTTCTTGCCATTTTATACTATCCTTAAGTGTGCCTTCTGCACACAGATGCGTTATTCAAACTTAACACACCTACAATAAAAATTAAAAACTTCCTTATCACCCCTGTTGCCAGGAAAACTGTGAGCCAGCCAGCCCTTACCCCAGCAGAGCTTACAGTTCTTCTTGGGTATTGGTTGTGGTTGGTTCGCAGGCCTTTCTCCGAGGTCAGCACCTAATTCCTTGGCTGACTCACGGATATTATCCATTACTTCACTCTGATTCTCGAATATGTCGTTCATTCTCGTCATACTCCTTTAATTTCTTAGCAGCCCTATCAATAAGCCGGCGCGTCTGGATGACCTCTCTCATGGCATCGTCATAGTCTTGCTGGGCTACCTCAGCCAGTTCGGCATAGTCGCCTCCGCGCCAGGTCATGTCTGAATCTCTGTACATAGTTGCCAGGCGGCTAACATCAAATAGCCACCTGACAGCCAGTCTATGATATCTTCTGGCCCTAGCCAGTCTTCTACAAAGCTTCTGATGCTCTGTTAATTCCTCGGCCTCAGACATCCGTCTTTTTAGTTGTCTTCCTTGACTTCTTTCTTCTACTGAGCTTATTTAGCGCAGCAAGAATCTCAAGAGCCTCTTCTTTTGTTAGCTTCTTAAGGTCAGTTACCTTACGTGGAACCTCTAGCATCTTGAACAAGTCTGGTTTACCAATACCAAGTTCAGTTGCCTTCAATTTAATCAAATGAATCTGTTCATCACCGATTGGTCCAAGCTCTGGGTCCTGCGCAATTGTCATGTTAGATTTCTCTTCAACACTGCACGTTGTAATTCCAAATGCTGTACGGAGAGCGCGAGCCTTGGCTCTGGACTCTGCCATAGCACTTAGATAGAGCTTAAAGTTGCCATCACAATTCTTCGTTGTGGCATCTGCTGTGCCTGCATAGGCACGCCCATCATCAAAGAGATACTCATATGTGATAAGGACGCCGCTTGTGCCTAGCTGCATGACATTTGTGGGTCTTGCGTACTGAACACCGCGCTCCTTAGCTAATCTCTCAAGACCCTTGAGATAAACAAAAGGTCTGCCTTTCTCGTGTTTGAACTCATCGTCTTTGAGGTCTTTGTTATAGTCGTACGCTGGGTCGAATTTCTTTCTACCAGTCACTCTAGACTTCTCCTTAATGTTTACTAATGGACTCATGCCTGCGCCGCCTGCCATGCCCCTTAGTTGTTCAACTTGTTCCTTTGTAATTCGTGCCATCTTTTGCTCCTATCAGGTCTCTTATGTCTCCAAATATACACTTATCATTAGATGAATCATCTAGTGCTTCATCGTTCCCTAACGCATACCAATTGCCCCACTGTTGTCTGGCAAATAGTTCAATCTTTCTTACTTCTGGTGCCCCTGCTGTCCTACACCAGCACCCATCAACATAATTTGGACACTCTTCCATCGGGACTCCGGACTCACATTTCTTCAGGTTAGCCACCTGAACAGTCGGGTCCACTATCTGGTCGAGTCTGTCGTATATTTCGTCTGGTTTCTGAGAATTACCCCTTCGCAGAGCCTCAAGAAACTGTTCGACATTCTTTGCGTATCTCTTTGGACTACCGCGCTTACCACACAGGACAACCTCTGTGCTGCCTTGGGTGCAACAGCGTCCATATGTCTTGGCATTCTTGCCATGCTTGGTCTTCTTGGCCCATACAAAGGCGCAGGTGCGGTATGAGAAGCCCCATGACTCCATGAGGTCTAATGCGTGTGGCAACTGAGCCCACACAGCCCACATAAACATCCAACAGTTCTTATTTGCTAGCGAAGCAACGTCAATCTTCTTCATTTCTGCTTGTGAAATGGTTGGATACTTGTACTGAATTGCTAGGCTCTTTTTGAAATATGGAACCTCTGCATAAGACCACGGTGGGTCTGCATATATCACATCAAACTTACCAATATCGCTCATTTACCGTATATTCCTTTGTAATCCTTGCCAGCATTCATGTAAGCATCTATAAAGTCTGCCTCGGCAGCTATGCGTGCCTCATCGGTCTTGGGTCTACGAGGTGAACTATACTCTCTCTTGCCATGATGACTGATAATAATGTGTAGAATGTGGTCTATATCATCTTTCGATGGACGAAGGTCCTCTTCCATTTTTTCATAAGCAGATGCTACGATATGAAATCCAATAGGTATATGGTGGAACCATTGACTATCTCTGGTTGACCTGTATCTATTCTTTTCTTCATCTCTATAATAACAATCAACCTTGCCAACATCGTGCAAGAACGCACCCGCTACAACAACACTTTTATCTAGGTTCTTATCATGGTAATGGTCACAAATTTTTGCTGCCATTCCAGCGGTACTCACTGAATGTACAAACAGCCCGCCGTCATATGCGTGGTGATTACCACAACCAGCGGGTTGTTTAATAAACATGTCGTAATGTGTTGTAAAGACGTCTTTTACCAAATTCTGAATCTTAGGTTTGGCAATGTGGTTCAACACCATATTGATACTTTTAGCCTTAGCCATTGAGAACTCCCTCTACTTCTATTATACGCGGAATTTATTCTGCGTCAATTATATGTACAACATTTCTATCGCCATTATCAATGGTGTCAATTATTTTGTCGCAGGCTCTCCTACAAAAAGCCATAGTAGATGATGTTGAATGGTCTCTTACTCTAAGGACTGTCCAGCCCGCCTTAACAAGCGAATAGTTTTTAATTTTGTCCTTAGCCTTAACTGAAGCTAGACTTTCTTCTCCATAAATAGGGTCGAAATGGTTGGGTCCATCCCACTCTATAGCTATGCGCTCCTTAACTAGGGCAATGTCAATCTCAAAGCGTCTTCCTGGTGTGAAATCCTTGCTTCTCTGTATGATATTAAAGCCATAGTTCAGTAACATATCGGCCACAGCATTTTCGTTTTTAGAACCCTTGCGGCCCTTCTTACTGTTGCCAATTCTCATTTTATTAACAGCTCTTTTCTTTTCTGCGTCTGTCTTCTTGTCCCATGCACTTTTCCCAATTTCAGACCTAATTAGTTTGGCAGTTATCTTTTCTTCTGGAGTCATTTTCTCCCAATGCTCCTGAAGTCCCATGGAAATACGCAGTTTTTCCTCACGAGTTCGAGCCCTACCCTGAAGTGGCGAACCATTCTTCTCTAGGTTATTCTTTTGTGCCTGACTTTTGTCTCTGATTTTGAAGCCGTGCTTTTTAAGAGCACGACGAATAGTCATGGGGTATGTGCCCTGCTCTTTTGCTATTTGACTGGTGCTTTTTTCTTTTATTTCATATTCTTTTTCAAGAAAGTCATGGCTATCCCAGGACCTATTCTTCTTAGTCATTTACATCGCCTCTGTTGTAGAAATTAGTGTTAATGTGCGGCGCCATCTCTCTGATATATCTCTCAATAGTTGGCTCACTCACTCCATATTTACTGGAACAAAAGGCTAGGCCCGACCTTAGGTCTATAAGGAACATCTTAGCACTAGGTGGCTTCCAATCTTTTTCTTCTTCTGGGTTTGTCATAACAAGACCTGCCTCCATTGCATATTCCATCATTTCTTCTTCTGAAATTAGCTTTCCTCTTGTTCTTGTGATAAAGTGAACTTGTGTTCCATCTTTCACAGTAAATATTTTAGCATTAAACTTAGACATTTCTCCACCTTCCAATGGTCGCTTTAAGCTCATCTCTGAGCTTCTTTATTATCTCTTCATTGCCCTTCTTTTTCTTAAGAAGCGGCCTTATCTCTTCGGACAATTCTACAACCCGCCTGTAAAATGTAATGTGCTTTAGATGTCCATGAACCTGGTCCTTAGTTAGACCCATAGTCTTTCTATATGCAGGCACCTGTGCATTCGAATCTACTAATCCTACAAAAGTTTTCATCTCCTCAAAACTGAGGGGCTTCCTTGCACAAGGGTTGTTTCCTCACCTACTCATATAAATTTCTCTTGATGTCAGCCTCTACCATCTCAGCTATTAATTGCTTAAAATCGTAGTGTGGCTTCCAACCAAGCGTTTCCTTCGCTTTTGTGTTGTCTCCTAGTAGTAAATCAACTTCAGCAGGTCTCATAAATTGAGGGTCCTGAACAACATAGTCCTCCCAATGCAATCCTACGTGACCGAATGCTGTACTTAGCAGGTCTTTTATGCTGTGAGTTTCACCAGTTGAAATAACAAAGTCATCTGGAGTATCCTGCTGTAACATAAGCCAAGCAGCCTCCATATAATCCTTAGCATGACCCCAGTCTCTCCTTGGGTCTAGGTTTCCTAGGGCCAACTCACCCTTTCCTTCTACTTTTATCCTTGCTACGGCATCTGTTATCTTTCGGGTAACGAATTCTATCCCGCGCCTGGGGCTTTCGTGATTAAATAATATGCCATTAGTACAGAACATACCGTAAGAGTCACGATAGTTACGAGTAAGCCAATAGCCATATACTTTAGCAACCCCATAAGGACTTCTAGGATAGAATGGCGTGGTTTCTTTTTGTGGAACTTCTCTAGCTTTACCAAACATTTCTGATGAACTAGCTTGGTAGAATTTGGTATCTGGCTTTTCATTTCTTAATGCCTCCAGGCAAATTGCAACGCCCAGACCAGTAACTAGTCCTGTATGGTAAGGTTCATCCCAGGATGCCTTGACAAAAGATTGTGCGGCAAGATTATAGAATTCATCTGGCTTATGCTTTTTGACAATCCTAGTGATACTTCCTGAATCGGTGATATCTCCCTGCTCTAATACAAAATTGCGGTGTCCATAGAGATGTTTAATTCTCCAGTCTCCTCCGCCTGACCGGCGGCGAGAAACACCCACTACCTTGTAGTCCTTTTCTAGCAAAAAGTCTGCCAGATACGAACCATCCTGTCCTGTAATGCCAGTGATTATAGCTATCTTACTCATTTGCAACCTCCACTAACACATCTCCATGGCAAGCCAGCGGACTACACCAACAGCCAAGGACCTTGCCTCTTAGTTCTTTTTTTGCAGCCTCTACCAACTCAGGATGTTTTCTCAAATAGTCTCTATATCTACTGACGGCTCTTTCTCTTGACGCAACTATTATCTTAGCAGTAGTTCCTTCCTTGTGTGTAAAAGGATTACCCCATTTAGATGGTCTACCTATATAAACATCACATAGTTCTTTTCTACAATGAACAACCTTAGGCTCTACCATAATTATCCTCCAGCCTTACTACATCATCTAGTTCTGTAGTAGAAACCTCTACAAATAGAGCATCGTGTCCGCCTGCTCCTACCCTATGGACCATCTTACGTCCAATGAACTTTGGCACCATAGTGTGTGGTCTAAAAAAGGTCAGCCTGCCGCCCTCTTTGGAGATAATAAATCCATCTCCTGCCGCCAAGAACAACGTCTCAATCTTCCTGTTGTGATACTGGAGACTAAGCTTCTGGTGAGCCCTAACAAATATCTCTTTAACCACATAAAGGTCATTATTCTCTATGATTCTTTCATGGCCCCAGGGTTTTTCAACTATCCCAAGTAGCAATTCTTTGGAATCTGTCTGTGTTTCCTGACCACTCGTAGACCCACACTGTTTCTTCGTCATCTGTTGTTAGACCCTTCGCTGTTGTCTGCTGTCTAGTGTAGAGAATAGGAACACCCTCATACCTATCTAGCTTTTCCAAATCTAAAGTAGTAACATCAATAATTTGTCCGTGGACAGTTTCCTCACCGCCTAGTTTGACGCAGGGAAACTGCCCAACATTCCACATACGAGCATTTATCTCATGTGTGTCTTCCTTCTCAAGCTTGAGAGTTCCGTAGACAAATAGTTTATGAAGCGTTATCCTTCTCATCCTGCTCATCTTCTACAACCTCTTCGTATTCTACGACCTTATCATCTAGTCGTTTCTTAATCTTCTTTGCAGTCTCGCGCCAACTCGGAGTCGCACTCTTAATGAGTGAATCTGTCTTAGCTACTTTCTTCTTATTAGATAGCTCTTTAGTTGTTGGAGGCTTAGCCTTTGGCTTCTCTTGCAACTGAGCTTCATACTCGGCCAACCTACCTAGGTGGTATTGCAGGCCTTCTTTATTGAGTCCTAGCTTCTTCTGATACGCCTTGATTGGCGCACCTGACTTGACTAACTCTATAAACTTCTTCGTCCATTCTGGATTCATATTCTTATCTCCAGAGCTTTTAGCTCTTTTTTAATTAGTTCGGCACTTAGGTAATCGAATCTTGGAATTCTCAGTGTCCTCATCATGGCTTGCACCGCCGAAAATATACCTATATCAGAATCATCTATTGCAAGACACTTTTTAGAAAAAACGCCCAGCCCATATGACGCCTCTAAGTATGGCGAGGGATGTGGCTTAAGGTTACCCTTAGTATCGTCACCCGTTATCACGACATTAAAAAATGGCATGAGTCCTGCTCTAGTAAGCATGTGTATTGCAGGCTCTCTAGAACAATTAGTAGCAACAGCTATCTTGCCATTAGTAAAGCCGTGTGCAAAATCAACTGCACTGATAACTCTATCCACTGGCCTGCATCTATCGTCTACTATCTCCTTGAAATATTTTTGTTTAGCTTCAGCAATGGGGGCAAAATCTTTTGGAGCCCTTCCTACTCTTGCTAGAGCCTTGAGTCTACCTAGTGTAGAGTATCCTTTTCTTTTTTGGTCAGGAGTAACATCATAACCCACATCTGCCATGGCTTTTACGAATGCTTCCTCGTGCCAACCTTCCCCGTCAACTAGCACACCGTCTAGGTCAAATACAATAGCATTTATTCCACTGCTATTCACTCAAAACCTCCTCAATTAAGTTCTCCCATGAAGCTTTACAGCTATCCCATGTAAATGGTGTCGTAAGCATATGTTCTCTAGGTGAGTAACTGCTACTTAGAACTCTTGCTATGGCGTGAGAGAATTTATCTACGGTTGGTTCTCCGTCTATCCTAATTCCTACGTCCATATTAAAGTGGTTAGCTAGCCAGCCTGTATTAGTTCCTATCACTGGCACATCACACAGAGCAGCCTCGACGGTTGTAAGATGTAGAGTCTCTAATGGAGAGCACATAATACAAAAGTCTGATTCGTTATAGAGTCTTACCATGCCTTGTTCATTAACTCCCCCAGGATAGTTTCTCACATTTGGTAAATTAATCCGATGGCGAGACTTGGATACATAAATGAAATCCACATTGGTGTTGTCTTTGACTATCTCTTCGAATAGTCTAGTATTTTTGGTAGCATTATAGTCACCTACGAATATCCCTGTTCTTTTGAACCTTTGAAATATATCATTCGCTGGTCTGAAATTTGCCATAGGCTTGAATAGGCCGTGGTCTACTCCAAGAGGAATGGTTGAGTGGCTTCTGAGCCCTCCAGTGTCAAACTTTTCGCTGGTAAAATCGCTATTGAAAACGACGTGGTCTGCGTGATAAGCGACCTCTAGTTGTTGGAAATCTTTGCCATAATAGTCTTGTATTAGGGCTATCTGTTTGGTAAAGTGCACATGGATTCGAGGAAAGAATGTCCCATTCCTTATGATGAGGTCACACTCACCTGGGTCATTCTCTATTGTCTCGGCTAGCTTATTAAATGGTGTGCCAGTCTTATCGACTGTGCCATCTATCTCAAGAAGTAAGTGCCAGAATGTTCTTGTGCCTGGTATACAAGTAAGGAGGTCATTAACTATCCAGATGTTTCTCATAGAATTTTCCATGCCAAAATTCCAGCATCTCTTGTATTTTTTACTCCGCACGTCAGCACGTCATAACCCCAACCACCGAACTCATGCTCCGTTACAGACTTTGATACATGCTCATGGTCATAATCATAACCATTACCCCATGGACACTGAAGAATAATTGCTTTGGATGCTACCTTTTCTAGTCTCCTGAATGTATCATCCCAGTCCCCTCTAACAATATGCTCGGGGCCGTGAGACCACATTACTAAGTCAAAACTATTGTCTTCAAATGACTCATCTATTTGTCTTACATCACATATGTGGGAGTCTTTTAGTCTAGGATTGTTGGAAACCCGAGCCCTATCTACAACATCTTGCATTATATCTATATTTGTAAACTTATCAGCATCAAACATTTTTGACAATAAATCATTCCAAAGGCCACCCTGAAACTGTGGACCCAATCCAACTTGACAAACAGAATTAATATCTAATGGATGTATTCTTTTGTGTAGCTCATACCATATATCACATGAATCTTTCCAGTGATTAGAGCAAAAACATTTAGACTGAACGTAGTAGTTCATTATCTCTTGAGTTGGTTTATCAGGAAGCATTTTTAATCCATACCGTATCAAATTGTGTTCCGTTTTGAATGCGGGCGCCTCTTTGCTCAAGGCAAGTAAAGCCTTTACCTACCAGGTAATTGCAAACGCCGTCATGTAACATTTTTTGTCCAGAGAAGAATGGCACTGTCTCTGTTTCGATGTGCATTATTTTAACTGTATCCAACAGACTACCCATTCCTTCAAATACATCGAATGTAGCACCTTCAACATCTATTTTCATCATATCAATAGGTTTACTTGAGACTGAATCTAGTCTGTGACATGGAACGAGTCTTGTCTCAGTTCCATAGATTTTACCTCTGTCATATATGCCGTGAATACCAGTCGTCATTTCTTCATTGAAGTTTTTAACATGGTAGGTTACCTCTCCATCATATGAAGCTATAACCATATTGAGCCAGGTAATACCCTCTGGAGTAACTGCCTCCCAATGTTCTTTTAATCCCTCGTAGGCTGTGACATCTGCATGTGGAAAGCATGTCTTAAAATATACAGCGTCTACTCCATTGAGTGACCCTACCTCAACTATATTCTGGATATCATCTGGGGGAAAGTTATCATTAACGAGCTGTACGAATCGAGGCATGTCTATGCTTGGCATATTACACCAGTGTAGACTCAGAAAAGTCTAATAAGATGAAGGTTGAGAAGTGCCAATCGCAACCGGTAGCTTCTCTGAACTCTTCGTTATGAGTCTTCTTACTGTATGATGGAACACCTACATCATCTTTGTATTTAGCAACGACGCCACCTTTAGTAGCCTCTCCTAAAATTTCATAGCCTATGCCGTGCTTCCTAAACAACTCTAGCCAGCAGCACAGATGCTTGATGTTGCAATGGTTGGCTGCTGTGCCAGGCCACTCATCCATGTTGATGGAGCAAAGATGAAAATCAGAAAGGTAAGCTAAATTTCTAAGGAATTGGTCCTCATGATTTCTATGTATGTGTTCTAGTAATTCAAAAGATGTAGTCAAATGACAACACTTATTAAGTCTTTCATCCTCTATATTAACAGACATATCTAACAGGGTAATTCTGCCCTTTGGACAGACACTTTTGCTGGCTGCCTGAAGTGACCCCTCTATACCAAATCCATCTATTCCATTATTATTGAAACCATTTACCATATGACCAAGACCAGTACCAATATCTAAGACTGTTAGCTCTTGTTCACAATTAAACTTCTCAAGTATATATTTTGCTATTCCTTCTGCTGTTTCTTGTGTTACAGACGGGTCAACACCCGTACCATCTACTGATAAATTGTGTTGTCCACTAGAATAGTTATGAACATGGATGGAATGTTCTAAAAAGAATGAGTCTATATCTCCATCGGCTTCACCACCAAAATATATTTTCTTCATTTTACAGGTCTCCAACTTCGGCACTTTCCCCCCTTTGAAAATGGTAAGCTATGCTATCGTTAACCATAACTCTCTGCATACCAAGTTTCTTTTCAAGGATGCTGAATGTTATCCTATCTCCTGGTATTCCATTCCAGTTCTTTCGCCAGCCACCAGCTTTATATAGAGTCTCTTTCTTGAGTAGACTAGGCATGTATGCACCTACTCCCGGAGCTGCACTATCCTCTTCTTTTTCTTTGGCGAAAGCCTCAAAGTCTTCTCTTTGGAAGGACGCGAGGGTCTGCCCAAAGTTCTTTGAAATAAGCCCTGGTAGACTAGGCATTCTTTCACTTTCAACTAATCTGCTAGTAGGAATATATTTGTCAAGGTCATACTTAGCCAGGTTATCTAGCCAACCATCTGTAAATGCCATGTCGCTATTGACGAAACAGATTGCTTCTGTCTCACATTCTATTAAGCAGCGGTTCCATGCATTGTAGACATTCTGAATCCACCAGTCGTCTGGATTGCCATTTCTATGGTCAACAGCCTTGACTTTAAATTCAGCGCTCTTGGCATACCACTCTGCATGCTCAACAACTTCTTCTGTTGCATCATTACAAACGATGAGATATTGTACGTCATGCTCGATAGAGTGATGTTCAAATAATGATGTCATTACAAAGTCTAGATATGCTGGACTCTTGTATATTAGTGTGGCTACTGTAATATTCATTGTGCCTCTGTAAAATCCAACAGCCAGAATGAGCACGACTGCCAGTCATTCCACTGGATTAATTTGACTTCTCTTCTAAACTCTTCTTGGGCTGGGTCAGCCTTAGGATAGTGACCAAGTATTTCATGTTTGATATTGCGACCATCAAAATAATCTTTCCATTGTTCCTCAGTCTTCATGTTGCAGTGAATTGCAGCCGTTGGGTCAGGACCTATTAAGGTTTCTCCATTAACATGACGAACAGAACCATCTCCGTGAATACTACATAGATGATAGTATGACAGGTAAATCATGTTGGACCAAAAATTATCTTCTTCTTCTGGATGTATGTGTTCTATCAGCTCAAAAGATGTAGAAAGGTCAAATGCTTTGTATAATCTTTTATCTGCGATGGGTTGACATAGGTCAACAATTGAAAATCTATCCTTGTCACATACCGCTCCTGCGGCTACGGATTTAGACCCCTCCATAGAGCATGCATAGAAACCCTTCGCTGTGAGCGCAGACTGCAAGTGACCAAGGCCTGCTCCGGCATCTAGAATACTGACCGGCAATTCATAATC
>Ga0255048_10001918_pt1 | contig 13781 bp, 9 predicted proteins | sample JV7_2_2_MG_FD_183619 | JGI IMG/M metagenome (GOLD analysis project Ga0255048, IMG submission 183619) | Seawater microbial communities from Jervis Inlet, British Columbia, Canada - JV7_2_2 | ecosystem: Environmental > Aquatic > Marine > Inlet | place: Canada: British Columbia | collected 2016-10-06
CCTCGCGCAACGACCCAGAACACCCTACGCGAGATCATCGACCGATATGGAACTGAGATTTCCGACGATCCGCGTCGGGTGCAGGCGCTGCTACGCGACATGGCCGGCGAACACCGTGCCGAGGTTGCGGCACTGGTGGCGGCAGCCGAAGAGGGGGTCGGGGCCGCGCTGCTCCAGTCTTCCCAGGGTCTGACCCCGGAGGCAGCCAAGCGGCTCGCTCGCCGTCTCCAGGAGAACCGGGCGCTCACCGAAGACGCCGCGGTGTGGGCGGTGGCGGCCTGGGTGCACGCTCTGGGGGTTGAGGGCCCCACCGAGGCCGATATGACCACTCCGGTCTCGACCGGTCCGCCAGAAACAGTGGCAGCCGCGGGAGGCGTTCAACAACCGCCGCCGCCGGCTTCACCGCCCCCTCCCCAGGAAGGCACGGTTCCGGCCGCAGCGAACCCGTCTCCACCGGAAGGCGCAGTTCCGGGCGGAGGAGCACCGCCGCCCCGGCCGCCTTCGACTCCACCACCAAGACCTCCTCCCACCCCGCCGCCGTTCCGGCCGCCACCCGGGGGAGATGACGGCAACCGGAAGCGGCTCCTTGCCTTCATCGGAGGGGGAGCGCTGGTCGTGGTGGCGGCGCTGGGCGCAGTTCTCCTGACCGGGGGAAACCAAGATGCAGTCGTGGGGCCCTCCGAAGTGTTCCTCGAGCCGGTAGCGGCGGAGGGCCCTGATCCGTTCACTGACAGCGTCGCATCCGGCACCGTCGAGCTCGTCCGCACCTTGCTCACATATCCGACCACCGCCACCCCACCCGGCCAGACCACCACAACGCTTCCGCTCGGGGCGGTCCGGGCGGTGTCGGGGGCCGAGGTCGGCCTCTACGGCGGGACCCAGCAGTTGTCACAGTGCGACGCCAACCAGATGATCGACTTCCTCCAGGAGAACGTGGAGAAGGCAGCGGCGTGGGCGGGAGTCCAGGGCATTGGGGCGGAGGCGGTCTCCGGCTTCATTTCGGAGTTGACGCCTGTCGTCTTGACCGGTGACACGCGGGTGACCAACCACGGGTTCCGGTCGGGGGCGGCGACGCCGCGCCAGTCGGTTCTGCAGGCGGGCACCGCGGTTCTCGTCGACACGTTCGGCGTGCCGCGCGCTCGCTGCGCCTGTGGGAATCCCCTGGCAGCTCCGGTGGCTATCGCCGCGCCTAGCTTCGTTGGCGATGCCTGGGAGAACTTCAGCCCGACCGCTGTGCAGGTCATTCAGGCCTCGGTACCGGTCGATGATTTCGTGCTCGTCGACCTCAACAGCGGAGAGAGCTTCGTGCGCCCGGCCGGAAGTGCCGGAGCCGGCGACGAGTCTGCTCGGACGGCAACGACGATTCCGCCTTCGACGACCACTACCACCCTCACCACGACGGTGGAACTTCCGCCGGGTGTCGTGCTGGGGACGGGGGATGTCCAGGTGACGCTGGCGTGGAACAGCCTCGCCGACCTCGATCTGGGGGTGCAAGACCCGCTCGGTGAGTTCATCTCGTTCAGCCTCCCCACCTCCTCCAGCGGCGGGGAGCTGGATCACGACGCCAACTTTCCGTGCGACATTGCGTCGGCCCCTGCCGTTGAGAACGTCTTCTGGCCCTCCGGCCTGGCTCCACCTGGCACCTACCTGGTCAGTGTTGGTCTTGGAAGCGATTGCGTCGACAGCAGCGCCGACTACGAACTGATTGTGCAAGTGAACAGCCAAATAGTGGAGCGAAGAACGGGGACGATCACGAGCGGCGAATTCGTCGAGCTGTCCTTCGACGTCGCGGCCGACGGGGATCCAACCAACGTGACCGCGGCAGGGACTGTGTTCGCCTCGTCTGTCTTCTCGGGCGCCTACGCCGAGCATTTATCGATCGACGGAGACCTCACTACCTCGTGGTTCTCGGCCGGATCGAGCGTCGACGGTCCTGCATCCTCCTTCACATGGCAGGCGACGCAGGATGAATTCATCACCGACATCGACGTATTCTCCAACGCATCTCATCAAACCCAGGCCTTCCGGACCGGCTTCGGTTTTGCGACTGTCACCGTCCAGGTGCTCGGTTCGACGGGCAACATCGACTTCGAACAGCGCCTGGAGTTGCCGGGAACACCCGACCCGAATGTTTCAGTTAGGCCTAACGTCTTCGGCCGGACCGTACGCTTGTTGTTCGAAGGACATGAGGATCCCACGTGCGGTGGATTCGGAGAGCTGATCGTGACCGCTTTGCGGTAACGATCAGCTCGCCTGCCGGTGAGTTCTGACGTCGCCGGGGAGCGCAGTCCGGTTCCTACACCGAACACCGCCGACCTCACTGTGAGCTACGCCGCGAGGATGCCGGGGACGGCCGCACACTGTTCGGCCTGGCCCATGAGATCTCGCTTCTGACGGCTGACCAGTACCGTGCCGCAGGCTCACAAACCCGAACGGCGCTCTCGAGCGGTGGTGTCTCCTACCCGCGCCACCATTTGTGAAGTGTCCAGGCGCCGTACGCCGCGATCGAGTAGCCGACCAGGATGATCAGGAGGTTACCGATCTGGCCGAGGAGGATGGAGCCATTCATACGGTCCGACTTTAGTGGGATCTGATCTCACTGTCAGCGTTCGGGAGCTTCTGGTGCGGGAGTGCCCCTGGACCTGCCCCGGACCAGGACGGGGTTCTTGAAACACGTAGCCGCCGTTGGTACCCCTGCCGTCCTGCCTAACTGAGACGGTTCCGGCGCTCGGTGCGTCCGCTATGTCGAACTGGAGCGTCGGCGAACCACGATCCAACGGTCATCCATCCAACACGTTGCCGGTCGCAGCGCACGTCGTCGGAGGAAGATCAGGCAGATGCTGTCTGCTTGGCGCCAATCCGGTCGCCCGTCTGGGGATCGAAGAGGTGGAGCTTCGACGTGTCGACGATCAGGTCTATCGAATCGCCTCTCGTCACTGTTACGTCGGGGCTGACCCTCGCGATGAAATGCGATGTATCGCCGAGCGACTCCGCGGTTTCTCCGGTATCCGCCAGCAATTCCTCGATGTCTGGCGTTATTACTGGTGGACGCTTTCCCGAAAAGTGCACGAAGGTCTCGGCGCCCAACATCTCAGTGGCGTCCACCAAGGCCGTTATCGTCCTTTCTTCGTCGGCTCCGGCCACCGATGCAGCTTCCAAGGCGTGTGGTCGGATCCCGACTACAAGCTCCTCGTTCATCCGGTTCTCGATCCCAGGATGTGAGTCGAGCGACCGCTTATCAACCCTGAGGTCAACCTCACCTGCCTTCAACCAGACGTCCGTACCCCGATTCTCCAAAACACCATAAAGAAGGTTCATGCCGGGACTACCGATGAAACCGGCCACAAAAAGGTTGACCGGTTCGTTGAACAGTTCGGTCGGTGGACCTACTTGTTGCAGGTTGTAAGGACGGGCTTCGGACACAGGCCTGAGCACGGCGACACGATCACCGAGCGTCATCGCCTCGACCTGATCATGGGTGACAAACACAGTCGTCGTCTCGAGCCTCCCGCTCAAGCGCTCCAACTCTGCCCGCATTTGTACCCGAAGCTTGGCGTCGAGGTTCGAAAGCGGTTCATCCATCAGGAAGGCAGCGGGCTCGCGGACAATCGCCCGACCCATCGCCACCCGCTGTCTTTGACCACCAGACAGTGCCTTGGGCCTTCGGTCCAGGAATTCGGTGATCTCGAGGATCTCAGCGGCCTCAGCGACACGACGCTTAATCTCACTCTTCTTGTGCTTCTGCATCTTGAGACCGAATCCCATGTTGTCTCGGACCGACATGTGGGGATACAGCGCGTAGTTCTGAAACACCATCGCAATATCGCGGTCCTTGGGTCGAAGATCGTTGACGACACGGTCACCAATCGAGATCGTCCCCTCGGTGATCTCCTCCAAGCCGGCGATCATGCGCAGGGCAGTCGTCTTGCCGCAACCTGAGGGACCAACCAGAACCAGGAACTCTCCATCACGGACCGTCAGATCGAGGTCCCCAACGGCACGTGTCCCATCTGGGTATATCTTCCCAACAGCATCAAGGACTATCTGCGACATCGAGCTCCTCAAAAAGGCAATAAGCTACAGTAGCGAAACCGGTCGAATCGCGTTTCAGTGCTATCTGTAGGTTTCACAACCGTCAATTGGACTTGTGCACTCTACACAATCCGATGGTTCGAATGCAGAGGGCGAAGCTCTCTACGCACAAGACCGACTTAGGGGCGGTTCCCTTCGAAAATGTGGCCGATGTCGGCCTCGCGCCCTGCAGCCACAGCCCCCGCCACAGCTCAAACCTCATCGGACTCGGCGACATCACCCGAATGCCGACAGCCCCCGGGATGTGGCCGGAGGCATCATCGGTAGGGAACTTCTGGGATAGGTCCATCTGTAACCAGCCTTCGGGTTTCTGACTGAAACGATGATCCGCCCACGGCCGATCCCTAGACTGCAAGACCTCGAGCCAGCTTCCCGTCGTACTGGGCGTCCCAAAGGGCGAGTCTCCCGATTGACAACGCGGGCGAGGCCACGGATTTGGTGATCACTGATGGGTCGTCTGCGAAAGTTGGGACGCCTCGCCGTGGTGGACGTAACGCCGCTGCGACAGGTTTCAGGGTATCGCTGGCTTTTTGCCGGCATGTTCGTCATGCAAGTGGGCCGGCAGCTCACGGTGGTGGCAGTCCCGATACAGGTCTACGACATCACCGGATCGACTCTTGCCGTCGGCTTGCTCGGGCTGGCGCAGCTCGTGCCCCTTCTAATGGTGTCGCTGGTCGGTGGTGCTCTCGCCGACGCCATCGACCGAAAGCGCTTGCTCTGGTTGTCCCAGGTGGTGATGGCACTCACCGGTGCCGGACTGCTTTGGAACTCTCTTGCCGACAGCCCCGATCTCTGGCCGCTGTTCGTCCTGAGCGCTGTAAACGCCGGGATCTCGGCCATCGACTCTCCAGCACGGGCTGCCCTCGTGCCCGGACTCGTCGGGAGAGCACTCCTGCCCTCTGCTCTGGCCCTTAATCAAACACAGACCAACGTCGCCAAGGCGGCCATTCCCGCGATTGGCGGCTTGCTGATTGCCGTGAGCGGCTATTCGATCACCTACGGCTTACAGATGGTGGCTTTCGCCTTGAGTGCTCTGCTCATCATGCGCATTCCGAACGTCAAGACCGAAGGCGGAGGCCGTGCTTTCTCGATGTCCTCGATCATGGAAGGATTTCGCTTCCTCAAGCCGCGGCGTGTAATCCAGGCCGCCTTTCTCGCCGACCTGAGCGCCATGGTCTTCGGAATGCCCACTGCGCTGTTTCCTGCATTCGGAGAAGACGTGCTCGGCGGCGATGCCTTCACCGTCGGCCTCCTCTATGCCGCACCGGGGATAGGCGCTCTGGTTGGTGCACTGACTTCTGGGTGGGTGTCTCTTGTTCGCCGGCAAGGCAGGGCAGTCGTCCTGGCAGTCATCGGATGGGGTGTCTCTATCGCCGTCTTCGGGCTGACATCCTCGCTGCCCCTGGCGTTGGCCATGCTCGCTCTGGCTGGTGCTGCCGACGTTGTGTCTGCCATCTTCAGGGGCTCCATCGTTCAACTGTCGGTCCCCGACTCGTTGCGAGGAAGGCTGTCTTCCATGCACATGGCTGTTGTGGCCGGGGGGCCCAGGCTCGGAGATCTCGAAGCAGGAGTCGTCGCCGCGCTTTCTTCGGTCAGGTTCTCAATCGTCTCCGGGGGTCTCGCCTGCGTGCTCGCATCCGTGGGCATCGCCCGGTGGGCGCCCAGTTTCGTCGACTATGAATACGACCCCGACGCGCCTGAGGTGGTGGCGGCCAACCCATGAGCACCCGGATTCGGTCGAGGCCGAAGGGGGCGGCGGCGGGTCGTCCGCACTCGAAGTGGCGATGTCGGCCGGATGATCTCACCCCGAGACTTCGACGGTGCCGCCCGTAGCAGCCGATTCGACCGCAGCTCCTAACACGGCGATTGCGGCCAGACCGACCTCACCGTCAGTCTCGATCCGGGTCTCACCCCTGATCGCCGAGGCGAATTCGGCCAGCTGGTCGACCACAGCATCGATCGGTTCGAGGGCCACATCCTTCCGATCGCCATCGCTGGTCGCTTGCACCTGGAGTTCCGAGCCGCCCGCCAGGCTGTAGGCGGCGGCCCCGGTGCCGAACACCGAGATCGCATTGACGCGTGGTGTGAAGAAGGAAGTGGTGAGCGTCCCCAGAGCGCCGGACTCGAATGCGAGGGCGAGCACGGTCGCCTGGTCGATCGGATAACGGCCGCCACGGGTAAACGCCGACACTGCTCGGATCGGGCCAACGAAGTAGTGCATCGTGTCGATCATGTGGATACCAAGAGACGTCATCGAACCGAGAGGGCTCTGTTCGGGATCCCAGCGCCATGCTTCGGCTCCCATCCGAAACCCATTGGGGATCGACGTATGTGCGACCACGGTCTCCACATCTCCCAGTTCTCCCGACTCGAGCATGGACTTGATCCGACGGTTGGCCGCCATTCTCCGCCGCTGATGCCCGACCTGGAGTAGTACCCCACCATCCCTGGCAGCAGCGACCGAGGCTCGCCCATCGGCCACCGTGGTCGTCAGCGGCTTATCAACAAAGACATGCTTCCCTGCAGCAGCAGCCTCCTCAATCAACGCTCGATGACTCTGATGCGAAGTAGCTATGAGGACACCCTCAATCTCAGGATCGGAAAGAAACTCATCCAGGGAACCTGCCGACCTGCAGTCGTGTTTCTCCGCGAACTCGAGGCGCCCCTGTTCACTGCGGGCGAAACAGGAGACGATCTCGGCCCTCCCACTGCGATTTGCGGCATTGGCAAGCTCCGAGCCCCACCATCCGAGGCCGAGACTGCCCAATCTCACGTTCTGTTCGCTCACTCGCAGGTCCTTTCCTGGTCGTGGTCCTATGTTGGGTGATATGACTATCACGATCAAGGGTGGGACCCTTGTCCCGGCTTCCGGGGGAGAGCCCGGGAACTGCGCTCATCCATGATCTGGAGAACGTGGCAGAGACCACTCCTAGATTCGTCACCGCAGAGCTGCTCAACTGAAAGACAGAGGAGCTCCATGATCTGTGTAGAAGGCATTTGAATATGCACAACCCTGTCCGTGCCTATCTGACATCTCGCGCCCTCCTGACGGCTGTCGTCTACATGGGGGCCGTCACCCTTCCTCTCTATCTGGTCAGCGCTCAGATCCTTCAACTGGGGAGAGATATAGATTTTGGCGTTGGCCGACTCGGGCTGGCAACGGCAAGTTACTTTGGTCTGGCCGCTCTCACCGCAAATCCTGCCGGGAGGGTGATCTCCAGAATCGGACCTGGTCGAGGCTTGCGTATCGGCGGCTTCTTGGCCGTTGCGGCTTGTGTGATCGTTGCTCTTGCTTCGGAATGGTGGATGATTCTGCCGGCAATGGCGGTGGCGGGCAGCGGGAACGGTGTGACCCAGGTGTCGGCCAACGTGGCGATCTTCGATGGGGTTGCCGAGGGCCGACAGGGAGTTGCCTTCGGGGCGAAACAGGCCGCCGTGCCCATGGCCAGTCTGGTCGCCGGTATCTCCCTTCCGTTGATCGGCCTCGCCGTTGGATGGCGGTGGGCTTTCGTCGCTGCCGGCGTGCTCGCCCTCATCTTTGCGGTCTCGGCGCCGGAGCCGGCCACGAGAAGCAAGGAAGTCCGTAAAGAGAAGCGTACGGCTCGTCTCCCGAGGTCGATGTTCCTGCTCGCAGTTGGGGGCTTCTGTGCGGCCCTGGCGGGAAACGGTGTCTCCCATTTCATCGTGCCCTCGGCCGTGGATGTGGGTATCAGCGAAGGCACGGCGGGAATCGTGCTCGCCGCATCTTCGCTCTTCGTAGTCCTAGTCCGGGTGGGCGCGGGCTGGACCGTTGACCGCAGACATACTCTTGGGCACATCGAAATGGCCTCTCTGGTCGGCCTGGGCAGCGTCGGAGCACTCTTCTTGATGACGGCCGACTCAGCTTCGAGCTACCTGATCGCCATGCCCCTGGCAGTAGTCGGGGCCTGGGGTTGGCCGGGTGTCTTCTTCTTCACCGTTGTGCGCAGCTACCCGGAATCTCCCGCTCGGGCGTCTGGATTCGCTCTTTCTACCAACCTCACCGGAACCGTTCTCGGTCCCATTGTCGTCGGCTATCTCGCCGGTGCTGGAAACTATTCAGCGGCGTGGCTGTTCGTCGCAGCGGCCGCGGCGGCTGCGAGTTTCGCCTTCGTGCTCAGCTACAGAAAGACGGTGCGAGCCGACTCTTGACGGCGGCGGGCACTAGCCCCGGTTGATCGACTCCGATTGGAAGATCGATGATGTTGCCTGTGCCCACCGAAAGGTTGGCCGAGAGATGAATCTAAGGGCCGGGACCGAACGGATCCGGCTACCGTCCCACAGCCGATGACGGCGACACATCGCTCACCGTCAGATACCGAGGAGACGGGCCGCGTTGCCACCGGCAATCAGATTCCGGTCTTCCTCGGACAACCCATCCACCTGGTTGATCAGTCCCAGCGGGTCGTCTTCCCCCATGTCGTAGGGGTAGTCGGTGCCCAGCAACACATGATCCGACCCGTATCTGTTGATCAAGAAGCCGAGTTGATCGGCCTCGAAGACCATCGTGTCGAAGTAGAAAAGGGACAGATACTCGCTGGGAGGCTTCGGCAGGCCGTGACTGACGTCGCTCCTGGCGTGATATGCATGATCGAAACGACCGGCATAGGCGGGGAGATATCCACCACCGTGGGCGAAGACGATCTTCAGCGCTGGATGACGCTCCATGACCCCGTCGAAGATGAGGCGACCGGCACAGAGCGTCTCCTCAAGAGGATGCCCGATCATGTTGATGAAGAAGTGCTCGGTAAATCGCTCGGGATGCGTGAACGGCGTGGGATGGATGAAGACGACCATCTCCAGTTCCTCAACCGTCTCCCAGAAAGCTTCGAAGCGAGGATTCGAAAGCTCGTCACCCTGGATTTGGGTGGCGATTTCCACACCCCGAAAGCCCAGGTCCGAAGAGCACCGCTTCAGCTCGGTGATAGCAGCGTCGGGGTCCTGGAGCGGTACCGCGCCAAGACCCACGAAACGGCTGGGATGCGCTTCGACCAACTCGGCGAGATCGTCGTTGATGGCGCGAGAGGCCGCCAAACCTGTGTCGCCGTCGAGCCAATAGAACAATTGATAAGGCGGGACTGAGAGCGCCTGAATGTCGACGCCCATTTCATCCATGTCGGCGATGCGGACCTCGGCAGATTCCATTTTGGGGCGGAGATACTCCAACTGAACCTTGTTGACGTCCTTGGTCAGCTGATTGCCGAACTGCAGGGGCTTGTGCCCAAGGCGGTCTGCCTCCGGCTTGGCCAGTGCCGCCGCCGCACCGCACTCTCGGTGACAATGGATATCGATTACAGGACGATTCACGTTATTCACGATATGTGATGTTCCTCTCAGTTGTCCAAACCAAAGAGACGGCTGGCGTTTCCACCGGAAATCAGCTCCCGGTCGCTCGCGGTCAGGTTGGTTTCGGCGATGAGCGCCAACGGGTCAGCCAGACCCATGTCGAAGGGGTAATCAGTGCCAAGCAGTACATGATCTGCTCCGAAACGAGCCGCGAGGATCTCGACCATGTCGGGCTCAAAAACGGTGAGGTCGAAATAGAGGCTCGCCAGATACTCGGAGGGCAGACGGTCGATGTGCTGGCGAAGCTCAGGGCGATGCCGGAAGGCGTGGTCGACCCTGGCCGGGTAGTAGGCGAGATACCCGCCCCCATGAATCAGGACCATGTGGAGACCCGGATGGCGTTCGAACACGCCACCCAGAATCAATCGAGTAACGGCCAATGTGGTGGACAGTGGCATGCCGATCACATTGACCAGGTAGTAGTCAGTGAGCCGTCGGGCCTCGGTGAACCCGGCGGGATGAAGGATGACAACCAGGCCCAGCTCCTCGAGCACCGACCAGATCGGCTCGAATCGGGGATCGTCGAGATCGACACCGTTGACGTCGGCACCAATCTCAACAGCCGGGAATCCGAGATCGGCCACCCGTCGAGCCTCGGCAACTGCGGCGTCCGGGTGTGCCATTGGCAGCGTTCCAACTCCGACGAATCGGCCGGGTGTGTGCGCTACCACTCCGGCTATTCGTTGGTTCTGTATCGCTGCCACCCTGGGCGCCAGATCAGAATCGGCCCAATAGAAGTAGTGAAATGGGGTGAGCGCCACCAGTTGAACGTCAATACCCATGCGATCCATGTCGATGAGGCGGGCATCCGGATCGGTGTATTTGTCTCGGGCCAGCCGATAGAACTCGTTGTTGAGCTCTTTGGTGACCGGGGATGAGAACAAGGTGCGCGGCTCGTCCTCGGGCTTCATGTGCGGCCTGGTCATGTCTGCGGACTCGGGAACCATCAGATGGGTGTGCACATCCACAGTCACCGAGCTAGGCCTGGAAGCTGAAGTAGGCCCCCAGGCATCGACCCAATCCTGGGGGTGTTGGTGAGTCATGCCGCGCGCCCGATTCCGCCTCGACGTCTCATCACTTCCATCATCGCCGAGTTGTCGCAGTCACCACGGCGGCGCGGACCATCCCATTCGAAGGTCACCAGTTTCATGAGGAAGGATCGTAGGTCCTACACCATGACCTTGCAGGATCCCCGTGGCGCTTCGTCTTATCATCACCCCGGCCGAGGCGGCGAACGTGAGAGGACCAACGACTTGACGACAATCGACCTGCACGCCCATGCGATCGTTCCGGATGCCCTCACCGAAATGGCCGGGGCTCACCCCGACTTCGGACCAAGTCTTCTCACCGAGGACGGAACCAGGTATCTGAGCTACCCGGGGCGGGCCCGGCTCGGCCCGTTGCCCGAGGCCATCTTCGACCCGGATATCCGGCTGGCGGATATGGACCGAAAACGGGTCGATGTCCAGATAATCGCCATACCTCCTCCCAATTTCCACTATCACGTGCCCGCCGAGGTAGGAATCGACTTCGCCTCCATCCAGAACAACCACTTGATCCAGCTCAGCGACAGTCGGCCGGAACGGTTCCACGTGTTTGGGACGCTTCCGCTCCAGGACATCGGCGCCTCTTTAGTGGAGATCGCCCGCATCGCAGAGGAGCCGCAGGTCCGGGGAGTCCAGATGGGGACGAACATCAATGGAGTCGAACTCGACGATCCTTCTCTGGCTCCGGTGTGGGAGTCGCTCGAGGATGCGAACTTGCCGGTCTGGTTCCACCCGGACCAAAGGTCGATCGCGGGACCAGAACGTCTCTCCGACTACTACCTGCAGAACTTCATCGGAATCCCCCTCGACTCAACCATCGCGGCGGCCAGGCTCATCTTCGGCGGCGTCATCGAGCGGTACCCGAGTCTTCGCTTTGGCTTCTGTCATGGCGGAGGATTCGCTCCATATCAGATAGGCCGCTGGCACCATGGTTGGGGGGTGCGTGACGAAGCACGAGAGTTTGTGGCCGAGAAGGGCCCGCGTGATTACTTCTCCACGCTGTACTTCGACAGCCTGACCCACGATGCTCTCTCGCTGGAGTTGCTGGGCCGCCGTGTTGGCTGGGACCATGTCGTCCTCGGCAGCGACTACCCATTCGACATGGCCTCCACCGACCCGGTGGCTGGAGTCGAGGCGGTAGGACTCAGCGAGGACGACATGAAGATGGTGCTCGAGGGCAATGCGTGGCAGTTTCTTCGGCCGTTGGAGGGGAAAGACCAATGAGAATGTCAAAACTGGGAAACCTCGACGTCTCTGCGATCGGGTTGGGGTGTAACAATTTCGGACGGGCGCTCGACGCTGAACGAAGCGCGGTGGTGGTCAATGCTGCACTGGAGGCCGGAGTCACCTACTTCGACACCGCCAGCAACTACGGGGAGGGCCAGTCGGAGTCGTTTCTTGGGGCCGGCCTCGGATCCCGTCGCAACGATGTTGTGATCGGCACCAAGTTCGGGGTGGCCGTGAAAGGGTGGGAGGGAAGCGGCGGCGCCAGTCCCGGCTACGTGCGCAAGGCCACCGAGCGGAGCCTGCGCGAACTTGACACCGACTACATCGACCTCTTGATGATCCACTTCCCCGACCCGGAAACCCCGATCGAGGACACTCTTGAGGCAATGAGCACGCTTGTCGACCAGGGCAAGGTGCGTCAGATCGGATGCTCCAACTTCGATCCGACACAGCTAACCGAAGCTCTCGATGTGTCAGAGGAGAAGGGGTTGGTCGGGTTCGCTGGCAACCAGGTCCAGTACAGCATGTTGCATCGCGAGCCGGAAACCAGTGGTCTCGCCCAGGTGTGCCTCAACCGTGGAGCGGGTCTGCTGCCCTTCTACCCACTCGGCAACGGGCTCCTCACCGGCAAGACCAGACGGGGCGAGCCGCCGAAGGGGCGTCTCCAAATGGATCGGTATCAGAAATTTCTCACCGACGAGAACTTCGACCTCGTCGAGGGTGTGGAGGCGTTCGCCCGGGCGAGAGACCTTTCGATGGTGGAGGTGGCCCTGGGTTGGCTGCTGGCCCAGGAGGTGGTCCCATCGGTGACCCCGGGTGCGACCACCGCCGAGCAGGTGGCCAGCAATGCGCGTGCCGCCGATTGGGCCCCGAGCAGCGACGACCTTGCCGAATTGGAGAGAGTGCTCGGCAGCTGAGGCGATCAACCCCGGTGTCCGTTTGAACTGGTCGAGAGTTCCAGCCGCAACGCCAAAGCCATGACGAGGCGGCTTTGTTCATCTCGACGGGATCCGATATCAGGGTGAGGAGAGCCAATCGACGGCAGCCCATCCCTCGCCATCCCAGACCAGCGGGTTGATCTCGATTTCTCGGAACCCCGACCCGACCAATCCCCGGCTGACGACACTGACCAGATCTGCCAATCCCTCAACATCGGCTGGTGACGTCCCTCGATATCCGTCCAACAGGTCACGTCCTCGCAACCGATCGATCATCTCCAATGCGTCCTCGGGATGCACCGGTGCCGGAGCGAACACGACGTCATCGAGCAGTTCGGTGAGGACTCCACCCAGCCCGATCGAAACGAGTGGGCCAAACCCATGGTCGACGATGGCACCAATTATCACCTCGAGTCCGGGCCGGAACCGTTCGACCCGGATCCCCTCCACATGGAGATGTGCGGTCGCCGCAACAATCTCGTCGTAGCCGACCTGCACCTCTTCCTCGGTGGCCAGATCGACCTTGACGCCACCCACTTCGGTCTTGTGGGCAAGTCCCGGCGAGACGGCCTTGAGTACCACCGGGTAACCAAGACGTTCGGCTACTTCGACGGCGTCATCGGAGTTGGCAGCAACCTCTCCGGTGACGAAACGGACACCCCAGGCCTCCGGCTCGCCTGTGATTGGCTGGGGCGGGATCCGAACATCAAGAGAGGCAACTCGTGAAAGTCCGGCCAGGGCCCGGATCGCGGTTCTGGGATCCTCGGTGACGGGCGCACCGGCCGACCGCAAAGTCGCGAGCGGGGCCTGGGCCTGGTCACCGGCCATCCAGAGGTGAAGGATCGGTGTCCTGGTCTCCAACGCCAGCAACGAGTCGACTCGCTCTTGGCTGTGATGGGGCGGATGGGCCGTCGACGCTGCCAGCACCAGGTCGTAATCGCCAGACTCGGCAAAAGCGGCGACAACCTTGGTGAATCGAGCGGGCCCGGCGATGATCCCGCCCATGTCGAGAGGGTTGTTGGCGACGCCGTGATCGAGGAGTGGTTCGAGACGTTCAGTCAACTCCGAACCGGGAGCAGGTAGATCAAGCCCCTGGCGTTCGCCGAGGTCGGCG
>Ga0255048_10001919_pt1 | contig 13778 bp, 13 predicted proteins | sample JV7_2_2_MG_FD_183619 | JGI IMG/M metagenome (GOLD analysis project Ga0255048, IMG submission 183619) | Seawater microbial communities from Jervis Inlet, British Columbia, Canada - JV7_2_2 | ecosystem: Environmental > Aquatic > Marine > Inlet | place: Canada: British Columbia | collected 2016-10-06
CGTGGCCAGGAGATCGCCGATCGAGCCGATATACGCCCTGTCGCCGACGAACTCGATATCGACCGGCAAGATCGGAGGCGATGCGCGCATCGGCGGCACCTTCAACCTTCCGTCGCCGTCGAGCACGGTTAATGTCTCTGCGACACCGTCACCGAGGTAGATCTCATTGGTCGCCTCTCGAATTCGCACGAGCGTTGTCACGGCGGTCACGGCAGGATAATTTGTCTCCAAGACCTCGAACTGGGGCAACTGCCAGTTCAGGACCGGCTTGGTGGGCTGAGGTAGTGCTGCTGCCGGGGCCGAATCGATGAAGTAATGACGAATCGCAGCCCAGTCATCCTCCGTCAACGCCGGCTGCCCGGGGAGGACGTTCTCACGCTCGAGCACCTCGTGCCGCGAAGAGAGAATGATCTGCGTGTACTCTGGATCGTCCTCGAGATAATCGAGGTTCTCCATGCCCAGCCAATAACCCATGTAGGCAAGCGCAGCCGCCCAGCTCCGCTTCGGCAGTATCGAGGGATCAGTAACTAGATGGCAGGCAGTACAGAACTGGTTTGCAAGTTCCTGGCCGTGGTCGAGTAGACGCTCGGCCTCGCGAGTCTGCAACCGGGTCTGGTAGGTCGTGACGGCGACGATGAGGGAGATCGCGCCCAAGGCGACGGCGGCGCCGAGCAGTGCTCGTTTTTTTGCGCTCATCGTCGGTCTCCGTGGTCTAGAAATTCAAGCTCACACCCAAGTAGATTGCATCTTGGGCCGTTCCCTCTGTGTCGTAGAGTTCGTACTGCCCACGAATAGCCCAACGCTCGAAACTCCACTGCGCACCTAGCGTAAACAAGAAGTCGGACGTGGACGAGTCGTTCGCAATATTAAAGACGCCGGGACCGCACGAGCAGTCAGCATCAAAGACGAACGAGCCATCCAATTCGTACCAACCGACTCCCGCGAAGAACCAGTTAATGTGCCCGAGGACGCTGAGCGTTGCGATTGTCCAGTCAGCTCGTGCGACAGCATCGAGAGTAACTCCTGGATCCGGCCCAAAGACACCCGTGGAGTTGCCCACGAAAACTGCGCCGCTCCAGTTAAGGTCTCCTGTCTGCCCGAAGCTTCCCTCAATAGCCAGGTGCTCGTTGACCTTCCAGCCACCGAAGAGCCTGGTAGCGGTTGAGTTGTCCGATATAGTGAACGGGAAACCTTCATTCGGGATCTCTACTGCGTGGCCGAAGACGCCGGCGCCGAGTCCCACGTACCCATAGGAGTCGTCTTGAGCGTAGCTCGTGGTTCCCACGAGCACCAGCCCGAACAGTACAAATCCCCTCATCACCAGATAACTCTTTGCCGTGTGAAGATCGTGTGTGGCGTGGCCGACAAGATTTATCGCCCGCTTCGCGGGCGGCGACCAGAAGCAGACATCGGCAAACCCATGTTAGAGAACAAAGGATAGCCAGTGCAAGACGTTTAGCGTGAGCTGTTCATTTATTTCACGATTCTACCCGGAGCCAAGCTGGCGCCCGCAATAACGGACAGAGGTACGCAGCAGCCTCCCTTATCGAACCAATTAGAAATTCGCCGCAGACAAATCACTATCGCCCGGTTATCTCCACCTTCACAAGGCGATCGGTGTCGTGACAGACAAACCAGAGATTACTCTCATCGTCTGCGACTATGTTGTACGCACCATCCAGGCAGTCATCCACCGGCCAGCTCTGGAATTCCTCGGTCTTGGTGTCAAAACGAACTAACCGGCTCGGATCCTTCCAAGATTCGCTGTACCAAATCTCATCTCCCAATGCCACCATGCCGTAGGGCCTGGACCATTCTCCACCGGGAGATAGCCATTCGTTCCACGTCTCGGATGTCGGATCAAATCGGCCCAGGCGACCGCGCATGAAATCCGTGTACCAGACCGCGTCGTCGTCGCTGATGGCGATCCGTCGCGGGCGAGCATCCGGCCAGGGCGCTTGATACGATTTAACATCCATCGATTCTGGCTCTACGCGTATGAGCAGATTGGTTCTGAAGAGGCTGAACCAGGGGACCTGCTGAGAGTCCAGTTCGACGCTATAGACTCCGACGTTTCGGATTGGCGATCGGGCAAGTCTTATCTCGCCTGTGTTTGTATCCAACCTTCCGAGCATGTCGGCCGATATCATAGTGAACCAAGCATATCCTCTATCGTCCAGAATCAACGAATGAGCGTTAGCCGGTGTAGGCTCGTTCGGACTGTGGATGGCGAGCGTCACAGGGTATTCCGTGAACTCTCGAGTCTTGACATTCAACATGCCGATGTAAGTAGGATCCGCACCGATAGCGGTGAACCAGATGTTCCCGTCCGGATCTTCCTTCAATCCGTGGGGGCCCGAGTCGGCAATATCGGTTACGTATTCGTCCCAGGTCTCGGTAATTGGATCAAACCGCCCCAACGTATTCGAGTACCGCGCTGCGTACCAAATCGAGCCATCCTCGGCAACCATTGCGTCGTGCAAGTAATGACTGGCCGTCGGCGCCGCCCACGACCGAATCGTGACTTCCACGGCTGATGCCGGCGCCGCAACGATTAGTAGCACGATCAAGAGCGACAGACACAAACCTAGCGGCCGTCCGATGCCAAACTCGCGTTTTATTCTCATGGCTCCCTCCGTTCTTGTTCATCGGCGACATCCAGACTAGAATCGGGCCGCTCTTACTCCGGCTCAGCGCGGAACAACCCGCTAGAAGCGCCTATCGAGAGAACAGCATAATCGCCATTTGGCCAGGCCACCTTGGTCATCAAAACGAGCTTCAACCCGTCCCGGTGCGGGGAAGCGGTGACAGTCAACGTGTCGCCCGGACTGATCGAATCTGCACCAATGCCCATGCGGCGAAGAACATTCGCGCTCTGAGTTGCCGCGGTCCACTCGACTGCGTTGCCATCTTCGTCCGTTACGAGAAACACTAATCTCGCGTGCGGATTCATAACCTCAAAGGATACGGCCGTTACGTCTTTGTACTCGACCGAAACCTCGGGGTCGAAGTACGTGAACGTGCTGTGGTGGGCTAACGCCGGGAGACCGGCTAACAGAGCCGTGCCGACCAAAGATGATAGAAAAATTCGCTGTTTCATCGCTCTAACTCTCCGCTCGTTTATTGAGCGCCACTAAAATCGGCGTAGCACTCGTACTCAAATATGACTCCGTTCGGCGTGCGTGCCCGACGACTGCGAATGACATAGGGCTCTTCATAGTAACTAGGATCAAACACTTCAGCGGTGAGATTCACTTCATCGCCGTCGAAGTCGTAACGCTCGACGACATATGCTTCGGAACCGCCCGAGAAGGGCATTCCACTGTGCCACATGAGGTTATCGGGCGATAGGTGCGTCGTCTTCACTACGAGCGTGTCTCCCTCCCAGCTACCCACGGAGAAACCGACGAGTGACGGCCACCAGTCATCAGGCGGCTGTCTGCCGTCCAGGAAGAATCGCCGAACCATGTGGAAGTGCTCGTGTAAAAATACTATCTGGTGATCCTGCTGAATGATCTCGAGCGGATAAGGATCGTAAATACCGAGGGGCACGCCAGGCATGATGCATTTCAGCGTCGGATCTCCGTCTGCCGAAAAACTCTCATACGCGGCCAGCCCTTCAGGCGTCAATTTGACGTCTTCCGGCTGTGGGTGCCCGAGTCCCTCAGCGAATACGGGGTCCCAGATTCCTTCGATGGAAGGCGCAGCCGAAACTAATCCGACTACCTGTATGTTTATCGCGATCGCCGCAACTATAAGTATGGATTGTCGAGTCCTCATCATCGCGTCCTATTGTTCATAAATGAAGAAAATATTTCTGAGCGGCTCCAGTCGGTCAGGAGCGGCCATATAGAGGGGATCGCCCACGGGCAACACATTCGTATAGGCCACAGTGTGAGATAGCTTAGCTTCCGCTCGTATTGATTCCGTCCACAACGATCTCTTTTCCATCGAGTCGCAGCGGGGCATCTTGCCCACCACTCAATTGCACCAATTGCTCGAAGAGTTCTCGGCCGGCACCGCTCGTCGGATCGAGCAACACGGGATTGTTGTCATCGAGGTCGCGTCGAACCGGTACGGCGGATACCCGCGCCAATTCGCCCGCGTCGATCACTGCGCGGACCAACAGGCCATCGAGGTTTCTCTGCCCAAAAAACATCCAGTCGAAGGCGAAGTTCGCGAGGCTGTAGAAGATCGGTTTTCCTTGAAAGACTTCGATAGGCTGAAACACATGGGGGCCGTGTCCCATGATGATGTCCGCTCCGGCATCAACGGCGGCATGTGCCAGTTCAGGTTGATAGTCGACGAGCGTGCGTTGTGACGAAACACCCCAGTGGTAGGAAACGACAACGACGTCCACCTGCTGCCGTAAAGCAATAATGTCAGCCACCATCTGCTGTTGATCGTCGGGATTGACCGTCGTCAGGATGACCGGCGCCGCTCCCGGTTTCTCCAACACATCCTCGGGAGGCATATAGGCCGTCGAGACTCTGATTGAGGCGACGCCGGGACTCGTCTGGGTCGCGCTATGCCCATAAGGCCAAAATAGGGTTGTGTATTGAAGGAATCCGACTTGCGTGCCGTTGCGCTCGAATATCAGTGGCCGGTGCGCCGCTTGCAGGTCATTGCCACCGCCGACATAGTCGATCCCCGCTCCATCGAGAACGCTCATACTCCGCTGTAGTGCTTGATGCGGATAGGTCACGTTGTTGGCAACGCCGACACCATCGATACCTGCCGCTACGAGGGCCTGGACCATCTCCGGAGCGGAGTGCTGCCAGCCTTCCTTGTTCGCAATGTCCGGCACCAGCGGGTCGGTCGATGAGCCGGCGAATGGCCCTTCGAGATTGGCGAACGCGATATCCGCGTCGTTTAAGGTTGCGGCCACGTTTTTGTAGACAGCTGCGGGGTCATCGCGATGCTGGATATTCGTGTCACCCATTAGGAGCAGCGTGACCGAATCATCGCCTCTAGAGGCGGGTTGCCATGGCCAGGGAGAGCTAGCGCCAAGCCCTTGCCCAAATGCGGCGCCGCCGACACAGGCCAAGGTGATCGCCAGGAGCAGTCTTTGAGTATTCGACGGTTGACTGGATATCATCTCCTGTCCCTCTATCCGTTGCGTCTACGGCGTGTTGCAGAGAATTATACGCTGTGCTTCTCAAACACTAGGAATACGTATCTATGCGTACAATCGGCCGAATGCCCGCGCCTAGCGTAGCGTCTCCAGAACAACCGGGCTAAGTCCGGTTGTTTCGATAATCTCAGCGACGGAGCCCGACGCGAGGAACTCGATGAGTCGCTGCGCCGCTTGAGGATTCGGGGCCGATTCCATGATTCCGGCCGAGAACGTCGCCGGGTTCTGAAGCTCGTCGGGGATTGGGCCCACGAAGTCCGCACCTTCTACGGGCAGAAGCGCGCTGATCTGCTGAAAGCCGATTTCGGCCTCGCCGCGAGCCACGACGCTTGCGACACGTTCCGTGACGATGCGCCGAGTTTTCGGCTCGATCTCATCCCAGATCCCGAGCGACGGGAACGTGACGGTCGAGAGATAGGTACCGCTCACGCTTGCGGAGTATCCGATCGATTCCGCTGCCAGCAGCGTATCAATCAGCGCCTGACGAGTGCTGATGTCGGGCTTCAGCGCACCGGTGCGCACGGACATCCCGATTATGGAGCGAACAAGGTCCGTCCGGCTACTGGGGCGAACATAGCCGGCCTCGGTCAACTCGTCGAGCGGCGGACGATTCATTATAAGTACGCCGAAAGTCTCACCGCGCTCGAGGCGGACAGGGATCGACTCCGGACCATCGCCCATCGACGAGCCATACGCCGTGACGACTTCGATTCCCGATGCCTCGGCGAACATCGGGCCGAGAATGTCAAACGCGGCTGCAAAACCGCCGGACGTGATTACCCGAACGCGGTTGGCGTCTTCGAGCACCAGGGGCATCAGTCCGGTCGACTGGATCACGGGGGCGGCGGCCCTCGATGAGAGAAACTCGATGAGCTTGTTGGCCGCGACAGAGATATCGGGACTTCGACCCAGAACGACCACGATGGTCGAGACCTGTTGCAGCTCGTCGGGAATCGGACCCGCGTAGTCGGCGCCGTCAATCGGAAGAATCTCGCTCATCGCCTGGAAGCCGATCTCGACTTCACCTCGAGCAACGACGCTCGCGACGCGTTCAGTTACGATGCGCCGGGACTTGGGCTCGATCTCGTCCCAGATACTGAGCTCGGGAAAAACGACCGTTGACAGATAGGTGCCGCTCACGCTCGCCGAGTATCCGATGGACTCGGCGGCCAGCAACGTTTCGACAAATGCTTCTCGCGTGCTGATGTCGGGTATCGGCGCACCGCTGCGCACGGCCATGCCAACGACTGAACGACCGAGTTCGACTCGACTTTCGGGAAGGATCCCGCCTGTGCTCGCGACACCATTGATAGCGCTGCCGTTGAAGATCAGAACGTCGAAGGTCTCACCACGTTCGAGCCTGACCGGGATGGATTCAGGACCGCCGCCCGTCGACGATCCGTACTCCAGGTCGATTTCGATCCCGGAAGCCTCCTCGAAGATCGGGCCGAGGACGTTGAAGGCTGCTGTGAAACCGCCGGAGGTAATGACGTGGATCCGATCAGGCTGCTGACTTTGAGCGCTGGACGGTCCGGCAAGAGCCGCTAGAACGCCTAGCACGGCGACCGGAAATTTGGAAATCTTGCTCATTCTCGGATCTTAACGCCTAGCGATCCGTCTGAATACGCGATCAGCGCTCGCTGGCGCACATGACGCCCATAACGCTGACGACTGGACTACGTATTGGGACGCTGCCCTTTGAACAAGTCTCTGACTCGGTCCATCAACGTATCGAACTTCAGGTCTGTAAATTCTCCAGCGTCGAAGAACATGCCATCACACGTTGGACAGGATTCGTACCAGATGTGAGTCTGTTTTTCGTCTGCCACCTTTTCCATCAACGTTCCATCTTCCGGGCACTTGATCTCATCGAGGCGCGTTGACGCGCCTAGCAGGCTGGCAAGTGCATCGCCCGGTTGCAGCTCAGGATCTCCAGTATCCAGTGCGACTTCGGACATCGATTCCTTTTTCATCTCCAAGAGGACATCTGGTTTGCACCACAGCCCACCGCATTCGGAGCATCGAGGAACGGTGATGTTGCGATAGGTTTGTTCTTCTAAACTGCCTGAACATTTAGGGCATTGCATAGTGCCTCCTTATTCTGTTTGCCTTGCTTGCTCTTGGCTGTGCTCGCTAACGGCCTCATCGTCTCTGGGCGCGTCGATGACGGTAGAACTCCCAACGACCACACGCTAGCCTACCGCGCCGTGTCTCTCCAGAAGATACGTAGATATGCTCATGCAGGGATGTGCGACTAAGGATTTATGCGCGGAGCAGGCATATTAAAGATAACGAAGGGCTGGAAACGGCCACTTTGGGTCGATTCGAGACTATAAGACCGATTCTAACTCGACCTCATAAACTGCCCGCTTCGGAGGAAAACTCGCTGCCATCGTTTATTTTGGCGGTGGCGCGGCTGGCAGGATTCGAACCTGCGACCCCTGGTTTCGTAGACCAGTGCTCTATCCAGCTGAGCTACAGCCGCTCATATCCCGTGGCGATCGGGAGACTCGTGCGCGGCGAGCGCCGATCGTCCACATATCTTAAGCGGAGCCGCCTATTGTACTGTTCGGAAGAGGCTCAAGCCTAGACCTGAGATTCTAAAACATCGATAGCTCGGCGTGATCACGCACATAGGCCTGCAGATGCTCCTTGTAACACTCGGTTACCCTGCGCGTCTGGGGTCCGCCCCCCACAGGAAACTCAAGCTGCCTGCCGTCCAATAACCGCAAGCTAATCACCGGCATCACTTCACGCGTCGCGCTCGTGATGAAACACTCCGTGGCCGCGCCCAGCTCACCGACCGCGATATCTCTCTCCCCGGTTACGACATCTCGTTCCCGGCAAGCGTCATGCACAGCGGCTTTCGTCAAGCCCTTTAGATTACCCACCGACTCAGACGGCGTGACGATCTCGTCGTTGATGACGAAAAAGACGTTGCTGTTCGACGATTCCGTAACCAAACCAGCACCGTTCAACATGATGCAGTCGTCCGCGCCAACCGCGCGAGCCTGGATGACGCCCAAAATGTTGTTCAGATAATTTCCGCCTTTGATATTCGGATCCAGGGCATCGATCGAGTTTCGCAATACCTCTGGTATCGCCAGTCGCACTCCCTGGCTGTAGCTATCCGCAGGCCAATCATGAAGCTCCTTGACGATAATCACGTAGCGCGTCGTAAGCGTCGGGCTGGGAAACAAGTCCACCGGGCCCTCGCCGCGGGTTACGGTGTAGCGCACGTAGACATCTCGACCGAGCGTGGAAGCATTGGTTAAGGCCACAGTCTGACGAATTTCCTGTGTCATCTGCTCTTTCGTTAACTCCAGCGGCATATGAATCAATCTGGCGGAGTTCTCGAAACGCGTCCAGTGTTCATCGTAGAAAAGCGGCACGCCGTCATAGGTCCGAAAGACTTCATAGATGGAATCGCCATATAGAAAACCGCGGTCCATAACTGGGACATGCGCGTCGGCGGTGCGAGAGATCACGCCGTCAACATTCGCCATGCTTTCAAATCCGTTCACGAGTTCCTTCCTCTTCCTGGCACCGAGAGGTTACGCGAACGACAGAGGAGAGGCTAGGCGCCGATTGGAAGGCTCACTTTAATTATTTCGGCGACGTCGGCAACGCTCTCGACCCGGTAGGCGCCTACGCCTATCGGCACGATCGCCGACTCGCCCTGATCAAGTTCACCGATCGGCTGGCTCCCCGCATTTAGAAATCGCGCGCTGCCCCGTATCGCGTGTAAACAATGGGGTTGCTCCGCCGGTATCTCAACGCCCGCCGTCGGCTCAGGGCGTAAGTGCTCGACTCGAAAAGATGGCGAGTCGACCGAGCAAAAAACACCGGTATGCCCTGCAACGGGCATCGGGTCGACGAGATACTCGTCGACTCGCGTTCCTTTGAGGTTCAGCGCGTCGATCGCCGCATCGACATCGATTTCACGAATCGGGAAGCGCACATTGTCCCAAGCTCGAAAAGTCGGGCCGGGTCGTCGTATCTCCAGAGCCAGAATTTCCTTACCATCCGGATTTCCGAGCGCGTGTACTTCGGCTGAGGGACTGCACCCCGTCGCCGCCACGATTCGAGCCGGGTTCGCATTGAAGATCACCTGCCCGGCGCTCACCGGTATCGCGTTCATCGAGTCCAGGACCTGCCAGTAGAGGCCCTTGAGATTCTGCAGAGTCCTCAAGATCTCAGCCTGGTGCCGTACGGTCTTCGGCAGCGACGATGCAAGCTCGTCGGCCCCGGCATCTCGTCGAGCCAACCACGGCGCAACAAGTAGCTGAAGCTCTGCTGGTTCCTGTGTGCCTTCTAGCAGAGAGAGGACGGTTTCTTGCTGTCGACGCCCTTCGATGAGGTCTCTCTTGAACGGGTCGGCATCCAGATCTTCCCTGAAACCCAGCCGGATCGTAGCACCGGGTTCGGCCTCGATAATCACGTAAACCTCTGTATTCCCCTCCGGGTGACCCTGCACAGAGAGCAGTTCTCTAATGTCGAGCGTCTTGGGCAGCAGCGGCAGACATGCACCGAAGCGCCCGGCGAATTCGCTGCCTAACAGTCCCTCGGCCTGACGATCGAGCAAGCTGGCGAGACTAACTTCCGAACCATCGTCGAAACGCAGGCGGCTGGGATACTGACGGGCCTCCGGGTCCCCATCGAAGGCGGCTATCTCGAATGCCTCCCCCAAACCCATGCCGCTTATCTCTCGTTGATCCGGCAGCGGCACAAGCCCCTTGAACGGGCGAATGCAGATTCCGCCCCACGGCCGCTCGACGAAATTGTTCTTGAGGGGTTTCAGCAGTCTCGATCCCACTCGATTCAACGCCTCACGATCGCCGTCGAGCAGAGCCTGGGCCTCAGTAACTGTTGATCGCAACCCCTTGTCCTTCTTAGATAAACTACATAATTATGCCATGAGTTTTCCTCAAAACGTGACTCGGTACCCGTTCCGTCCAACGCAATCCGGGTAGCATCATGTGGACCGCAGTGGACGAGCACCGGTATCCGATTCCATGTCGAGATCAACAGAAACAGCCGCAGAGGCCTTAAACCTACTCCAGAGCGCTCTGGAGGAGTCTGAAGCCCAGGTCGAGGAACTGAGAGGGGAACTGCGCCGCAAGCGCCCCACTAAGAACGGTTTGGAAAAACGGATCGCTGTCATCAAGCATCGGCTCGAGAAGTCGGAAGAGGGCCGCGATCGCTGGAAAACCGAAGCGGGTCAGCTTGAAGAGTTGGTCGATAACGCCAATGCCAAACTCGATCAGCTGAAAGCGAAGCTGGAAATCGCGGAATCGGGCCCGGAGAAGTTGACGAAGCAGGAGATCAACTTCTGGCGAGCCCAGGCCGAATCGTTCGATCAGGCGGCTGCCGAGTACAAGACGCGCATTCTGTCCTTGCGACAGGATGTAAAGGCTCGGGACGAAGAACTTAGAACCGCTCGATCCGACGCATTAGCCGATGACGCGAACACGCGGATCTCGGAAAGTCAGGCCGATGAGCTGGACGCCGCGACTACCCGAGCTGAGACGCTCAAGCAGCAGATCGCCGTCTTACATACTGCGCAAACTCAATCCGACAAAGACCAGGCACGCCTGAAGACAGAAGTCGGCGCCGCCCTCGGTCAACGCGACCAGGCACAGGAACGTCTTGCCCAAATCAGCGCCACAGCCGCGACCGTGAACAAACGCCTGGCCGCTCGAGATACGGAGCTCCAAGAACTGAATGCCCAGCGCACTCTACTGGAGTCCGAGATTGGTCGCCTGAAAGAGGCGCTACGGGAGGAACAAGAATGCGCAGAAAACTTTGGCGAAATAGCGAACGAGCGGCTAGACCAACTGAATAAATCTCGCGAACTTCATGAAGAAATGGTGGAGCGCTACGAGGAAGCGGAGTGGCGTCTTGGTAAAGCCGGGCACTTCGAGCGCCTCGTCAAACGACGCAAAAGCCTGATAACGTCGCTGCTTGCCGCGATTCGAGCGAAATCGAAGGCCAACGTCGCACTCAAAGCGGGCCTGGATAGCCTTAGAAGGCACAAGACCAAAGCCCAAGCGAGCGAACAAGAACTTCTCGAACAAATCGATCAACTGAAAGCGGCAGTCGGCGAAGCTCGAGAGACTATTCAGCGTGATCAGGACGCAACGCTGACTCAGAAAAGAATCTCGGATGGCCAGCTGCAAATAAGCGAACTCGAGGATCGCGTGAACAGCCAGACCGAAGTCATTAATTCCCTGGAAGAGGAGCTGAAGCTCTCCAAGGTCGTTCAGAATGATCTCAGCATAAAATCAGCGGAGGCCCAGAACGAGTTGACCCAGCGGCAGCGAGCTCTCGGCACGCCGGTATCGGATTCTCAATCCGCCCAGGAGAACGATCAGCTGATGACCGATGCCTTGGAAAGGGAAATCGCTGAGCTGCGTGCCCAGCTTGCAGCTCGTACCGATATGACTGGAGAATCAGCCGACTCGGATGAGGACCGTGACAACGAACTGAATGCCAAACTCCAACAGAGCGAAACGAAGATTCAGAAGCTGACTGAAGAGGCTGACTCGTGGAAGCGAAAATACGAATTCTTGAGCACCGACGCCCCGGCCGCCTATCAGACTCAGGCAGCGGCGGAGAAGTGATCCAGCCCTAGCCTCAACTGAGGCTCTATATCTCGGCGCACACGCGCTAGCTCGGAGATCGCGCTGAGCTGACGAAGCTGCGTTACCTCCAGATCTTCGAAGCCGCACGGATTGATACGCCCGAATGGCTCGAGATCCATATCGACATTGATCGCAAGCCCATGATAGGAGCAATTCCGCCGTATCCTCAGGCCCACGGCTGCGAGTTTCCTGCCTTCGACATAGACGCCCGGAGCGTCGCGCCGCCCATAAGCCTCGATACCATAAGCGGCAACGGTCTCGATTACCGCAGCCTCCAGCGCCTGCACCAATCCGCGAACGGTAATTCTCAATCTTCTCAGGTCCAGTAGCGGATACACGACGAGCTGTCCTGGGCCATGGTAGGTGACCTGGCCGCCACGATCGATCTGCAGTAGCGGAATTTTCCCGGGCGCCAGTACATGTGACCGATCGGCATTCAGGCCGAGCGTATAGATCGGCGGGTGTTCGACGAACCAGACTTCATCGGGAGTGCCAGCATCACGCTCATCGGTAAAGCGCTTCATGTCTGCCCAGACCGCCGGAAGAGGCTGTAGCCCTAAGTCTCGGCACAGAAACGAGGTCACAACACCATCATAATGTCATCGCTCTTGCTGAGTTCCTGATAGAGGGCATCGACTTGTTCGCGAGTCTGCGCCCGGATCGTTATTGTGAAGCTCGTATAGCCGTCGTCGCGACTGAGTCGTTCCCTGATGTCGTCATCCGCCGGCTCCTCAAAGTGAGAGCCGACGATGGCTACCACCGTGGCCCGGAAACCGTCTACGTTTCGCCCGAAGATCTTGATCGGAAGATCACAGGGAAACTCCAGTAGAGACTCGTCGCTCATTAGGGCGGGACGTTATTGGAGCCACAACGTGAATTCGTCTGAGATGCGAGTCCAGAGACCGGCCACTGTCACTTCGTGCAACGCCATCAGTGGGACCGTCGCGATCTCCTCATCGTCCAGGGAAACTCGAACTTCACCAACATGCGCACCATCAGCCAACGGTGCCAACAATTCTGTCTGCAGATCCATGAGCGCCTCGAGCGCCTCGTAGCGACCGCGGGGAACGGTAACGTACAGATCGTCAGCCAGACCCAATGAAATTTCCGGCGGCTCCCCCTTCCAGACGCGGGCCGTCGTGACCTCTTCTCCGCCGCTGTAAAGCTTGTGAGTCTCGTAGAACCGAAACCCGTAGTTGAGAAGGGCCTGGCTGCCGTCTTCTCGTGCCTGCGCACTGGCCGTACCGGTAACGACTGAAATCAGACGCATGCCGGAACGCTCGGCAGAGGTAACCAGGCAATAACCGGCTGAATCCGTGTGACCGGTCTTCAGGCCGTCGACGGACTCATCCCGCCAGAGTAAGGAATTACGATTATGTTGCCTGATGTCGTTATAAGTGAATTCTCGCTCTGAATACCAACCGTAGTATTCAGGAAATTCACGGATGATCGCGTGTGAGAGCATCGCGATGTCGCGAGCGGTGACGTAGTGGCCTTCTGCAGGAAGCCCGGTGGTGTTCATGAACGATGTCCCAGTCATTCCGAGCGACTCCGCATGCTGGTTCATCAGCCCGACGAAAGCGTCCTCGGTACCCGCAACGTGTTCCGCGAGCGCCACGCTGGCGTCATTACCGGACTGGATTATCATGCCACGGAGCAGATCCTCGACCGAAACCGTTGTATCCACTTCGATAAACATCCGAGAACCCTCGGTTCGCCACGCTTTCTCGCTGACGTGGACCTCCTCCTCTAGCGTAATCTGATTCTGCCGCAGGGCGTGAAAGACCGTGTATGCGGTCATGAGCTTGGTTAGGCTGGCCGGCTCGACACGCTCGTCGGCGTGCGACTCTGCGATGATCCGTCCGCTGGAAAAATCCATGAGCAAATAGCTGCTCGCCCCGATCTGAGGCGGAGCCGGAATGGGAACGTCAGCGGCGAAGCTGGGAGCCGCGAGCAACAAAGTCGGTAGTAACCAGGCTCGTATCATCAGCAATCTCCTA
>Ga0255048_10001920_pt1 | contig 13776 bp, 12 predicted proteins | sample JV7_2_2_MG_FD_183619 | JGI IMG/M metagenome (GOLD analysis project Ga0255048, IMG submission 183619) | Seawater microbial communities from Jervis Inlet, British Columbia, Canada - JV7_2_2 | ecosystem: Environmental > Aquatic > Marine > Inlet | place: Canada: British Columbia | collected 2016-10-06
TCTGAAGGCGATTCGTGTTGTGGCATCATTGGCAGCAGCAACCCCGAGGATCGAGATGGCCGAATCGAAGGAAACGGGTGAAGCGGCTTGGCGTCTTGGTGCATGCTGCTTCGGTGGGGCGATGGCTTCATGAGACCGCTGCGAGCTAGCGCTCTGTTGTTGGTGGTTCTGGCAACAGCTTGTGGCGGTGGGCCGTCCGTTGCAGAGTACGCCGAAGACCTCGAGACACTTGTCACCACGATGAATGCCCGCCTCGACGAACTCGATGCGGAGATTGAAGGAACACCGGATCTCGACCAGATCAAGAGATATGCACAGCAGCGCATCGCTGCTCGTTCTGACTTCCTCACCGACATGCGCGACATGGAACCTCCCGATGACTTGGTGGAACTGCGCGACGCAGCGATTGAGATCATGGAGCGGCTCACGAACGCTGAGTCCGCCATGGCCGACCGAGTCATGAGTTGGGAATCGCCCAGCGACATCGTGGAGATGTGGGAAACGCCCGAAGGGGTTGCAGCTCGCGCCGCAGATGCACAGGCTGTCGCGCTGTGTCTCGCCGCACAGGCTGAATTCGACCAAACAGCCGACCGAGCGGAACTCGAAGGTGTGCCTTGGATCCCATCAGAAATGAAGGAGGTCGTCCTGGTCGCTTTCGGCTGTGAAGCCGACAGTCGATAGCGGGCGAGCACCGGTGCGGTGGCCGGCTGCGTTTGCGTGATCGATTTCTGGCATACTCAACAGATATGTGTCTAGGAGAGATCGGGTGAACGAGGAATTCAATCGCGTTGGTGCGCCCGAATCGCCCGACGCGTCCACCGGTCTCGGGCAGATCGGGCATCGGCGACAGGTTCGCATAGGTGGCATACAGATCGCTGGTCGCCGTCGGAGACCATCAGGGGAGAAGGCTCCGCTGCCTCGCGAGCTGAAACGCAGTGGGCGCTTCTGGCTGCTGGCGGGACTCGCCGTCGTGCTGCTCTGGACCACGCTGTTTGCGTTCCCCGCAACCACGGAGTGGTGGGCAAGAGTCGACCACCGCATCCTGAACTGGTTTGTGGATATCCGAAACGACACGTTGACCTCGGTCATGAAGGCCCTTCATGCGCTCGGATCGCTGTGGTTCATTCGGCCTCTCCGTTGGGCGACGATCCTTGTTCTTGCCCTGTTCCGCCGTTGGCGGGCTCTGATCGGCATGGCGATCGCCTTCATCGCGGTTGACACGGTACAACGAACCCTTGCTGAGAACATCGCACGTCCCAGACCCATCGTCGACATCATCGGCGACTGGGTGGGATACTCACACCCCTCTGAGCCGGTCGCATTGCTGGCCGTCACCGTTGTTGTAGCCGGCTTCGCTCTCATTCCCAGCGGCAAGTGGCGCACTCGCTGGTTCGCGGGATCCGCCGTTGTGGTTGGTTTCCTGGCCCTTTCGCTTGTGTATCTGGGGACTGACCACCCCTCAGACGTTGTTGTTGGATGGCTGATCGGCCCGGTGATCGGGGTACTCGTATTTCGGTGGGTGGCCCCGGAGTCTGTCTTCCCAGTCGTGTACGGTCACGGTCGCACAGCTCATTTGGATGTTTCCGGTCCACGGGGCGAAGCGATCAAGGCCGCGTTGCAGGAACAACTGGGTTTGCCTGTGCTGTCGATCGAGCCGTTCGGGCTCGAGGGCTCGGGAGGATCGACCCCGCTCCGCATCAGATGCTGTGCCGATCCCGACGTCTACGTGTTCGCGAAGCTCTACGCCCAGAGCCACCTGCGGGCCGATCGGTGGTACAAGGTCGCGCGAACGATCCTGTACGGGTCGCTCGAGGATGAGATCCGGTTCCAGTCGGTCCGGCGTCTCGTTGAGTACGAGGACTACATGCTGCTGAAACTCCAGGATGCGGATCTGCCATCCCCCCGCACCATGGGTTTCGTCGAGATCACTCCCGAAAGGGAGTATGCCATCGTCACCGAGTTCCTCGAGAACGCAGAGGAGATGGGCGATGTGGATGTGGACGACGCCATCATCGATGATGCTCTGATCATTGTGAGGAAGCTTTGGGATGCAGGGCTGGCTCATCGCGACATCAAGCCGGCGAATGTCATGGTGAGTGAGGGCAGGGTCGTTCTCATCGACCCTGCGTTCGCCACGATCCGTCCCTCTCCCTGGCGCCAGGCGGTGGACCTTGCCAACATGATGATCATCCTCGCGTTACGAAGCACGCCTGAGCTTGTCTATGAGAGAACTCTTCAGTACTTCTCGCCTGAGGACGTTGCGGAGGCATTCGCCACGATGAGAAGTGTGACGATTCCCTCTCAGAGCCGGTCATCGCTCTCTCTTCTCAAACGAACCGAAGGGATCGATATCGTTGCGCGATTCCGGGAACTTGCGCCGGCCAGAGAACGGATCAGCCTGCAGCGGTGGTCGTTCCGAAGGGTGTGGTTGACCGTTGGTGCTGCCTTCGCGATCATGTTTCTCATCAGCCTCCTCATCGACAATTTCCGGGCCGGTGTGATATGACTCGCAAGCTGCTCCTCGTGTTGGCCATATGCGTCATCGCCACCGGGTGCGCAAGATCGCTCGGGCGATCCGTTCCAGAGTGTGACGACCAAGGAGGGTCATTGGTGCTGCAAGTGCAGTCTGTGCCCGGGTCTGCATACGTTGCTTGTGTCAACGGGCTGAAGACGGGTTGGGCGTATCAGCACATGAAGGCGCAAAGCGGCCGCTCAGTGTTCTGGCTGGATTCCGATCGGTTGGGCGACGCATTCGTCACGGTTGAGAATGTTCTCTCCTGCGATCCCGGTGACGCTACACGATCTGAGATCGAGGACTCACCGATCAGTCTCTTCAAGGACGTTGTGTCCGAGACGACGGTCGACATCATCCTGGTCCCTGAGGGAACCACAGAGATCACGCGGACCTATGCAGCCGAGATCAGGGCAGGACTCGAGGACCTCGAGATCAAGGGTCGCATGACCGCAGTCACCGCCTCTGTCTCGGACGAGCCGACGGCCACGCGAGTCAGCAGGGCAGCCGCCACTGGGGCGCACGTCATCACCGTCAGTGTTCGCGACGCCGAGGAAGGGACGCTCACTCTGATGCTGAGCGGCCAGCCGTTGGAACGCGAGGGCGATCTGGATCAGGCGATTGACTCTATCGAGGATGCAGAAACCCAGTCGAGCTATCGCGGCAATTGGTACTACGTGTTCGAGGGCGGATGTGTCGTGTACACCTTCGACGCAGAAGGGCATGGTGCAGACACCGTCGAGAGAGACATCGAGCTGGCGCTCGGTCTCTACGAGGCCGGAGTAATGCGACAGATGGCCAGAGACGCTGGCTACGACCTGCCGTGACCGAACCCGTCGACCCGCTGGATACGACGAAAGGTATGGCTGTGTGGAAGCGGGTTCTCCAGGCTGTTGTCTCCCTCGTCATTGTCGTCGGCATCTTCGTCGGTGTCATGCCGCTCATCGCCGACTATGGCGAAGTGTTCGACACCATCAGAGCAATGACTGCGCTCGAAGGTGGATCACTCGTGCTCATAGGTCTGTGGAACCTCGTCACCTACTGGTTCGTATTGACGGCAGCCCTGCCTGGGCTGCGTCTGCGCGAGGCTGCCGTTGTGAACCAGGCATCGACAGCCGTGTCGAACACTCTGCCGGCAGGTGGTGTGATCGGTGTGGGCGTGAGCATCACCATGCTCACGTCATGGGGTTTCACGATTGGCTCGATCGGCCGATCGGCCATCGTGACGGGCATTTGGAACAACTTCGTCAAGCTTGGAATGCCGGTTCTCGCCCTGGTATTTCTTGCTCTCGAAGGCGACATCACACCTGCGAGGCTGCTGGCTGCAGCAGTCGGTATTGGGGTGCTGGTGGGCGCGGTTGTGGTCTTCGGCCTGCTGTTGCGCAGCGATCGGCTGGCAAGGAGGGTGGGCCGCGGCCTGGGTCGTGCCGTTGACTGGGCCAGACGGTTGCTTCGCAAGGAAGCGGTCGAAGAATGGGAAGAGCGCGCATCGACCTTCCGATCCGACACGATCGGGCTTCTGAGGCATCGGTGGCTCTGGTTGACGGTTGCCACGCTCGTGAGCCACCTTTCGTTGTACCTGGTCCTGCTCGTGGCGTTGCGTCATGTGGGTGTCTCGCAGGACGAGTTGAGCTGGATCGCCGTACTCGCAGCCTTCACGTTCGTCAGGCTGATCTCGGCTCTTCCCTTGACCCCAGGCGGTGTCGGTGTCGTAGAACTGGGGTATGCCGCCGTCATGACGATCGGCCTCGATGACATCACGAGCGCCAAGGTCGTTGCGGCGATCCTGGTCTTCAGAGCAGTGACCTATCTGCTCCCGATTCCGCTTGGTGTGGTCTCGTACGTCACCTGGCGAGTGAACAGGACGTGGAAGATGACCGAAGGCGAGCGCTCATCGATGGCCGGTGACGCCTACGAAACCGAACCAGAGCCTTCCGAAACCTGAACTCGACGAACGGGCTGCACTGTTCGGGCCTTGGTCGGCCGGTGTGGGCAACGAACCGATGTTTCGATGAGCCGAGTTTCACGATGTCGATCCGTTCCTGTCGCGATCGTGGATGCGCCGACGTCGATGGATCAGCCGCCGGCTGAGTGTCCCTCGAGGGGGTAGCCGGCGTCGGACCAGTCGCTCAAGCCGCCTGCGTATCGACGAACATTCCCGTAACCGCCCTCGGTCAGTGCCCTGTACGCCATCTGGCTTGCAACGCAGGCTTCGTCCGAGCAATACACCACGATCGTATCTGCCGGCTTCAGAAGTCTGGCTCCTGCCTCAACCGAGGAGATGTTGATGGACCCGGGGATGTGAGCCGCGTCGAACGCCCACTCGTTCAGGGTCATGACCAGCTCGAAGTCGTCTCCACGATCGATCTTGGCCTTGAGTTCATCGCGACTGATCGTCTTGATTTCCATCGATGTGACCCCTTCTTCGATCAGCGATGCTACCACCAACAATGAGATGCAGGTGCAGGGCCGACGCGAAGTCTCGTGCTCGTCTTTCGAGGTGATTGCGGTGGCGGGTCTTGGCCAGATTTCCACGGAAGGTGTTGAGTCGGAGGCAATCGCTACGATGGCGGCCATGGATTCCGAGGGGTGGCGACGACGGCTGGAATTGAGGCCCCTTCTCGCGGATCATCCAGTCGCGATGCGCGTGGCTCTCACACTGTGGCTTCTCGGTGGAATGCTCTTTCTCGCCCTGGCGGTGCCGGTGCTCAGGTCCTTCGTACAAGGTGTCGATGACGCGGTGTATCAGCTGGCGATCGACGTCGAGTCCTCGCCGGTTGTGCGAGTGGCCGTCGTCCTCGACTTCCTCGGTGGCCCCTGGGTCACCTTCCCCATCATGGTCGTTGTCGGTGCGTACCTTGCTTGGCGCAGACGATGGGAGGGCTTCATGTATTGGGCCCTGGCAATGGTGCTCTCGCAGGCACTGGTCGGTCCGATCAAGCTGCTGTACGGGCGACCGAGACCTGCACTCCCGCTTGTCGAGACGACGGGTTACTCGTTTCCTTCCGGCCATGCAGTCGTGGGGGCCGTGATGGCAATCGCTTTGGTGATCGTGCTTGTTCCACCAGGCCCCAGAAGGAGGAACCTCGAGATGCTTGCTGCGGCTTTTGCCGTCATCATGGGATTCAGCAGGGTCTACCTCCGCGCACACTGGCTATCGGACGCCGTTGCGGGGGTCTCGCTCGGTGCAGCAGTCGCGATCGGGGTTGCCGTGGCAATGCACTACGTCGTTGAGCGGGGGCGGGATAGGGTCAAGCATGAACCTGGTCGACGAACACCGAACGCCTCGGCAGGGTGATTCGATGGTGCCTGCGACGATGAGATGCAGCAACCTCGCCACGACCTGCACGGGCGTTCAGCCGCCGTGACGTGTCCGGGTCAAGGTGATGTCGGGTCCTGAGATCCCGTGCTCTCAGCGGTGGTCTACGCCTCACACGCTGATGACGAGTTTCCCTCGCGTGTGCCTCTTCTCCTGGTGCCGAAGAGCTTCAGCAACCTCATGCAGTGGGAAATGTCGATCGATGACGGGTGCGAGCTTGTCGGCCTCGATGAGCTCCTTCACGGACGCCACATCTTCCAGATCGAAGGGCCTCCACATCAACATGCCCATCCTCCGACTACCGACCAGGGAGATAAGTGGTCCGACGAGCATGGCCTGGAACACCTGAATCATCGAGCCCGGGATTGCAACATAGGTTCCCATGGGCTCCAAGACACGCCTGAAATCGAAGATCGAATGACCTCCCGCTGTGTCGAGAATCCAGTGGTACCGCTGCCCACTCCTGGTGAAGTCCTCTTGTGTGAAGTCGATAGCGTGGTCTGCGCCAACCGAACGAACCAGATCCAGCTTCGTGGTCCTGTCCACGCCTGTCACTTCGGCTCCGAATGACTTGGCGATTTGCACGGCGAAAGGACCTACACCACCGCCTGCGCCGTTGATCAACACGTTATCTCCTGGCCGGATACGTCTTTTGCCACGAAGACCTTGGAGGGCCATGACCGCGGACTGAGGCACGGCCGCAGCTTGTTCGTACGTCAGGTTGGCCGGTTTCAGCGCAAATGCACGCTCGGGAGCACATGCGTACTCGGCAAACGCACCGAAGCTGTGCTCGGTCAGGTCCCCGAACACCCCATCACCCGGATGGAACAGTGTTACGTCCTTGCCGACCGCCTCGACCTGTCCCGCCACATCCAATCCCAGGCCACTGGTCTTCGGCTTTCGCAGCCCGGTACCGAGGCGTGCGATCTTCGGCCGGCCCAACAGATAGTCCACGTCAGCCATGTTCACACCAGCCGCGCGGACGCGCACCAGCACCCCATCACCCTTGACCTCCGGCATGTCGATGTCCCTGAGCTCGAGGACATCAGGTGAGCCGTAGATGTGCCGGACGATCGCCTTCACCGCAGCCTCCGAATCGCTTCTCTACCGAGCGCATGGGAGCGCTGGATTGCAGTATGCCTGATGCTGCACCTTCCGCTCCGCCTGCTCACGCAAATCGATGCGGTTCTGAGGAGTCAGTGGTCACTTTGCGCCGTGCTCCTACGGTTGACAGCCGACATCGACTTGGACGACTTCCTTCATCGCGGGAGGAATCCACGCCACGTCGGAGAGGACTATTCGCTCCATGGTCGCGTCGTACCTTGCCTGGACAACATGGCAGAACTCATTGATTTGTTCTTCTACGGCGCGTACGGCCCTCCCTTCCGGCGTGTTCCACCACTGCTCTGGTTCGGTCACGGTTTCGAACGAAGCGACACGAACCGCCAGGGCCTCCTCGGCGGCGATGAGATCGCCGAACAGGTCAAGACCCGTCCCGTGCAGTTCGGCGATTGAGTCGGGTGGCCTGAGATCCTGGAAACCTTCAAGAGCCTCGACACGTGCCTCCAGTCGACGGTCCCAATAGGTCCGAGCCCCCTCTGTGGTCGGAGTCTGAGAGTCCCACTCGGCATCAAGTATGTCGATTCGGTTCTCCATCGTTACGCTCACAGCCCCGCCCTGCGCGTTGTACTCCGACAGGCTGAGGGTTCCACCGCCGCAGCCCGCAGCGAAGAGAACCAGACCGACACCAACCCACATACGACGCAAACGTATCCTCCAGTCCAGGCACATCGTACCCCGTCTTCCCAGCCGATCAGAACCGGTTGTCACGCCTAGGGAGTGGAGGTAGGTGGCGGGCGGTACACATCCTCGGGATGCTCGGGGTACCCTTCGCAGCCGAGAAGAAGTTCGACGACCTCCTTCAACTCGCCTGGAATCCACGGTGTCTCGGCGAAGACGCCACGCTCCTCGGTGGCATCGAGTTTGGCCTGGAACTCGGCGCAAGACTGCTTGTCCTTGGCAAGCGCGACCCGATAGGCAGCCATCTCGGGGGTCTCGGAGAGTTCCTCCCAGTCTGCTGCAGTCCCAGCCCTGGTGGCGAGCGCCTCCTGGGCGGAGACGAAGCCGCCATTGAAATCGAAGAAGAGGCGATGGAGGTCGGCGACCTGTTCGGGAGCCTCGATGGCGCTGACAGCCTCCTCGACCTCAACCGCGATCTCACTCACCTGCTCGAGAGCCGCCTGCAAGTCCTGCGGCGTGAATGCGGTGAGCTGTCCTCCTTCGGCTACCAGCACACCGCCTTGCTCGCTTGCGACAAGATCGTAGTATTGCTCGCTTGCACGGCCCACGACGTCATTGAGAGACTCGACATACTCGGTCAGCGTTGGCTCGCCACCGCCGCACGCAGCAACTGCGAGCACCAGACCCGTACAAACCCAGATACGGCGCAATGCATCACCCTCAATCCGATGTCAACAGCGTCTCACCAACGCAACCTAGTGTCCATCAGTCGGCATCCGATCGGGTCACGAGGACCCGGCGGTCTGCGGATAGCCATCAGTCGGCTGCGGCCACGGCGACGATGGTCTTCCCTTGCGCGTGTCCTTCTCCGACGTGACCGAAGGCCTCGGGAGTCTCGCTCAACGGGTACGTTCTGTCGATGACCGGTGTGACCTTCTCGGCTTCAGCAAGTTCCTTCAGGGTGGCAAGGTCTTCCTTGTTCGGCAGCGATAGGAACGGGCGCCCTTGCCGGCGCAGGAACAGCGACAACACCAAGGCCGCGAGAGGTTGACCCAGGCCTCCAGACCAGCCACTCACGGGTACGCCGTTGGGCACCAGAGTCCCCTTGGGGGTGAGTGTGCGTCTCATGTCTGACAACGGATGGCTCCCCACGTTGTCGAGGATGAGATCGTAACGCTGCTCACTCAGGGTGAAGTTCTCCCTGGTGTAGTCGATCACATGGTCTGCGCCGATCGATCGAACCATGTCCACGTTCCTTGTGCTGCAGACGCCGGTCACTTCTGCACCGAACGATTTGGCGATCTGCACTGCGAACGTCCCCACGCCGCCAGAGGCGCCGGTTATCAGGACCTTCTGCCCGGGCTGGAGATTCCCCTTGTCGCGGAGACCCTGGAGGGCGGTGAATGCGGACACTCCGACGGCGGCGGCGGCTTGCTCGAACGTGAGGTTGGCCGGTTTCAGCGCCAGCGCGTCCTGCGAAACAGACACATACTCGGCGAAGGCACCCTTGCTCCAGCCGAAGACCTCGTCGCCTGGTTGGAGCTGCGTCACGCTGTCGCCGATTTCTTGGACCTTCCCCGCAACATCCGTTCCTGGAACACGGATTCTTGCCCTGCTCAACGAGAAGATCGGACGCATGACGTACGGCACACCCTCGGTCATGTGAGAGTCACCAATATTGATGGAAGCCGCATGAACCCGAACCAGCACTTGGTCATCCTTGATCACTGGCTTGGGAATCTCCTCGAGTTCCAGAACATCACCCGGTGAGCCGTACTTGTGTTGGACGATTGCCCTCATCGTGTTCTCCTGTTCCGTTGCGGGTTTGGTGCAAGTCAGGACGCCTCCGTACTGTCCCGTTCCCACCTTCAGGGAAGCTGGTCGCTTTCCGCTTCAGAGTATGCCTCAATCTGTGAGCGGTACAGGCAAAACGATGAGCATCTTCAGCTTCAACAGGCCACCACAGCAGGCGATGCGCTCGGCTGGTCGGGAGCCGTCGTCGCCGGTGGTTCCAAATCGCCGCCCAGGTTTGTTGATCATCCGGCCTCTCGGGCGCTCCATCTGGAGGTGTCGTGGGGAGCGGAGTCCTGCATGATCCTGCAGAATCCACCGGCGACGCCCCGCTACTGTCTGGGCGAGAACCGACGGATGTGCCCGCGTGAAGGAGTTCTTGTGGAGCCGGATGCCGACATCGCGGGTTCCGAAACCCAACAGGCGCCGAAATGGGTGAGGCGGCCTCGCTTGGACGGGCCACGCATCATCGCTGCAGCGCTCGTTGTCGCATTGACGGGGGCGATGTCGGTCGAACCGCCTCCGAGCTGGGAAGAGTCGCTGTTCTGGGCCGTCAACGGCCTGCCGCGGTACCTCGATTTCCCGTTGTGGTTTCTTCAGCAGGCAGGAATGGCAATGGCAATACCGGCCGCCGCGCTGGCGCTCTGGTTCGTCGTTGCCCACTGGAGACCACCGGTCGGCCTGGTTCTCGGTGGGATCATCCTGGGATGGGCTGCCGCAAAGGGAATCAAGGCGATCGTGGGTCGCGGTCGGCCCGGTGTCCTGCTCGAGGATGTGGTTTACGGTCTGGACGGACCTCTGCGCGGGATCGGTTTCCCTTCTGGGCATGCGGTTGTGGTGTTCACCATCGCCGTTGTCTTCTCGCCCTACCTCCCCAGGTGGTTGAGATGGGTCTTGTATGGGCTTGCGGTCGTCGTCTGCGTGGCTCGATTGTTCGCAGGTGCTCATATGCCGCTCGACGTGGTAGGCGGAGCTGCTTTCGGGATGATTGTGGGCAGCAGCATCAACCTCGTCGTTGGCATTCGTGAGGACAGGGCTCGTCCCGAAGCAGTTCCAGAGTGGAGCCTCGGGCGATGAATGGAAGGTGTACCGGCACGCTAGCTTTGGCGACCGGACGCGTCAGGACTGGCTTTCACCGCAAGCGTTGTTCGGGTGCAGACCCCAGCGATCCCAGCGAGAAGCGTCGAGCAGCCACTCACTGCGCTGAGGTCTCTGCAACGGCCCACAGAACGAGTCGGTCGAGGTCCTCCGACTCTCCGGCTGCCGCGATTCGCTCGTAGTTCGTGTCGCCAAGACCTTGGCGGATGGCTGCTTCAGTCTTCGACCATGCTTGATGCATCCAGGGCGGGAGGTTTCGCCGGGATGCGCCGTGCAGGCGGGCAGCTCGTTCCCACTGTCCGCGGTCGCCGGCGATGCTCCCCAGCATGAGGAGGCCCGTCCGAGTCCAGATCTCGATCGAGCGTTCATGGGCCATCGTCAGTCCGCGCAGCAGCGACCGTTCGGCGCGATCAATCTCCCCCATCGGGTGAAGGACGTTGCCGGCGAGGATGATGAGCGCGGTGGCCGCCCAGCCAGGCCCTCCCAGGGTCGTTGCCTCGACCGCGTGACGTTCGGCCGCCTCGTAGTCACCCTGCAATGCCGCAACCGAAGCAAGAAGACCGAGCCCGGCGATGTTCAGCGCAGACTCGTCTCCGATGGCCCGGAACAGGGCCACCGCGTCCTCGAAGTAGCCACGAGCCAGCTCAAGGTCGCCGTCACCGAAGAACTCGACCATGCCCAAGAGTGCCAACCCGTAGCCGCGGGGGAGCGTCACGCCGCGGTCTGAACACACGTCGAGGATCGCCGCGCCTGCTTGTGCGGCACCTGCCGGGTTTCCGGTCATCAGGGCGCTCGTACCCTGTCCGTACAGCCCCCAGAGCAGCGTCCGCCAGTCATCGCCCCCGTGGAGAAGCCGCATGGCGTCTTGCATCGTCGATGCGGACGCCTCGAAATCACCGGCGAGTTGGGCTCCGAAGGTCACACAGATCAGGGCGGCCGCTCTCAGATGAGCATCGGTGCGCTTGGCACCCTCCAGCATCTTCATCCCGTACAGGTACGACGCGGCTGGATCGCCGCGTCGAAACCAATACTGCGCTAGTCCCGGCGCCGCGGTGAGCGTCACAGATCGTGCTTCGTTGTCGAGCGACCATTCCAACGCCGCCAGCAGATCGTCGTTCGACCGGTTGAGTGCCGTCACAGTGGCCGCGTGATCTGGCGTCATGCGAGCCAGTCCGCTCTCCTCAGCGAGGCTCAGGAAGTAGTGGCTGTGACGCGAAGCGACAGCATCGGTCTCTCCCCGGGCGACGAGACGGTCTCGACTGTAGATCCGCAACGTGTCAAGAAGGCGATATCGCATCGACCCGTCGGACCGCATGGCAACCACCATCGAGGCGTCGACGAGAGCGCCGAGGTCGGCCACGATCGATCCCGGCGACAAGTCGGTCTCCGCGGCCACGGCCTCACAGGCCGTGAGATCGAATGGACCGGCAAAGACGCCGAGTTGATCGAACAGCAGTTGTCGGTTCGGAGGCAGCAGGTCGTAGCTCCAGTCAAACGTTGCTGTCAAACTGGCGTGGCGGCCGTGAACAGCGCCAGCATCGGTTGTCAGTAGACGGAACCGATCGTCGAGATGCCCCGCGATCTGAGCTGGCGACAGCAGGTTGACGTGGGCAGCGGCCATTTCGATGGCGAGTGGCAGTCCGTCGAGGTCGCGGCAGATCCGAGCCACGTCGCCGGTATTGTCCGAGGTGGTGACGAAACCCGAATCCGCTTGAGCGGCTCGTTCGTGGAAGAGACGTTCGGCGTCAGACAGGCCCAGCTCCGTCGAGGACACGGTGAGGGACGGCACCTGGTATCGGGATTCTCCACTCGCCAGGAGTGGTCGTCGGCTGGTGGCCAGAATCGTGAGGGATGATGCCGCCTCGAGCAGTTCCGTGGCCAAAATCGCGGCGCTTCCGGTCAGGTGTTCACAGTTGTCGAGAATCAGCAGCGCTCGCCGTCTCGCCAGGTATCGCATCAGCAGCGTGACCGGATCTGTACCCGGCTGGTCGGCAAGATCGAACACTTCCGCCACCCTCCTCGCCACGGACTCGTCCTCGGCGACCGAAGCCAGATCGACCCACCAGACACCGTCTGCGTATCGGTCAAGGACGAGCTCTCCTACTCTCACCGCGAGGCGGGTCTTGCCCACGCCACCTACACCGATGAGTGTGACCAGCCGGTCGGTGTCGAGCAGCTTGTCGATTTCCGCCAGTTCCTGAGTCCGGCCGACGAAACTCGAAGCGAACGCTGGAACGTTGGTTGGCGGAAGGAGGTCGAGGCCCGGATCCTGGAGCAGGATCCGCTCCTCGAGGTCCTGGGTTGCCGGTGACGGGTCGATGCCGAGCTCGTCACGGAGGATGCTGCGAAGATCTTGTCCTGCGCGCAGCGCTCCCGCCTGGCGACCGTCGCGCTACAGAGCGAGCATCAGCTGCTGCCGAAGTCGCTCCCGGAAGGGATGCTCCTGTGTCAGCGTCATGAGGTCTGGAATGACCCGCTCATGATTGCCGAGGTCGAGTTCCGCGCTCAGACGGGCCTCGACTGTCTGCATGTGTATCTCGACGAGTTGGTCGGCGCGATGCCGAAGCAGCGGCGAGTTGTCTGCCAGACCCCCAAAGGGCCGACCGTTCCACATACCGATCGCGTCGTTCAGCGAATGAAGCGCCGCGAACGGATCGGAATCGAGCAGGGAACGACCCAACTCCAGGCGCTCGACGAATCCGACTGCGTCCACATCATCAGATGTGACGTCGATCCTGTGGCGCTTCCCTTCGGAGATGATTCGCGAGCCGAACACCTTCCTGAGATTCGAGACGTATGTGCTGATCACATGTGACGCCGTTTCCGGGGATTGCTCGCCCCACACCTCGTCGATCAGCCGATCGACCGTGACGAAGTCGGGTGAGGCAACAAGGAGGCACGCCAGTACGCACTGCTGACGCGGACCGCCGATGTCGACGGGGACGCGATCATCGACGACCTCGAGTGGACCCAGAAACCCGATCTGCATCTGGCTACCGCCTGATAGTCACACCACAAGTTAGAACACTGGCTGAGTTGCCGCATCCGCGTCTGGATCGTTCCTGGATCGCGGTATCCGAAGATGCGGGTGGAGAAGGGAGAAGGTCATGTTCACAAGATGGTCACTCGTCGGGGACAGTCGTCGCGCTCGAGATGCGGACAGCTGCACTCATCCTACCGACGAGGGCGAAGCCGGACGGAACCATCCCACGGAACCGCGAGGAGTTCAGAATGCAGACCGCGGATCAGCAATGATGAGCCGGCAGTCGGGGTTGAAAATTCTCATCGCGTTGCTAGCGCTGGTCTCTGCCGCATG
>Ga0255048_10001921_pt1 | contig 13771 bp, 18 predicted proteins | sample JV7_2_2_MG_FD_183619 | JGI IMG/M metagenome (GOLD analysis project Ga0255048, IMG submission 183619) | Seawater microbial communities from Jervis Inlet, British Columbia, Canada - JV7_2_2 | ecosystem: Environmental > Aquatic > Marine > Inlet | place: Canada: British Columbia | collected 2016-10-06
TGTTTCGGAGCTGTACTCACGATTCGTGACGATGGAAGACATGGTGCGCGGATATGAGGAGGCGAAGCGATTGCCCGAGACGCTCAAGACCTGGGTCAACACCGCGCTCGGTGAGCCCTACGAGGAGGAGGGCGAGTACTCGACCGATCCCGACAAGCTCCACGAGCGCCGCGAGACCTACGACCTGCCCGACGAGGCGCAGGTGATCACCATCGGCGTTGATATTCAGGGCGACCGCATGGAGGCCGAGAAGGTGGCGTGGTCCAAGACGATGGAGTCGTGGTCCGTCGACTACCAGATCTTCCTCGGCGACCCTCGGGTGCAGTTCGGCGAGTCCGGCTCACCGTGGGACAAGCTACAGGCGTTCATCGAGACGCCGGTGGTCCGCGCCGACGGGACATCGCTGCGCACGCACGCGACCTGTATCGACGCGAACTTCCTCTCCGATGAGGCCTATCGATATTGCCGGCGCCGGTGGCAGCGGCACATCTACGCGGTGCGCGGCGTGGGTGGCATGGGCAAGCCTGCGATCATCTCCATGAGCTACTCGGAGAACCGGAAAGACCGCAGCGCGAACCGGTGCCGGGTGTACAACTTGGGGGTTGATGCTATCAAGTCGCGCATCTATTCGCGGCTGAGCATCACCGAGCACGGCCCGGGGTTCTGCCACTTCCCGGACCACTACGAGCTGAAGTATTTCGATGGTCTGACGGCGGAGAAGGCGGTGAGGTCAATCCGCCGAACCGGGCAGCCGCGCATCGAATGGATCCAGATCCGCGAGCGCAATGAGCCCTGCGACTGCCGGGCGTATGCCATCGCGGCGCTGGAGATCCGGGCGCCGGGCTGGGCCAGGATCGCGCGGTCATTAAAATTGGCGAAACCGCCCGAGAACACCGAGGACGGGACGCCAAACTTAGCGGAGCCGGACACCTTGAAACCCGCGGCCCGGGCGAAAAAACGCCGCCGGACGGGCAGCTATGCGACGTCACACAGACTTTAGGAGTGATCTAATGGCCAAGCGCACACGGCCCGCACAATCGCAAGACCAGGAGAAACCGCCAGCCGCCGCTGACTACGATGTGGCTGCGCCAGCAAAAGCCCCGGCCGACCGGACCAGCGCAGCGCGTACGAATCGGCACCGCCGCCCCGTCCCGGGCCGTGGTGGGCGCACGCTCAAGCGAGGTTAGCTAGATGGCCGCAGACGTCCCGACCCGGGAGCCCGCCGCGGTGACCGCGGGAGATACTTTCAAGTTCACCCGGTCCGAGCCTGACTTTCTGCCGGCGGACTCGTGGGTGCTGACCTATGAGATCGTCAAGGGCGACGTGCAACTGACGACCATCACCGCGACCGATAACGGCGACGGGACTCATCTGGTCAACGTCCTCCCGACCGTCACCGATGACTGGCAGCCCGGCGTCTATCGCTGGCAGGCGCTTGTCACCAAGTCGACCGACCGGTTCCAGGTGGGGCGAGGCCAGCTTGAGGTCCGGACGAACTTTGCCAATGAGGAGGCCGGGTTCGACGGGCGCAGCCACGCAGCGAGGATGCTCGACGCCATCGAGTCGCTGCTGGAGGGCAAGGCGAACCGGGACGCGCAGAGTTACTCGGTCGCGGGCCGGTCGCTCACCCGGATGACATGGCAGGAGCTGCGCGAGGTCCGCGGATCGTATCGGGCCGAGGTGGCGGCTGAGATTGCGAAGCTCAATCGCGACGAGGGCCGGGGCACCGGTCGCAAAGTAAGGGCGGCGTTCACGTCATGAAACTCATCAAGCGGATGCGTCGAGGGATGCGCCGGCTGCGGCAGAAGCGGGAGTGGGCGGCTGCGAAGTCGAGCATTCTCAATTCGGGCTGGGCGACGTGGAGTCGGTTGCCGCGGATCGATATCCGGTTTGGCCTCAAGACATTGATAGCCAGGTCGCGAACCGAGGCGCAGAACAACGACCACGCCAAACACTTCCTGCGACTGGTCAAGAACAACGTCATGGGCAAGGACGGGGTCAGGTTCCAGGCCCGGGTCAAGAACCGTCGCGGCGAGCCCGATGACGCGGTGAATACTGCCATCGAGGAGTCGTGGCGTGATTGGGGTAAGCCTGGGATCTGCGAGGTCTCCGGCCAGCTATCGTGGCGTGACTATCAGCGCTCGGCGATCGAGACCGTCGCGCGGGACGGCGCCAGCCTCACCCGGGTGTTTCGGGCTTGGCCTGACAATCGCTGGAAGTTTGCGCTCCAACATATCGACGTGACCTTGCTCGACGTCGACCATAACGAGGTGCTGGGCGATGACCGCGAGATCATCATGGGCATCGAGGTTAACAAGTTTCACCGGCCGGTAGCCTATCACCTTCTGGAAGATCCGCGCGGCCCGGGTGAGCTGGGGATCAGAACCAAGTCCCGGGTCCGGATACCGGCCGAGGAGATCATTCACATCCACCTCCCGGAGTGGGTCGACCAGGGGCGCGGCGTTCCGTGGATGTCAACGGCGCTACAGCGCGCGCACATGCTCTCAGGGTACGAGGATGCCGAGGTCGTCGCGGCGCGGGCAGCATCGGCGAAGATGGGGTTCTACGAGCGCTCGGTCGATGCGGCCGATGAGTTCGTCGGGGATGGCCAGGACGGCGAGGGCAACCCGATCCAGGAGTTCGAGCCCGGCGTGAACGAGGTGCTGCCGCAAGGCTGGAGCTATAACCTCTCGAACCCCACGCACCCGACGACCCAGTACGGGGACTTTGTGAAGTCCATGCTCCGCGGTATCGCCTCGGGGCTGGGCGTCAATTACAACACGCTCGCCAACGATCTGGAGGGCGTCAACTTCACTTCGCTGCGCCAGGGTGCGCTGACCGACCGCGACCTGTGGATGATGTTGCAGGACTGGATCGTCGAGGTCTTCCACGAGCGCGTCTATCGTGAATGGCTGACGTCGTCGCTGTTCGCCGGTGCCATCGTGCGGCCCGACAACTCACCGCTCTCGGCGACCCGCGCGCAGGAGTTCCAGCGCGTCGTGTGGCAGCCGCGCCGGTGGCAGTGGGTCGACCCGCTGAAAGAGGTCAACGCACAGAAGGAAGCGCACAACCTGCGGGTGCGTAGCCTGTCGAGCTTTATCCGCGAGGGCGGGGACGATCCCGACGAGGTCTGGGCGGAGATGGCTGCCGAGCGGGCGAAGCTAGAAGCGCTCGGGATACCGCTGCCGGAGGCCGCCGGCGCGACGATGATAATGGAAGTACCAGAGGACCAAGCCAATGCCGGATAAACCGACGGAGCCGAGGATAGGACAACGAGGCGTTTACGCTGCGCCCAATGTCGAAATCCGTGCTATCGACGAAGCTGAACGCACCGTCGAGCTTGCGTTCTCATCCGAGGAACCGATAGAGCGATTCTTCGGAATCGAAATACTTGACCATTCCGAAGGAGCTGCGCGACTCGAACGCCTGAACAATGGCGGGGCCGTGCTCATCGACCACCGAGCGAGTATCCGGGACCAGATAGCGGTCATCCAGGTAGCGAGCATTGGTGACGATAGAGTGGGCCGCGCTACCGTCAGGTTCCGGGAAAGCGCGCTTGCCGAGGAAGTCTTCCGCGACGTGATTGGACCGGCCCAACTGAGCAAGATCTCGGTCGGGTTCCTGATCCACGCCGAGGAGATTATCCGCGGGGAGGCCAATGCTCCGGACACCTTCAGGATTACCGACTGGGAACCCCTGGAGCTTTCATTCGTTGCGATCCCGGCTGACGATTCGGTCGGCGTGGGGCGCGACATCAACCATCAGGTGGACGATATGCCAGACGACAACAAGCCCGATGCGGTTGCGGACGACACCAAGAGTGTCGCCACCGATACCGCGACGGTGACCCAGCGAGACATCGACGACGCGGTGCGCGTCCTTCCTTTAAGCACGACCGTTACGGTCAACGAGCCGAAGCCGATGAGCACCGAGCAGCGCGCCCAGCACGACCGGGACATCCGTACGCTCGGTGAGCAGTATGGCGAGGCCGAAGCGGCCGAGGAGTATGTATCCCTCGGTGCGACGGTCGAGCGGTTCCAGCAGTTGCTTTTGAAGAAGCGCGAGAACCATCACGGATCGGTCCCGAGTTCGGCTCCACGGGCAGCCATCACCGGCGGCGTGGGGACCTACAGCCCGCAGAGCCTGCGGCATTTCGGCGGCGACGAGCAACGGGCGTATCGGGCCGGCATGTGGGCTCGGGCCGTGGTCTACCAGGACGGGCGGGCTGCTCGCTGGTGCAATGACCATGACCTCAACATGCGGGCACTGTCCGAGGGGGTACTCACCGCGGGCGGTGCGTTGGTGCCGGACGAGATGGCGGCGAGCATCATCGACTTACGCGAGCAGTTCGGCGCGATGCGTCGGCTCGCTCGTGTGGTGCCGATGGGCAGCGATACGCTGCTGATGCCTCGGCGGACCGGGAGCGGCTCGGCTGCCTGGACGGGTGAAAATACGACCATCACCCAGGGCAACGCGACGTTCGACCAGGTGCAGCTCGTGGCCAAGAAGCTGGCGGGGCTGACGTTGATCTCGACGGAGCTTGCCGAGGACGCAGTGATCGACGTGGCGGCGTATCTGGCCGAGGACTTCGCGCAAGTGTTTGCGGAGTCGGAGGATGATGCGTGGCTCAATGGTGACGGGACCTCGACCTATGGAGGCATCACCGGGATCCGGGTCAAGATCATCGACGGCACGCACACCGCGGGCGCAGTCGATGCGGCATCCGGAATCGATACGCTGGCGGAGATCACCGCAGCGGACCTCGATAGTGTGGTGGCGGTGCTGCCGGCCTTCGCGCTCACCAACACGCAATGGCTCGGCAGCTCGCCGGCTAACGCGCTGGTGTTCCAGGCGTTGGCCGCCGCGAGCGGTGGGACGACCATGACGGAGCGTGGTGGGCTCAGGGTGTCGGCTTACGCCGGCTGGCCGATTCAGGTCAGCCAGAAGATGCCGACCTCAACGGGTGACCTCTCGAATGTCGCCATGATTCTGGTCGGCGACTTCTCCCGGGCATCCACCGTCGGCGACCGCCGGGGCTTTCGGGTCCAGATACTTACCGAGCGCTATGCTGATCAGGACTCCATCGGGGTCAAGGTCACAGAGCGGATCGACATCGTCAACCACGACCTCGGTGACAATACCACCGCCGGTCCGGTGGCGGCATTGGTCGGCGAGTAATCGCCATCACCCTTTTGGCATAAACAGGAGAACATTATGACTGTGCCAGCAATCAAGTCGACGGTGATGATCGATCAGGCGTCGACGACTAACGCGGCCACCGCGGCCGGCAATGTCGACACCATCGGGTTCGATTTTTGCACCATTCTCACCACGATGGCGACCAGCAGCGCCGTCACCAACAACCCGACGGTTTTCAACTTGCTGGAGTCCGACGATACGGTGGTCACCAACTTCGCGACCATCTCGGGCTTTGTCGGAGATACCGACTGGACCATTCCCGCCGCCGTCACTACCGGCGGCTGGACGGTCCAGATGAACGTTGACACTCGTGCGAGAAAGCGTTATCTACGGCTGAACATCTCACCGCTTACCACGCAAGTCATCACTTCGGTGGCGAGCCTGGGGCGTGGCGAGGAGAGCCCGAACGACGCGACCAGTGCAGGAGTCGATGCAGTCGTCTCGGGTTAATAACTAGGAGGACGCGCGCGCCTCCATTCGGGGGCGCGCTACTTTATGCAAATCGAGATCACTCGGGCGCGGACCAATGATGCCAGCCGGTGGTTATCGAAAAAGGTCCGCTCTATTCACTCTCAATGGGGTGAGGATGGGATCATTTATGCATTGGGAGAATTGTTCGACTTCATCCCCTGGTGCGTCGAGTTCGGAGCTTACGATGGGGAGCACTGCTCGAACACGCTGAATCTAATCAATGCTCACGACTGGCAAGCGGTGCTTATCGAGGGCGACGAGGAACAGGCGAACTCACTGCGAGCGCTGCATCACGGCAGGCAACGGGTAAGGACCCTCTGGGATACCGTCGAGCCGGGGAACCTGGGCGACATCCTGGGAAGGACCAAGCTGCCGACACGATTCGGGATCTTGTCGATCGATGTCGACGGACTCGACTACCACATCTGGCGCGACCTTGAGGACTACGAGCCACAGTTGGTCGTGATCGAGTTCAATCCAAGCGTGCCGAACAACATCCTTTTCGTTCAGGATGAGGACCGGAGGATCCAGGCGGGGTGTTCGTTGCGGGCGCTGATTGAGCTTGGCAAGACGAAGGGCTACGAGCTAGTGGCGACCACGCCGACCAATGCTTTCTTTGTCGAGAAACGATATTTTGAGAAATGCCTCATCGCCGATAATTCAATCGACGCGATGCACACGCCTGGGGACTATGAGCTGTTCGTGTTCCAGACCTATGACGGGTGCTTGGTCGGGGCCGGGTGCATGGGTTTGATCTGGCACAACATGGAGATCCATCAAGAGGACATCCAGCCGCTACCGTTTGAGCTTAGGAAATATCCGTTTGCCTAAGCTGAACCTCGGCTCCGGTGCCATCGAGATGGCGGACTGGATCAATATCGACCGCAAGACCGGCGGCGAGGTGTACCCGCTCAAAGCGTTCCCGGCCGGCTACGTTGACGAGATCCGCGCCAGCCACGTGCTGGAGCACATCAGCCACCGGCTGACCGGTGACGTGCTCGCCGACTGGGTGCGGGCGCTTAAGCCTGGCGGATTGCTCAGAATCGCGGTCCCTGACCTGGAGGTCATCTCCCGGCAGTATCTCGCCGGCGCCGAGATCCCGATCCAGGGCTACATCATGGGTGGCCACGTCGACGACGACGACCACCACCAGGCGGTCTTCGACGACGAGGCACTGGGCGATGCCCTCCGGGCCGCCGGCCTGGTCGGGATCTCCCACTGGACCAGCGAGCTGGATGATGCCGCCTCGCTGCCGATCAGTCTGAACCTGCAGGGGTATAAGCCCCTGGAGGCGTTCCCGCCCGTGGCGGCGGTCATGAGCCTCCCACGGCTCGCTTTCACGGATAACTTCTTCTGCGCTTTCGAGGCGTTCGCCCGGCTCGGGATCAGCCTGCGAAAATTTACGGGCGCATTCTGGGGCCAATGCCTGACCCGGGCGATCGAGGAGACGCTGGCGGCCCGTGAGTTCAAGTATCTGCTCGCGGTGGACTACGACAGCCTATACACCATGAACGACGTTCAGGCACTGATCTCGGCCGCTGAGCGGCATCCGGAGGCCGATGCCATAGCGCCGTTGCAGGCCAGCCGGTCAAAGGGCGGGCCGCTGATGACGATCCGGGGCGAAGACGGCATCAACCAGGCACAGATTGAGCGGGACTATTTCCTGCCCGAGCTGTCGCCGGTGACCACCGCCCACTTCGGGCTCACCCTGATCCGGGTGGCGGCTCTGCGGGACGTGCTACCGCCGTGGTTCCTCGGGACGCCAGATCCGGATGGGCGGTGGAGCGACGCCCGGTGTGATGAAGATATCCACTTCTGGCGGCAGTGGGAGAAGGCCGGCAAGACCTTGTATCTGGCCAACCGGGTGCCGATCGGGCATGCGGAACTCATGATCCGGTGGCCGGACCGGAACCTGGAAGTGACGTATCAGCATCCGAGTGACTTCTGGAAGACGGGCAAGCCGGGGAATATTTGGAGGTGACATGATCACAGACTACGAGCACCGCGCCATCAAGCCGCGGGTCGGCATTGGTAAAGAGCCGGTACGGATCACCAAATCAATCCCGGGGCACCCGCTGGGCACCATCAGGTATCCGACGAAGTCGATCCGCGAGCGCTGGCTGAAAATGGGCGTTGCGGAGCCGGTCAAGCCGATACGGAAGGGCCGTGCAAAAGCATCCGCTTGAGACCGAGGACGATCGGCGCGGGTTCCTGCTTGACTGGGACTGTGCGTTCATTGACGGCATCGAGTACCCGTGTTTATTCGACCGGCCGAGCGATGATCTGCTGGAGGTCACCGGAGATCTTCCGACGGTGGTGATGACGGACGAGGATGTGATCGCGGCCGGTGTGGTGATCGACACCAGCATCGATCGCATTGACCAGTTCACGGGATTCAGCGCCCGGGCCGCGAGCGGTGCGCGGGCGATACTGGCTTTCAAGGTCAAGGAGATCCAGCCCGATGGCAGCGGTCACACGACGCTGGTGCTGGAGGAGCAATAGTGGCCCACATTCGCCAGAGCATCCGGGACGCGGTCGTCACCGCCTTGACCGGCCTCACCACGACCGCGACTCGGGTCGAGCGCTCTCGGGTCTACGATGTAGCCAGCCTCCCGTCGTTGTCCATCTATACGCTGGAGGATGCGCTAGAAGAGGATTCCGAGACCTTTAGCGACGACCAGTTCCGCCGCATCGCGTTGACCGTCGAGGCGCGCGCCAAGGCGACGGCGAACGTAGACACCACGCTCGACACCATCGACTCCGAGGTCTCGGTGGCTTTGTACGGTGACGCCGCACTTGCGTTGCTGATCAAGGATATCCGGTGGACGGGTGCGTCCATCGAGTTCGAGCAGCAGGAGCAGCCGATCGGGCTGAACACCATCACGTTCGACATCCTGTATCGGACCGACGCGACGAATCCGACGGCTGCGCTGGCCTGATGGCGGCGGCCGGGTTCTCGATTGACGTCAAGGGCGACGTCAAGCGGATCACGCGCGACCTTAAGCGGGTGCAACGTAAGATCGTCCCCAAGGCCGCGGCAAAGGCACTGAACCGGACGAACCGCGGGATCAAGACTGACGCCACGAAAGCGCTGTCATCTGAACTGAACATCAAGCCGCAGAAGCGGGTCCGGCGGCGGTTGTTGTTGCCGCGCGGGCTGCGTGCTACGCCGAAGAGGCTGGTCACGGGCGGGCTGCGATTGTTTAGGTTCGTCCCCGCGGTGTGGCTGGTCGGCAAGGGAAAGCGAGCGCTCAAGTCGTCGACCGGTCCTAACCGGTTCATCGCTGAGATGGAGTCCGGGCACGTCGGGTTGTTCTCGCGCAAGCCGGGGTCCAAGCATCGTAAGGTTGGCGGCGTGTGGCAGCCGGAACTGAAGATCACACAAATCATCGAAAACGTCGAACGTCGGGCGGTCGAAATTCACAATCGCGTTGTCGCAAAAGCCGGGCGCGTAAGGTGGCCAAGAGAATTTCAGGCGGCGATCGACTTCCGCAAGCGATAAAGAGGAACACGAATGGCTACGCATATTGGTAAGGAAGGCAACGTAAAGGTCGGCGTGAACACGATCGCCGAGGTCACTGATTGGTCTCTGGATCAGACTGCCGACCCCGTCGAGGATAGCGAGCTGACTGACGAGTGGAAGACGTTTAAGTCTGGCACGGACTTGGTCAAAGAATTCACCGGGACCATCACCGCTTGGTATGACGAGACCGACACGAACGGCCAGGTCGCGCTGACTGTCGGCGCGTCATTCTCGTTCGACCTCCGCCCGGAGGGTGACACGACTGGTGACGAGAAATTGACCGGCACGGCGATCGTCGGGAGTATCGCGATGGGCGCAACTCGTGGCGCTATCATCACCCGCACGTTCTCGTTCCAAGGCTCTGGCGCGCTCACCATCGGCACGGTTGCCTGATGTCGGAGGTCATGGACCGGATCCGCAGGGGGTCCAAGGAGCAGACCCGGATCGAGGTGCCGGAGTGGGGCGCCGAGGATGAACCGTTCGTGATCTACGCGCGGCCGTGGACGCTTAAGGATTCCGCGGCCATCGCACACGTGTCCGATGGTCCGCAGTCGTTCGTCGAGATCCTGATCCGCAAGGCAATGACCGAGGGCGGGGATCCTGTCTTCAATCGTGAGGACAAGCTGGATCTCATGGCGTGCGGATCTGCGTCGGTCGTGATGCGTGTCGCTATGGCGATCCACGACCACGCAACGGTCGAGGACCACTTGGGAAACTGACCGACGATCCGGAGCGGCTCCAGCTCATGCAGCTTTGCGATCGTCAAAACAAGATGCAGTGGGAACTTGAGGAGATGACCGCCTCGGAGTTCAACGAGTGGTGTGCATACGTACAGATGATCGGGGCAAGCGATGGCCAGAGCGACAGCTAAATATACGATCACCGCAGAAGACAAAAGCGCGAGGGCGGTAAACTCGTTCAAGCGAAATATCGCCAGGGCGACGGGCGGCATCGGTGCATTCAAAGGCGCGATCCTCGGTGCCATTGGTGTCGGCGGGCTGGGCGCGATGCTGAAGTCGGCGATCAACACCGGCGACCAGATCCAGAAGCTCAATTTGCAGCTCGGGCTATCGACCGAGTTCCTGTCGGAGATGAAGTTCGCAGCCGAGCAATCCGGGCTGACGATGGGCGACCTGGAGACCAGCATTCGGCGGATGCAGAAGTCTATCGCCGATGCCGGCGCCGGGCTGTCGACTGCGACTCGCGCGCTGGACGCCATCGGCCTTTCGGTCGAAGGGCTCCGCAAGCTGAAGCCGGATGATCAATTCCTGGTCATAGCCGAGGCCATATCGAAAATCGACGACCAGTCGCTGAAGACCCAGGTGTCGATGGACTTGCTGGGCAGGGCGGGCGCCAAGGTCGGGCAGTTGTTCGCGGGCGGTGCGGAAGGCGTAGCGGAGCTGCGCCGGCAGGCGCGAGAACTCGGGTTGTCCATCAGCGGCCAGACGGCTGACGACATGGCGGGGTTTAACGATTCCCTGAACCGGCTCAAGAGTTCGTTCCTGGGGCTCGCGATAGCACTCACCAAGGACTTGGCGGGACCGCTGACGAGCTTTGTGGACAGTATAACGACGCGAGTGATCCCGGGAATCAATGCTGCGATCGAACCGTTCCGAATCTTGGGCATCGTGCTCGGCGCAATCGGCGAGCAGATCTCGGCATTGAAACAAGGTAATTTCCTGGAGGCGTTGCAGATCAACAAAGCTGCGACCAATAGGATCACGTCGATACTCTCGGGCACCAGCGGCCGAGGCCGGGCGCAGACCGAAGACGTTTCCGGCGCCGTTGCTCGCGGTGTGGCGCGGCGGCGGGCTGCGCGTGAACAGGCGCCGGAGGATCTCCGCGCTGGGTTCTCCGGCAAAAAGGGTGATGCCGGGATCCTCAAGGATGCGATCGAATTGCTGAAGGGGTCAAAGTCCAAAGATGATATCGCGCTCCAGAAGAAGATGGTCGACATTCTCACGTTGATACAAACCAACACGAAAGACGCAACGGCTAAGGCGGGCTGATGGCAGGCAAGGCGTTCCGCCGCGATGGCGCGATACTCAGCGAGACCGATGATGGATACGAGGAGATCGTCACCTATGACGTGCCGGGCTCCGCGCTGACGAACGACAAGACGCGGCTACTGTTCGAGGCATCGATTGCACCCGGCATCCCGCGGTTCGGTGCGCCGCATCCGGTCATCCCGGGGCTCAAGGTCGTGGGCACCCGGGTTGCACCCGAGGGCGCCGGCGGTGCGACAGTCACCGTCACTTACCGAAAGCCGACGCAGAACGAGGACCCGGGCTCGAACACCAGCGGGGGTACGGTCGAGTTCGGCGCGGGGATATTCACCGAGGAGGTCGCGAGCGATATCAGCGGCGACCTGATGGTCGTCAACTGGCGCGGCCCGCATTCGGATATCAGCTTCGGCGCCGGCGACAACATCATCACGGGCACCGAGGTGCTCCGGGCGACCGTGAGGCGGCCCGAGATTGTCGGGACCGTCACCCGTACCGAGCCGACTATCCCGGCCGATAAGATCCTGACGTTCCCGGGCAAAATGAACTCCATCCCGTGGAGCCAGAGCGCGGCCAAGACGTGGCTATGCCTGCCGATACGTGCGACGACCGACGAGCGCACCGGCAAGGTACGGGTCAGATACGAGTTTGCGTACAACTCCGAGACCTGGGACTTCAAGGGCGTGTTCGACTTCAACGGCGTCATCCCGAAGTCGGCAGCGCTGAATAACGGCATCGCGTTTTTCAAGGTCTACGAGGCGATCGACTTCAACCGGCTCGGGGTCGCGTTGCTGTAATGGCGGGCTCTCAATCGCTGCCGCGGCTACGCAAGGGCGACCCGCTGACGGCTAGGTTCCAGAATGACCAGTCCGATGTCATCGATGCCGTCGCCGAGGTGGTCATCCCGCCTCAGAAGGTCCGGGCCGGGCGGGAGCTACAGGAGACGCAGCCGGAGTCGACCGCTGCGTTCGAGTCGTTCACGCTGGTCTCGGTCAGCTCGAACACCGTGACGGCTACGAGTAAATCAACCGGGTTCCGCGCCATCGTCGCGAAGCCGTACAAGCTCCGGGGCGATGCGACGAGCCGCACGGTGAGCGGCGAGGCGCAGGTGATCGTTCCGGCCTATGTGGTCGGCGACATCATCTTCGCCGCCAGGAACATCGCAGGCGGGACCGGGATCTTCGGGGTCAATCTTCAGGACATCAACGCAGACGGTCGCGCGTGGGCCGAGGACGCATAAATGGCGAACAAATATTGGCTGGGCACTGCGGACGCCGTCGCCCAGGTCGCGACCGGCTCGATCGATACGGTCGACGGGACGCCGGCCAACAACACTTTTACGGTCACGATCGGCGGGGTCGCAATCTCCGCGGTCGGCGATACCGATGTCGCGACGACGGCGACCAACCTCCGGGCGTCGCTCAACGCTTCGACCCATCCGTACTTTGAAGCCATCACGTGGTCGGGGGCCACCGGCGACATCATAGGCACCGCGGACACAGCCGGGGCGCCGTTCATAGCGGCGTTGACCGAGACCGGGGCGGGTACCGGTAGCGTGACCGACTTCGCGGCGACCACTGCCAGCGCGGGGCCGAACGATTGGTCGACGGCGGACAACTGGTCCGATGGGGCTGTGCCGGGAGCGGCGGACAACGTGACGATCTCCGAGTCGTCGGTCAGCATCGCGTGGGGGCTTGACCAGAACGCGGTCGACCTAACGTCGTTGACCGTGCTCGATTCGTTCACCGGCAAGATTGGCCTCGACCGGACCCAGTTCGCGACGGCGGCCGATGCGGCTACGTTCTCGACCGTGGCCAAAGCTGAGTACCGCGAGGACTACCTGATCATCGGATCGGACCTGGGGAACCTCGGGCAGAATCTGGGGCCAAGCTCGGGCGCCGGCAGCGGTCGCATCAAGTGGAAGAACGACAAGGCGGGCGCCGCGGACATCATCGTTCACAAGACGTCCACCGCCTCGACCGAGACCGGGCTGCCCGCGATCCGGCTGCTGGCCGCGAATGCGAATATCGACCTGTGGATCCGGGACGCCCAGGCCGGGGTCGGGGTCGCGATGGATGAGCCCGACGAGACGTCGACCTTCGGCACCATCTCCATATCGGCCGAGAATTCGACCACACGGGTGTTCGTCTCCGATGGGGTGACCTACACCACCTACACGCAGAGCGGCGGCGACAACATCATCTCGTCGGCTGGGACGCCAACGACGGTCGAGGTCAATGGCGGCAAGCTGGTGCTGGAGGCGGATTTCGCGGTGACGACGATGGAGGTCAACGCCGGGGAGGTCATCGCGAACAACGTCAAGACCTCAGCGGTCGAGTTCGCGACGATCAATCAAAACGGCGGGATTGTCGACTTCAGCAAGTCCAACCGGCCGCGCGTGGTGACGACGTACAACCTCGACGAGGGCACGTTGATATCCGATGACGCCGTTCTGACCATCACCACGCTGGACCAGCCCGCCGGACTGACCACGCTTACGGCTTCGTGAGCATAGCCAACGACGCTTTCGGGCAGTCCGCCCAGGGTGCGTTTATCGAGTCGGCTCAGGGGGCTC
>Ga0255048_10001922_pt1 | contig 13768 bp, 12 predicted proteins | sample JV7_2_2_MG_FD_183619 | JGI IMG/M metagenome (GOLD analysis project Ga0255048, IMG submission 183619) | Seawater microbial communities from Jervis Inlet, British Columbia, Canada - JV7_2_2 | ecosystem: Environmental > Aquatic > Marine > Inlet | place: Canada: British Columbia | collected 2016-10-06
GGTGGCGACCCTTCCGGTGCCCGACGTACTGACACAGCCATCGATCGAACCTGCACTCACTCGCCTGCGAGAGAATCAAACCGAACCAGCGTTCCTGGCGGTCGACACCGTGTTCTCCAGTGACGGGATATTCGACCCGGGTTCATCACTGGCTTCCCTGGGCCAACAGGTCCGGGCCGCCGGCGGCCTCTTTATCGCCGATGAGGTGCAAGCGGGATTCGGCAGGATCGGTCAGGAGCTGTGGGGCTTTGCCGGCTCCGACGTTGTGCCCGACATCGTGACGTTCGGCAAGCCCATGGGCAACGGTCATCCGTTGGCTGCGGTTGTGACCACCCCAGCGATCGCAGAGAAATTCACCGAGCGCGGCTATTACTTCTCCACCTTTGCCGGCAACCCCGTATCGGCAGCAGCGGGAATGGCAGTACTCGACGTATTAGAGGCCGAGAACCTGCCGGACCGCGCCGATCGGGTAGGCGGATACATGCGCGAGGCCATAGGCGAGATCCATCATCGGTCGATCGCACGTGTGCGCGGACGGGGACAATTCACCGGCGTTGAGATCACCAATGACGAGGGCGAGCCCGACGCTGCCATGGCCCGCCGCCTGGTCAATGTGATGCGAGAGGGCAACGTCTTGATCGGCGCCACCGGACCGCACAGCAACATCCTCAAGATCCGCCCGCCACTCGTCTTCTCAGACGAACACGCAGATCAGCTCGTCGCCACCCTGACTGCGGTACTGGCAGTTCAATGAACGAAGCTCCCACAGTCACCTGATGCCTCTTCCCCGGTGGGTAGCACTCCTCAACAAGCGATTTACCAACCGCTTTGTCGAGCCGATCATCCGACGATTTCGCCGGTTTGCCGTGATCCATCACTCCGGACGATCGACAGGCTTGCCGTATCGAACCGCCGTCTATGTGTATAGCGATGGACAGAACTTCTTCGTAACACTCACCTACGGGTCGGGCGCCGATTGGGTTCGCAACGTGCTCCACAGTGGTGGGTCGTGCGAGACCGGCGGATCGATTCGCACCATGAGCGAGGTCACGGTCGTCGGGCGGTCCGAAGTGTGGCTCCACCTCCCTCGCCTCGTCAGGATTCTGCTGCGGATGTTGCGAATATCGGATTTCCTGAGGTTTCAACTGGAAGAGAAGTGACTGTTCGGGGGGGCCATCTGGCCCCGATCTTGGGGACCTACAGTGGTGGCCGAATCACCAGCCTCAACCGACACTCGGATCATGGGTCCTGCCACCCTCCACGAAACGAATGCCAGGTCTCGGATGACGACCGACACCACAACCAACCGGAAGCCGTACCGCACGATCTTGCTGGTGGTCGGCGCTCTCGTCGTCGGGTTGGTCGGTCGCGGCCTGGTGACCGAAGGATCCGACAGCATCTTGGTTCGTTGGCTTCCGTGGCTGAATCGGACCTCGATCACCCTGTTCTACGGTGACGCCGGCGGCGACTACCTGGTCCCGGTGAGCCGAGCCGTTTCCCACGACGACTCGCAACCTGAATTTCTGGTCCAGGCACTGCTGGATGGCCCCGCTCCCGACGCCGGACTCACCAGCCTCATCCCGGATGGCACTGTTGCCGATTCCGTCGTTCTCGACGAGGGAACCCTGCGTGTCGACCTCTCCGGCACGTACCAATTGGGGGCGTTCGCCCTCACCCACGAGTCTCTCTTCCAGTCGATGCGGTCGTGGCCGGACGTCGAGGAAGTCGAGATCACCGTTGATGGTGTCCCGCTCGAAATCGAGTCGACGGGACACCTCATCTATTTCTACGACGAGAGGCGCGACATGCTGATTGCCCGCCCGACCGCGCTGGAGCGGCCGGGTGATGTACTCGCGGAATACCTGGCGGGTCCCGGCGACGCCCAACTTACCGGGTTGCCGTCCGACATCGAGTCGATCGGCGTGGAGTTGGGAAGCAACGATCTTCTGACGCTCGAATTCACCTTCCGCGACTCACTACGGAACTACGCCATCGACCACCCCGACTCGGTAAGAAGAGTGCTCGAAGGACTCATCGCGACCTTCACCACCGGCTTCCCCGAAATCGGAGGTGTCCTGCTCGACTTCGAGGGTCACAACGCGTTGGGGTTGGGGCAGTGCGCCAACCTCCTCAACACCGCCCAATACCAACCAGAGGTTCTCAACGACGAGCGGATCCTCAGCCGCTACGCGGGTGCTTCATGACATCGACGATCTACTTCGACAATGCGGCTACGTCATGGCCCAAGCCCCCCGCGGTTCGGGCTGCATTGGATGACTACTTCGGAGAAGGCGGCGGAAATCCGGGTCGATCGGGGCACCGGATGTCCATCGCGGCGGCACGGATCGTCGAAGACGCACGGGACCTGCTGGCCGAGATACTCAACGCAGCCGATTCAGCTCGAATCATTCTCACCAAGAACGCCACCGAGGGACTGAACGTGGCTATCTACGGCACCCTTGCGCCTGGTGATCACGCGATCACATCACACATAGAGCACAACTCGGTGATGCGCCCACTGCGCCACCTCGAGTCCGAGGGTGTCGAACTCACCGTGGTGGAGAATGCCCCAGACGGAACCCTCGACCCCGACGCGGTGCGCGCCGCGATCAGGCCCAACACCCGACTCATCACGACCCTGCACGGATCCAACGTGATGGGGACGCTCCTTCCGATCGCCGAACTCGCCAGCATCGCTCGCGACGGTGGCATTCCCTTCCTCGTTGACGCCTCCCAGACCGCCGGCGCGTTGCCGCTCGACGTCGAGGCGCTCGGGATCGACATGGTCGCCTTCACGGGGCACAAAGCTCTGCTCGGTTTGACGGGAACGGGCGGCCTGTACTTGCGTGAAGGAGTCACTCCCCGACCGTTCATGCGCGGCGGTACCGGAAGCCGCTCCGATGTGGAACACCAGCCGGATTTCCTGCCCGATGCTTACGAGAGCGGGACCCTGAACGTCGCCGGTTTTGCCGGACTGGCTGCGGGCGTACGACACCTACTCGAGGTCGGCGTCGACAACGTTGCAGTCCACGAACGCTCCCTGGTGGACAGATTTCGAAGCGGCGTGGCCGATCTGGGCAACGTGGTCGTCCACGGCCCAGCGGATATCGAACAGAGATGCGGTGTCCTCTCGTTCAACGTCGACGGACTCACCTCTTCCGAGGTCGGCACCCTGCTCGACCAGCAATACGGCATCATGTGTCGGGTGGGTCTGCATTGCGCCCCCGGTGCCCACCAAACCCTTGGCACATTCCCCACCGGGACAGTGCGGTTCGGCTTCTCTCTCGAAAACACGCCCGAGGAAATCGACGATGGGATCGCCGCAGTGTCCGAGATTGCGGCGTGGGCCTCGAACCACCCCGATCCGGTGGCACCCGATGCTTGACGGACTGATCACCTTCTATGCCTCCCACCACGCGATACGAGCCGAGAAGGTTCTCGGCCGAGTCGATCTTCCCGTCGAGCTCATCCCGGGACCAAAGGAGTTGAGTCCCAACTGTGGAGTGGCGCTCCGCATCGAATACGACCTTCGTGATATTGCCGCCACCACGCTTGCCGAGGAAAACGTGCAGGTCGACGAGATCATCCGCTATCAACCTCGCACAGACGCGTGGAACCCCGGCAGAAACAGGCGGCGCGGTTCTCGATTTCTGCGTAAGGGCTGAGCATGGGTGCCAGTGACGCCGCCGCAAGGACCCGGCGCCGAGGATTCCCGGTAACCGGACTCCAGGCAGGTGTTGTGATGGCGATCGGCGCTGTCGCTGCCGGGTCGTTCTTCGAGGTTCGTCCCCCTGACGCCTACGGAATCTGCATGGCCTGCCACGGACGTGATCTCGTCAACTGGGTTGTAAACGACCTGACCGGGTGGCGCCTCACCGCGGCCCCCGCCTCGCTTGTCTTCCCTCTCCTCACAGTGGTGGGGGTAGTCATCGGCGGCTGGATTGCTGCGGTGGCGAGTGGCGAATTCCGGTTCCGCAAGCCGAGCAAACCCCTGAAGAACTTCATTCACGGAGCACTGGTAATGAACTTCGGATTGCTCGCCGCCGGCTGCTCGACCCGGCTGGCCCTTCGCCTCGGCGCCGGAGACCCGCTCGGGGCGATTGGATTCGGCACCATGGTGGTCGGCATCGTGCTCGCGACCTTCTGGATCAGAAAGGTCGCACAGCGATGACCGTTGCCGCAATCGCCAGCCTGGTGGTGGGGATCGTCATCGGTTTTGTCGGTCAGCGCTCCCGGATGTGTTTCGTCGGTGGGATCCGCGACTGGATCCTGGTGCGCGACACCTTCCTCCTAAAGGGTCTGGTGGCATTCGTTCTCGTGTCGTGGGTTGCCTTCCCCCTCGCCGCTCTCGCCGGAGGAGAGGCACTGGGCAGCTTCGGCTCGCCGATCATCTCGGCAGTGCTACTCACGGCGATTGGAGGCTTTGGCGTCGGGTGGGTATCGATTCTCGCCAACGGCTGCCCGTTCCGACAACACGTACTCGCCGCCCAAGGCACTGGTGGGTCGATGGTCTACCTCGCCGGATTCTTCTCAGGAGCCGTCGCCTTCCACACCTGGGTATCACCCCTGGTGCTGGAGTTGATCTAGGGCCACCGGCCGCACCACCGCAGAATCTAGAGTCGACTAGAAGCCGACCAGCGGAGGTTTCTGTGACCTGGATCGATATGCCGGATGACCGCGAGTGGGCCGGCGAACTGGCCGAGTATCGCGATCAGGTGGTAGACCGCGACCACGACCGAGTCGACAACATCATGGCAATCCACGGCCTCGACGTCGGAAGTCTCAAGGCACATCAGGGGCTCTACGCCCAGGTGATGAAGAGCACCAAGACCCTCCGCAAGGTCGACCGAGAAATGATCGCCCTGGTGGTCAGTGAAGTGAATGAATGCCACTACTGAGTCACCCATCATCGGCGCGGTCTGCGCCGGCTCCTCAAAGACGACGACCTTCTCGATCGGATCGAAGATGACTTCGAGACGGCGGGTCTGGATGAACGACGTCTCACGATGTTGCGCTATTCGCTAAAGCTCACCCGAACACCCTCGGAGATGGTGGAGGAGGATGTAGCGGCGCTGCGGTCCGCCGGTCATTCCGACGTCGACATCCTGCATATCGCCGAGGTTGTCGGCTACTACGCCTATGTAAACCGCATCGCTGACGGCCTCAACGTCCAACTGGAGCCCTGGGCCGACTTCACATGATCTGACTATGGGCTCAGCGAGGTTCTCGCGCCGCCTCAACCATCAATCGGTAGAGGGCCGGGCGCGGATTGTGGTGCCGATCGATCAGACCGTGGTGTGGGTAGTAGCCCCGATCATGATCCATGAAGCCGTCGAGGAACACGGCTACCTCTGGGTGTTCCCTCGCCGCAGCCACCGCCCCGGCGACCACCTCACCAAGGAACTGATCGTCGACGAACGCCAGACTCTCACCGCCCCTCGGCAGTTCGACATTGACTATGGCACGCCGATGCGACCGGCTCGCAGTGGATCCGGCGGCGCTCACATCCTCTGCTGCGGTCTGGCCACCGTCGGCCCTGAAGACCAACTCGGCGAATCTGCCCCCTGTATCGGCTTCTAGCCAACGAGTCAACGTCTCATCACCGTCGGGAGCGAATCCCGATGACACAAAATGATGAACCGAGGAATCAGCCGAGCCAATCGAAACAATCGGTCCAATTGCCAGTGCCAGATCGATAGGCAGGTTGCCCTCGGCGATCGCGGCGACCACCTCCTCAAATGTCTCGGGTGAAGTGATGATCTCCCATCGGGCCAAGACCGAAGCCAGAGAAGCGATCGCGGAACACGTTGAGGCATCCGGCACCCCTGCCGATCTCACGGTGAACCTCATGCCGCGACCGGTCAGATGGCGGATGCGTTCAGCTCTATCAGCACCGGTGACGTCTGCAACGGGCACTTTGACGCCGGTGATCCGTGCTTCCCAAACAGCGGCGAGGGTCGCATCGCTGCGAACCGCTTTGCGATTGAACTCATCGAGTCCCGACGTGGGGAAGTCGATCGTCGCTGCCCATCCATGGCGAAGCGTCACCCCTACAGGACTCTGCCAATTCGGCTGGAGCGCTGTAGCCAACGGGACTGGCGGCTCCACTTCTTGGGAGGTGTATCCGAAGGTCCGAATGGGGCGCACGTGATGACCGTCCTCGACCACATCCACGACAAAGAACCCGAGCTTTGGAGGGTCATCACGCCCGCCCTCCCTTTCCGGGGCAACGGCAGAAAGTTCTGAGTAGTCCGGACGGACGAAGCCGGTTGCCGGCAGCACATACAGGTCGGCACCGGAGTGGTGGTTGTAGAGGAAGTTGTGCACGTGACCAGAGAACAGGGCTTCGACAGAGTGGTCGCTGATCAGGTCGAGCAACCAAGTCCGAGCCGGTTCACCCAGATTGTCGTAGTTCTCTTCCTCACTCCTATCGCGGATGAAGGGTGGATAGTGGGAAAACAGAAAGATCCGTCTGCCCGCAACCTGAGCTTGACGCAAATCGTCTTCGATCCACGTGCGCTGTAAAGCCTCACGCTCAAGCCCGGAGTTCAGAACGGGTGTGTCGACAATGGCGAAGTGGCTGTTACCGACGTCGAACGAGCGGTGCGCCGCCCCCCAGTACCGCTCGTAGATCGCGTAGTTTTCATCCGCTACCGGCGGCACTGCCACCAAGGCATTCGGCTTGTCGCCGATGTCGTGGTTACCCGGTGTGAAGTGAACCGGATGGGTGAGTGGTTCGTACACCGAGCGGGCCAGTAGTACGGCTGCCTCGTGGCCAGGTTCCACCGGAAGTGGATGCACGATGTCCCCGAGGTGAATCACGAACTCGGCATCGATGCGATTACACAGATTCACGACGTATTCGTTGCGCAGCACCATCAGCGCATTCGACGGATAGGTGTCGACGTCATCGCCGGGAAGACGGATGTGCGAGTCAGCAACCACGATGAAGCGAAGAGGTTTCACGCTTGTCGTTTCCTAACGCCCGGACTCGTGACGCTAGCCAGAACAGTCATCCCCGGATTGAACATGCGGCGTCGCCCCACGTCAGTCAGGTTTCACAACGCCATCACGGGGCGGCGAGCACGTCTCGTTCTTCGTGACTGAGACGCCAACTGCGGTTGCCCCGCCAGACGAGGTACGAGATCAGCCCGAGAGGGATGGGCAACAGGTAGGTGATCGCTCGGAACAAGAGGATCGCAGCCACCACCTGGGCACTAACCAGATCGTCCAGGCCAATCGTGAGGACCGCGGCGTAGCCGAGTTCGACGACACCTACACCTCCAGGAGTCAATGGAAGTGCCGAGATCAGGCGGACGAAGGCGAATGCCGCCAGCACCGCGATCCAACTCAACTCTCCTTGACTGACCCCTACGTTGCGCAGCGCTATCAGCAGCACCAGATACAACGAGATATGGCTGACCAAGGTCGAGAGCGTCAGTCGGAACCACCTTCTTGCCAGCAATTCTGTCGTGCCGCTTCTGAAATGCGAGGCTCGCTCGTCGAACCCGTCCAGTGGGTCCCTACGGATGAGACGCAGCACCCCATTGATCACACGTCCAACCTTCTTCCCAACGATCCTCGCCAACCGGTCGCTTCTCAGCAGCAAAGCGAACAAGACAACTGCCCCCACCAGCACCCCGATGCCGATCAGCGCTGCCACGAGCCGAGCCGCCGTGATCGTCCCTTCGAGTGCGAGCAATACCAACGCCAAGACCGGCATGCCGAGCTTCACGAAGTTATTCCAGATGCCGGTCACGACGGCCTGCAATCCAATGGCGGGTAGTCGAAAGCCCCACGACGTGAGCATCGACACCGTGACCCCGACGCCGATGGCACCCCCGGCGGGGAGAGTGTTGGAAACAGCCGTAGATGCCTGGTTTACGACCGAGGCCTCCCTAAACCGTAGGCCGGGGAGAGCTGCGGTGAGCACGAACCAGTAGGTGACCAGATTCCACAAACCGACCAAGAAGATCGCCAACACCTCAAGTGTCGTCATCGCCTTGATCGTTCCCCACACCTCGCCGTAGTCGGCGATCTGAGGCATGATTCCCAGGAAGATCCCCACCACGATCGCCAGGGAAATCAACGCTTGGACAACCCGCTTCCAGGTCGCCTTCTTCGGCTGGTTGGTATCCGTCACGGGATGTCGTACCCGGCGCTGCGGGCACCATCTTTGATCGCCACCGCATCGATAAAGCTGAGCGACCGTTGTATTTCGGCAGCAACGCTCTCCACACCGGGGCCCTCAGCGTCGAAGCGATACTCGGTGCAGCCACCCTCGAATACATAGAACCACGACCCCCGATAGCTGGGGGGAGCCACTCCGTCCTCGATTCTCTCCAGAGCATCCTCCAACTCCAGACCGGTCCGTTCCTGAACCTCATCGGCCATCAACAGCGAGACGGTGCCTTCCTCGGCGTCCCTAATGCTCACGGTTATCACGTGAGCACCGTCGGCATGGGCAACCTCGATCCGGTCCTGTGTCGAGGCTTCTGTCACATCAACGCGGGCGTCGACGGCCCGGTCACGAAGCCGAAGACCAAACGTTTCGACGACGATCGATTGGGCCGCCGCCAGCGTCGCGTCGTTGGGCCCTTCCGGGATGATCACAACCGACTCCTCGAAATCCGCGACCACATCTCGGTACAGCGAGATGTCGCGTTCATCGGAGGTCTTTCGATCCTCGTCCGAGACTTCACACGTTGACGTCGTTCGAACAGTGATGAACGGATCGCCGATTCGATCCGAATCGATGGTGAACTCAGCAAGACCGCTGCGGGGTTCGACGTCGTTGAACTCCCAGCCAGCTTCGAGGGCGTTTACACAGGGCACAAACGAAGTCCGCGGAACGGATTGGATCTGCATGATGACCGTACCGCTGGGATCCCCTTCACATTCGGGCATGCTGCGGCCGAGCTGGCTCGAGCAACTGGATGCGGCGAGAAGCAGCGGGAGCAGCACGAAGATCCGACGCCTCATACGAATCCCGCCCCCAGCAAGTTCTCGACGATCAGCGTGACAAACCACGCGATCGCCAAAGCAGCCCCCAAGGCAAGCCCGATTCTTCGCAGGCTCCATCGCTGGATCCCGATCGGTTCGCGATCCGGGGCAAGGGCCCTGAATCGCTCGACCAGGTCAATCCCCTCGGTGCGTTTGAGCAAGGCGAGCGACGACCGACTCTGGCTCGGGATCGTCACGCCGCGGGTCGCCGAGAAAGCTTCTGCGATGTCCTCGGGGGAAAAGAAGTTCAAGGCCCGCTCGTAGACGTGCTCGGCCGAGGACCGCAAGGCGAGAATGATCATCATGTTGGCTAGATCCACCGCCTGACGCCAAGGCGAGGGGCGGACGGTGGCAAACGCCGGGTCGATCAGCGCGATCCTGTTGTTTCTGACCATCACGTTGGCAGGCTTGATATCGCGGTGCGCCAACCCGGCATCCCACATCTTTCGCATGACTGCCAGCGCATCGTCGATAACGGCGTCGTCTACTTCCGCGTCACCCAACTCCGAGGCGCCATCGAGGAACTCAGTGACGATCATGTACTCGCGTTCCGGGGTGATCTCCACGAATCCGAAGGGCTCCGGAGACGGGAGCTCTGCTTCCTTGAGCTTGAGCAACATGTAGTCCTCGTACTCAACAAGCCGTCGTACCGAGGTAAACCTGACCTCGTCCTCCAAGGAGCCATAAAGGATGGTGCGGGCGACCTTGTACCAACGGTCAGCGCGAAGGTGATTGCGGGCATAGAGCTTGGCAAACAGGTAGCAATTGGGGCCTTCTCCGCCGCATTGGATTCGCAGGGGAGTCGATCCCCCCGACCCTTCCATGCCAAATGGCTCGATCGCCAGAACGGTCAGTCCCAGTTGGTCCTGGAGTGCGCTCTTGATTGCCTCGCCGCGCCGCCCGGTTACGTCGAGGTGGGCCCCACGCGCCCGCCGATAGTTGACCGGGAAGACAGACTCGGGCGCCACCCAGCGGAAGACGAGAACTCCAACAACCGGGCCGAGGATCGCCCCAATCAGCACATCGGTCGGATGATCGGTGCCGAGGTACATCCGAGCGATCGCAAGAAGCCCCACAAGGGTGCCGGAAAGGGCGAACCACCTCGCTCGCCAACGCCCCTTGGGTACCAGCGCCAATCCGGCGACGACGACTGTGACCGCCAGGAGCGCCACCGGAGCCGACGGATGCGAATACCCGACCCAATCGCCGATGATCTCCACCAGAGGTCGCGGGCGGGCGATGGCATTTGCCAATTCTCGCTGCACCGTGTCCACGATCGAAAAAGCCACGATCACGCCGAACAGGATGCGAAAGCGCCTAAAGCCGACGAGGGCGCCCATGATCAACCAACGCAGCGGCCTGATGAACCAGACGGATCCCAACGCATGGAGGCCCTTCATCACGTCGGTCAACGAATCGGTGCGCTGGTCCGAGACCGAACTCAGCACATTGAGATCGATACGAGTCCACCACTCGGTCGTCTTGGGGAAGGCAAACAACGAAATCCATAAGACTGTGGTGAGAGCACCGACGACCAGCCAGATGCGACCGCTGCGCTCGAGATCGCGGGGAAGCGGCGGCTTTTCCCCGGTGGGCCTCCGCCGCCGCCCCGACAGCACCAGGCCACCGAGACGCACCTGGCGCCGTGCTCCCAGGCCGCCCAATGCCGAGTCCGCCTCAGGCCGAGGCGCTCCGGTGTCAGTCATCCCGTCTCCAAACCATGAGATGGATTCTCGCACAAGCCCGCAAAACCCGTCGACGGTGCGCGACGGGACCGGATCCGCTGTTGACCGTCATCGGCTCACCAACTCGTACCGCACGACGTCGTCTGGGTCGGCCGAACGATGGTTGGTCCGACCGACCCGGAACGACTGGCTATCTCTCCTGAGTCGCCGTTCCCCTCGCATGAGGCTCGTAGACCCACTCACCGCGGGTCCGCTCCCATTCGAGCCGCTCGCGTTCTTCGCCCTTGAGCGAAGGAGTGACGAATAGCAGCAGGCTCGGAAGAACCAGCAGCGTCACCAGAACGGCCAACGCGATCATCACCGCCGTCAGGACTCCATACACAGCGAAGATCGGCATCGGGGCCATTCCCAGCACCCCAAAGCCGGCGATCGACGTGAGAGCCGACAAGGTCAATGCACCTCCGGTGCCTTCACCTGCCCTCCGCAACGCCGGGAAGCGACTTGGTTCGCCTTCGAGTTCCTCGATGAAGCGCACCGTGAAGTGGGTAGCGAAGTCGATACCAACACCGATCGAGATGGCGGCAATGGTCGCCGTCACCGGATTGATCGAGTAGTCGGCGAGGTACATGAACCCGTACACCCACGCCACAACCAGCAGGATCGGCGTGACCGACACCAGCGCGTACTTAATCGACTTCAACATCAATGACACGATCCCGAATGTCAGCAGCAGCGCCAGCGGTAGCGACAGCAGCATTGACTTGGTAAAGGCGTCCAGTGTGTTGCGGAACGTGATCGGCTCTCCTGAGACGCTGATCAGATCAATGTCGGCACCAGCCGTCGCGGTGCGCAGATTCGCCGCGGCATCATCAAGCGCCGCCTTGGTGGCGTCGATGATGGGGCCGTCGGTCAGCGTGCCTGTGATCACCTCAAGGCGGGTGCCCTGAGTGGCTCCGTCCAAGTAGAGAATCTTGCGCACCGTGTCGGGCGTATAGACGACCTGGCCCTCGTTGCCGCGCAGTCCGTCGGCAGTAGCCACGGCATATACAGCCGCAACCTGGGCGGCAGTATCGGGATATCCGTCGCCGTCGGCGTCGGTGATATCGACTCCCATTGAGGTCGCCACATCGCCGCGCGCAGCCTCCGACGTCACCGCGAACTTGGCCAGTGTGATGGCGTTCGGCACCACCTCGATTTCACCGTCGAGGTCGCGTACCAACTCGACGCCGGAGTTCTTGACCTCATCGATCGCGGCATCCATCGCCACCAGGGTGTCTGGGTCGGTGAGGTCGCCTTCAACGTAGATATAGCCTGAGAAGGTCCCAAGGTCGCCAAAGTGGAACTCCTGGCGTTCCAGGCTCTGCACCGCGTCGGACTTGCTCGACAAGAAGTCCGTAAACGAGAAGTCCGATCTGACCTGAAGTGCGCCAACGACCCCGACCCCGGCCAGCGCCACCACAACCGGAATCGTGATAACCCGCCATCGAGCCAGAAAGTGAACCACGTAACCGGCGAAGTGCAGACCGTGGCCGACACCCTTCACTTCGTCGCTGACAGGCCTTCCCTTATCCGCCGCTCGCTTGTTGCGGCGACGCGTCCACCGGAACGGCAGGTAGATGAAGAACAGTCCGAATATTGCCAGGGCGACTACCCCGACTACCGGGAACTGCACAGCACCGGCCACCATCGCGCCGGCGAACAGGGCTGCAAACACGAACCCTATGCGGGTCAGGATTCGAGGGCCGTGCTGCACCGGGGGTGGCCCCATGGCATCCTCGATCGCCAGGACCAACTTGGGCGTCAACAAACCCAGGACCGCATAAGCGGTGATCAACGCGATGGCTGCCCCGAGGCCAAACTGGATGATCGACTCAATTCCCGAAACGGCATTGGAGACGAACGCCGCCGCCGACGACATTGCCGCCAACGTCAACGCCAAAAGCACCGACGACATACCGGTGGCATAAGCCCGTTCACGGCTCTGACCGTTCACCTGCGCCTCGCGGGCGCGGCCGATGGCGTGGATAAAGAAGTCCACCCCGAAGCTGATTATCGAAATCGGGATGATGAATCCCAGCAGCAAGCCACCCTTGAGTCCCACCAGGCCGAATATCCCCTTGTAGATGATGGTGGTCACCGCGATGCCGGCGCCTACATAGACCGCGGCCCAGTAGGAGCGCAGCAAGATCCCCACGACGAGAAGAATCACGACAACTGCCCCGAGGATGAACGGCGCGGCTTCAGCGGCCTGATCCTCAAACTCAAGGCTGAAGTCGATCGCCAACCCCAATGCCGTGTAGTGCTGCTGCTCGCCGCGCAGTTCGACCTGGACTTCACGAAGCCACCGCTCAGACTCGAGGAATCGCTCGAAGTCGATGATCTCTTGATCGGTGGAGGTCGAGGTGATCTCGAAGGTGTCGATGTCCCAACTGACCAACGCCTGGTAGGCGGGGCTCTCCCACACCTCGATCTGCTGGCCGGCGACGGTCTGGGGAGTCGCCGTCGCCAGATCGGAAAGCATTGCCCGCAGGAATACAGTCGGCGAAGACGGCGCCAACACCGTATTCAGCGCGACCTTGACGTCGGCGTTGGAAGCGCTCTCCAAACCTCCGGAAAGTTCGGCATCGACTGCATCGGCAATGGAATAGGTGCCGTCGATATCGACCCCGAGCTCACGATTGAAGGTTGAGATCAGGTGGGAATTGAGAGGGTCACCGAGCACTTCGCGGGTGGCGGAGCGCAAAGAATCGGAATTCGTCTTCCACTCGAGCAACGCATCGCGCGTCAGGACATCGGTGTCGTCTCGACCCTCAACCAAGAACACGGACCCTTGAGATCCGGTTGTGAACGAAAAGACGTCTTGGACCCGCTGGGCGGTGTCGTACATCTCTCCAGACGGATCGAACTCGGGTTCCTCGTCGGACCCCAACGCCGAAAATGCGCCCGCCATCAGGACTGCGAATACCAGGACTCCCACAGTGATGAGGCGGTATCGCCGATTTACAAATTCGAAGAACTTCAGTCCCATCTCGTTATCACCCTTCTTGATCGCAAATCTTGGATCGCCATCTCGCCGACCA
>Ga0255048_10001923_pt1 | contig 13767 bp, 13 predicted proteins | sample JV7_2_2_MG_FD_183619 | JGI IMG/M metagenome (GOLD analysis project Ga0255048, IMG submission 183619) | Seawater microbial communities from Jervis Inlet, British Columbia, Canada - JV7_2_2 | ecosystem: Environmental > Aquatic > Marine > Inlet | place: Canada: British Columbia | collected 2016-10-06
TCGCCGCGTGTTTCAGGGGGCCGTAACCCAGAACCAGGACGGCCAGCGCCACGCCTACCCCGACGCGCCCGCCGCGCAGAGCCGACGGGCTGCGGGGGAAGTCCATCAGTCAGCGCGCAACGCCGACGCTGGATCGACACTCACGGCGCGCCGTGCCGGCAGGATCACCGCCACCAGCGCCGCGCCGGCAAGTGTCACGACGACCGCCACGAAGGTCGCGGGGTCACCGGGCTCGACGTCGAACAGCAGGTCCGTCAGCACCCGGCCGAAGGCCATCGCACCGACGATGCCGAGCGCCAGTCCCATCGCGACCTGCACCATGCCCTCCCGGACCACCATCGTCAGGATGCCGCGTGGTTGCGCGCCCAGCGCCAGGCGCAGACCCATCTCGCGCGTGCGCTGAGAGACCGCGAACGCCATGACGCCGGCGATGCCGGTAAGCGTTACGGCGAGCGCGAGCAGCGCGAAAAGGCCGAGGAGCGAGGCTGTCACCCGGGGCGAGGCCACGGCGTCGGCGCGCAACGTCGCCAGTGGTTGGATGTCGCTGATCGGGTTGGCACCGAGCGAATAGGCGGCGTCCTTTACGGCGCGCGCCGCGCCCGCCGGATCGCCGACCGTGCGCATCACCAGCCAGGTGGGCATGCCTGCCTGCCCGAACGGCCGGTAGAGTTCCGGTGTTACCGGTGTCTCCGGCCCGTAAAGGCGCGTGTCGCCGGCGACTCCCACGACGCTGATCCAGGTCTCGCCGTCATCGAACGAAACGCGCGCTCCGATCGGGTTCTCATCGGACCAGTACTGCTGCGCAAGGGTCTCGTTGATAATCGCCACCGGAGCCGAGGCGCCGTCATCTCCGTTGTTGAACCCGCGACCCGCCAGGATCGGCACGTCGAGCGCCGCGAAGTAGTCGGAGGTGACCACGGTGCGGTCGAACTGTGGGCGTGTTTCGGTTTCCTCGGTAGCGCGACCGTCGATCGTGAAATCGTTGAGATTGGGATTGTTCCCGCGATACGGTGGCTTGTCGGTCATCGCCGCGTTGCGCACAACCGGGCTGTCACCGACCACTCGTGCGAGCTCCTGCAGGAAGTCGAGCATCTCGGGCGTGCTCTCGAACGCAGTGAAGTCCAGCGACACCCTCGCGGTGAGCACGTGTTCAGTGTCGAATCCGGGATCGACCGATTGCAGCGCCGCCAGACTGCGCAGGGTCAGACCGGCGCCGACGAGCAGAATGAACGAAAGCGCCACCTGCAGGATGATCAGGCCGCGCCGTAGCCGCAGGCCGCCCGCAGCGGTCGTGCGGCCGCCTTCCTTGATCGCTCGGCCGAGATGCCGTGTCCCCGGCAGCGCCGGAAAGGTCCCGAAGGCGAGGCCGGTGCCAACCGACACCACCAACGTGAACAGCAGCACCCAACCGTCGATACCGACCTGCGGCGCGCGCGGCGTATAGCGGGCGGCGAAGTCGATCAGTACGTCGAGTCCAACGTAAGCGAATACCAGGCCCAGCGCTCCACCGATCAGGGCCAGCACGGTGCTTTCGGTGAGAAGTTGCCGCACCAGCCGCCCGCGACTGGCGCCCAAAGCCGCCCGCACGGCGATTTCCTGCTCCCGTCGCATGACCCGCGCAAGGCTGAGGTTGGCAACGTTGGCGCAGGCGATCAGCAGAACCATGCCCGCCGTTGCCAGGAGCATGAACAACACGGGTCGCGCGTTCCTGGTGAGCTCGTTCTTCAGGTCGACGACGCCCGCGGTGTAGCCGAGTTCGTCGGTGTAATCATCCGGGAAGTCGGAGCCGAAGCGGCGGGCGATGTTGCCCATTTCCGCGTTGGCGCCTGCGGCAGTCGACCCGTCCGCGAGCCGGCCGAAGACGAGTAGGTTCCGGAAGGCGCCCCGATCGCCCGCCATATTCCGCTCGCTGTTGGCGCGAAACGGGCAGGCCGACGTCGGCATGTACACGTCGACGCTATTGGGGAACTGCGGAATCGGTGGCAGGACCCCCACGACGGTGTGCGGCCGCGTATTCATCTCGAACACCTGCCCGACGATATCCGGGTCGGCGCCGAACGCGCGCTGCCAGTAATCGTGGGTGAGCACCAGCACGGCGTCCGAGTCGAGGTTGTCCTCGCCTTCGACGAAGGTGCGGCCATGCAGCGGGGTCACGCCGAGCGTGTCGAAGAAGTTGTCGGAGACGACGCCGGTTTGTACACGCTCGGGCTCGTCGCGACCCAGAAGCACGAAAAACATCGTGTGGTATTCGACCAGTTCATCGAGCGTCTCGGCCTGGTCGCGGTAGTCGTACAGCTCGGGTATCGACGTCTGAACCACGCCACGTGTCGCGGTCTGCGGCTGGACGAGCACCAGTCGCTCGCCATTCTGGTAGGGCAGAGGCCGCATCAATACGCCGTAGATGACACTGAAGATAGCGGTGTTCGCACCAATGCCGAGCGCCAGCGTGAGAACTGCCGCGGTGGCAAAGGCCCAGTTCTTGCCCAGCGTTCGCAGGGCGTAGCGGACGTCTTGCATCAGCATGTCGAAGTGGCTTCCCTGTCGTTCATCGCGGCACGCTTCCTTGTGCGTCTGGATCGCGCCGAAGCTGATCCGCGCGCGTCGCTCAGCCTCGTCCAGATCGTGGCCCTGCTCGAGATACTTCCTGGTCTCCATCTCGAGATGGAAGGTGACCTCGGCGTCGAGTTCGCGATCGGCGTCGGGCCGACCTTCGCCGCGCAGCCGCAGCAACCAGTTTTTCCAGCTCCCCGTGCTCACGGCAGTACCCCTAGACGGTCTGCAGGATGTCGGTGACAGCCGCGGAAAGCCGCTCCCAGTTCGCCGTCTCGGCAGCGAGTTGGGTTCGGCCCCTGGCGGTCAGGCTGTAGTACTTCGCGCGCCGGTTGTTCGCCGACGTTCCCCACTCGGCGCCGATGAGATCCTGACGCTGCAGACGATGCAGCGCCGGGTACAACGAACCCTGGTTGACCTGCAGCACGTCCTTGGACATCTGCTGAATGCGCTGCGAGATTCCCCAGCCGTGCTGGGCTTCGAGCTGCAGAGTCTTGAGAACGAGCATGTCCAGGGTTCCCTGGAGCAGATCGACGTTGGGCTTCGTCATGCGGTGCCTCGTGGCCTTGATGGTGACAGCGGGGATTCGTTGGTCCTGACAGGGGAACGGCGGGCTTCCCTAGATTGTCTACAAGGGTGCACGGTGCTCCTGTAGATTGTCAAGGGAAGAACGGCGTTCCTCGGCGCGGGCGCAGGTCGAGAAGTAGATGCCCATGGACTAGGGTCGAGTCGGGTTTCTGCTCTACGCATGAGGAGTCTTGGCATGTCCCGACGTTCTTTGCTCATCACGATCGTGCTGCCGCTCGCGGTGGCGGTCCTGTGCCCAGGCGCGGCCGCCACGATGGCGCAGGGGACCTACGACATCGTGCTGGTCGGTGGCACGGTGATGGATCCGGAGTCGGGCCTCGACGCGATTCGTAACGTCGGCATTCGCGGCGATCGCATCGCAACGATTACCGACGAGCCGCTCAACGGAGCCGAGACCATCGACGTTTCCGGCCTGATCGTAGCGCCCGGCTTTATCGACATGCACGCGCACGGCCAGAGCTACGAGGCCAACGTCTTTCAGGCCCACGACGGGGTTACCACCGCCCTGGAGCTCGAGGGAGGGGTCGGCGACATGCCTGCTTTCCTGGAGGATCGCCGGGGCGAGGCGCTCTTGAACTACGGGGCTTCCGTGGCGCATTCCCAGTTGCGGGTCGGCGCCATGCCCGAATACGCTGACGCCCTGGCCCAAGTCGGTAGTGGCAGCATTGCCGACCAGCACGAACTGGAGAAACTCTTCGCGCTCCTGCAGGAATCCGGCTACCAGGCCGTCGACCCGTCCCACTACGGCCAGATGAAGGCGCTACTGCTGCGGAATCTCGAGGCCGGCGGCCTCGGTATCGGCGTGCCGCATCAGTACTACCCGGGAGCCTCCTACGATGAGGTCTTCCGCGTATTCGAGATGGCCGCCGAGTGGGACCTGCCGATCTACACCCACGTTCGCGACATGACGGTGTCCGCGTTCCAGGAAGTCATCGCGAACTCGGCCGCGACCGGCGCGCCTCTTCATATCGTCCACATCAACAGCATGAGCCTCGGCAACATCGCGACGGTGGTCGACATGATCGCGGGCGCCCAGGCGCAGGGTGTGGACGTGAGCGCCGAGGCTTACCCCTACACGGCCGGTTCCACGGGGATCCAGTCGGCGATCTTCGATCCCGGCTGGCAGGAGAAGCTGGGCATCAGCTATGGCGACATTCAGCTGCAGGACACCGGCGAACGTCTGACCGAAGAGACTTTCAAACTGCATCGCGAGAAGGGCGGCACGGTCATCCTGCACGCGATGAAGCCGGAGTGGATCGACGTTTGGATGAAAGCCCCGTTCGTGATGATCGCCTCCGACGGCATGCCGTATGCCCCGGGCGCCCATCCGCGTAGCGCCGGCACCTTTACGCGCGTGCTCGGCCGGTACGTGCGCGAGCAGGAGATGTTGCCCGTGATGGAGGCCATCTCGCGCATGAGTTTCATGCCGGCCCAGCGCCTCGAACGCTTCGCTCCCGGAATGGCGCGCAAGGGACGTATTCGGGAAGGTGCTGACGCCGACATCACCGTGTTCGATCCGGGCCGCGTAATCGACACGGCCACCTTCGAAGAAGATCTGTCGAAGGCCGAGGGCGTGCAGTACGTCCTGGTGAACGGCGTCCTGGTAGTACGCGACGGGGCGACCGTGGAAGACGTCCTCCCCGGCCGCCCCGTATTAGGTCGTCTGTACAGCGGCTCGTAGCCGCCGCGATCGCCTCGTTGCGGTGGTCAGCTCAGTCCGAGCGCTCCTTCATGCCGACCACTACCAGGTAGACGCCCAGGGCGAGCGGAAAGAGAGGCCACCAGTTCTCGAGCCAGTAGAGGCTGAAGCCCAAAGCCGTATTCGACAGCGCGATGAGGCCGAAAGCTGCCAGCAGGGCACCACCGGCAAGAGATCCGCCGGCGGCCGGCATCTTGAAATTGTCCGGCAACTCGATCGACTGCGCGCCCGCAAGCGAGTGGTTGTAGAGCGCGGCCGTGCGACCGGCGTCGATGATGTTGAACATCCACACGAAGGCTGCCGAGAAGCCGAATACCGGTGCGGCATTCACCCCGACCATGTTGGCCATGAAGATCAGGAGCAGAAACGTCGCAGCGGTAATGAAGCCGCGCACGTAGTAGCCGATGTAGATCTGGCCGAGGCCAGGTACCACCGACATCGCGGCGGCCAACCGCGCCGACTTGTCGCGTGGGTCGAACGGTTGGCGCTGGCCCTGAAAACCAGCCTGCACCGGCCGTGCCTGCGGTGGCGCCGCGGCAGGCTGGGGTTCGGGTTCTGGCGTCGGGGCGACGGGCTCCGGAATGGGTACTTGGTCGGTCATGGGATGCTCCTCAGACAGGGTGTTCATCATGGTCATCTTTCGTAGCGGTAGTGGGGGAGTCGTTGGGTGCCTGTCCCAGGCTGTTGAGCCAGGCGGTTCGCAGCCAGTCGAGTGCGCTGCTGAAGGTGTCGATCCAGTAATCGCCCAGCGCGCGGGCAGATGCCCGGAGCCAGGAGAGAGGGTCGGCGAGGTCAGAGTCCGCGCCGGTCAATGCCTGCGTGAAGTCGGTGGTGGCGAACTGACCCGCCCGGCTCCAGGTTGTCTGGCCCAGTTCGGTGACTCGCGTGGTGCCCTGTGCGAAAGCCGTGCGGACGGCCCCATCCTCGTTGCGAAGCTGGTTCATGACCTGTCCGGGCACGTCGGCCAGCGGCGAGCCGGGTAGACCGACGAGCAGGAAGATCGCGACGCCACCGAGGTAGGCGCCCTCGAGAGCGAAGCGCGGCCGCTGCGCCAGACCGTGCCAGAACGCGCGGGCCCGGTACCAGAAGCGTTGTTTGTCCGCCTCGACGGTCGCCGTCAACACGTCGGCCACGAAGTTCTCGTCGGGAACCATGCTTGCCATGGCGGGCAGGTCGAGGTCGAGTTGCCGCGACGCACGCTGCAGCGGGTCACGTTCGCTCGTGAGCGCCAGAATCGAAGCGGTCAGATCATCGGGGACCTCCGTGCCCGCCGTCGCGGCAGCTTCCGCCGGGCGCGTGAGCATCGTCTCGAGCGCGCCACAGCGGAGACACTTGCGGGCGTGGGCGGTGAGCTCTTCGCAGCGCGCCTCGTCGAGCAGCCCCTCGAGCCTCTCGAACAGCAGTTCTTCGAAGCGAGTGCATTCCATTCGCCTAGGCTCCGTATGAGGGGTCGAGGTCGAGCATGCGCTCGGCCAGGTCGGTGCGCGCGCGGTTGGATCGTGCCTTCACGGTACCGAGCGGAATGGAGAGAAGGTCGGCGATCTCGCGTTGCTTCAGGCCCTGGATATCTTTGAGCAGAATCATCTCGCGGTTGATCGCGCTCATACCGTCGAGCGCCTTGCGCAGAATCTGGTTGCGCACCTGAGTGTCCACGAAACTTTCGCGGCGCTCGACCAACTCACGTCCCGTCTCGGGATCGTCGATCGTGTCCGCGCCGTGGGTGGCGAGCGTCTTCTGCTTGCGCAGCCGGTCGAAGCAACAGTTACGCGCGATGCGCACGGACCAGGCCAGGAAGCTACCGCTACTTTCGAAGCCGTTGAGGCCACGATAGATGCGAATGAACGTTTCCTGAGCCACTTCTCTTGCCTCTTCGCGGTCGCGCAGGTAGTGGAAGCACAAACCGAACACACGACCCTGGATACGGCGCACCAGTGCCTCCCAGGCGATCTCGTCGCCTGCCTTGCACTGCGCTACCAGAGTGTCGAGCTCCACGCCCGGCTTCCCTTGTCTGGCTGCCACGAGGCGTGTCCCCGCGGTCAGCGTTGCTGTCTATGGCACTAACGTACCTGTCCACAGAAAGGTTCGGTGGAATCGCCGTGGCTTTCGTCCTCCTCGCTCACCGGGTTTCGTCGTCCCGCGGCCGTCCAGGAAGAGAGAGAAATCGCTGGGGGGGCGACCCCCGGCCTCGAGTCAGTGGCAGGTCCGGAGCACAGCGTCATGGGCATGAAGGTTGATCCACGATGAATGCATTGATTACAATGCTTGCATTGATTGCAGATCTGCGGACGAATTGAAGAATCCGCACCGGCGAGGCAGGAGAAGCCCGTGGCCAGTATCACCGTCAGGAACCTCGACCCGCACATCAAGCGCAGGCTCAGGATTCGCGCGGCGCGGCACAACCGGTCCATGGAAGAAGAGGTGCGCAGCATTCTGCGCGTCACCCTTGCCGGCGAGTCGGAGCGGTCCCGCGGCCTGGTAGAGGCGATCCGGCGACGCTTCGCGCCTCTCGGCGGCGTCGAACTTCCCGTTCTACCCCGGGAGCCCATGCGAGAGCCTCCGCAGCCCGGAAAATGATCCTCCTCGATACCAACGTCTTGTCCGAATTGATGAGACCGGAACCGGCGCCGAGGGTGCTGGAATGGATCGCCGCGCAGCCGGCACAGGGCCTCTTTACCACCAGCATCACGCAGGCCGAGATCCTGCACAGGGTGATGCTGCTGCCGCTGGGAAAGCGGCGCGAAGCGTTCGAAGATGCGGCGCGAGCGATGTTCGCGGAGGAATTCGCCGGTCGCATCCTGGCGTTCGGCGCCGACGCGGCCTGGGCCTATGCCTGCATTGCGGTCGATCGGCGACGGGCGGGGCGCCCCATCTCGCACTTCGACGCGCAGATCGCAGCGATCGCACGCTGCAGCGGGGCGGCGATCGGGACGCGGAATGTCGCGGACTTCGAGGGCTGCGGGGTGGAGATCTTGAACCCCTGGGAGCTCTGACCGCCGCGGTCGAATACGAGCCCCTGGCCGCATGAACCCGCGTCTGCCCTCGAACGAGACCTAGCAAACCGCCACAGGTTCGGCGATCGGCTCGTCGACCACCTCGACTCCGGTGAAGGGCAGCCCCGGCGTGTACAGGCCCGGGGTCGCCTGGGTGGCGTGATAGAAGCTGGCGCCGAGGTAGTTGCCGAGCGCTTCCCAGAGCACATTGCCGACGTGCCCCTGGGTGATGGCCACGTGGTGCGGGAAATGGCGCAGGAGCACATCGCGGTAGAGGCGCTGTAACTCGGGGATCCGGCACCAGCCGTAGGCGCCGAAGGTCACCGCTTCGTTGTGCTCGATGCGTCCCTGCGCGACCACCGCCTGGAGCTCACCTTCGGCGCTCTGGGTCGCGCGGACGAGTGTCAACGGGTTCTCCTTGGCGACGAACTCGACGGTGGCCTCGGAGTCCTCGTAGCTGGCTGCGCCCGACGAGGCAATGATCTCCTGCACGCCGAGCTTCACTGGAGTCTTGGCGAAGGCGCCCGGGAACACGCCACAGTGCCACAGGTTGGCGAGTTCGTCATCGTCATTGTGGAGGTTGTTCCAGTCGGCCAGGCCGGCGGGGGAGTCGGACGCGAGCATCGCCGCGTGCATCGACATCGTGCCCATGATGTCGGCCTCGCACGCCGACGGCATGCCTTCGTCACCGAAGCGGCTCATCGTAGTGCAGGAGCAGACACCGAAGTTGGCCTGGATGCTTGTCCAGCACTGGATGCCGAACGCGTCGATGTCGTTTTCCTTGCCCCAGCGCCGCAGGAACAACTCGAGCTTGGCGCTCTTGAGCACGGACTCGCGCTGCACCGCCGACGTGTCGGCGTAGCTCTCGATCGATTCGGCGATCCGCAACACCTGGGGGTCGTCGTCGGCCATCCGGCGGGCGCCGCCGATGACCTCCGACAGGTCGAGGGTCACCGTGGTCGGTCCGAGGCGTTGCAGACCCTTCTCGTCGAAGCGACAGGTCCAAAAGGCGTCGGGTCGTGCTCCGATCTGCCCGTATCGTGCCCGGCGGACTCCGCTCACCACCTTACAGACGCGTGCGAACCAGTCGATGTCGCGGCCGAACGCGTCGTCGCTCGGAAAACCGATCGGGCTCTGCCCGACGCTGTAGGGCACGCCGATCTGGCGCAGCACTTCGCCGATCGAGAGCAGACCGCAGAACGAGTCGCGCCGCGACGTGTTCATCGTCAGCGTTTCCTCTTCCTGGCAGCCGAAGATGAACACCGGAACGTTGAGCGCGGCTTCGCGAACGCAATGAGCGACGGACTGCTCCTCACCGAAGTTCACCGCGCCGACGACGATGCCCTGGACCTTCTCGGCACGGAACATCTCGGCGACGAGTTCGGCCTCCTGCCGGCTCTCGACGCAGCCGACGTTCGTCTGCCCATCGTGCGGTGCGACGACCTCGATCCCTTGGGTCTCAATCGCCGCAATCGCCTCGGCCCGCATCTTCGCGGCCAGCTCGCTCGAGAAGAATCCGCGGTTGGCGGGGACGAATCCGAGCTTGATGGGCGGGCGCGCAGTCATCGGAACTCTCCAGGGTTTCGCGGGGTGGCTGGCCGCCAGCTCAATAGGCGTCGCTACGATGTGCCGCGGCGATCATATACACGATTCGTTCCTGCTCATCGATCTCGAAGAAGAAGCGCCATGCACCGATGCGATACCGCCAGGTCGGCGGGTCCCAGTCGCGGAGCCGGCGAACGTGCGGGCCGAAGTGAGGGTGCTGCCGTAGTTGCGGATAGACAACTGCGCGCAACTTGTCGACGACCCGCGCCTGACCGCCCCTCGCGATCGCGCTGATGTCCTTCTGGAAAGGACTGGTCTCGAAGATCCGGTATTCAGTCAACGAACTCGCCACGCCCCTCGCGGGCGGCGCGCGATCCGTCGCGCAGGCGTTTGACTAGTTCGTCGTTCTCGCGCAGCTCTGCCATCTCTGCGTCGTCCACGAACTGAGCTTCACGGACTTTGGCCAATGCTGCAGTCTCGATCAGGTTGGACAGCGGCCGTCGCGCACCGACGGCGGCCTCCTTCAGTTCTGCGTAGACGGCCTCGTCGAGTCGAAGTGTGACGGTCTTGCTCAACGTGCTGCTCCACGGCCTCCGGAAGATGAATACGAAAGAATACATGGTATTCGATCGTATTCCAAGCAGTCCGAGAAGAGACCGTTTGTATTCAGTCTTTCGACTGTCCGTAGTAGGCGTCGTCGCCGCGTTTGCGGCGGTAGTGCTTGTCGAGGAGGTGCTGCTCGAGGGAGGGAGCTTCGGGATTGGCGCTCACGGTTCCCAGTGCCATCTCCGCGATCGCCTCGAGGGCGATCGCGTTGTCGGTTGCGTGACTCGAGTCAGCGCCCCAGGTGAAGGGCCCGTGGGCCGCCACGAGGACGCCGGGAACGGCGATCGGATCGAGGTCGACGAAGCGCTCCACGATCACACGCCCGGTTTCGAGCTCGTAGGCAGACTCGACCTCGCTCTCGGTCAGGGACCGCGTCACCGGTACCGGGCCGTGGAAGTGATCGGCGTGGGTCGTGCCGTAGCAGGGAATCTCGCGACGCGCCTGGGCAAATGCTACGGCGCACGGGCTGTGCGAATGGGCGATGCCTCCGACGTTCGGGAAGGCGCGGTACAGCTCCAGGTGCGTAGCGGTATCGGACGACGGCCGCAGGTTGCCGTCGAGCACGTTGCCGTCGAGATCAACCATGACGAGATGTTCCGGATGCAGTTCCGGATAAGGCACGCCGCTCGGCTTGATGATCATCGCGGATCGATCCGCGAGCAGGCCGCTCACGTTGCCCCAGGTCAGCGTGACCAGACCGGACTCCCAGAGCCGCTGATTCTCGATCCAGACGATCTGGCGTAGCTCGTGGTGGTTCATGGCCTCTTCCCGAAACGGACCGCGTCGCGCACGGAGATGAGTTCCTTCATCACGCCGTCCAGGCCATCGCCACCGGCAGCGGTGCCGAATGCGTCATGGAGCTTGCGATACTGCTCATACAAGCGAGCGTACACGCGTACGGCCTCACGGTTCGGCGTGAACACGGTCCTCTTCAGGCCGGTCATGCGCCCCTGCGCTGCGTGCGTGGTTCGGTAGGCGCGCCCAGCCACGGCACCGAAGACGGCGGCGCCGAGCGCGCACGTCTCGGCCGAGCGCGAGATCCTCATCGGACGGTTGCAGACATCCGCGTAAATCTGCAGTACCAGAGAGTTCTTCCCGGAAATCCCGCCGCAGTTGACCACGTCGCGAACCTTGACGCCGTATTCCTCGAAGCGGCGGATGATCGTGAGCGCGCCGAAGGCCGTAGCCTCGATCAGCGCCCGGTAGATCTCGGCCGGCGTCGTGTACAGCGTCTGGCCCACCAGCAGGCCGGTGAGGAGGGGGTCGACAAGAACCGTGCGGTTGCCGTTGTTCCAGTCGAGTGCGAGCAGGCCGCTCTCGCCGGCGCGTAGCTTGGCGGCCTCGCGGGTGAGCGCGGCGTGGGCATCCGCGGCGCTCGCGTACTCACCGGGCGCGATCTTGTCGACGAACCAGTTGAAGATATCGCCGACCGCCGATTGTCCCGCCTCGAGCCCGTACATCCCCGGGATGATCGAGCCTGGCACGATGCCGCACAGCCCCGGGATGTCGTCGAGGTCGGCGTTGCCGGGGACGACCATCATGTCGCACGTGCTGGTGCCGAGGATCTTCACGAGCGTCCCGGGCTTGATCCCGGAACCGACCCCGCCGGCGTGGGCATCGAACGTACCCACCGCCACGGGAACGCCAGCTGGCAGTCCGGTCTGAGCGGCGAACTCCGCCGTGAGGCGGCCTGCCATCTGATCGGCCGGCACGGCGCGATCGGTGTACGCGTCGCGCAGCCGCACCAGCGCCGGGTCGAGCGCACGGAGGAACTGCCTGCTCGGCAGGCCGCCCCAGTCCTCGTGGTACATGGCCTTGTGACCCGCGGGACAGATGCCGCGCGCCATGGTTTTCGGGGCGTGGTTGCCGGTGATCCAGCCGGGGATGAAGTCGGCCGCCTCGACCCAGGAGTGCGCCGCGTCGAACACCTCGGGGTCGACCCGCCGGCACCGCAGGATCTTCGACCAGTACCACTCCGAGCTGTAGGTGCCGCCGCACTTGCGCAGATAGCCGGCCTTCGAGCGCCGCGCCTTCGTCGTGATCTCGGCGGCCTCGGCATGGCCGGTGTGGTCTTTCCAGAGCCAGGCCTGCGCCGCCGGATTGCGGCGGAAGCGGGGCTGGAACGCGAGTGGTACGCCGGCCGCGTCGACTGGCAACGGCGTCGACCCCGTGGTGTCGATGCCGATCCCGACAACCCGATCGGGACGGAACGAGCGGCTGCCCGCGGCCTCGGCAAGGGCGCCACGCACCGCACTCACGAAGCCGTCGATGTAGTCGCGCGGGCTCTGTCGCGCCAGGTGCGGGTCCTTGCGGTCGAGGATCACGCCCTGGTCGCCGGTCGGGTAGTCGAACACGGCGACGGCGATCTCGTGACCACTCCGCACGTCCACCACCAGAGCGCGGCACGAGTTGGTGCCGTAGTCGACGCCGAGCGAGTAGCGCGGTGGGGTCCTCTTGGCCATGACGGACTCTATTCGCGGCTGTCGCCAGTTGGCAGCCAGACCGCCATTTCGCCCTCGCCTCGGTTCGCCCAGGCGAAGTAGGGGATGGCCCTGAAGGGGACCTCGGTGCCATTGCGCGAGGCAGTGCCTTCGATCACGGTCATTCCGCCGAGCAGGTCGGGATCGAAGCGGGCGCTGAGGTCCGCGTCGGCGGGCAGCACGAGGTCGCGTATCGAGCCGCCGTTGTCGACGGCCTCGGCGGTGAACACGAGGGGCCCGCGCTGGATCGCGAGCTTGCCGGCGTTTGTCTCCACATCGGCGTGCGCGGCGACGCGCCGCACGGCCATGCTCAGGGTCACGTTCAGCTTGTCGCCGGGACTCCATGTGCGCCGGATGGAAGCGAAGCCCGTCTCGCTCACCGGGCCGGACCCAGGGGCGCGGTCGGACTCCTCTTCATCCACGAAGTCCTCGACCACGAGGACCTCCTCAAACCCGCCGCCGCCCCATTCGTACAGGTCGGTCGGTACGGGGCCGCCGCCGAACGCGCGCCCCGGTATCCGCACACGAAGTTCGAACTCGAGCGGCTCCTCGACGTCAATCTCGATCTCGACCTTGCCGTCCCAGGGGTACCGCGTGGTCTGCTGGATACGCACATTGCCGCCGGAGAGTTCGATGTCGGCCGAACTGCCGACGAAGAGGTTGACGTAGATCACGTCGTCCTGCTGGGCGTAGATGAACTCGGGCAACTGGGCCATCAAGCGGGCGATATTTCCGGGACAACAGGCGACCGAGTAGTACGCCCGCCGCTCGGTATCGCCGGTCGACTCGAGCGGGTTGGTGTAGAAGAACGTGTCGCCTTCGTACGAGACGCCCGAAAGGATGCCGTTGTACATGGCGCGTTCCATCACATCGAGGAAGCGCGACTCGCCGGTGGCCAGGAACATGCGGTAGTTCCACAGGTCGAGGCCGATGGCGGCACAGGTCTCCGCGTAGGCAGTCTCATTGGGCAGTTGATAGGACTCGCCGAACCCTTCGATGTGTCCCGCTGCGCCGATGCCGCCGGTCAGATACATCTTGGTCCCCACCACGTCGTTCCAGAGCGCCTCGAGCGCAGTCTCGTAGCCGGTGTCGTCCTGGTACGCGGCCACGTCGGCCATGCCCGCGTACAGATACATGGCCCTCACGGAGTGGCCCACTGCCTCGCGTTGCTCGCCAACCGGCAGATGGTCCTGGCGGTAGATCGGCTCGGAGTAGCGCAGCAGCGGCTCGCCGTCCGGATACTCCGGCCCGTCATGTTCGCCGCCGCGCTGATCGAGGAAGAAACGAGCCAACTGCAGGTACCGTTCCT
>Ga0255048_10001925_pt1 | contig 13760 bp, 12 predicted proteins | sample JV7_2_2_MG_FD_183619 | JGI IMG/M metagenome (GOLD analysis project Ga0255048, IMG submission 183619) | Seawater microbial communities from Jervis Inlet, British Columbia, Canada - JV7_2_2 | ecosystem: Environmental > Aquatic > Marine > Inlet | place: Canada: British Columbia | collected 2016-10-06
CGACAGGGGCAAGATCTTCATCTACCTGTGGAAGCAGATGCTCCCCCAACTCCGCGGGATCATCGATTCTCAATGTGGCTTCAAAGGATTCTCGGGTGCTCTCGTCCCTGAACTCGTCCAGGACACAGTGGAGAAGCAGTTCGCCTTTGACATCGAGCTTCTTCTTCGCAGCGAGCTACGGCGTCCGGAGTCGATCACCAAGGTCGCCGTCGCCTGGATCGATAGCGAAGCCGGGTCGACGACAAGCGACCTCGAGCCGTACCTACCGATGCTCAAGGCGGTGGCACGGATGTACCGGAGGTACTCGCCGAACGATCGCTGGGCCGAGGGCTTCGTCCAACTTGTCGAGGGAATGGACCAATCGGGCTGGGAAACACTGGTCGACAACATTCCCTCCTCGATCACAAGTCGGGAGCCCCTGGAGTTCTCTGATTGGGCTGGCATGAATGCGGCTGAGGTAGCCAAAGCAACGAGTCTGTAACCAAGCCTCAGGGTCCGAAATCTGTTCCACGATGCGGGACACATCCCTTATGATGGGACACTCATGTCGCATGTCGAATCGGTCACCCGAGCCTTCAGGATCGTCGAGGCGCTGGCACAATCCCCCGCCGGGCTGTCTGACATCGCCCGCGCCGTCGACTTACCGAAAAGCACTGTGGCCCGCCTCCTCTCCACCCTCGAAGAGGTGGAGGCAGTTGAAAGGGACGAGGAAGACAACCGTCTGTTCCGACTTGGCCCCCTGGTGCAGCGTCTCTCCACCGCCGCCGGTGGGCCGGCACAACTTGCCGCATTCGCCAGGCCCTACCTGGAAGGGCTGACCGAAGCCACCGGAGAAGCGGCCGGGGTGAGCATTCCCGACGGTTACGAGGTCCACTACATCGATCAGACCGACGCCGAACATCCCGTGCAAGTCCGGGACTGGACCGGTGAGTTGATCCCCATGCACGTTGTGCCGTCCGGGTTGGCAATCATGGCCCACTGGCCCGAGGAACAACTCGAACGGTTTCTCGCTCGCCCACTCAAGGCTCTAACGCCAAACACAATCACCGACCCCGACCGAATCCGGGAGCGTCTTCGCAGCGTTAGAGACAAGGGTTTTGTTTGGGTTCATGAGGAGTTCGTCGAAGGCATCAACTCAGTCGCCTCACCCGTTCTTGAGAAGGGGGGCCTGGTCACTGGTGCGATCCACGTCCACGGCCCCGCCTACCGCTTCCCCAAGCACGGGAATCAAGACAAGATTGGCGGAGCGGTGAGCGATGCTGCTGTTCGCCTATCCGCCGCCCTCGAACTCTGACCCCTTCGGCAATCTCTTCCCGTCGCGTCGGACCAAGCGAACGATTCTCGCAGATCGCGCGAGAACGGCCAGCGTCAATGCCGAACCTCAACCACTACCACCACCCACGCCGTCGATTCGTCCATTGTCCGCGTATACGGTGAAGCCTTCGTCGCGGAGAAAACCCACGAGGGTCATGTCAAATTCTTCAGCGAGTTCGACAGCAAGACTGGATGCTGCAGAGACACCGCAGACAACCGATATCCCAGCGACTGCTGCTTTTTGAACTATCTCAAAAGAGACTCGACCCGACACCAAGAGACCCATTGGCTGCAACGGCCACTGCTCGACCGCCAGACTCCCAATCACTTTGTCAGTCGCGTTGTGCCGACCAACGTCTTCGCGCACGGCCACGATCTCCCCTTCAGGAGTGAAAGCAGCCGCAGCGTGAAGCCCCCCAGTCGCATGAAATGCCGGCTGCCCAGCGAAGAGAGCCGGCGGTAGCGACAAGATCGCTTCGACGGTCATGACCGGTCCCGCCGGCGGAAATGTCTGAGCGACTCGGATCGCGTCAATCGAGGCCTTGCCGCAGACACCACAAGATGACGTCGAGTAGAAGTTGCGTTTGAACTGCTCGGGATCAATGGAGACCCCATCCGAAAGCACTAATTCCCAACGCCCGTCGCCCAGATTCTCGACTGCCCTCACATCATTGGGACCGGTCACTATGCCTTCGGTGATGACGAATCCCAATGCCAGGTCTTCATCGTCTCCAGGTGTGCGCATGACGACGGCAAGAGGCTCACCAGCGAGCCGAATCTCCATCGGCTCCTCCACCACCAACTCGTCGTCGAGGACTTCGATGTTGTCCCTAAACCGTACAACCCGGCGGGTTGTGACGCCGTCAGCCATCCGAGCCACTGCCGACGTAGACCCAGCCGAATCGACCCTTGATACAGAGGTTTCCCAGGGTGACGCTGTGATCCATCGGTGAGGTGACGTCAACGATGTTCCCATCCTGGGTGTGGATGTCGAGGTTGCAACCCACACCGCAATACGAGCAGACTGTTTGGATCACCTCTTGTGCTGACTGGTCCCAGGTACCGGCTTCTTTCATATCCCAGGCGACTTTGCCGTCCAGTGCCCCCGTGGGGCAGACGGCAATGCAGTTCCCGCAATAGACACATGCCGAGTCGGGAAGGGCAACATCGAATTCGGTGGAGATGTGAGCGTCGAATCCTCGGCCGGCGACGGCAATGGCGAAGGTGTTCTGATGATCGACACCACAGGCGTCGACGCACTTGTAGCAGAGGATGCAGCGTTCGTAGTCACGTACGTAGAGGTCGTCTTCGACCTTGGCCGGCTTGGACACCGTGACCGCCTCCGGTCCAAAGCGTTGGGAGTCAGCCCCGTAGTCGCTCATCCAACCATCGACCTCTGCGTCCGACCGATTCAGCTCGCTGGCACTCTCCAGTAGCTCCAGCACCAATTTGCGGCTGTGCTCGGCCCGGTCGGTGGTGGTGTTGATAACCATCCCCTCCTCGAGGGCCCGGGAACAACTCGGCACCAGCACCCGTGACCCTTCTACCTCCACCATGCAAACCCGACAGGCGTTGGCCGGCGTGATGGTGGGGCCATAACAGTAGATAGGGATGTCACTACCAACTTGACGGCATGCATCAAGTATCGATGAGCCTTGGGGAGCCGCGACAGTCCGGCCATTGATGGTCGCCGTAATGCTCATACCAGCCCCAGTCTCAAAGCTGACTGCACCGCCGAGGAAGCGGTCTGACCCAAACCGCAAATCGATGCGTCCGTCATTACCATCGCCAGATCGCTGAGACGTTGATTCTCGTCGTCAACAGTGCCCAGCGTCTGGTTAGCGAGAAGCCGCTCCAAAGACTCCTGTTGACGGACCGTTCCGATCCGACATGGGACACACTGACCACAGGACTCGTCCCTGAAGAACTGGGCAATACGGCTCAAGACAGGTCCGAAGTCGGTCTGATCGTCGAAGAAGACAATTGCACCCGAGCCCATCGTTGTGCCCGTTTCGCGGGTGTGCTCGAAGGTCAGGGGAACGTCCAACGCCGAATCGTCAGCAAAGACACCGGCTGCTCCCCCCATCAAGATCGCACCGAGAGCACGCCCGTCGCTAACCCCACCAGCGAGGTCAAGAAGTTCACCGAGAGTGGCACCGAACGTCACTTCGTAAACACCCGGCCTCTCAACCGCACCAGAAACACAGAAGAGCTTGGGCCCGGTCGACTGGTCGGTCCCAATAGCGGCAAAAGCGTCACCACCGTTGGCAACCACCTCCAGGCTGGCCAGCAGCGTCTCGATGTTGTTGATGCCAGTCGGTTTGCCAAATACACCATGTGTCGTCGGGAACGGAGGTTTCTGACGTGGCTCACCGCGATGACCTTCGATGGATGCGAATAGTGCGGTTTCTTCACCACAGATATAGGCGCCTGCGCCACGACGCACTTCGAGATTGAAGTCCCCCAACAGCCCAGCGTCTTTGGTCTGATCTATCGCTCCGGCAAGTCGCTTCTCCGCTGTCGGGTACTCGCCCCGAACGTAGATGTATCCCTGGGACGCCCCGGTTGCGTAGCCGTAGATGACCATCGCCTCGACGACGGCGAACGGATCCCCCTCCATCAACATGCGGTCTTTGAAAGTTCCCGGTTCCGACTCATCGCCGTTGGCGATCACATATTTCTCGTCGCCGGTGGCATTCCTGACACCCTCCCACTTGATACCGATCGGGAAAGCGGCGCCGCCACGGCCTTTGAGACCTGAGGCCTTCAGTTCTCCGATAACCGCCTCGGCACCCATCTCACGTGCTTTGGTCAGAGTTTGGAACCCGCCGGACTCGATGTAAGAATCGAGTGAAGAGGGGTCGACCACGCCGATCCGTCGAAGAAGGGTGAGTTGCGATAGGTCCTGATGGATCAGGCCCGGTGAAAGCTCATCGAAGGTGATTCTCCCCACCGAATCGCTATCGACAGGAGCTGCATTCGCATATCCATTGCCAGGTTGGTGAAACATCGCGGCAGGGGCTCGGTCACACTGACCAAGACATGGGCTTCGCTCGTATTCAGTTCCGGAGGAATCGAGCGACGAACAAAGAACGTTGGCCCCATACTGGGTGCAGACGATGTCATCGCAGACATGGATGGTGGGCCCCCCTTTCCGATCGACGTTGAACAACGCGTAGAAGGTGGCAACCCCGTAAGCCTCGGCGGGAGACACCGTGAGCCGGTCAGATATATAGCCGAGGGCCCCCCTGGTTACCGAACCGGTGGCGTCCTGGACCGCATGAAGCGCCGGTAGAAGCAAGTGCCGTTGGGCCCGGGCGGCGTGACCACCAAATGCGACACGGCCATTCGACCCCGTTGGCGGCCCGATGACAGAATCAACGGCACTGGTTTCGACCTCCGTGGGTCGGTCGAGCATGGTGCGAAGATCCATCAGCCAGCACTCAGCGCTTCGACCCTGATGGCAGTTGCTTTGAACTCGGCCGTCCCCGACTTGGGGTCCCAAGCGTCAAGAGTGAGAACGTTGACATCCACCTCGTCCGGAAAATGAATAGACATGAAAGCCAGCCCCGGTCGCAACGATTGGTCGAAACGCACTGGCGCCTCGACGGTGCCACGGCGTGAGGTGATCTTGACCTTTTCCCCTTCCCCAACCCCGAGGGACTCACCATCCTCGGGTGACAGGTCAAGACCTGCTCCGATCCGACGTGGAGCTGCATAACGACCACTCTGGACACCCGTGTTGTACGAATCGAGTCTGCGGCCGGTGGTGAGACGAATCGGATATTCATCGGTGAGCGTGTCAACCGGTGGCACATCGTGGACCTGGAAGAACGGGGCACGTTTACCGGTGACGGGTCGTTCCCACAGACGACCGTGCAGGAAAAGCTCTCCATCTGAGTCTTCGTCGGGGCAAGGCCACTGGATTCCACCCTTTTCCTCAAGACGCTGGTACGACATCCCGCCATGAAGCGGCGACAGGGGGCGCATCTCGTCCCATGCCTCTTCGGCGGTCGGGGTGGGCCAGTCGTGGCCCATCGCCCTGGCCAGAGCACTGAGGATCTCGATGTCCCCCTTGGCCTCACCGGGAGCCTCAACGGCGGCACGGACTCTCTGGACCCTTCGTTCACTGGAGGTGAAGGTCCCTTCGGATTCACCCCACCCGGCGGCGGGCAAGACGACGTCGGCCAACTCGGCGGTAGCAGTGAGAAAAATGTCCTGGGCGACCATGAACTCGAGGTTGGAGAGCCTCTCGAACATCTCCTTTGAGTCGGCTTCAGATTGGAGAGGGTTCTCTCCGAGGACGTAGAGACACCTGAGGATTCCCTCGTCCATCGCCTCGTGCATCAGCGAGATGTGACGACCGGCCTTGGGCGGTATATCGACACCCCACACCACTTCGAACTTCGTCCGATGTGCGTCGTTCTCAACGTCCTGGAACCCAGGCAGTTTGTTGGGTAGCGCACCCATGTCGCCGCCACCCTGAACATTGTTCTGGCCTCTGATTGGGACAAGACCCGATCCATACCGACCGATGTGGCCGGTCAGGAGTGAGAGGTTGCAGAGAGCAAGGACGTTGTCGGTGCCGTTGTGGTGCTCAGTGATTCCGAGGGTCCAGCAGAGTTGGGCCGTTTCTGCGGTTGCGTACTCGTGGGCCAGTTGCCGGATGGCCGATGCCGGTACCCCAGTCAGCTCTTCGGCCCGCTCTAGCGTGTATTCGTCGACATGTTCGGCGTAGTCGTCAAAGCCCACCGTCGCCTGGGCAATGAACTCTTCGTTGGTCAGCCCATGGGTGATGATTTCGCGAGCAACAGCGTTGGCAAGAGCGATGTCGGACCCGACATCGATACCAAGCCACATGTCTGCCCACTGAGCTGACGAAGTTCGCCGGGGATCGACCGCAATCATCCGGGCTCCGTTGTGGATCCCTTTCAGGATGTGATGAAAGAAGATTGGATGCGCCTCGCGCGCGTTCGAGCCCCACATGATGATGAGGTCGGTCTCCTCAATCTCTTGATATGAGCTAGTGCCACCACCCGCTCCAAACATGGCCGCCAGACCGGCGACCGAAGGAGCGTGTCAAGTGCGGTTGCAGCTGTCGATGTTGTTCGACGCCATGACCATCCGGGCCCATTTCTGAGCGACGTAGTTGGTCTCATTGGTCGCCTTCGAACAGCTGAACATCCCAAACGACTCGCCGCGATATCGGGAAAGGCCAGCGGCAGCCACTGATAGGGCCTCGTCCCAACTGGTCGGAGTCAGCTCTCCATCTTGGCGAACCAGGGGCTGGGTGAGCCTTGCGTAGTTGCGCTTCATCATCACCTCCTTTCGAGACTGAATCTCTCCTGTTGCTATGGCAACAGGGGGTGTTCCCCGTCCCTTCTTGCGATAGCAAAGAGTCGGCGTGAGCGTACCTACAGAATCAAGGCCGGTAAGGCACGTCGTGGCACCGAAATGTTCAGGTAGGTTCGGCCCGATGTACGAAGTCGCCATATTTCTCCACATTTTGGGAGGTTTCATCTGGGTCGGAGGTTTGCTCTACACCCAGCTGATTTGGCAGCGAATGATCCTCTCCGAAAGCGATGATTCTGCCCGCGGCATCTACGAAGCCATCAACTGGTCAGGCAACCGGATAATCGTTCCGGCCGCACTTGTGGTTCTGGCGGCGGGTATCACGATGGTCTCAGTAAGTGAAGCCTGGGCATTCTCTCAATTCTGGGTTATCGCCGCTCTAGTTCTCTTCGCCGTCTCAGCATTTGGGTTTGGCACCTGGACCGACAAGCTTTTCGCTGAGGCGTTGGCCCTGCTCAATGATGAAGGGGCGTCGGGCCCCGGCTATCGGGCAGCCGCTCATCGCCTCATAAGGATCACCAGAATCGACGGTTTTGTGGTCATCACGATCCTCGCTCTAATGGTCTTCAAGCCAGGTCTCTGAGGCGATATTCGACGACCGATGACCAACGCCTGACCACGAACCCATCTGGCGTTGTCCGTATCCCGCCAATACCGTGACGCCCGTGTCCGAGCACGATCACTCCAAAGAGACCGAGGGGGGCTGGTTTAAGAAGACGGGTCACCGGGTCGGGCACACTCTCCATCACGATCACGGTCACCAGCCCAATGTGGAGTTGCTCCGAAGCGGTGCCAAAGGAATAAGGGCGACAAAGATCTCTTTGCTGGGGTTGGGTGTCACCGCTGCCCTCCAGGCCATCATCTTCTGGTTCAGCGGTTCGGTAGCCCTGCTGTCCGACACCATTCACAACGTCACCGATGCGCTCACTGCAATACCACTATGGATCGCCTTTGCCGTTGGCATGAAGCCTCCAACCCGCCGCTACACCTACGGATTCAACCGCGCTGAGGACGGCGCCGGGCTGATCATTGTCCTGGCGATTGGGGCGACTGCTGCCTTCGTCATCTGGGAGTCTGTGGAACGTCTGTTCGAGCCCCGCTTGATCGATCACATCCCCTGGGTTATCGCCGCTGGGATCATCGGAGCCTTGGGAAATGAGCTCGTAGCGCGTTACCGAATTCGAGTCGGCCGACAGATCAATTCACAGGCGCTGATCGCTGACGGTCAACACGCCCGCACTGATGCATACACCTCGCTGGCCGTTGTCGCTGCCGGGATTGGCGCGGTATTCGGAGCTGAGTGGGTTGACCCGGTTGCAGGGTTAGTTGTGGCAGTAGCCATCCTCTGGCTGCTGATGAAGACCGGACGAGAGATGATCCGTCGACTCCTCGACGCCGTTGATCCGGAACTAGTTGACGAAGCCCGAAGCACCATCGAGGACGTACCTGGTGTCATCAGCCTCGCAGGTCTCCAGGTCCGCTGGCACGGTCACCAATTACAGATAGCAGCCTCGGTCTGTGTCGATCCGAACCTAAGCGTCAAACAAGGGCACCACATCGCCCATGAGGTCGAGCATGGTCTCCACCACGGCTTTGACTCGCCGGTTGTGGCCATCATCCACATCGAACCTCACGAGCAACACGACAGTCACGACGCGGTTGCTCATCACACCGGCTGACCGCTCCTGAACACCATGTGAATCCGATCGGGATCAGTCAACACACTGATGTCGGCCAGCGGGTCACCATCGACCACGACCAAATCTGCGAGTTTTCGCGGTTCGATGGTCCCGATCAGATGGTCCAGCCCTATCGCCGTCGCCCCAACAGACGTCGCTGCCATCAAGGCCTCAGCCGTCGACATACCGGCGTCGACCATCAGAGCCAACTCGGAGGCTGCCAACTCCTCGGGTTTGGAGTCGAACCCCATCGCAATCGACGCACCGGCCTCGACGGCGGCTCTCAACGTCTTGTTGGCTTGCTCGACGTTGTAACACCCCCGTTCCACCAGATGATCCGACCATGCGTCATATCGCTGGTCGGCAATGTCTTTGAGAAACGAAAGTGTCGGGACCAGCACTTGCCCACTGGCGGCCATTCGTTCCAACAAGTCGGGTCGCTCGCTCAAGTAGAAGCCGTGCTCGATGGTGTCGACACCCTCCTCGATGGCAAGGATCGTTCCTTCCAAGCCTTCACAATGAGCGGCCACTCGATAACCTTGACGATGCGCCTCATCGACCAAGGCGGCAAGTTCTTCACGAGTTACCTGCGAATACTCCGGATTCTCCAACTCGACCGACCGGGCGCCAGTCATCATGATCTTGACGAAGTCTGCCCCACGACGCATTTGCTCGCGGGCGGCCTTCCGCATCTCGTCGGGACCGTCGGCCTCTCGATACATACCGTCAAAATGACGCCCGCCCGGCGAAGTGGCACTGACGATCCGTCCACTGGCCAGGATCCGGGGACCCGCAAAGGCGTCATGACGCATCGCCTGTCGAACCTCCAGAACCGAGTTGTCGCGAGCACCGACATCACGGACCGTGGTGATCCCCATCCGCAGTGCTCGTTGTGCCGCCGCCGCCACTAGATGCCCCCTGGTCCCCGGAAGAAGCGGCTCCATTCCTTCGACAATCTCGATGTCCGGCTGCTCGGCGAGATGGGTGTGGACATCTATCAGACCCGGCATCAGGAACCGGCCTTCGAGATCGACACTCGAGGCCTCCTTGGCCGCCGGGATATCTGCGATGAACCCGTCTTCAATCACCACGGTGGCGTTTTCGCGAACTGGCGCACCGGTGCCATCGAACAAACGGGCATTGAGCAACACAAGGACACCCTCAGGTGGAGCTGGATCGGCCAACAAGGCCGGAGACACAAACGGTACATTCACCATTTCAAACGTACTCGGCGGCAGATAGTGTCCGCCGGATGTCGCAACTACCAACGTCCGCCACCTACGTCATTGTTGGGGCGGGTGTCCATGGTCTGAGTACTGCCTGGCACCTCGCAATGGAATTAGGCAAAGGTGATGACATCGTCCTTATCGACAAGACTGCGCCCGGCGCAGGTGCCACCAGCATTGCCTGCGGCTGTGTCCGCAACTTCTACATGACCGAGCCTGTTCATGCGTTAGTGCGCGAATCCGTTGACGTATGGAATTACGACCCCGTGCTTCTCGGCTTCCAGCAGGTTGGCTACATCTCATGTGGCGAGGAAAACCAGATCTCCGAATACGAGAAGATCCACAAGAGCCAGAATTCGGTTGGCTACACGTCAGATATGTATGTCGGCCAGGACGCCCGCGATTTCCTCTCGGGAATCTGGCCCGATTTCAAGCATCACTCGATCGATGTTGCGATCCACGAGAAGCTCTCTGGCTACGCCGGAACCATCCAGGCGGTCAACGGTCTCGCTCAGATGTGTGAGCGCAACGGTGTCAACATCGTTTCCGGCGTCGAAGTCACCGGTTACGACGTCCAGGGTGGAGAGGTCAAGGCAGTTGAGACCAGCGCCGGCACCATCAACGCTGACGTGGTCATCCTTTGCATGGGTGCCTGGATCCCGGTCCACTGGGAGATGTTGGGGAAGCCAATGCATCTCGATGTCGGCTACCAAGACGGCTCCCATGTCGAAAGCAAAGACATGTGGACCTACTGGCGTCTCGAAGAGGGCGAGGTCTATTTCGATGGTCCGTACTACACAGCCGACAACCTCAATCCGCCTGTCCTCCACATCGAATTGATGAACACACCAGTCGTTGATCCTGAAACGGGTGAAGAGCTAGAAGACAACGTCTACGTCTATTGGAAGAACGGGACCGAGCGTATGGAGCGTCCCGGAATTCAAGGGGGTGGATTGCCCAAGATGATCGGCCCAGATGCGTCAGTCGAGCCGTATGGGTGGGCCAACGACAAATACCAGGCCGACGACAATTTCGCTGACTACTTCACAGCGGCGATGGGCATGTTCATGACCAGATTCGAGGGAATTCGACCCAACTTCAAAGACAGACGCAACGGTGGCATAGGTGCCTTCACCCCGGACAACATCCCAATCATGGATTGGATTCTGCCCAACGTCTACATGGTCGCCGACTCAAATCACGGCTTCAAGATGACCGGCATCGGCAAGCTGGTCGCCAGCGAGCTAACCGGTTCAGCCCCTGTCTCTGAACTCCGGCCATTCCGGTTTGATCGATTCGCCATGGGTGCGGCCTATGGGTCAGGCACGACCCACTCCCCTTGGGTTTGACCGGCGCTCAGGAGACCGCACTGCGGTCGGGTCTCGATGAGTTGGCCGCTGACGACGTCGACGCCAACCTCAGTTCACAGCTCGAGGAGTTCATCACCCACGCGACCGATGTCGAGTTGTTTCGGGTCAATCCGATTAGATATGCCGAAGAGAATGGTCTCGCCGAATCGGCGGCGATAGATCTCTTCCTAAATGCCACCAAAGCCGGGCTCTTCCAGATGGAATGGAACATCGTCTGCGTGTCGTGCGGCAACGTGTTCAAGAGTTTCCGCAATCTGGAGAAAGTCGACCCCCACTTTCACTGCACCTTGTGTGACATGGAAAACCAGTCTCGGCTGGACGATGTCATCCACGTGGTGTTCACCGTTCATCTCGCGATTCGGGACATCATCTTTCATCACCCTGAGACGCTGGCACTCGACCAATTGCTCTTCGACTACCACTACAGCCGGGAGGCGAGGACTCAGAGTGGCGGCACACCTACGGCCGAATTCCTACGCGATGCAACCGTTGCCCTCCAATACCTCGAACCCGGTGAGGAGATCGGGGTCGACATCGAACACGATGAAGGATCTGTTCTCGTCCGCGATTGGACGACATCAATCGCATTCTTCGTTGGCAAGCTTGAGGAGAAGAGTGACAAGTCGTTTACGTTGACGATCGACGAAGACGGGCTTGGACACCCGGACTTTGCTACCTCCAAAGTCCCAATCGAGACGCCGCTCGGCACCCTTCTCTTCCCCGCCGTTCACAACCTTGGTCCGTGCACACTTCACCTCACCTGCACAAACAGGTCATCCCGTCGATCTCCGATTTGGGTCGTGCAGTACGGCGGTGCGTTCACATTGGACACACTGAGTGAAATCGAAGGCTCGCGACCCCTATCAGCAAGGCAACTCCTCAGCACGACCACGTTCCGCCGTCTCTTCCGCTCTGAGGCACCAGGGGAAAGTGAAGGGCTGTCCGTCACCGACCTGACCTACCTGTTCACCGACCTCAAGAACTCCACGAGCATCTACGACGAGATCGGCGATGCCTCAGCCTACAACCTGGTCAGAGCTCATTTCGAGGTTGTGGAGCGAGCTGTGACCGAAAACCAGGGAGCCGTCGTCAAGACCGTCGGGGACGCCGTGATGGCCACTTTCTTGAGGCCGGTCAACGCAGTGTCTGCTGCGTTGAGAATGCAGGACGACCTGAAGCGAGTTGATGCCGGTGGATCGACGAGACTCGAACTGAAAGTCGGTGTTCATCGAGGACACTCGATTGCAGTGACCCTGAACGAACGCCTCGACTATTTCGGTCAGAACGTGAACATTGCCGCCCGCACCCAGCAATCAGCCGGTGCAAGCGAAATCCTCATAACCCAAGACGTACTCGATGCTCCTGGAGTCATTGACTTGCTCACCAATTCCGACCTAGAGCCGGCCAGAACCGAGATGAAAGGCATCGCTGAGGAGATCCCGGTATTCCGTGTCAGCGGCCGCTGAATCCTCGGTGCAGGGGGTCGCTGAAGTAAACGGACGCTTGTTCCATTTCAAGATGAAGCACGTCTCCGTCAAATGGGTGTGCTCTCGCAACCTCTTCATCTAGCTCAACTCCAAGACCTGGCGCAGTTGGTGGAATCACCCAACCATTCTCCCATTGCATTGGCGTCTTGAGCAGCTCGGCGTGGAAACCACCCCAATCTTGAATGCTCTCCTGAATGAGGAAGTTTGGGGTGCAAGCAGCCAATTGGACATTCGCAGCCCCCACGATCGGCCCGCAGTAGAGATGGGGGGCGATCTGGGCGTTGTGAGCCTCTGCAAGTGAGGCGATCTTCTTACCTTCCAAAATCCCACCTGCCCGGCCCAAGTTGGGCTGGAGGATGTGAGCGGCGCGGGCCTCGAGATAACGGGCGAACTCGATCTTGGTAGCGAGGCGCTCCCCAGTTGCGATCGGGATCGATGTTTGCCTTGCCACCTTGGCCATGCCATTGGGATCGTCGGGTGGGGTCGGCTCTTCAAACCACAGCGGATCGAATGGCTCCAACTGCTTGGCCAATCGTATCGCCCCTGACGGTGTGAACTGACCGTGGGTTCCAATCAGGATGTCCGCCTTGGTCCCAACTGCCTCCCGGATCTTGCGTGTCATTTCAACAGCAAGCTCGATCCGTTCCAACGATGGCTGATGCCCGTCGTAGATGGTGTAGGGCCCGACCGGATCGAATTTGACCGCGGTAAACCCCCACTCGGCGTATTCAGCAGCACGCTTCGCAGCTAGATCGGGGTCCTCGTAGACGTTGGTCTTATCCCGTTCCTTCGGATAGAGATACGAGTAACTGCGCAGTTTCTCGTGGACCTGTCCACCCAGAAGGTTGTACACCGGCTGATCAAGTGCCTTTCCGACGATGTCCCAACAGGCCATCTCCAATCCGCTCATGACACCTTGGAGGGTCAGGTCAGGTCTAGCGGTGAAACCTCTTCCGTAGGCACTTCTCCAGAACTGCTCGATGTCGAAGGGGCTGTTCCCCACAAGGTGTCGTGTACCAACGTCGACGAGGGCGGCCGCGATCACATCGGGGGCCAAGGTCCCCGCGTAAGCCTCTCCATATCCGACGATGCCGTCGTCCGTGCTCAGCTTGACGAATGTGAAGTAGTGACCACCGAAGTGGGGTGGCGGGTTCCCCACCACAAACGGCTCGACTTCGATGATCTTCATACACGGTGAGGCTAGGTGTGATGATCCATCAAGGGTCCGGCTGGAAGTGTCTATTTGGAACGGCCCAGCCACCTGGATCCGCCCGCTCGGGCACACCTACATCCGTGAGCGTGACCTCCCTGACCAATCCCGGCTCCTAACCG
>Ga0255048_10001929_pt1 | contig 13727 bp, 8 predicted proteins | sample JV7_2_2_MG_FD_183619 | JGI IMG/M metagenome (GOLD analysis project Ga0255048, IMG submission 183619) | Seawater microbial communities from Jervis Inlet, British Columbia, Canada - JV7_2_2 | ecosystem: Environmental > Aquatic > Marine > Inlet | place: Canada: British Columbia | collected 2016-10-06
TGCCACCAGATCCGCAACCTGACCGGGGTCGTCGACATTCGCCATCACGGACAGGATCTCCGGGGGCAGATGTCTGAGAGGAAGCAGCTCTTCGAGCTTCTCGCGCACAGCACGCAGGAGCGCCTCGACCTCGACGCACCACTCCACGGGCGGGTCGTTCGGGATCTCCTCGATCTCCACATCGATGTGGGGTTCGGTGCGCAGGTAGTTCGTTATGCGCATCTTGGAAAGGCCCTGCACCAGAACCTTGAGCCGGCCGTCGGGCAGACGCATGAGGCGCATGATCATCGCGACTGTGCCTATATTGTACAGATCCTCCGCCCCGGGCTCGTCGACATCCGAATCTCTCTGGGTCACGAGCGCGAGGAGCCGGTCCCCTTCGATCGCGGTCTCGACGGCGTGGATCGAGATGTCGCGACCCACGAAGAGAGGAAGGATCATTGAGGGAAACACGACGGCGTCGCGGATCGGAAGCAGTGGCAGAGACGCGGGAATCGAGAATGTGCAACTGGGGGAGTCGTCGGCCACGTGTCTCTCCATTTGACGCAGACAATGCCCCGTGTCAGGGCCGCTCCGAGTTGCCTACGTGTTGTATTTACTGGAGATTAAATCGACGGTGGGCGTGCTGAACTTGACTCAGCGCAGATCGTCGAGCTCGTGGATCATGCCGCGGCGAATAGTGAGAAGATGCAACTTCTTTCTCGCACCGCCGGCCTCGTCAAATGAGGTCAAGCCGGACACACCGCGAAAATCGGAAACGTGAAGCAACTCCTGTCGGAGCTCGTCGCGAGAGATCTGTCCCGCCCTGTCAATCAAGGATCGCAGGATCGCCGCAGCATCATATCCTTGAGCCGCAAATACGTCGGGAGCGTGTCCGAATGCCACACGATATCGCGAGACGAAATCCGTCACGAGCGCGCTCTCGCTCTGTGAGTAGAACGCATCGGCGAATACCACTCCCGCAGCATCACGTCCGGCAATCTCGACGAGTTTTTCGTCGTTCCAGTCACGCGGACCCAGGAAGGTCACATCGCGTATGTCGTAGAAACGCAGCTGGGGAAGGATCAGTCCAACGGTCTCGGCCGTGTCCGGGATGAAGAGTGCATCGAAGTCGATATAGGGGGGAAGTTCCATCTCCGCCAACTCCGCGAGCCGCTCCTCGTTCTCGGCGGGCCGGCGCGCGAGCCGGTCTCTCTCGTCGAGCAGCTCGCGCTCTTCGTCCGAAAGGTAGTGAAGGCCGACCAGCTTCCTGATTTCCGGCTGTACATCTACCGCATTAGGGGTATATCCCTCGACACCCACCACCGAGCCACCTGTGCGCTCCACCTCGTCCCAGAAGAGGTCCTTGAAGCTCCTGCCATAGTCGTCCGCCGGATACAGGATCGCGAAGCTCTCGTATCCCTTCTCGCGCACCGCGTAATCCAGAAGCACCTGGACCTGGTCCGAGGCCGTCAAGCCCAGGCGAAATGTGTAGTCCCCGAGAGATGCCAGGTCCTCGCGCGAGGCCAGCGTGAGCAGCGGCACGCGCGCCCGCTCCGCGAGCGGTGCCGTCCTGGCGGCGACGATGGAGCGCATGGGCCCGATGATCGCGCGGACCCCCTTCTTGGCGAGCTCTCGGACCGCTTGCTCCCCGCGTGTGACATCCCCCGCCGTATCACGAACCAGCACGCGATAACGACCCGGTGGATCGTTGAAGACTCCGAGCGCGAGAGATACACCCCGCAGAACCGACTCGCCGAAGGAGGCATACGGACCCGAGAGCGGTAGCGCGAGTCCCAGGGTGTGCATGACCGCGCGCGCACCCGCGCCCGCTTGCGCGAGCAGGCGTGCTCGCTCCGCCTCATCCTTGGGCCGCAGACGACGCGGGAGTCGATCCAGCGCCTCGAGCGCCACATCGTACTCCGCTCGCTGGATGGCGCGGCGGGCGATCTCGAGCTGCACTCGGTCGAAGACGGGCCCGTGCGGCACTTGATCAGCGACCGCTTCGAGCTCCGGGTCGCGCAGCCGGTCACTGATCAGCTCATCGAGTTCCAGCTCGATCTCGTAGATCTGCTCGGGGTTCTGGGCCTCTCTCAGGCTATAGGCCAACACGCGTACCGCTTCCGGGTAATCGCCGGCGGCGCGTGCCAGATCCGCCAACAAGCGATAGATCTGCGCGCGGGTCTGATCATCCGCGCGCCCGACGGGAGCCTCCTCCAGAATGCGACGGCCGAGCTCAGGACGGCCGAGCTCGCGGTACACGAGCGCCAGACGCAAGCTGGTCTGAGGGACGAATCGACTTCGGGGGTGTTGCTCGAGCAGGCGACGCCAGCTCAGCACTGCGCGCTCCGGCTCACCCAGCTCCAGCTCGACTTCTCCTAAGAGAAAGAGGGCCTCGTCCACGCGGCGGCTCGAAGGGAGCTCCTCCAGGGATGCCTGGAGTGCCTGGCGTGCTTCTTCCAGCCGTCCGGCCGCCACCAGCTCGCGCGCTGCACGCAGATCCTCCTCTGCGGCGCGCTCGTACGGAATGGCGACCCCGTCACGCATGACCCGCGGCTGCGCACACGCCCCGAAGATCAGCACGAAGCAGAGGACGCGCGCCGCGTGCGCACGCATCAGTCGAAGATTTCGCGGAGCTTCTCGAGGAAGCTGCGGCGTCGCGGGTTCACATCATCTCCGGAGACCCGCGCGAACTCCTCGAGCAGCTCACGTTGCTTGTCAGAGAGGCGGGACGGAACCTCAACGAAGATCTGCACCAGCTGATCTCCGCGCGGCCCACCTCCGAGGCGCGGCAAGCCCTGGCCGCGCAGTCGGATCACCTCGCCCGACTGGGTTCCGCGCTCGATCTTGAGCGTCTGCTTCCCGTCGAGGGAAGGCACCTCTACGTCACATCCCAGTGCCGCCTGCGCGATCGAGATCGGCACCTCGCAGAGCAGGTCGGGGCCCTGACGCTCGAACAGCGGATGCTCGCGCACCCGGAGCACCACGTAGAGATCACCTGCCGGGCCTCCATCGTAGCCCGCCTCTCCCTCCCCCGAGAGGCGCAGGCGCGTGCCGGTATCGACGCCCGCCGGAATCCGTACGCCGATCTTCTGGACCGTTTCGAGGCGTCCGCGACCACGACAGGCCGAACAGGCCCGCTTCACCCGCTGACCCAGACCTCCACAGCCGTCGCAGGTGCGACTGATACGGAAGAAGCCTTGCTGCAGGTGAACCTGGCCGTGGCCGGCGCAGCGCGGGCAATGCTCGCGCTCTCCGCCCTGGCCCCCACACTCGTTGCAGGAGCGGTGCTTGGGGACCTGAACCGACTGCTCCCCGCCGAGGGCCGCGACCTCGAAAGGAACTTCCAGGTCGTAGCGCAGATCCGCCCCACGATGGCCTCCGCGCCTGCCCTGACTACCGCGGCCGAAGAGATCGCCCCCAAAAAACTCGTTGAACAGGTCGGAGAAGCTCGAGAAGGGGTCGAAGCCAGCAAAAGGGTCTGCCCCCGCGCCGCCGCCGAAGGCGGCATGGCCGAGACGATCGTAGGCAGCACGTTTCTCGCCATCGGATAGAACGGCGTAGGCCTCGGAAGCCTCCTTGAAACGCGCCTCCGAGTCCGGTCTATCCGGGTTCTTATCGGGATGGTGGCGGTGGGCGAGCTCGCGATAGGCCCGCTTCATCTCCTCGGATGAGGCATTCCGGTCCACGCCCAAGATCTCGTAGTAGTCCCGCTTCACACCTGTTTCTCGACTCCGGGGGAAAAAGCGCGCCTAGGCTAGCAAAACTCGTCCCGCCGAAGCCCGCGTCAAGCGTGCGAAAGGCCGCACCAGCCACTCGGAAGCGCTTCTGGCTAGCCTGGTGAGATCTCCAGGCTAGCTCTCGTCCTGACTGAGGCGTTCGTACATCGCCTCGGTCATCCTGTAGGCGAGGTCCTGGAGGTCCTCCACCGCCTCACGCAGCTCGTCGGCGTCCTTGCCCTCCAGGGCCGCACGTGCGCGCGTGAGACTTTCCTGAATCTCTGCTTGCTCGGTCTCCTCGAGGGCGTCCCCGTACTCCCGAAGCGTCTGCTCCACGGAGTAGACGAGTCCCTCGCCGCTGTTACGGAGCTCTACGTGCTCGCGGCGCTGCGTGTCCGCGTCCACATGTTTCTCTGCTTCCGAGACGAGATCGTCGACCATCGCCTCAGAGAGCCCGCCGCTGGCGGCAACTCGAATCTCCTGCGTGTGGCCGGTTCCGAGGTCCTTCGCGGATACGTGCAGAATTCCATCCGCATCGATATCGAACGAGACCTCGATCTGCGGCACGCCACGCGGTGCAGGCGGGATCCCGATCAGCTCGAAGCGTCCCAGCGTCTGGTTGTCGCCGGCCATCTCGCGCTCACCCTGCAGCACATGTACACGCACGAGGTTTTGATTGTCCTCTGTCGTGGAGAAGATCTGAGCGCGGCGCGTGGGGACCGTCGTGTTGCGGGGGATAATCTTGGTCATCACCCCGCCCTGGGTCTCGACACCGAGCGAGAGCGGCGTCACGTCCAGCAGGAGCACGTCACTGGTCTCACCCACGAGTACGCTGCCCTGGATGGCCGCGCCCACCGCGACCACCTCGTCAGGATTGACGCCCTTCGCAGGCGATTTGCCAAAGAGCTCCTCGACCTTACGAACCACGCGCGGCATGCGCGTCATGCCACCTACCAGCACGACATGGTCGATCTGACTTTCCGCCACCCCCGCATCTTCCAGCGCCGCCCGTACCGGTACCTCGAGGCGATCGATCAGGGGCTCGACGAGAGTCTCGAGCTCCTCCCGCGTAATGACCCGGGTGAGGTGCTTCGGCCCGCTCTCGTCGGCCGCGATAAACGGGAGGTTGACGTCGGTCTCCTCGGAGGACGAAAGCTCCTGCTTGGCGCTCTCCGCGGCCTCCTTGAGACGCTGCAGCGCCATGGGATCCTGCCGGGGATCGATCCCGTGCTCCTCGACGAAGCCATCCGCGAGGTGATTCACGATAAGCTCGTCGAAGTCCTCTCCTCCGAGATAGGTATCGCCATGCGTAGAGAGCACCTCGAACACGCCCTCGCCCACCCGTAGGACCGAGACGTCGAAGGTGCCCCCACCCAGGTCGAAAACCGCTAGCGTGCCGGTTTCGCCCTCGTCGAGTCCATAGGCCAGCGCGGCGGCCGTAGGCTCGTTGATGATGCGCATCACGTTCAGTCCCGCGATGCGTCCGGCGTCCTTCGTGGCCTGGCGCTGAGCGTCGTTGAAGTACGCGGGGACCGTGACTACAGCGTCCTCAACCTCTCCACCCAGGAAGTCCTGGGCGGTGTCCTTCATCCGCTTGAGGATAACCGCGGAGATCTCCTCAGGACTGCAGAGCTTGTCATGAGCGCGCACCCACGCGTCTCCGTTCTCGGCTTCACAGATTTCGAACGGAGATACTTCGCGAAAGCGCGCGACGTTCTCATCATCGAAGCGTCTGCCGATCAAGCGCTTGACCGCGTAGACGGTGTTGTGCGGGTTGGTGACCGACTGTCGTTTGGCGATTTGACCGACGAGCTTTTCGCCCTTGTTGTCGAAGGCCACGATCGATGGAGTGGTTCGATTCCCTTCGCTGTTCGCGATCACCACCCGCTCGTCACGGTCGATGATCGCAACACAGCTATTGGTCGTCCCGAGATCTATGCCGATGACTTTTCCCACTCGTTCCTTACCTGGACGTCATGAGGAGTCTGGGGGCGCTACTCCGATTCGGACTCACGCGGGCTCGCGACGCCGACGAGTGCCGGACGCAGTAACCGGTCCTTGAGCAGATATCCGCGCTGGTAGATCTCGACCACGGTCCCTGGTTCGTGATCCGCAGAGGGAACCTGCCGAATCGCTTCCTGAGCCTGAGGATCAAATGGCTCGTTCTTTCCCTCCACCACTTTTACCCCGGTCTTCTCGAGCACCTGCATCAGGGATCGGTAGGTCAGCTCAACCCCCTCCAAAAATTTGGCGACGTCGTCTCCCTCCCCGGCCTGGCGCGCATGTTCCAGCGCACGTTCCAAATTATCGACCGTCGGAAGCAGCTCCTTGATCAGATTCTCGTTGGCGTAGTTGAACAGATCCTGACGTTCCTTGAGCGCCCGGCGTTTGAAATTCTCGAACTCTGCCGCCAGGCGCAGGTGGCGATCTTTGGTCTCTTCCAGCTGGCTCTCGAGCGTGGGCTCTTCCGCAGAGGCCTCCTCGCCGCCGGCTTCGCCGATCTCGGCCGCCAGCTCTTCGGGCAACTCCAGCTTCGGTCCCTTGGGCTTCGACATCCTGGATACTCCGGTCGGGATCAGGCGATACAGTTAGCGATTTGCTCCGATACGTAACGCACGATGGGGATCACCCGATCGTAGCGCATGCGCACGGGACCGATCACGCCAAGCCCCCCGCTCAGAGGGAGATTCCCGAGTGGCGCCGTGACGACGGCGCACTCCTGGATGTTCGGGTCTTCGAGCTCACTGCCAATCACCACGCGAAACACATCGGCTTTTACAATCTTGTCCAGAAGCTTCATGATCCGCTCCTTCTCCTCGAGCGCGCCCAGGACCTGACGCAGCCGATGCACATCGGCGAACTCGGGATGCGATAAGAGCAGATTCACGTCACTCACGTAGAGCTCCGCCATGGGCTGCGAGACCAGGCCGGCACGGCCCAAGGCGAATGTCCTACGCCACAGTGCATCGCTCCGCTCCCGCTCGCGCTCGATCGTGGACAGCAGACGCGCTCGCGCTTCCGTGAGCGTACAGCCGCTGACGAGCCCAGACAGGCGGGCGGAGGCGTCGTCGAGCGTGCGCTGGTCCGAGTCACACTCCTCGATAACCCGGGTCTCAAAGCCACCCCGCTCCGTCACCAGCAGCGCCGTAACCCGCTCGCTGGAGACGCGCACGAAGTGCACGTGTCGCAAGCGTATGCGGTCCACCGCAAGCGTGAAGGAAAAGCCGAGCTGTCCGGTCACGTCCGCGACCAGATCGGCCGCTCGACGCATGGTGTCCTCGACACCGCCCGCCGCTCGGGCCAGGTCGCGGCCCACCCCTGAGGGCACGGCGTCGCGCCACACGTCCAGCGTCATCAGGTGGTCGACATAGAGACGGAAGGCCCGGTCACTCGGAACACGACCCGCGGAAGGATGCGGCTGTGTCAGCAGCCCCAGCTCCGTCAGCTCCGCCATCGCGGCGCGCACGGTGGCCGAAGAGACGGCTGAAGCGGAACGGCGCGCCACCGATACCGAGGCCACGGGCCGTGCGGTCTCGACGTACTCCTCCAGCACGCCAAGCAGGACTTCGCGCATGCGCGACGACAGGGCCGACAGGCAAGACCATGGAGACTCTGGCTCTGCTCTCGGGGTCACGATCTCGAGCTCCCAAGCAAAACAGCGATGGGAAGCTAGCCGCGAAGCGCGCGCGGTGTCAACGCCCTACAAAACGTAGGAACACCTCGTCGGCAAACAGGATTCCGCGCTCGGTCAGGCGCAGATGACCGCTGCTTTCACAAATGAGGTCGAGCTCCCGCAGCTCCTCGAGCTGCTCCCCGAAGTGCTGCTCGGGCGTGGCACCGAAGTCGCGCCCGTAGTCTGCACGGGAGATCCCGTCCAGAAGCCGGAACCCGAGGTAGAGCGTCTCACGTCTCGCGTCTTCCAGCGAGAGTGTCTCGAGCTCGAGCAGGGGCCGCCGCCCAGCCCCGAGGGCCAGCTGCCAGGCGCCACGATCTTTGACGTTCTGGAAGCGGAGATCCCCGAGCAGGCTCGCCGCGGAGATCCCGAGGCCGAGTACGTCCTGACGACGCCAGTAGCGCTGGTTGTGCTGCGAACGATGCCCTGGCTGCGCGAAGCTCGAGATCTCGTACTGAGCGTAGCCGGCCGCGGCGAGCCGCTCGCCCAGCCGAAGGCCCATACGGACCGCTGCGTCCTCATGCGGCAGGCGTAGCTGGCCCCGCGCGTACGCCCTCGCGAAGGGTGTTCCCGCTTCGATGGTCAGCGCGTAGGCCGAGACGTGAGGGATTCCGAAGTCGATCATGCGCTCCAGATCAGCCAGTAGATCGTCCTCTGTCTGGTCCGGGGCGCCGTGGATCAGATCGACCGAGAGCGAGGGAAAGCCGACGGCGAGGCAGGCCTCCAGCCCCCGCAGCGCCTCCGCACCCTTATGCGCTCGTCCCAGGCGCTTGAGCGTCGTGTCGCGCAGCGATTGCAGACCGATCGAGAGGCGTGTGACTCCCGCCGCGCGAAAATCGGGAGCCCGTGCGCACTCTGGAATCCCGGGGTTGAGCTCGAGCGTCACCTCGCCGGGAGGACCCTGGAAGACCGCACAGATGGCATCCACGAGACGCTCGACGGAGGCAGGCTGGAGCAGGGAGGGAGTCCCTCCGCCGAAGTAAAGCGTCGCCAGCTCCCGTTCGGCAAGGCGCTCTCCGAGCTCCTTGCGCGCCAGCTTCAGCTCCCGCAGCAGACCCTCGACATAGGCCTGCTCCAGGGCGGGCTCGAGCTGGCCCACGCCCTCGACCGCGAAATCGCAATACGGGCACACGTGCTCGCAGAAGGGAACGTGGACATAGACGCCGAGATCTGCTCCGCTTGTGAGTCCGCTCACTCCACCTATCTTATGCGCACCGGTCGCATTGCAGCAAAGCAGAGGGACACAGAGGGACAGTATGTACCGTAGCTTCGGGCTCTTGCTCAGTATCGGGCTTCTCACATCCTGCGCACTCAGTCTGGACTCGGGCCGCAATGGTCTGAAGCACCGGGAGGATCTCGTGCATACGACGCTGAAGAACGGCCTAAATGTCCTGCTCCTGGAAGATCACTCGACACCCGTGGTGGCGCTGAATATCTGGGTGCGTGTGGGCAGCGCAGACGAGCTGCCCAACGAGGCGGGCATGGCGCACGTGTTCGAGCACATGCTCTTCAAGGGGACCGAGCGGCGGGCGCTGGGTGAGATCGCCCGGACCGTGGAGGCGGCGGGCGGTAATATCAACGCCTTCACGGGCTTCGACATGACCGTCTACCACATCACGATGGCCAGTCGCGATGCGGCCGTGGGCATCGACGTGCTGGCCGATGCGGTCCAGCACTCGACCTTCGAACCGCTCGAGCTCGCCAAAGAGCAGGAGGTGGTGGTCGAGGAGATCCGGCGCGGAAAGGACTCGCCGGGGCGCGCGCTCTCCGAGTCGGTGTTCAGTACGGCTTACCGGGTGCACCCGTACCGGCTCCCCGTCATCGGTACCGAGAAGAGCGTCAGGAGCTTCACGCGCGATCAGCTTCTGGACTTCTTCCAGCGCTGGTACGTACCCAACAACATGACTTTCATCGCGGTCGGCGACCTGGATCCCAAGGCCACGCTGAAGCAAATTCGCGAGGCCTTTGCCGATGCGCAGCCACGGCCCGATCTCACCCATCCCCGTGACGTCGAGCCCGAGCAAGCCACGCCCCGCTCCGTAATCGTGCGTCGAGACTTCGAGCGCACCCTGCTCGGTCTGGCCTATCCGATTACGGATTTCCGCGACGTCGACACCGCCTATCTCGATCTGCTCTCCATGGTGCTCGGCTCGGGCGAGAGCTCGCGGCTGTATCGCAACGTCAAGGACCGCCTGGAGTTCGTGCACAACGTCGGCACGAGTGCGTATACACCCCTCGACCGGGGCCTGTTCTTCGTCGATGCCACCGTCGAGGCCGGAAACATCGAGGACGCGCTGGCGGCGATCTCGACCGAACTGCAGCGGATCCGTGCCTTCGGTCCCTCGGAGCTCGAGCTCGAGCGGGCCCGCGTGAATTTGCTCGCAAGCCAGGTCTACGAAAAGGAGACCATGCAGGGTCAGGCGCGCAAGCTCGGCTACTACGAGACCATCGGAGGCGGGATCAAGTCCGAGGCGGAGTACCTGGAGCACGTGAAGCGTGCCACCCCGGAACACCTCCAGCGCGTCGCGCAGGAGTATCTCGTACCCGAACATGTCACTGTCGCTGCGCTCCTGCCCGAAGACGAGCGATCGGATCTGCAGGCGGGAAAGCTGATCACCGCGCTCAACTCCGTGGGTACCGGGGGTCGAGGGCTCGTCGGCACGGAGCTCAGTCAGGGCATCTACCGCTACACGCTTCCGAACGGTCTGCGTATCATCGTCAAGCCCATCACCGCCATCCCGCTGGTCTCGATGCGCCTATCCTTCAAGGGCGGCTTACTGGCCGAGACTGAGGAGACGGAGGGCATCAGCTCGTTCCTGGCGGAGATGCTCGAGCGGGGCACCGAGCAGCGCAGCGCGGCCCAGATCGCCGCCGAGGTGGAGGGTATCGCGGGCTCCCTCAATGGCTTTTCGGGGCGGAACAGCTTCGGCCTCACGGCAGAGTTCCTGACCGATTCGCTCGAGACTGGACTGGACCTTTTCGCGGACGTTCTGCTGCGACCCTCCTTTCCGCCCGACGAGATCGAGAAGCTGCGCACCGAGCGCATCGCCGCGCTCAAGCGCCGCGAAGACAACCTCTCGCACAAGGCGTTCGAGCTCTTCGCACAGGAGCTCTTTCCGGGACACCCGTATCGCTTCCAGATCATCGGCTCGGAAGAGTCCGTGGGGAAGGTGAACCGAGATGCGCTGCGTCGGTACTACGAAACCTACGCCCAGGCGAGCAACGCGGTACTCTCGATCGTAGGCGACGTCGAGCCCGATCAAATCGTCGAGGCTATCGCCTCGAAGCTGGCTGCCTGGCAGGGACCCGAGAGCGTCACGTTACCGACACGGAAGCCAGCGCCCGCCCCCGAGACTACGCGCGAGGTCTCGATCGAGAAGAACAAGAATCAGGTCCATGTCGTGCTGGGCTTCCCGGGCCTCGCGGTGGGCGACCCGGACCTGCCCACGCTCGACGTGCTGACCCAGATCCTGTCGGGCCAGGGCGGCCGGCTTTTCCTCGAGCTGCGCGACCGCAGAAGCCTGGCCTACTCCGTCAGTGCGTTCTCGATCGAGGGGCTCGATCCGGGCTTTTTCGCGGTATACATCGCCTCCGCTCCCGAGAAGCTCGAGGGATCCCTCGACGGTCTGCGCGCGGAGCTGCGGCGCGTGCTGGAAGAGCCGATCACGGCGCAGGAGCTGGAGCGCGCCAAGGGCTACCTGATCGGATCGCACGCGGTCTCGCTCCAGCGCTACGGCAGCCAGGCCAGTGTACTCTCGCTCGACGAGCTCTACGGCCTCGGGGCGACCTTCTACCTGGACTACGACGAACGCATCGAGGCCGTAACGATCGACGACATCAAGCGCGTCGCACACCGCCTAATCCAGCTCGAGCATCAGCTCGTCGCCATCATCAAGTAGCCGGCGCAAGCCCCGCTCCGGGCACCAGCTTAGGACTGCCCCCGGGGGCAGTCCTAAGCTGAACTGCATAAGAGCTCAGCGCAGATAATCGCCGGTCACGGCCCTACCACGCGGCCTGACCTAAACAGCCAATTACATCTACTGGCGAAGGCGTCTAGGTTCGGAAGCGCAAGCCGATGTTTCGGGGCGAGTGTGTCCAGAATCTGGGCGCGTCCTCACTGGCCTTCGAATTTCGGCGGGCGCTTCTCGAGGAACGCCATCATTCCCTCCCGGAAGTCCTTCGTCTGGAACAAGGGCAATAGCTGCAAGAACACATGGTGCGTGTGGTCGTCGAACTGCTCTGAGAGCCCCGCGCGCATCATCCGCTTCGCAGCCTGCACGGCGAGCGGAGCGTTGGCAGCGATCTCCTCGGCCAACTCCAGCGTTTCCTTCATGAGATCATCGTCGGGTACAAGCCGGTTTACCAGACCGAGCTCGAGACACCGTTGTGCCGAGAGCGTGCGTCCAGTAAAGACGATCTCTGCGGTACGCGCCCAGCCGATCAGCCGCGGCAGCAGCCAGGTCCCACCACTTTCCGGCAGCACCCCGCGCCGTGTGAAGGCCGGCGCCAGTTTGGCGCTCTCACCCGCCACGCGGATGTCACAGCCCAGGGCGAGGTCCATCCCGTAGCCGGCGGCCGGGCCGTTGAGCGCACAGAGTGTAGGCGTATCGAGCCCGTGCAGAACGGAGGGTGGCGCGTCTCGCAAGTTCACATTGGCTGGAAGGTTGGCTCCGCCCTCAGCACCGACTCCCGTTCCGGCTGCGGCGTCCTGGATGTCCAGTCCTGAACAGAAGCCACGGCCGGCTCCGGTGAGGACGATCACGCGGATCTCTGGATTTCGGTCGTATTCGCGGAGCTTCTCGCTTAGGGCGATGAGCATCGGCCCCGAGATGGCATTCAGGCGATCCGGTCGGTTGAGGGTAAGCGTGGCAACCGCCCCGTCTACCTGGAAAAGCAGCTCACTCAAGTCACGCTCCTCTCGTCATCATCACGCGTATCGACGATCATCCCCCACGAAGCTCCTGCTGCCAAGGCCGGTGGCTAAACTGACTAGGGCGCGTCTTCTGGCCCCCCGCGAAGCTCGGGCGTTCGAGCTTGCTCCGAAAATGGTGTGAGCCTGCGGACTTGTCTCGAGCGGTGCGCCCTTGCGCAGGTTGTCCGAGACCTGCCACAGCCACAGATGGGCGGCGGCTCTCAGACTGCCCATCACGCCGCCAGCGGGAGCCGGACGACCTGTTGGTTGAAGGGTGTATCCCGCTCAGTATCCGACGGCGCGGCTGTCCCGACGCGGGTCGATCCCGCCCCAGAGCAGCTGGCTCTCGGAGTCGCGCACGATGGAGACGCTGGCCCCGAAACGAAACGTGCTCATGAGCACCGGGTGACCCCAGGCCTCGAGTCGCTCGACGACGTCGCGCGGATGCTCGGGCTCGAGGAGAAGGCGATCCGGCTGCCACTGGTGATGGAAGCGGGGCGCAACAACGGCCGCCTGGATGCCGAGGCCGAAATCAACCAGGTTGAGAAGTGTCTGCAGCACGGTGGTAATGATGAGGGGTCCCATCGGGCTTCCCGCGACCAGCCAGGGACGACCATCGCGCAGCACGATCGTGGGCGTCATGCTCGAGAGCGGCCGCTTGCCCGGCGCCACGGCGTTGGCCGTGTAGCCGATCAGACCGTAGGCGTTGGGCGCATCCACTGCTGCGGCAAAGTCGTCCATCTCGTTGTTGAGCACGATGCCCGTTCCCGGCGCGGTAAGGCCCGAGCCGAACAGCGTATTGATGGTCTGGGTCAGGGCCACCGCGTTGCCCTCGTCGTCCAGGACCGAGATATGCGTGGTTCCCGCGTCGTCGGGAGGAGGAACGCCCGGCCGCTCGACCCGCAGCACGCGCGAGCGACCCCAGCGCCAGGGAGCACGACGCCAGAAGGGCCGCGGCTTCAGACGCTCCGCGAGCTCGAGTCCGTAGGCCTTGGAGGTGAGCCACTGCGTCGGAACCGTATGGAAGCCGGGATCACCCATATGAAAGGCGCGATCCGCGAAGGCGAGCTTCATGGACTCGGCCACCAAATGAATCGCCTCGCTCGAGTTGTGGCCGAGGGAAGCGAGATCGAAGGGCTCCAGAGTGTTGAGCATCTGGATCAGGTGCACCCCGCCGGAGCTCGGCGGCGGCATGGACACGATCTCGAGTCCGCGATACGTACCGCGCACGGGCTTCCGCCACCGCGTTCGGTAACCCGCCAGGTCCTCGAGTGTGAGCACGCCCCCGTGCTCCCGCGTCGCCTTGACCATGGCCTCGGCGACCGAGCCGCTGTGCATGACCTTGGGGCCCCACTGCGCGATGGCCGCCAGCGTGTGTGCCAGCTCGGGCTGCTCGAGCTTCCAGCCGAGCGGTGGGATTTCACCCTCGGCGAGCTGGATGCGC
>Ga0255048_10001931_pt1 | contig 13723 bp, 15 predicted proteins | sample JV7_2_2_MG_FD_183619 | JGI IMG/M metagenome (GOLD analysis project Ga0255048, IMG submission 183619) | Seawater microbial communities from Jervis Inlet, British Columbia, Canada - JV7_2_2 | ecosystem: Environmental > Aquatic > Marine > Inlet | place: Canada: British Columbia | collected 2016-10-06
CTTCTTATTTAATTACGAATGGCGTAAATGGGAGACATACGCTAGTGCTTGGACTCAATGGATTCCGCGCGCTAGTTTGGACCCGTTAAAAACTAGACCGCCAAACTTTAAATGGTACATAGTTGCAAATAATACTTCAGACACCGCGATAGATGGCACGGTATTATACACCTCGAATTTTGTAGTAAACGAAGATTTAAATTCTAACAATCACCCCGAAGTTTTATTGACCGCCGGTGATAATGTTTCGATTATATTAGAACTCGTTAACGATGCTTATGGGTTTTTAAATACAACAGGATTAAACGCAGCGGGGACGATTAATAGATGGGCGGCACGAATCGATAACGGTTCGAGTGTGTCTTTTATCCGAAAAGGTTCGGTCGTCTTAGGTGATCCCTATTCGTTGAGTACGGTTATACCTAAAGACGTTTCCTGTTTAGATATAATACAAGATTTTAAAACAAATTTTAACCTTTATTTTAGTGCGGATACGTATCGAAAAGAAGCAAAGATTGAGCCGAGAGATGATTTCTTCAAAGATATTTCAAACGCTCCAGACTGGACCGATAAAATAGATTTAAAAAGTGGCTACCAAATATCATACGCTTCGGAATACAAGGAAACTCTAGAGTTTAAATACATAGAAGATTCAAAAGATGAATATTTAGAGCGTTGGAATGTTATTAACTCAAGAAATTACGGTAAATACGACCAAGATTTAGGAGATCGATTTAATAAAGGAACTTCAGTAGTTCAAACGAAATTGTTTTCACCCGTTATCCAGGGGCAAACATCAAGCGGAATGTTTACATCTATCATCCGAAAAGAGTACGGAGATTTAAACGTAAACGGTGTGCAAAATACTGAATACAATTTCAGATTGTTTAACATTTTAACCGAACAACAATTCGATGCGGCCGGAAACCCTTTGCGAGCGTTTTCGCCTTTTGTTGTTACGGTTGGATTAAGTGAATCGTTCGGTAGCTCAATCGTTCCAATGAATTTAAACTTCGCGGGTGATGATGGTTTAGTACAAACTTATTACGCGAAAACTATTACCAACTTATTAGAGGGCGGGGTATTATCGATTCAAGTTAATTTATCGTTAACAGATTATAGGGAAACAGATTTAAGACAACCGATTTACATCGACGCGCCTTCAGAAATTAAAGGGCATTACATAGTACAGAAGATAGATAAATTTAAAGCAAGTAAGGACGTATCGACGAGAGTTGAGTTGTTAAGGTTTCAAAGTTATACCGCAGTTCCTAACGATCCGAATCAATCCGGAAACGTACCACCTACGATTTCAAATCCACAAGGTCCGAATTCGGAGCCTAACCCGATTTATATTGAACAGGTTGTTGGTGGTGTTACGTATTTGGTTCCGGTTTATGCAGATAGTAACGGGAATACGGTTCCGGTTTATACAAGTTAAATAGAAATATTATGGCAGAAGAAATAGGGTTTAGGATAAAAATTCAAGGCATGGAGCAACAATTTGCGGCTATGTCTAAATTCAAAGCGGAAATAAATAGTTTAGCCGTAGAAAAGAAAAAACTAAATAAACAGGTTCAAGATTTAAATGAACAATATAAACTAGGAAAAATATCAATTGATGAGTACGATCAAGAACTCGTAAAGCTATCAACAGATCAAGCTCAAAACACGCTAGAAACAAAAGAGTCGACTTTTCAATATCAAGAAAACGAGAAAGCTTTAGTAGATAATAATAAAGCGGTAAAAGCTGAAACCGGTTCGTTAGCTCAACTACGTATTCAACTAGCACAATCGAAAAAAGATTGGACTAATTTAAGCAGGGAAGAAAGAAACAATGAAAAAGTCGGAGGTGAGTTACTAAAAACTCAAAACGCACTTCATGAAGAAGTAACAGAATTAGAAAAACAAATCGGCGTTACTTCTCGTAACGTCGGTAATTACGGCGACGCTATATCGGGCGCGACCCCGTTAATGGGAGCATTCGGTAGTAAAATTAATCAGGTTCAACAAACATTAGGACAAGTAAAAGAACTATTCGCGAAAGTAACAGCGGTAACGAAAGCAAATTCTGCAGCGACTAAAGGAGGGGCCGTAGCTCAAAAAGCATTAGGAGCAGCGACTAAAGGAACGGCTGGAAGTTTTAATATAGCTAGTAAAGCGGCGAAAATTTTTAAATTCGCTTTAATCTCGACGGGAATAGGTGCTATCGTTGTTATAGTAGGTTCATTAATTGCGGCTCTATTATCAACACAAAAGGGAACGGATGCGGTAACTCGTGTACTTGCTCCATTAAAAGAAATTTTAGCGACAATATTTGGATTAATTCAAAAGGTAGGTTTAAAAGTATTTGACCAGTTAAAGAAAGCTATCAATGACCCAGGTAAAGCTTTGAAAGATTTAGGCGAAGCAATTAAACAAAACATAATAAACCGATTTACGGCCGCTGTAAACCTTGTTAAATTACAAGGCCGCGCAATGGTTTTAAGTTTTAAAGCGATTGGATTAGGAATCAAGAAAGCCTTATCCGACGTACCATTGTTAGGAGCTGGAATCGATAAAGAACAACTCGACAAGGATTTAAAAGAGGTTAAAGCGCAGTACATTCAAGTCGGTAAAGAAGTAAAAGACAATTTAATTCAAGCCGGAACCGGATTAGATCCGCAACAAGTAGAAGATTTAGTTCAAGCCGGAAAAGATTTCGTTGATGAAATGGCAATCGCAGCGGAACGAGGTGCTAGAATTGCGGAATTAACTATCGAGATTAGACAACACGAAATAAGTTTAAACCGAGAAAAAGAGCGCGGAAATAGATTATTTGAAGAGCAAAAGAAAATAGCGGAAGACGTATTATTGACTGACGATCAACGTATCGCAGCGGCTCGAAAAGCTCAAGAGATATTAAAAGCAACTGAAAAATTACAGTTAGACCAATTAGACCGTGAAATAAAACTTGCTAAACTAAAAACAGAAGCTAACGACACAAGCGACGAAGAGCTACAAGCGATACAAGATTTAGAAGCGAAAAAGGAAGCGTTAATAGCTACGACAATAGGTAAAAGTATCGAACTTCGTAACAAAGAAAACGCGATAATTAAAACGCGAATTGATGCGGTTAAAAAAGCGCAAGACGATGAAATTAAACGCCTTCAGAAAATCGAAGCAGAACGCGAAAAGATTGCGGAAAAAGACACAGAGCGAGCTTTACAAAACGAACTCGAAATACTAGACATTAAAGCGAACACTTTAAAACTCGAAAGAGATTTAGAAGCGGCTTCGACTGAGGAAACGGATCGAATGAAACTCGATGCCGAAATCGAATTACAACGAAAGCTAACAGATTTAAAAGTACAAGCGGCTGAAAAACAAGCCAACGCACTCGGCGTTAAAGCGGCTGAACTTGAAGTTAAATTAGTACAGTTACGTAAAGAAGCGAACGGAAAGGAAACGGTCGAAATATTAAAAACTCAAGACGCATTAAATCAAGCGAAGGTTGAGAAAGAAAAGATTTTAACCGAGGATATTGCTTTAATAAAAGAAGAGGACCGAGTAGGAGAAGCGATTAAAGAAGCGGAATTCAAAGCGGAAAAGGATCAAACGGAAACCGAAGCGGAGTTAGAACGATTAAAAGAAAAAGAAGAGTTAAAAAAACAAATTACAGACGGAGCTTTTCAAGCTGGAGAAATTGTCGCGGAAGGAATATTCAAAAGAGAAAAAGAAAGAATAACCGAAGAAAAAGATAGGTCGATAGCCGCTTTAGAAGCTAAGAAAAACGCGGGAGTTATTTCACAAGCTGAATTCGAGAAACAACGACTAGCGATTGATAAAAAAGCATTCGAGAAACAAAAGAAAGCGGACACGGCAAGAGCTGTAATTAACGGCGCGGTTGCGGCTGGGAAAACATTCGCAACTTTAGGGTTTACACCACGGCTTTAATCGCGGTCGGTTTAGGAGCTGTAAAAACAACCGCAGAAATTGCCGCAATACAAGGACAATCGTTCGCGGTTGGTGGTTTTACGGGTTCGGGTGAAGGTGCTCCGGATTCAAGCGGTCATAAAGTCGCGGGTGTTGTTCACGCGAATGAGTATGTAGTACCGAAAAAGGTTCTAAATTCACCTCAAGGTGCTGCAATGGTTGGTAATTTAGAACGGATGCGATTACAGTCACCGACTACAAATGTATCGCGTGGGTTTGTTGGTGGTGGGTTTACATCCGAACCGCAATCGATCGATATGAAAGCGTTCGAAGCGAGTGTGGCGGGTGCGGTTATTGCTTCAGTGCAATCGATTCCAGTTATAAACGACCCGACACAAACAGCGTCCGTGAATAATGACGTTAATAATGTACAAAACGAGGTTAATTTTTAAATAAATTAGCTTATATTTGATACGTGTTTACAACCGAACAACAACAATCCGAACGGCTTTCGATTTGTCGAGGGTGTCCAATGTACCGAAAACAAGCCCGATATTTTTTCGGACTTGTTAAGATGGATAAAGAGCAATGCAAAAAGTGTACGTGCTTACTAGAACCTAAAACAGTGTGGGCCGCTTCAGAATGTCCATTAAAAAAATGGAAGCCTTTACCGAAGACGAATTAAACGACATCGAATTACTAGTTAATAAGGTACGCGGACGAATGTTACCGAATAGAGCCGCTATACGTGAATTATCCGTGATATTTAAGACACGGGTTCGGGATATTGACGTTCGGTGTAGTAAATGTATTAATCACATGATCGAATACTTTTTTATGCAATGTCAGAAGAAGAAGTAACAAAATACATCGCTAATAATTTTGATGTTTCCGAATCGGTTGCGGGTGAATTGTTTAATCAAAAATTAATCGATTTGAAAAGTGTTCGTAACGCTTTGATTCAAGTCGATTTCATAATAATGTATAAGAATCCGTTAATGAGTGTTAAAAGTATTCATTACTTCTTATGTGAAAAATACGACGTATCTTTTTCTCATGTGCGCTTATTGCTTAAGAAATAAGCATCAATAAAGGGTATAACTTTCTTATCTTTTAGAATAAAGCCTTTTATTTGTTCTATGAAATGGTTTTCAATAGAAAATAAATCTAGTGATGTTTTAAATATAAACATCAATGAAGAAATAGGAGGGTACGGAATCACTTCGAAAGACTTTATCGCTCACGTTCAAGCTGAGGGTAAGAAAAACATTAATTTAACGATTGATTCGCCTGGTGGGAGTGTGTTTGACGCTTTCGCAATCTATGACTTTTTAACAACTTCAGACAAATACAATGTTACCGTAGAAATTCGCGGTTTAGCTGCGTCCTCGGCTTCGGTTTTAGCTTTGGCGGGTAATAAATTGCCTACCATGACCGAAAATAGTTTCCTAATGATTCATAATCCATACTTAACTAAAATGGATATGGATTTTTACACCTCTGAAAAACTTAAAAAGAAAGCTGAAGAGATGTTAAACGAAGCGGAATTACTTGAAACGATCACGAATAAGATCGCAACAATATATTCTAAGCGTACAGGAATCGAACATAGTAAATTAATTGCTATGATGGATGCTGAAACGTGGATCAGTGCGGAAGACGCTTTAGAAATGGGATTCGCTTCGAGTGTTTCCGAATCGATTGCGATAGCTGCGAAGTTAGATAGTACTAAGTTGAGCGACTTAGGTATAAAAAACGCTCCTAAACAATTTGTAATCAATAATAAACAAGTAAATATGGATGAATTAAGTAAACAAGTTTCGGACTTGAAAGACTTTATTTCAAACTTATTCCCGAAAAAAGAAGGGGAAGAGGTTAAAGAGGTGAAGATTCTTGATAATGCCGATGTAAAAGCGAAATTGGAATCAATCCAAGCTGAAATCGAAGAAAAAGACAAAGAAATCGAGGAAAAGGACGCAAAGATGTCTGAAAAAGACGAAGCTTTAACAGCTTTAGAAACTGCGAACACTGTCTTAACTGATGAAATCGCGAAATTGAAAGGTGAAGAAACAAAGCCGGATTCAGAAGAAGATCCTGAGCCTGACAAAGACAAAGAGCCTGATGCGAAAGCCGCATTTGGAAACGCTGTTTTAGCTAATTTAGTTGAAAACAGATACAATAAATAATATAAACAAATAAACAAATAAAAAATGGCGAATATCGTTACAACAAGTTTTAACTACACGTACGACGGGCAGTTATTAACTCAGACACTTTTTTACAAACCAACGGAACAAGCGGATAATATTTTCGCAAATTACAGAGTTTTCAACGGTGTAAAAACTAAAATTCAATTGCACCTTCCGGGAGCTTTGGACAAACTTTTAAAGCAATATGTTACTTGTGGTTTTAGTGCAGATGGTACTCCGACTCCAATAACTAACAGAACTCTAGAAGTAACTAAAATGAAAGTTAACGTCGAGGAATGTGCTGACGCATTTTTCGGAACAGTTTTCGAAGACGAAGCCTTAAAGGCTGGTGTTGCAATCACTGATCTTTCAGGTACTATCGTTGAACAAGTTATGATGAACTTAGTTCTTGATGCAGTTGCAAGAGATATGGCGCGTCAAATGTGGTTTAATGACCTTGCTGGAGCGAGTGCAGATTACAACGCATACGACGGATGGATTGAAATTTTCAAAAACGAATCAGCGAACTTGGGTCAGTATTTCGACATGAGTACTGATGCGAACATCGAAGTAGCGGGTGCGCTAGTTGTTGATGGTGCTTTAGTTCTTTTAAGAAGTATGTACGAAAATCAATCTAAGGTATTAAGACAAATGCCAAGAGAACAAAAGAAGTTTTTCGTTACAGCGACAATCGTTGATAACTTAATGACAACTTACGAAGATACACAGTCTTCTCTAGGTTTAATGTTGTTACAAGACGGAAACACTTCAGTATTAAAATTCAGAGGTATCGAATTGTACGAGGTTCCAGGATGGGATACGCAATTAGCAGATGTTGACAACCCTCAAGCGGTTTTCGTTGGTGATAACATGGCAGTATTGACAATTCCTGATAACTTAGCGGTTGGGGTTGATACAACTTCTGACAACTTGAAAATCAGAAGCGACGACGACGACGACGAAGTTTTAAAAGTAATTTGGAAAATAAAACAAGGTGCGCAAATCATACACCCTGAATTGATTTCTTTCGCTTACTAGTATTAACTAAATAAAATTTAAAAAAATGAGTATTACAAATGATGTTTTAATAACCTGTTCCGATGAAACAAGAAGAGGTGGTGTTAAAAAGATCTTTGTTGTTCCAGCGTGTGAAGTTGATAGCTTCACCGCTGGTGTATCTCATGACTATACCGCAGTCGTTACGACTTTAGGACAGACATGGTTTGAGATAGAAGGCGAGTTTGAAACTAAGCCTTTCACATCAGAGGGATCAACGGAAAACGGATCAAACGTTACTGAAAACACTTTAGAAGTTTTCGTTCCTAGAATGGAAAAAGTAAAAGCTAAAGAATTAAACGACTTATTTGCCGGTGGTAAAGTTGTTGTTTTATTTAGTGTTTACGATGTTGTATCGGCTTTCGATAGAGCGTTTATACTAGGTTACGATGAAATCTTAATGCTAGATGCTGCGGCACGCGCAACAGTTAACCAAACTTTAGAAGCAGAACTTCAAGGGTTAAACGGTTACACGGTTACGTTCTCAGGTAAGCAAACGGAATTACTACGAGAATATGTAGGAAGTATCGATTCGAATATCAGTGGACCAATTAGCTTCGGAAGTTAATTAGTAACTAAATAAAGTAAAAAAAGGGCAATCTTAATCGATTGTCCTTTTTTTTTGTTAAATTTATAGCTATGAAAGTAAAATATATTATAACGAAAAGAGGTAGCGGAAAAGCGGTCTATTTACCTGATGGCGTTGTTGTTTTGAATAGTAAGACAACACAAAAAGACTTAAAGAAACTACACGAATTAAAATATACTAAACTAGTAGAAATAGAAGATGCGAAAGAAGACATTACGCCAAACGAAGACGCGACCGATTAAATCCGGAACCGTTTCAAGGTTAGGAAAGAATCGGATTCAAGCAAGTTCCGCGGGCGTACCTATTACGACTCAGGAACTAATACAAGAAAAACCGGAAAAAATTCAAGAGGATTACGTTTCGTTTTTCGATACATCAAGTAATGTTTATATAAACGACTTAGCACGTCGCGCACGTCGTTCGTCTACGCATTCGGCTATATTGTCTAGTAAATTAGCTTATACAGTCGGTACGGATTTTATATACGATCCAGATTTAAAACCAAACGAACAGAGCTGGGTCGATGATATTAACGCGAATTCAGAAAGTTTACGTGATATTTTTAATTTAGCCGGAAAGGACTATATTACTTTCGGAAATGCCTGGGTTCAATCTGTAACGGTTGGAAAAAGAACAAATTACTATCATATCGATGCGACAAAGGTTAGAATTAAAAAGGACCGAAGCGGAATTATAGTTTCTGACTACTGGAGGGAAATCGGAAACGGAAAATACACATCGAAACCACACGTCGAAATAAGTTTAGACCCGAAGAAAGGAACGCACGCAATTCAATTGATGCGTCATTCACCTGAATACAATTTTTACGGTTTACCGGATTATATTGGGGCTTTAAATTGGATTGATGTTGAATATAGAATTCCAAAATTTAACTTGGATCGATTCGATAACGGTTTTTTCCCTAGTGCATTGATACAAATGTTCGGAGCCCCGCCGGAGGGGACAACAGCAAAACAATACGTTAAAAGTATGGTTGCTAATTTCACAGGCGAAGCGAATAATTCAAAGATAGTTGCGGAGATGTTAGATTCGCCGGAACAAGCTGCGAAAATAACCACTTTCGATTCGGAAAAACAAGGAGAATTCGAAAAACTTGCGGAAATGGCTAAGGTGAATATTATTTCAGCGCATAGAATACCTCCAGTTTTAGCAATGATCGAAACGGCTGGAAAATTAGGAGGAAATCAACAAATTTCAGAGAGTCACAATTTATTTATGAACTCGGTAATTATACCGGATTTTCAAGAGCCTTTGTTAAGATTCTTTAATAAATTAATTGAATTAGCGGGATTTAAATTTACGATTTCAGTCAATCAATTAAACTCATTAACGTTAATCGATAAAATTAGCCCTAATGAAGTCTTAACAATAAATGAACAGAGAGGATTGTTAGGGTTCAAGCCTGAGACAGACGAAGAAAAATTAACAGGATCGGAAGTAATCCGTAATCTATCACCTTTATTGGCTAATAATATTCTTGGACTACTTACAGAAGAACAAAGAAATAAATTATTGTTAGATATGGGGTTGATTGAAGCAGATACATCGAACACTGAAACAACAGAAGAAGATGGGAATTGAAGTAATCACAGCGCAAACCGTTCGCGAATTGGTAGTGACTGACATCAGTTTCGATCAAACGTATTTCGATAAATACATCGAATTAGCTCAAGCGAAATATTTAAAACCGGCTTTAGGTAAAGAGTTTTATAATAATTATTTATCACAGTATCCGACTTTATCGGTTCCGTATCAAACGTTAAAAGATAATTTTATAGATAAACTACTATCGTATTACATTGTATACGAAGCATTTCCTGAAATTCGCGATAAATTAACGAATCAAGGAGTGATGCACAACCGAAGCGAGTTCACAGATCAAACGCCTTCGTTTGATTACGGACAACTTCGAACGCAATACAATTATAACGGAAACTTTTGGGTTAATGAAATGATTGAATACATTTTAGACAATCCGACCGACTATCCTTTATTCGGTCACGGGTGTAATTCAGAAGATTTAAATTCTAATAATAAAGGTTTTATAATTTACTAGATGTCAATAATACTTCATAAAAACATACCGGAAGGGGAATTACATAATCCGAAAGGGTTTAATGATCCGATTACTAATTCGATGTCGTATTCTATGCGGTCCGAAAGTGATGTGGCAATTTTTCAAGATATTGAATATTTACCGGGGGCGTTGAATTTCGTAGATGGAAACAACCCACCTCCGACTACGGTTTTAGATGATATTTATGTAATTATTGACGGCGGAGGTGGTGTAGTCGATGCCGGCTGGGGTGCGGTTACGTTTAATTCATGGTGTCGATACGATTCTACTAGCTGGATAGGGGTTGCCGCGGTTGATGGGTTTCAATGTTATGATAAAACCGCTAAAGAGTTCAAGTTTTTTAACGGAACCGTGTGGGTTTCGGCTGGGGGTGGTGGGTCTACCTCTGTTTTAACACAGAATCAAATCCACGTAATGGGTACTATCGGAACACCTGGAGGTGTTATAGGTGATATTACGAAGCCTTTTGCAACATTAGAGCAAGCTGTTTTAGCTGCTGACGCTGATCCTAGCGGTGGTGACGGGCTTCAAATAGTCGTATATCCTGACAGTTACACATCAACAGGGACAACAAATTTAGCTAGAAACGGTTTAGCTTGGCATTTTGAGGCTGGAGCTATTTACACACATACGCATAACTCAAGAATGTTTGACTGTAATGGTTTTGCTAAACCTCACATAATAACAGGTAGAGGGCAATTTGTTTATAATGTAGCTTCTCAAATAGGCGTATTCTTTAACGAAACTTCGGCTGTATTTGAATTTGACTCATTTACTACAACGGGCGCTCAAACTGGAATTTACATATTTGCTACAACTACAAACAACTTAACTTACTTAATAAACGGCAGGGAGGTTTTAGGAACTGGAAGCGGTGACGGTATATTTATATTTGGAACTGCTAAACACCCTAGGGTAAATATTAATTTAACACAAGCTAAAGGAACAGGAACAGGTAAAGGAGTTAGAAACGGTTTAACTTCGCAATCAAAATCTATAGTTGTTAATATTGCTTATGCTGAATCAGCAACTACAAACGCAATATTAACCGGTGGAGGTTTGTGGAATGTAGATTACTCTTTTTCTGCAAGCGGAGTAGCAACAAGTTTTGGTGGTGGGGCTGGTGATGAGGTGGTTTATAATGGTGAAGCCTACACTATGGAAATTTTAGTTGGTCAGAAAGTAAGAGGTGCATTCTTTGTTACTGACACGTTAACAGTTAATAGTGCTACAGCAAAGACTTTTGGAGGAGGTTGTAATAAATTAGTTTTAACAAATGGAACTGTTGACGAGTTAGAGGTTTACCAAGAAGCTACAATAACAGACGGGACCGCAAGGTTAAAAAGATATGACGATGGTTCTACACCAAAATTAAATTTAAATGGAGGGGTAACCCATGTTTTAGATGATATTTATGGAGGTGCAGGATTAGTAGGAAATGAAATAACTGTAAATAATGACGCTAAATTGTTCCTACATGGGTATAACGTAATGGCTGGAGCTAATAAGTTCAAGTTTATAACTATGCTTCATGCTGACTGTGTGGTTGATTTACGAGACAGCACAATAGATATGCAAACAACAGCGCCGGCAACTGCTGAGGTTATAGGGGTTGATTATCAAGCAGGCACTCTAATTGCAAACGGAGCTACAATATTAAATAACGGTCAAGGAATACCGATTAAAACAGCTTCATCAAGTGATAATGTTATTTTAAAAGGAAATTTAAATACTAATTATTTAGGAACTTTATCAACTGGAAACTTAAAAAGGCTTAAATTTCAAGTTGCCAGTATTTCAAATACAACAATTTCGCTAGATGATACGGTAAACCCTTTAACGCCTTTTGCTTCAAATTTAGCTTCAGAAGCTTTGATTGCTGCAGATTTAGCTTTTCAAATTGATAACGCTCAGTCAGGGTTAAACTTTACTGGAATTTATACAGCTGGTGATGAGTTTGAAATAGAGGGAACTGTAGCGGGTGTAAATTGGCTATACAGTGTACTGCTTAACCTTTCGTTATCAGGAACTGTAACCCCTTTAACTCAAGGCTTTACAATAATTGGAGGGGGTACAGTAGAACAAGACGCAAACATTATTTAAAATGGATTTAACAAATATAGTTTTAGGATTAGAAAAAGGGAAATTCGCATCGTTTTATGATGGTGTGTATTATCAAATATCTGTAATAACAAACTCGGCAACATTACAAACTGAATTAGACTTAGCCACAGGCGTTACGGTAACAAGTGCGGTTGTACAGTACAAGGATAACTCAAGCGTTCCTAGAATCGTTTGTAGTGATGGTACTGATGGTGTTCAGCCAGATCCCTTGCCTCTTGATTCGATTAGTACTGAATTATCAGACGCTTTAGTTCTTGCAAAAGAAGAGGTAGAGGAAGAAATTACATCACAAACAGCTTAAAATGAAAGAAATTACACTTGCTAAAATTAGCGTTATTTGTTTACTTATTCAAACCACCTTTGCAAAGGTTACGTTTAGTGATTCTATTGATTTTTTAGGCGATCACATTAGTATAATTTCTTTTGGAATTATACTAGTAGCAAATTGGAGTAAAGTTGTTGTCCAGGTTAAAAAGTGGTTCAAATGACATTAAAAAGAAAACGTTTAATTAACTTGTTAGCAGCCTTAAAAGGCATTGTATTAATTAGCGGAGCTAGTGCGTACATAACCGATCACGAACATATTACTTTTTGGGTTATGATTCTCGGAGCTGGAATCGATGAAACTATAAAATATTTTAAAAAGGATATTAAATTAGATGAGGAAATTCGAACTAAACATTAAACGTTATATTTACAACGATTCGAAAACAACCGGAGGCGAAGCGAATAATATCGGTGATTTTTTCATAGAAGGTAAGTTCTTTTGTTATTCGTTAGAAGATAAGATCCGATACGATGATAAAAAAGTATACGGAAAAACCGCGATTCCGGATGGTCGATATAGAGTTGTTTTAAATTGGTCGAATCGGTTTCAAAGAATCATGCCTTTATTGTTAGATGTTCCTAATTTTACAGGAATTCGACTACATGGAGGTAACGCAGCAGAAGATTCTCACGGTTGCCCTTTAATTGCATTCAACACGGATAAGCTCAAAATATGGGGTACAGCCGAAAAAGAATTAACAAAACGTCTACAAGAGTTTCAAACATCTTTTCCTGATGGTGAAATATGGATCACAATCGAAAACAAATTTTTATCTTATGAAGGAATTAATTAAATTTTTAGCTATCACTATATGTTTATCGTTTCTGTTTTTCTCGTGCGCTTCATCGCAAAAAAGATTAAAACGAAAAATAGAACGACACGGAATTAAAGAATCTGTTTCTTTTGTAGTATTACAATATCCGGAATACTTCAAATCTATACACGACACCGTTACCGAAACCGTAACCGTTCACGACACAATTCGAATCGAATCGGATACAATCACAGCTAATTTAATCGATTCTAACGGGGTTTTGTCGTTTTCTGATAGTCTTGTGTCGGTTAAAGTAGATAAGGTCACAAATAAGGTGCGAGTAGTGGTAAAAGAGCGTTACTTATATAGAACTGACACTGTTTCCGTATCATTACCGTGTCCGGAACTGATTTGTCCCGATACCGAGTCGCTTAAAAGTAATATTAAATCCGAACGCGGATCGGGTTGGGTTTGGTATTTAGTTACGTTCCTGGTCGGATTGTATTTTAAAAAGTTGGTCGGGTTGGTTAAGCCTTGATTCATGCCCTATTGCAATCACTACAATTGCGAGGATCATTGATGCGGCTAGTATTACTCCTGTGGTCATTTGATTATACCTTTAACAATTAACACTATTATTAATATTCCTAATGATGGGGTTAGCATAATC
>Ga0255048_10001932_pt1 | contig 13719 bp, 20 predicted proteins | sample JV7_2_2_MG_FD_183619 | JGI IMG/M metagenome (GOLD analysis project Ga0255048, IMG submission 183619) | Seawater microbial communities from Jervis Inlet, British Columbia, Canada - JV7_2_2 | ecosystem: Environmental > Aquatic > Marine > Inlet | place: Canada: British Columbia | collected 2016-10-06
AGATAATCGCACCTACCTCCAATAGCGGCGGCTAGAACGCCCTTAGCGTCCAAACTAGCGTCCTTGGCTGCCCTCGTCTGCCGATCAACAAATAGACGGTGCCGTGTCCATTCCGAACTCTTATCTTGGACTACCCTTGGGAACACAGCTTGGTAGTCCTCATCACTCTCTATATAAGTTCTAATAGACGAAAGCCTATCTTTAGCTGCGTCATCTGATAAGCAAACCAGCTTTATCCTGGATGACGTATTTTTTCCTAAAAAATATAGCGGTAGGGCTACTGAAACTATCTGTGTGTTGTGGCTCACCATGCCTTCAGTAATGTGAGTGTGTGTGCCTTCAACCTCCACACCCAAGGTAGTTAGCTTAGAAAGCGCGGTCACTTTGACTACTAGGTCAGCACTATACGGGGGCTGTCCCTCTGCCTTTTCGGGCTTCTTCTGCGTCATTTTAAACTGCTCACACGGGAGTCCGTAAAACGTAAAAGCACTGTTCTTGCAGACTACAACCTCGTAATTTGTAATTGCCCGTCTTACGTTTATTCTTTTTTTAATAAAACTATTTACGCCTAGCCTCTGTAGCAGGAGCATAAGATCGTATGCAAATTCTTTATTTTTTATATCGTGGAACTTGTATGCCCGTATAGCAGTGTCAAACCTGCCACAACCATCAAACACGCCGCTAATGTAGTTTTTTATGGCAGTTTCGGACGCGCAGTACAACTTACTGGGAATCTCAGATTCACAGTTAAAAACATCCTCTATCGTAAGTTGTGACTCTGCCGTAGTAGATATGGTGAATACAAACTTAGATTCATTTACCTGCAGTGCAAACTTATCCACAGCCGCTTGAAGTCTTTTTTTCTTAGTTTTTCCTACAAGCTCAACCTGACCCCTAGACATAGACCCTGCAACAGCGGACATTCCTATCGCGTAAGCCAGGTCTTCTTCTATACAATTTAAAGGAGTTAAAACATCCCAACCTAGCGGACAGATTACGAAATCAACGTTTTCCCTTAAGTTTCCGGCTGGAACCCATCCGTCTATAGTTAACATCGGGTGTGTAGCTGTACATATCATTTTCTTGCCAGAATTCAACTCTATCTCATAGCACTCCTCCTCCCACTGTTCCTCGACTGCCGCAACCTTACTCCAAACGTGAGTGTTCTTATCCGACCAACTTAGTACCTCATCTCCCTTCCGGAGATCTTTTGCTTCCAACCTCCCAAACTCTTTAGTGAAGAAGCTAGTGTCGGGGTGCACACACTTACCTGAGCTCATAGGAGCTAAAATCAGTGCGTGGATGTTATTGTTCAGGCAAAACCCTATATGCTGTATCCACGCCTCTTGGATGGGTGCTATTTTTATAGGACTCCCTGAGTACTCATCTTTTATCACATACTCTGTGAATTTAGTAAAATCAGATCTAGCTTCTTGGAGCTTCTTCTGCTTTTCTAACTCTTCTACTTCAGAAAGAAGTGTCAACTTCTCCATCAGCTCTTTCTGTCCAGGTTGCTCGCTCATAAATTGGCTCCTTTTTTAATTTAAAACGCTGTTGGATCGGGTTCTTCAGGTTCGGGGTCCACTTCAAAATCAGCGTCAACTGCGTTAAGTTTGTCTCTAGCAGTTTTAAGCTTCTCATTAATCTGTTGTTCCGAAAGAGCAACGTCCATTGTGTGCTTGTGCTCCACAACTTTGTGAGTTTCTTTCCCAACTAGTGCCTGAAGCATGTCTAGGGCGGTTTTTATAGAACTTGACACCTCTTTTAACGAAGCTTTCTTAAGCTTATCCTCATCAATTAAGTGGTTTGAAGCGATGTCTATGAAGGTAGTGAATTTTAATATCAATTCTTTCCTTTTGTCATCATAGAACTGTTGGACTTCTTCTTCTCCGTCTTGAAAATACTGGGGGAGCATGCCTTTTTTAAACAATTCATAGTTCTCCCAAGACAGCTTGAGAAGATCTTTAGTGGACCCATACATCGCAAGCTGGGCTAAATCTTCTCCCGTTTGGTCTAGTCTCTTCTCCAGCTCATCCGTGTGCATGATATAAGCCTTTTTCTGGACCTGCTCATCAGTTAACTCAATCTTAGTCAGTTTCTTATTTTTGTGTTTTCGTTGCTGTGTCATGCCTTATACATTATACTTTATTAATCATGGGAAAACAATTCTGCCACCTGTGTGCCACGCTAGATAAGGTGGCATCTTACAGCTTCTACCCGGAAACAACAACGCAGTCGGGTACAAAGGTACTATACTACGAACGTCTAAAACAAGAAATTTATTCGCACCCTCTTAACAAGAACAGTATTGACCGGCGTAAGAAATATTCTTTCCTTCTAGGGTTTGATCTAACACGTACGTACAAAGGTAGCGTCTGCTTTCGGCATAATAACAACACCTTCGTCCCTTCTAGCTACGATGCGTGTTTTAAAGTAAACGTCCCCAGCAACGAAAGCCTCCTTCTGAGGATGTCTTCCTTGACAGAAACACTAGGAGTGCTAACCTTAGTGAAGGACGTAAATATATTTTGTGTGTTTTCGCCTGTAGCCTACTCCAGTAAAGCGGTACACTTCGGAGTAACCTTCCTCCGTGGGTTGGAGACTTCCGGCACGTACACCGCATTATTTCCAAGTTGGACAGGGTGGAGACGTAACCCTGTATACACTGAATCTAATATTAAAAAAACTCTTGAGGATTACAATGTCTGCAGATGCGAGTCTTAAAATACTAGGGTGGGCCGGTACCGTGTGTGTACTGGTGGGTAGGCTCTTTTTCGTGTATGATCTCCCCGAACTAGGGTTCACTGCCAGTATTGTTGGGGACCTCCTCTGGTTAACCTACGGAATTAAAGCTAGTATTTACAGCTTGGCATTCCTCGACATAGTACTGTTGGGAGCAGATCTCTTGGGTGCACTCCTACACCCTCTGTGGTGAACCAGTTATGTGTAGATACTCAAGTACAATATAAGTTCCTAATAGGTGGTAAAATAAACAATGTCTTTTATAGATTTTACAAATATAGAAAAAGAGGTAGAGTCGGACCAGTACGACGACAAAGTAGAAAAAACCACGGAGTACTTGGCTAACTTTCTATCTGAGCTCAACATGAAACTTTTGAGTAAGGGGGTTTCTGTCGAAAGCTCAGCTCAAATCTCCGCCGGGGTGGGGTCTACGATAGTGAGTTTCTTGATGACAATGCAGACCTTCTCTGCACCCACGAAGAGTATAGAGACTGCGCTTTCAAAACTTGATGATTCTAAGTTCTTCCCTGTCTAGTGGATAGTTGGATCCTCTTCGTCTTCCTCGGGCTCGAACAATATTTCTCCATCGTCCTCGTTTTGCAACAGTCCGTCTAGAAGCATCAGCAAGGATTCTAGATCAATATCACCCACTGTGAACACGTCGTGGTCTTCATCCGACGCTTCTATAAACATCAACAACCCCTTAAAGTTGTCTTCTTTAAGCTTGTGCTTTAGCTTAGCTTTAAACTGATCTATAACCTCCTCCGGGGTGGCCTTGTCAACTATTTCGTATTTTGTTAAGTATTTTTTCATCTTCAGTAGTTAAAACTTGATCTCCTACGAGATTTTTATCTTTTTTAACACGGGTACGGTACTTTTTTGTATAAACCCTATTAGCAGTTGGGTTCTCCTTGTACCATGTCCTGTGGTAGTCCGGATTCTTCGCCTTCCACTCCCGGTAGTACGCTCGCTTGCATTCTTTACAAGGACGAACTAGCTTAGAATTCCTAAAATAAAACTCTTCCTCCTCTTTCTCCTCAAGACAAGCGTTACATTGGTACTTAACTGCCATCTGTTTCTCCTCCTGTCTTAGTGTTAGACATAAAAATCATCATATCACACTTTTCTATCCTGCACTTATTGTGATACACTTACTAAGTAGCATGCGAATAACATTTTTAAGCCTATCTTTTCTCCTCCTGATAAGCGGATACGCATCTGCTGCGGCTTCTTCCGCCCTCGATATTACTTGCGGTAAAAAACTTGTGGGAAGTGCACAAATAGTCAATATAGATCGTATTTTAGACGGAGACACGGCTGACGTAGTTATTATTATGCAACCCAAGCAATTTGGTATACGGAAATTATTTAGATATCGCCTCTTAGGGAACGATACACCAGAAAAGACTGGGGAGTCTAAACCTGAGGGGTTAAAGGCAACTGCGGCCGCGACAAGCTGGTTAACCAAGAACAAAGACCACCTAATCGCTGAGTTTTACGGAACAGGGAAGTTCGGAAGAGCTCTTACCATAATACGGTCAACAGATAATGACGAAACTCTAAACGAGTTTCTTATCAAAAACAAACACCACACAAGAGGAACAGAACCATATTGTGGGGGCCGGCGAAACTAGTACTACTGCTGGTAATAACGTTTTTCGGTGTGCTAACCGTTAATACTATATATGATTTGGGGTGCGCAATGAAAAATCTGCTAGGTAAATTAAAAAAGAAGTTTGCAAAAAAAAGCTCTTCTCTTATGAAATCTGAAGTCTCAGACTACTACCACCTTGATTCTAAGGAAGGCCACGAGACCCTATTCGTGCCGTCAAAGAAAAAACAACACATACCTATCTGCCTGGTGTGTGAGGCTGGTTCTAGCAAAACAACATTCGAAGGAATAGTAGCGGAAACAGGGAACCATCTAGCATTCTTTTGCTCTGTGGACTGCTTCCAGGAGTTTTACAGTTTTCCGTACAAATACGACTTATCTTAGTAAAGCAGTTCTAGTACTTTCTACTTTATTTTTTTTACGATACTCTTTTTACACACATAAACTTAAAGTTATTGTTAAAGGAGTAACTGCAACGTCCGTCCTTTTAGTAGGTAGCGGGGTGACTGTAAACAATGAAGTAAAAAAAGACATGAATAAGTACTTATCCCTGGAATACAACCCACGTACGCGTGTGTACGTAAAGAAAGACTACTACTTAGAATTAAAACAATGGATGGATGATAACGGATTATGGAACAATATTTAAACACTTTAGAGAAGGTACTAGAGGACGGGCATTTAGAAACCAACAGAACGGGGATACCGGCAATAAGATATTTCGGCCTCCAACAAAGGTACGACATTTCAAAAAGCTTCCCTTTACTCACTACCAAAAAAATTCTATGGAAAAGTGTTGTCCACGAGTTGCTTTGGTTCCTGCGGGGAGACGAAGATACTAGTTATTTGCACGACCACAACATTCATTTTTGGGACAAATGGGCATTCCCGGATGGGTCTGTAGGTCCCAGCTATGGGAGCAGATGGAGGAAGTGGGGTGGTGACCAAATAGCAAACGTTATCAAAGAGATACGGGAGTTCCCCCAATCAAGAAGGCTCATCGTGTCTGCGTGGGATGCAGACAGGATAGGTGAGATGGCACTGCCACCTTGTCATGCGTTCTTTCAGTTCTACGTAGAGCAGGATGAGTACCTCTCCTGCCAGCTGTATCAGCGTTCTTGCGACCTCCCAATAGGTGTTCCTTTCAACATTGCTTCATACTCTTTATTAACGTACATGGTGGCGCAGGTATGCGGTTTAAAACCTAGGAATTTTATACACACTATGGGTGACGCGCATATATACTGCAATCAAGTTGACGGCGTTTTGGAACAGCTATCGAGGGAGCCTAAAGCTCCCCCCAGTGTGCTGCTTAACCCTTCAATAACACACATAGATGATTTTACGTACGACTCTATAGAACTTCATGGATACAACTGCCATCCTTTTATAAAAATGCCGGTGGCAGTGTAAAAATGCATCTTTCAAAATCCAAGCCGTGGACAGAGGAAGAAGTACAGTTAATAAAGGACAAAACTAAGTACGGACTAACTCTACAAGATGTTGCTGACAAACTCGGTCGTACTCTTGTTAGCGTTAAAAATAAATCTAAAAGGTTGAGTGTTGCAAGTAAAACTTACAACTCCCTGCACCTAGCTCCTAAGTATGCAGCAAATGAGGAATTCTTAGAAAAGATACAACCATCTTCTATACTGGACGCGTACGCTGGAGATAGTTACTACAAAAAGAAATCTGACTGGTGTGCCGATAGGCCTGTCAAAATAATAGACAACGACAACGAGGGTACAGTAACCAACTACGTTTGGGACGCGGAAAAATTCTTATACCAGTTTAGAAAGAAGAAATTTGATTTTGTTGATCTAGATCCATTCGGGAGTGCCTTCCCTTGTTTTGACTACGCGCTTAAAATTGCTCAAAAAGGTTTGGCTATCACCTTCGGTGAATACGGCCACAGAAGATTTAATCGTAAAGATTTTGTCGAGCATAGATACGGTATAAAGACTTTTGAGGATTTCTCAGTTACGAATCTGACCCATTACGTAGTGGAGAGAGGGAAGATATTTAATAAAGTTATTAGGGTGGAAAAGGAGATGCTTTTCATTAACATCTGTAGAGTATACTTCACAGTAGAAAACAAAGAAATGCCGGAATCTGGGATGTTGTTCTTCCCTAGGAGTACTACTTTATCTTAACTGTGTACCAGTATTTCAATCCAATCCTAGCCCTAGGATGGTTGAATAGAACGTCGTAAGTGTGATGCAGAGACAGCTCCTTGAGGTACTCCGCGTACTGATTAAAATCATCTACGTGAATTATTGTACCAGGACGCGTTTTTCCCACCAGTTTTTTGTACCACAGAGCTCTTGTTGGGCCGCTGGGACCGTCCACTAGTACAAGATCATAGATATTGTCTTTAACCTCAACTTCTTGCACTGATCGGTGCAGGATAGGTACCAAAGTTCCTACAGCTTTAGGCAGATATGATGGATTAGATTCGTAGCATGTGTACTCTATATTTCCATATATTTCTTTGTAGTACTGATACAGTTTTATGGTAGAATCCCCAGCCCCAAATTCCAATATTTTAAAAGCTCTAAATTTAGTAGGCACAGGAAGATGCGGTGTCATCTCCGTTATCTGCTCATTACAATACGAAAAATCTGATACTAAATTTAACACTATATTTATTTTCTCCTACTGGCACGCAATTTTAGTTCTCTCTCTAGATACCATTTTGCTTTCTTAAGATCTTGTATTCCGTCATCATCATGCTTGTGGTCAGCTCTCCAAAGATACTTTATCACAGACCCCAGATTAAAAGGCATGTGCTCCGCAATATCTATTGCCTCAACTCCAGACGGGTGTTGAGTGTAGTGTTCCGGGTGGTTTACAGATTCTTTTTTCGACAATTTGATTCGAATACCGCTTGGGAAAAACCTCTTGGTGTTATATCTCTAACGAACTCCGTTTCTCTACTGTTATTCCCGCCGAGTTGGCTGAAGGTCAATGCATCCTTAGTCCCAGGCTCTACTCTCTTCTCTTTAGGCATTATAAACCCTCCACCAGTCCATAAGCAAGTCTTTTTGAAATAAGCATCTCTAGGTGGGAAATACTTACTGTATCTAGGGTGCTTGTCGTCTTCCGGTAGATACCCCCCAAAATCGCAGGGGTGGAAACTATAGTCTGGTTTTCCACAGTAAGTAGAAAACGTGCTTATAGGGTTTTCTATAAAGTACGGAACTCCTAACCACTCTCCAAGCTCCTTAGCTGTGGCGAACATATCTAGAGCAGAAGACAGGGCACGGGGGCCTTTTTTTAAAAAATGCTTTGCTCCCGAAACAGAAACGTGCGTGCAAGGGGGGAATGCACTCATAAAAACCACGTTTTTAAGCTCAGGGGGAGGAAACCATCCGTGTCGTAGGTCTACACCTACTTCAACCACACCCTCCTTCTTAACGTGTTTACGCGTACCATACCTATGCCTAAAATCTACGATCCAACAATCGTAGCCCGCTTTCCGCCACGGCTCAACAGCAGTACCAGTAAAGTCAAATAAGGATAAAACACTTCCTTTCACAGCGGGCCTCTTCTTTCGTCTTCCTTGCTGTCGAGATAACCACTTAAATACTGTACGGAGGCGCCGACCACCACCACGTAAAGTACTGTAAAGAACTCAAGGAGTCTAGACACCACACATACCTTCGCATTCGTTCCCCCACCTGTCTACATCCTTTTCTTCTTCAAACTTAACTTCGTCGAGGGGCTTCAAACTAGAGTGTAGGTACTGCTCGGTAGTGCTTTCATCCCCCCAACCAGAGCGTCTTATTAATTTATCGAACTCAACCACATCGGCCCACTCTGCAGGGCTGGCCTTTATTCGTAGCCATTCACTGTTTGAGTGGAAGGGACACCCCAGGCATGACGATCTAGGAATATACTTGTCAGGATACTGCTCTTGGAGCCAGCTTATACAATCCTCACGGCTCCAGGGTACTTCGAAATACTCGCTCTCTATTCCTAAAAAAGGAAACGAATGTACCTTCCAACGGTGAGGAGACGGCTTCGCCCTATGTGCTTCATCGGCACTAATACCTATCCACTGCTCTATGCAGATATGTTTAGGGGCCTTACTATGAGGTTTAAGTCCAAGAATAACAGATCTTAAAGAATCTTCAATAGGTTGTATCTTGTAGGTGCTAGTGCACTGACGTTTTCCCATGCCAGTTTTCTTTTCTTCCGGTCCAGTCCGCTTTAAGTACAGCGGCAGCCCTGAAAAGGTTTTAGTTTCGTTTACAACTCCGTCAATAACGTCTTGCCTTAAATCTCCGTTGTCTACCCTCAGTACCTTTATCCCTACTTCGGCTGATTTTTCTTCTAGCCAGGTTAAGTGATTGTAAACGTCCTCAGACTCCCATCCGGTGTCGGCAAAAATAGCGTAGTCTAGTTTAGGGAGGATACCGTGGATGGATAGTAAAAGTAAGGTGGTGGACTGTACTCCAGCCCCCAATGACAGGACTTTTATTGTTCGGTTAGTCCACTGTCTTTCTACGAGGTCCACAAGTACGCATCATTATACGGTATCTAGGCTAGTTAGTCAAGTTTAGTTACTTTCAAGAATATTCTTCAGCTCCCTGCTGTTTCTCAGGAGTTCTTTTATATCTTCTCTTACAATCTTCTGCTCATCACGAAGAATAGCTAAATCATCCTTAAGGTCCTCTTTAACTTCAGATATACTGTCTTTGTTTTTCTCTACCTGGTTATCAAGCTGCCCGTACCCAAAGACAGGTAAACCTACTGCAGTTATTAAACCAATTACTATAGATAGTTGTTTTACGTTCATACTTCTTATAGTCCTTTTAGTATCCATGCTACAACTGCCCCCAATGATAGCTGCGCTACAGTGAAAAGACCTATAGCATAAGACCTAAACGCAGATAAAGCCCTTACGTCTTCCGCCATCTTATCTACCTGATCCTCCCTACTCTGTAAGTGGGCCATTTTGGTGTTCATAACAACAAGATTTTCATTCAAAGTTTTGCAGGACTCATCTAACCTTTTTAGCTCGTTGAGAACTAATCGACTATACTCATTCCAACCGTTCTGCTCCGTATTACCCACCATAACTACCAACACCATAATTTTCTTGTTCTTTCCGTTTAGGGCACTCACCACCAGCCAACGAGGCTATGGGACACTCCTCGTCTATACAGGTAGGCATAACCAGGCAGCGTGTCAGACCGCGTTTACCTCTTGAGCTTGTTATCAAGACATGGACAAGTTTACCGTTAGCGGCAATAAGCTTAGCTGGTTGCTGCCATATTTCTACATTATTTACTAACTTAATGAGTAGTAGCTCAATCAATTTTTTGTCGTGGTGAAACTTAGAGACGTAGTGCCCTACATAGTCATTCTCTTCATAACCAAGTAATTTAAGTTCCGCCGTGTTGGCTCTAACTATAATACCATCCGTATTTACTTGATGCATAGGCACGTTGTTGTTCTCAAAGTAATCATACATTTCATTCTTGAGCTTAATAATCTCAGCATCACGGCGCTCTAATTTGCCCAATAACCTGTCTAGTTTTTCTATATCATTCACGGATAAATTGGGTAGTTACAAACACAGTAGTTTGGTACGTAACCTACAACATTATAACATATTACTAGGGTATAAGATTTAAGCCTTGGTTACTCCCCAGAAGTACATATCATACGGGCTGGTATTGAATTCGAAAGCGTAGGAGGAAAAAATCATATCGAGATCTAAGGCATCTTTTATATCGGCCTCGGTTAAGTTCTTGTAGTAGTTCCCCCACTCTTCATCTCCTATCTGCGTAGTTCCTGAATCTTTTGGACTTGTTTTTATAGTCCCGTGCTCAGGACGTCCTGTTGTCGCGCAGGTAAACATTAGTAACCCTCCGGGCTTAAGTATTCTAACAGCGTTTTGTAGTGTAGCTGCGTAATGCATATCATGCTCGAAACACTCAGTAGATATGATTACATCACACTGTTCCTCGGGAGTGTAGTCCTGTCCTCTACAAACTACATCAACATTCCGTCCCTCTGCGGGGTCTATCCCTATATACGTTCCCCCACTAAAAAGAAATCTGTTGTTCCCGTTGATATCCATGCTACCTATATCAACTACGCTGGTGTTAGTGAAGAATGAAGGAAACTTATCCTTAACTCTAATACAAAACTGTTTTTGTTGTCCGTGTGCTATCTCATATCTCCTAGGGTATCCATTATAACCTCCACATCGCTATTAAATATACCATCAGGAGATATGTACTCTCTTCCCAGGCCGGCCAGGTCTTCAAGATTACAATTAAGTAGGCGCTCCTCATCAGACAGGTATATAAGTTCCGAACAGTAGAGGGCTTTTACACCGAGTTGAAACTGTGTGTCATAAGGCGCACCTTCAAATCCTAGAACATTAGCAATAAATTTCTTTATATAGGGTTGGTCGAAAGCTCTAGGCCTAAGTACGCAGACGCGGGTGCTCTCATAGCAAAAATCAGAAAAGGTGGACTTCCTGTACCCATCGTGTACAAGTTCAGCGATTTCAAATACTTGGTTCTTAGAGACACAGACGGCTGCGTGACTCCACACCCCTGGTATAAGCATAGTAGTGAGCTTTTTCCCATCAGTACTAAGAACTATATCTCCTGGTTGTAACTCCCTGTACAGCTTATGGTACTGCCACCCCGGGAACTGTGTGTAGTACACGGTGAACCTGATTCGCCAGACCACGTGAGACATAAGGTAAGAGTAGATCCTGGAATCCATCACTCCCAATAACAATCTACGTTTATACTTCTGTATCATTTCGTGTACTTAACTGACGTGTGCGGTCGCCTCCCCCACAGGGCTCTAAAAGCAGTTTTATCCTCTTCTTCTATCTTAGCAACAAGTTCTTCATTGCTAATGCGCTTACCCCCGGGACATACAAACCTTGCAGCCGAGGCCGGGTGCTTAGCTATTGCTTTTCTTATACTCAAGTCTTGTACCATTTTCTCACAGTAGTCCTTGGATACCCACATAGAGAGGTCGAAACCTTCAGCCGCCAGATCTGCTTGTAACTTCTTACTGGCCTCTTTTCTTGTCTCTTTAATCTTCTTCATACCGGCTTTCTCACACATAGGGTTGTACTTCCCCATAGATAGGACAGCGTCAACATCCTCCACCTCGGAAAGAACTCGCTCTATAAGACGTCTACCTATCCCCAGCCCTCTATAAGATGGGTGGACAATAAGTCGCGTTAGACGCAAGCCTCCTTTTCCTCCCATCCTGTAAGTGGCTACTATTATGCCAACGTCGTCTTTGTCTACGGAGGCTATTAACACCTTCTTGATCCCCCCCACATGTTTACCTCTGTAGTGTAAAGAGCCTAGGGTGGAGGCCCCGTAATCTCTAGCAGTCCCCTCTCTTATAGTTATAGGGAACTCTTCCTTTTTCAAAATTCTCCTTTTCACCTCCCACCTCGAAGGCCAAGCTTTCCCCTTAATCACCAGTTCTGCCTGCAAACTAGAGGCTATATCATCGTGGGCCGTACAAGCAACTAACTTAACCCCTAGCTTCCTAACCATTTTCTGTACGGAGAAAGCAAGAGCTTTAGCTGTTTTCCTATCCAAGGTGCTCAAAAACTCATCACACCTAAGCTCTTTCACTCCCATCAAAAGAGTATAAGCTATCCCAGCCCTGAACTTTTGGCTGTCTGATAGCTGGGTATAGTTAAGGAAAAATAGAGTGGCCTCACATAAACCAGCGTGTCCAAGAAACTGCAGAGTCTTTGTACTATCCTCCCCTCCATACTCCCACAGTTTTAATGAAGCAGGGGGCAGAATAATATTATCTCCTCCCAGCTCATTGAGGAGGGTTGATTTCCCGCATCCACTCTCCCCTGTAATTAGTGTTATATCTGGGAGGACATCGGGTAGCTCAATATCTAAGACTGTAATCTCAGTGGTGCCTGGAATTCCGAAAGCGTCCCCCAATTCTGCTGCGCCGTGATCTGGCTTAACAGTGAACACTTTTTTGATTTTCATACGAAGGCTGCAAGCTCTCCATACAAATGCAGAAAAGCCTTCTCTACAACAGCAGGCACAGCTCCATTACCAAGCATACGCAACCTATCTAAACGTTTGTCCATCCTATAGGCACCCCCATAAGCTGCTCGACCCACTCTACGTTTAACTTCAGTTCTTGGTCTTTCCCATGTTTTCTGTTGTTCCCCTCTTCCAGCTGGCCATTGATTGCCATGCTGACCAAGTTCTTTGATCTCTGCGATTTTTTCTGCCCATCGGTCTGCAGAGAGTAATTCTGGGCAGTATGTGTTGCGGGTGTGGGCCAATACAAATGTGCGCTTGCGTCTTTGGGGCGACCCGATCTCAGCCGCGCTGAATATTCCCCACGCAGCTCTATAACCTTGTCTTTCCAAGTGTGATAAGACATGAAGTAATACAGGGACCCCGTTACTGGTCTTTGTGAAGATGATACCATCAACGTTTTCAAAAAGCACCCAGTATGGGTTGACTTGTTGCACACATCTGAGCACATGGGGGAGCAGGTACCTGTTATCGGAGTCTGTGGCTCGCCTACCTGCTGTTGAGAATGGTTGACAGGGGAAGCCTGCAGAGAGGATGTCCACGCTTCCACAAAACTCTTTTCCATTGAAAGTGGTAAGGTCTGTCCAGAGAGGCGCGCTATCCAGGGCATTTTCCTCCATCTTAGCGACCAGGTTCGCGCAAGCCCACGCTTCGCTCTCCACGTAAGCGACTGTTCGGCACGTGTCGAGAACTCCTCGCAGTCCGAGGTCAAGTCCCCCATACCCTGAGCATAGCGAGAGATGATTGATTTTGGGAGTATCCACACGGTCAATTGTACCACGGCCCAGCGGCCTTAGCACCCGTTACCCTCAGACAGAAAACTAGATACTTAGCGAATTATTTTTTTTAATTTTGTTTGCATTCACAACAGCTGCTTAGCGACCTGCAATCCCTGTCACCCAGGGTAGTGGTACTTGTACTTGTACTCGTGGTCATAGTACTGGTAGTTGTGACCAATGCGTGCAGGTGTCGGGTGTGGAGGTCCCTTTCCAGTACTCTTCTTTCATCCATAGCCCCGTTTAGTGTTGTGATGATGCCTACTACAGCGATGAACAGTATGATTGCTGCTTGCATCTGTTTATTGTACCATGCGGATACAGAAAAGTGCTATGTTTTCAATTTTTGCGCAAATGATACGAGGGTCCTATTATATCTCTGTGCCTAGAACTTGGATAAAACCTTTTGAGCCATGCCTTAAAAGGAAATTGCGGAGCGGACGCGGAGCACCTTAACACCGTGCCCTTCTTAGGGCGCGGATCGATGGGGGGCGGGGGGTCTATTAAAGGGGGCAAGTCG
>Ga0255048_10001933_pt1 | contig 13715 bp, 13 predicted proteins | sample JV7_2_2_MG_FD_183619 | JGI IMG/M metagenome (GOLD analysis project Ga0255048, IMG submission 183619) | Seawater microbial communities from Jervis Inlet, British Columbia, Canada - JV7_2_2 | ecosystem: Environmental > Aquatic > Marine > Inlet | place: Canada: British Columbia | collected 2016-10-06
GAGCAGCGCAACGATGCTACCGGCGCCGTCCTCTCAACCCCAACGCACTGCCCCGAACACACCGATAGCCTGGGGAGCCGCCATGGAGCTCTCCCGGATCCGCAACTTCTCGATCATTGCCCACATCGACCATGGCAAGTCGACGCTGTCCGACCGCATCCTCGAGATCACCGGTGCGGTGGATGCGCGTGACATGAAGGCCCAGTATCTCGACACGATGGACCTCGAACGCGAGCGTGGCATCACGATCAAGGCTCAGAACGTGCGAGTCGATTGGCGAGACCACGTGTTCCACCTGATCGACACGCCGGGGCATGTCGATTTCGGCTACGAGGTCAGCCGTTCGCTGGCTGCCTGCGAGGGCGTGGTGCTGGTTGTCGATGCGGCGCAGGGGATCGAGGCCCAGACGTTGGCGAACTGCTATTTGGCGCTCGAACACGAGCTCGAAATCGTGGCATGTCTCAACAAGATCGACTTGCCGGCGGCCGATCCCGATCGTTACGCGATGGAGATCGAGAATCTGCTCGGCATCCCTGCCGAGGAGATTCTGAAGATTTCGGCCAAGACAGGGGAGGGCGTCCCCGAGCTGCTCGACGCGGTCATCGACCGCATTCCTGCACCCGAGGGGAGTGCGGATGAGCCGTTGCAGGCGCTGATCTTCGACTCACAATTCGACCAGTATCGGGGCGTTCTGTCGTCGATTCGGGTTGTCAACGGCCGGATGCTGACGGGCGCTCGGCTGCACTTCATTCAGACCGGGACCGATCACGAGGTACTCGAGATCGGTTCTCGTCGACCCGTGCCAACGCCGGTTGACGAGCTCGGGCCCGGTGAGGTCGGCTACCTGATCGCCGGCATCAAGGGTGTCGGCGATGCTCGCTCAGGTGAGACGATCACCACGACCTCGCATGGGTCGACCGAGGCCCTGCCCGGTTACATGGACCCGAAGCCGATGGTTTTCTCCGGCTTGTTTCCGATCGACGGTGACGACTTCGAGGACTTTCGTGAAGCGCTCGGCAAGTTGAAGCTGAACGATGCATCGATTTCGTACATGCCCGAGTCGTCCGGTGCGCTCGGGTTCGGGTTCCGGTGCGGCTTCCTGGGTCTGCTGCACATGGAGATCGTCAAGGAGCGACTCGAGCGAGAGTTCGGCCTGGCCTTGATCGCCACCGCGCCTTCGGTCGAGTATCGGGTGATCGCGACCGATGGCACCGTAACGGTGGTCAGCAACCCGGCCGATCTGCCGGTCGTGCAAAAGATCGACGTCATCGAGGAGCCGATTTTCAAGGTGTCGATCATCACGCCCAAGGACTACACGGGGGCACTGATGGACCTGTGTCAGACCCGGCGCGGCGAGATGAAGCGGATGGAGTATCTGTCGCCTGAGCGGGTCGAGTTGCATTATGAGATTCCACTCGCCGAGGTCGTTGTCGACTTCTTCGACCAACTCAAGTCGCGCAGCCAGGGGTATGCATCGCTCGACTACGAGATGGCCGGCTACCAGACGGCAAATCTCGTCAAGGTCGACATCTTGTTGAACGGGGTCGCAGCCGACGCGTTCTCCACGATCGTGCACCGCGAGAACGCCGAGTCCTACGGACGCCGAATCTGCGAGAAACTCAAGGAGTTGATTCCGAGGCAGATGTTCGACGTGCCGATCCAGGCTGCAATCGGCGGCAAGGTGATCAGCCGCGAAACGGTCAAGGCTCGTCGCAAGGACGTGCTCGCCAAGTGCTACGGAGGCGACATCAGCCGCAAGCGCAAGCTGCTTGAGAAGCAGAAAGAAGGCAAGAAGAAGATGAAGTCGATCGGCCGTGTCGAGGTGCCGGGCGACGTCTTCATCAATGCCCTCAAGCTCGACGACTGAGCACCGGTCGCCGGCTGGGGTCAGCCGAAGCCGGCGACGTCGACCTTGGCGGTGATTCGCTGGGGGACAATCCTGACCACCATCTCCGGCGGTACGGCGTTGCGTCGACCGTAAGCCTCAGCCTGGTCGGGGCCCATGTAGCGACCACCGATCCGAGTGCCCCACTCGAGCAGTTCGTCGGGATCGGTCGTCACGCTGGCCGTACCGGTGATGGTGACGAAGGCGAACGGTGGACGATCGTCGTCGAAGCACATCGCCACCCGTCCGTCACGCAGGATCGACTTGCCCTTGATCGTGTCGGCGCTGGTCATGAACACGATCACGTCCTCTCCGTCGGGGCCCGCACCCGTGTCGAGTTCGACCCAGACCGGGGCCACGTGAGGGCTGCCGTCCTTGCGGGTGACCGACAACTTGCAGGTACGAGCGGGACTGGAAGAAACAAAGTCTTGCCACCACCCGTCGGGGGCATCGTGATACGCCATCTGACGAGTATTGCCCCGATCAGCTTGGGGCGCGCCTACAGCCCGCGCTGGTTGGGTGTTGGTCGTCGTGTTTGGTTGGTGTGGGAGGGCCTCGATGCCGGCAGGGTTGCTAGCAGAGGCTGGGTTGTCGGAATTCGTCGGCCGGAATTTTCGGGGGCGGCTGGTGGGGTGGTTTGAGCGTTTGTCGGTCTGGTGTGGTGCGGTTGATGCTTTGGGTTTGGTTCCAGATTGTTTGGTCGGGTCTGGTCCAGGTGCAGACCCGGTTGGGGGTCATGGTGAGTGTCCAGTTGCCTTCGTGAACGAGGTGGTGGTGTTGCTCACATAGTGGGAGCAGGTTGTCGAGATCGGTGTTTCCGTCGAGTGTCCAGGCGATGATGTGGTGGATCCGGCAGCGATCGAAGCTGGTTTCGCAGTGTGGGTGTGCGCAGGTGCGATACATCGCTCGGAGTGCTCGGCGTTGTGCTCGAGTTGCGGTGCGCTGTTCGCGTCCGACGTCGAGTGCTTCTCCGTTGTCGCCGAGTGTGATCCCGATGATGGTGGCGTCGCAGCACATGCGTTGCACGCTCGACACCGGCAGCGGGGTGCCGGCTGATGTTTCACAGATCGTGTCGGTGTGACGGCCGTGGCAGGCGGACCGATGGTCGATCAACACACTGACCTCTGGGATTCTCGCCTGGCCCGGCACGGTGGCCGAGACAGCGGCGACGACGGCGTCGATTTGGAGTGACCCGAATGTGGTGTCGGCGTTGTCGGGTTGCTGTTTCAAGCGTGCGAGTTGGGCGTCGATCACAGCGTGGAGGGCGGCGTCGCGGATCGGGTCACACGTGATCAGGGTCTTGTGCATCCCTGAGATCTTGTCGACCCATGATTTGATGCTCGACTCGGCGCGTTGACGGTCCAACTCGGCTGCTTCATCTCGCGGCGCGTGTGTCGCCCGGATGTGGTCGATCAGGTTGCGGGTTTTGCGTTCGAACTCGGACACATAATCCGATGTTGCCGATTCGATCAGATCGTCGCCGACGGCGTGCAGATCGGATCGTTCGATGTCTGACAGGTTGCGTGTCAACCGCGCCAGCACATCGAGATGATCAGATGACACCGAGCCAACGGCCAAGGCGTCTTCGAGGGCGGGGAACTCTGCACAAATCTGTTCACGGTTCTCGGTGTTCTTGGCTTCTTTGCCTGAGCGGCGACCTTGATCGGTCAACGCCATCCCGGCAGCCTCTGATTTGCCCTCAGCCTGGAGTTCGCGTAACCGGCGGGTGAGGCGAACATCGACGGCGTCGACCCAGCCGCGCAGGTGAGCGTTGCGGCGGATCATCTCGCCGATCTGGTCGCGATCGGCGATGTCGGGGTCGGCGCCGAGTAGCGAGTTGAGTGTGTCGAGTACTCCTTCGTTACGCATCGTGTCCTCCCGGCTGTTCGAGGTTGAGAGTCATAGAGTACCAGGTCAAGTGTCATGAACCGAACAGGTGTTCGTAAAGAATCTGTCAAGAACGGATTGAACAGCCGAGCCAAGTGTCGGCAGCGATCAACTGTTGTGAAGCATGACTGAAAGACCTGCCGACCACTCGCATTCTGCTGGCCTCGCGAGAGCAGAGCCGCCCCCTGGGTGGGGGCGACATGTGCGGTCCAGAGTCGATATCTGCATGGGTTGCTAACTAGCAATAGATGCGAGTATGGTTGGAGCATGCGGTCGCCTCCCGAACTCGTGGATGCCTTTCGGTCTCAGGGCCTCAAGGTCACACCGCAGAGGCAATTGCTGTTTCGGCTGTTGCACGACAACAAGCAGCACCCGACGGCCGATGCGCTGTACGCCAAGGCGAGCCATGAGATGCCGGGCATATCACTGCGCACCGTGTATCAAACGCTTACAGATCTCACCGCCATGGGCGAGCTCGACCAAGTCAGCTTTGACTCGGGTCCTGCCCATTTCGATCCCAACGGCACAGACCATCATCATGCGGTCTGTGATACGTGTGGCGCCATCACCGACGTATTCGTCGACGGCGCCGATCAGCTCGCGATCGATGGTCTCGTCGGGTTCCGAACCGACTCGGCCTCGATCGTGTTCCACGGTTCGTGTGCCTCGTGCACACGAACGTGACCAACCGTCCCAATCAGCAACTGCAATACCAATCAACAACTTCAATGCCAATCAACAACTTCAATGCCAATCAACAACTTCAATGGAGGAGCCATCAATGCCCGATCTCAACGGCACGACAACCCATGAGAACCTGAAAGAGGCGTTTGCCGGCGAAAGCCAGGCCAACCGTCGCTACCTGTGGTTCGCACAGAAGGCCGACATCGAGGGCTACCCCGACGCAGCCGCCCTATTCCGCTCGGTCGCCGAGGGCGAAACCGGTCACGCTCACGGTCACCTCGATTACCTCGCCGAAGTTGGCGACCCAGCCAGCGGCGAGCCGATCGGCGAGACCGAGGAGAACTTCAAGGCGTCGATCGCCGGCGAGACCTACGAGTACACCCAGATGTACCCAGGCTTCTCGAAGACCGCTCGCGAAGAGGGCTTCGACGAGGTCGCCGAGTGGTTCGAGACGCTCGCACGCGCCGAGAAGAGCCACGCCGGCCGCTTCCAGCAGGGCCTCGACGGCCTCGACGCCCTTTAACAACAGACCGGGCCGTCACTGATTGACCTGGTCGCCGGCAACGCCGGTGGTCGGTGAGATCGGGTCGGCCAGATCGCCAGACTTGTTCGCAGGCGCTCCAACGTCGGCGTTCGAGCGAGTCGCTCACCGGGTTTGGCCGCGGTCGCTCGTCCCTATCGGGGCGAGTGACCGGGCCCAACCAATCCAACCTGGGTACGTTCCGGCGAGATAGCCGATTTGGCGGACCGGGCCGCCGCCGTGAGGTGCCAACTCACAGACTGGTTCAGAGGCGATGACAATCACATACGACCCCAAACATCCGATGTACCTCGACGAGGCCGACATCCGCGACGAGCTGACACGGGTATACGACCTGTGTCACGGCTGTCGCTTGTGCTTCAAGTTCTGCACCTCGTTCCCGTCGCTGTTCGAGATGATCGACGCCCACGACGATCAGGATGCCGGGCGACTTACGCCCGCTCAGCAAGACCGAGTCATAGACGAGTGTTTTCAGTGCAAGCTGTGCTATGTCAACTGCCCGTACACCCCGGCGATGCATGAGTGGCAACTTGACTTCCCACGCCTGATGCTGCGCGCCGAGGCGATGCGTTACAGCACCGGACAGAAGCCGATTCGGCAGCGGGTCACCACCCAGATGCTCAGCCGCACAGACCTGCTCGGCAAATCCGCAACGATCGCCGCGCCGGTCGCCAACAAGATGATCGGCGCACCACCGGGCTCGATCGTCCGCAAGGCGATGGCAACCGTTACCGGCGTCTCCTCGGTCCGCCTGCTTCCGCCCTACGCCAAGCAGCGTTTCTCGACCTGGTTCAAGAAGCGCACCAGCGCCGTAGCAGCCAAGCGCCAGGGCAAGGTCACAGTTTTCCCGACCTGTCTGGTCGAATACCAGGCGGTCCAGATCGGCAAAGACCTCGTGCAGGTCTATGAGCGCAATGGCATCGAATGCTCCAACACCGAGGCTGGTTGTTGCGGCGCACCGTGGCTGCACTCGGGCGACGTCAAACAGTTCACCAAGGTCGCCGAGAAGAACGTCAAGATCCTCGCCGATGAGGTGCGCAACGGCGGCGACATCGTCGTGCCGCAGCCGACCTGCGGCTATGTGCTGAAGAAGGACTATCTCGACTATGTCGGCGGCCCCGATGCAGAACTGGTCGCCGAGCACACCTATGACGCGGCTGAGTACCTGATCAAGGTTCACAAGGCCGACGACACCGAACTCGACACCGAGTTCGGTGGCACGGTTCCCGAGAGGATCACCTACCACACGGCGTGCCATCTGCGGGCCCAGAACATCGGGTTCAAGAGTCGTGACCTGATGAAGTTGACCGGCGCCAAGGTCACGCTTGTGCAGCAGTGCTCTGGCATCGACGGCATGTGGGGCTTGCGAGCCGAGAACGAAGAGATCTCGATCCCGATCGCCGAGAAGCTGGCAGGAATGATCGACAAGGCAGACGGTGACGTCGTCACCGGCGACTGCAGTCTCGCCAATTCCGCGATCACCGAACAGAGCGGTACGGCACCGGTTCACCCGATCCAACTGATCGCCCGCGCCTACGGCATCCCCGAAACCTGAGTTGACAGTTGCCATGTCTTCGATCGTTCTGACCTACCTTCGTTCTGACCCGCTTTGATCGTTCTGAAAGGACGAGATGAACACCACGTCCTCGCCTCGCAAGCTCACACTCGACGACATCGCTGACGTCCGCGCCTATGAGCGCGAGCGCGACGAATTTCGTGCCCATGTGATGGAGCTCAAGCGCCGTCGCCGCGTGCATGTCGGAGAGGTGATCACGTTTCTGTTCGAAACTCGCGACACGATGCGGTTCCAGATCCAAGAGATGGCGCGCGTCGAAAAGTTGGTCACAGATCAGGAGATCCAGATCGAGCTCGACATCTACAACCCGATGGTTCCCGATCCGGGCCAGCTGACGGCCACGATGTTCATCGAGCTCACATCCGAGGCACAGATGCTCGAATGGCTCCCCAAGCTCGCAAATGTCGAGCGCTCGACGCTGCTCGTGCTCTCGAACGGAGAACAGGTGCGAGCGGTGATCGATGAGCAACACGAGCAGGGTCTGACCCGTACCGAGGTCACGGCCGCCGTGCACTACCTGCGTTGGCAACTCACGCCCGAGCAAGTCGCAGCCTTCGGGGAGGGATCCGTACAGCTCCGAATCGATCACCCGGCCTATCTCGAAACCGTTGAGCTGAGTGATCTCACCAAGGCCGAACTGATCAACGATCTGTCCGGCTGACAACACACCCACGCCCACCGATATCAACTCGATTTCAGGAATCTCTGGCGTTTGGGTCGAAGGCGTTCTAACCTCCCGATTCGTACAATAAACGCCCTGGGGGGACGACTTGTCAGCACACGAACTTGAGTGGAGAATGCTCGGGGCCTGCCGCGGTCTCGATACCGGGCTGCTTTATCCGGACAACGACGAAGATGCCCAAATCGCTAAGCAGGTGTGTGAAGTGTGCGGAGTACAGCAGGTCTGCCTCGATAGTGCACTGACCAGGCGCGAGAAGGTTGGCGTGTGGGGCGGCGCCACCGAACGTGAGCGGCGCCGCATGCTGCGCCAACGCCGCCGCACGGCGTAACCGCCGCGGTGCGATTCGCCCGTTAGTCTCGCCCGCATGGGTTCGATCGATGATCACGGTGGCTGGGCCGCGCTGTTGACGCAGCTGCTCGACCGCAACCATCTCACCGCCGCCCAGGCTCGGTCGGCGATGATGACGATCCTCGCCGGCGATGCCACGCCGGCTCAGTTGATCGGGTTCGTCGTAGCGCTGCGCGCCAAGGGTGAGAGTGTCGAAGAACTAGCTGGCCTGCTCGACGCGGTGCTCGCCCACGCCGCGATCGTGCCGCTCAGCGAACAACAGCGCTCGAACTCAGTCGACATCGTCGGCACCGGCGGCGATCACTCGCATTCGATCAACGTCTCGACGATGGCAGCGATCGTCACTGCAGCCGCCGGCGTGCCAGTTTGCAAGCACGGTTCCCGTGCCTCATCGTCAAGATGCGGAACCGCCGATGTGCTCGAAGAACTCGGGGTGGCGATCGAACTCACCCCCGAGGGCGTCAAGCACTGCATCGAAACTGCCGGCATGGGCTTCTGCTTCGCCCCGGCGTTCCACCCGGCATTTCGGTTCGCCGCCCCGGCGCGGCGCGAGATCGGCATCCCGACCGTGTTCAACCTGCTAGGCCCGATGGCCAACCCCGGACGTGTCCGGCGTCAGGTGATCGGTGTTGCCAACGCAGGATTCGCCGAGCGGATGATCGAGACGCTGCGTACACACGGGTCGGTGCATGCCTGGGTGGTACACGGCGGGGGCCTCGACGAACTGACCACCACCGGCTCGAGCCAGGTGATCGAACTGCGTGAGGGCGAGATCGATCACTTCACAGTCGACCCCGCCGAGTTCGGGTTCGGGCGCGCCCGCAACGAGGATCTGAGCGGCGGCGATCCGGCCGAGAACGCCGAAGTGGTGCGACGAGTTCTGGGGGGCGAGCCCGGCCCACATCGCGACATCGTCGTGCTCAACGCCGGTGCCGGCCTGGTCGTCGGCGGCGCGGCGGATTCGTTGGCGGCGGGCGTCGCGATCGCGGCCGAGGCGATCGATAGCGGCGCCGGCACGGAAACGCTGCGCAAGCTGGCAGCCGCCTCGCAGGAAGCCGCGGTCTGAGCAAACCATGTCCGCCGCTTCGACAGACTGGGCGATTCGGGTGCCGGCCTCGTCGGCCAATCTCGGTGCCGGCTTCGACGTGCTCGGTATGGCGTTGGCGCTGCACGCCGAGGTCGGCTGTGGCGAGCCGCCCCACGGAGCACGCCTCGCAGACGAGCACCATCCCACTCGGATCGCCTTCAAGCGACTCGGAGGCGAAGGCGAGCTGTGGGTTCGTTCGTCGATCCCGATCGGCCGTGGGCTCGGATTCAGCGGCGCAGTTCGCGTCGCCGGTGCTGCGGCCGCGCTCGTGCAGCGCTCGGGGCCACAGGCGCTCGACGATCACGATGGGTTGGTCGACGTGTTGACAGTCGCCGCCGAACTCGAGCGACACGCCGACAATGCAGCGGCATCGTTGTACGGCGGTCTCGTCGTCGCCGCGGCCGACATGGTCACCAGGGTGCCGCTGGCATTCGATCCGGCCGTCGTCGTGTGGGTGCCCGACGCCACCACCACCTCGACCGACCACTCACGGACCACGTTGGCGAATCAGGTCAGCCTGGGTGATGCGGTATTCAACCTCGGCCGAGTGGCGATGTTCGTCGCTGCTTGTGCCAACGGCGATGCGTCGACGCTGCGCGAGGCGACGCGGGATCGATTGCACCAGGATTTGCGTCTCGAGCACGTTCCCCGATCGGCGTCGGCGATGCAACTCGGACTGGAAGCTGGCGCCTGGGCGACCTGGCTCTCGGGCAGCGGGCCGACCGTAGCGATGTTCTGTGAATCGAGTCGCGCCGAGGAGATCGCTGCGCACCTGCCGACGGCAGGTCACACCAAACTGCTGCGGATCGACCACGAGGGTGCCACCGTGACAGGAGTCGGCGCCGAGATCGAACCTGACGAGTCAGCGAGCGGCTGAGCCGCGTGGCTCGTGAGCCGCGGAAGATCGTCACTGGCGGTTATCGGAAAGTTCCATTCACCCGAGCACTCGACCACCTCGATCCGGCCGGCGTGCTTGTCGAAGTACTTCGCCAGACACAACGCCTCGTCGATCTGCCGACGGCTGACGGGCTGCCCGTCGCAGGGAGCATCGGGCGGATCGACGGGAAGCGCACGCCCGATCTCACCCGAGATCGACGTGTCGATCAAACGTGCTTGATCGACGACCCACGTCGTGTCGCGGCGTCGAACCACACAGCGATCGGCGGCCCGCAGGGCGGCAACGAGTTGGTGGCGCCGGACCGCGGTGAGTAGCGCCGCCAACCGGTCGCGCACCATTGCAGCTTCCTCGAAACGTTGTGTCGCGGCGAGCTGGCTCATGCGGCCCGTGAGCCGCTCGGTGATCTGCGTCGGGTCGCCGCACAAGGCACGTACTGCGAGATCGACGGCGGCGTCGTAGCGGCCTCGGTCTACAACACCGGCGCACGGACACTGAGTGACCCCGAGCTGGGCCGCGCTGCACGGGGTCGCACCCGCTTGCGGTTGGTGCTTGGCTCCGAGGCGCGTCGAGCAACGACGCAGCGGCAACACCGCCTGCAACGCCTCAACGACGAGATTGGCCATGGTGCGCGAGGGCAGCGGCCCAAGATGTAGCCCCTTGGCCGACGGCTCTTTCACGACTGCGAGGCGAGGCCAGGGCGAATCGACATCGAGCCGCACGAAACAGTATTTGTCGGCCCGCGTGCCGGCCCGGTTGTAGCGCGGCAGCATGCGGGCGATCAAGCGTGACTCGATGATCTCTGCCGACAGCGGGTCGGCAAGCTCGAGATGGCGGACCTGCTGCATCTCGCGCAGCATCGGCCCGATCCGCCGCCGGTCTTCACGTCCGAAGTAGCTGCGAACACGTTGCCGCAGGTTGGTCGCCTTACCGACGTACAGCACCTCGTCGCGATTGCCGCAGAACATGTACACACCGGGGGTGCGAGGGAGCGAGGTCGTCATGGTGAGCTTGCGAGCCTGCGGGTGCCCGGCCAATTTGGCGAGCGTCACGAGATCGTCGAGTCCGAGCACGCCCAGGCCCGAGGCGCGCTCGATCAGCAGGTGCAGCAAGTCGGTGGTAGCGAGTGCATCGTCGAGGGCGCGGTGGGTGGGGGTGTGGTCGAGGCGGAGTCGCGAAGCCAATGTCGACAGCCTGCAGTTGGGCACCTCGTCGCGCAGCAACCGTCGCGCCAACGCCGCCGTGTCGACCACTGTCGGGCGGTACTCGTTGCGGCCGTCGCGAGCGAGGGCGGCGCGCACGAAACCGAGGTCGAACGCAGCGTTGTGGGCGACGAACACGGCGTCGCCGAGGAAGTCGATCAACGAGCCGAGCACCGTTTCGATCCGCGGGGCGTTGTGCACGACGGCGTCGGTGAGCCCGGTCAGCACGGTGATCTGGGGTGGAATCGCGCGGCCCGGATTGACCAACGTGTGGAACGTCCCGAGGCACTCGCCACCGCGCACCTTGACGGCGCCGATCTCGGTGATCATGTCGTCGTTTCGGCTGCCACCTGTGGTCTCGAGATCGAGCACGCAGAACGTGGCCTGTCGCAACGGCGTACCGAGATCGTCGAAGCTGCGCTGTCCCAACATCAGTGCTGACATAGGCGCGATGCAATCACGAACACGCGTTCGTGTCAAGAACACGTGTTCGAATCACCCGGAATCGTGACCGGGTACCATGCAGAGATGTCCCGGCCTGAGGCATCGTCGCCACCGAACGATCACCGACACCTACGGTCGGCGCTCGAGTTCGCGGCGTTGATCGCCAAGGAAGGCCGCAAGCTCAAGCCTCCGATGAAATATCCCAAGGGGCTCGACAAGTACATCAAGATGGCGCGGATCCCGGGCCCCTCGTTGTCGTCGATTCGACGCATCGTCGAGGCCGACGACGCGTTTCGCACCCGAATCGCGGCGGCGGCGCTGCCCGAGTTGGTGGATCCGATCGGCAAGCTGTGGCTCGATCGGCCTGCCGACTGGGAGGACGACCTTCGGCGGCTGGTGATCGAGGCGGATGCTGCCGCCGACGCCGCCGACGCCGCCAACGACCTGAAGAAGGCCGAGCGGCGGCGGGACGCAGCCGAAACGGCCGCGGCCCGAGCACGCGCCGAGCTCGTGGTGCTGCAAGAGCAGGTAGCCAAACGCGAGGCCGTCGTCGACGAACTGCGCACCGACATGGTGAAGCTCAACGAGTCATTGGACGATCTGCGCTCCGAGCTGGTCGATACGCGCAACGAGGCTCGACATAGCCGCGACCGCGCAGCGGCGGCGCTCGACAAGCTGCAGGCGGCCGAATCTGCCCGCAGCGACGCCTTCGCCGCTCAGGGACAAGCCGAAACCGTTCGTGACGACGTACTCGCCGATCGTGCCCTGTTGGTTTCCGAACGATCGGAACTTGCGCGCTTGGCCGCAGCTGCCGAGGTGCTCGCACAACAGTTGGCGACACTGGCGGACCCGCGGGTGAGCGCCGCCCCGAAGACCGTGAAACGCAAAGCTCTCGCCCTGCCCGGCGGCGTGCTGGGCGACTCGCGGGCGGCCGGCGAGTACCTACTTCGGTCCGGGGCGTCGATCCTTGTCGACGGCTACAACGTCGCCAAGCTGGCCTGGCCCAAGCTCGACCTGAAGGGTCAGCGCGTGGTACTGCTCGACGCGATCGAGAATCTGACGCGACGTTTCGGCAGCGACATCACGGTGATCTTCGACGGTGCCGATGTTGTCGGCGCCGCCGCCGACGGCCGACGGATCGTGAGGGTGGTGTTCTCGCCGGCTGGCGTGATCGCCGACGACGTCATCCGCGACGAGGCGCAACGGCTGCCGGCGACCAGGGCGGTTGTGGTGGTCACCAACGATCTCGAGATCGTGCGCGATGTCAGGTCGCTCGGCGCCAACACCATGACCAGCGACCAACTGATTTCACTGATGCGCTGACGACTGTCGTGGCGACGTCGGCTCTGTCAGCCGCGGCGTGCGGCAATCTTGGCCTTCTTGGCTATCCGCTTAGCGGTTCGGCCGATCGGTTCAAGATTGCGATGATCGAGATCACCGAGCTCGCCCCCGTTCTCGAACAGCACGCGATAACGCTGCCAGTTGAAGCCGTTGGCCAGGATGACCTTGCCCTCGGTTCCGGCCGGGACCCCCAACAGATCGTCCGTGGCGCGAACCTTGTCACCGATCTTGAGGTTGAGCTGGCCCTCATGGGGCGCGGCGAGCGCGTGTGGCTTCCAGAAATGCACGGCGACATTCTGCCTGATCACAGGGGGTTCATGCACGTCGAACCGTTACTCCAGGTGCCTGGCACCTGTGGTAACCCCAGGTGCAACGCGGTTTCGGGGGTCGAGGACGGGGTCACGCCGACCCTTCGCCGGTAGAGTTCTCGACCTGTGAAATCTTCGGTCGAACCCCTTGAGGGGAACAAAGTCAAGTTGTATATCGAGGTCGATGAGACCGAGTTCGATAAGGACATCGAACAAGCCTTCCGTGTGATCGCCCGCGAAGTGAAGCTTCCCGGGTTCCGCAACGGCAAGGTGCCTCGTCGTGTGCTCGAGGCTCGGATCGGTGTCGCTCCGGCACGCGAGCAGGCACTGCGGGACGCGATTCCGCAGTATCTCGGCAAGGCTGTTCGCGAACACGACGTCGATCTCGTGGCCACGCCGGATATTGAGATCACCGGGGGGCAAGACGACGGCCTTGTCGAGTTCGAGGCTGAGTGTGAGGTGCGTCCCGAGATCACGGTTCCCGGCTATGCCGGCCTGCGGATCGAGCTCGACTCACCCGTTCCCAGCGACGAGGAGATGCAGGAGGCCCAAGACGCCGAGCTGCGTTCGGGCGGTTCGCTGGCCGATGTCGATCGGCCCGCCGAGTCCGGCGACTTCTTGACCCTCGACATCGCAGCGGCTCGCGAGGGCGAAGAGGTGATGGGCCTCAACACGGAGGACTGGTCATACGAACTCGGGCAGGGCTGGGTCGCCGAAGACTTCGACGAACACCTCACCGGTGCGAGCGCCGGCGACATCTTGACCTTCAATACCACCCCGAAGGGCACCGAGGAGGCCGCCGACTTCACTGTCTCGGTGAAGGTGATTCAGGCGC